>Ga0209039_10000852_pt1 | contig 29336 bp, 30 predicted proteins | sample BogFormECP12_OM1_FD_188238 | JGI IMG/M metagenome (GOLD analysis project Ga0209039, IMG submission 188238) | Bog forest soil microbial communities from Calvert Island, British Columbia, Canada - ECP12_OM1 (SPAdes) (version 2) | ecosystem: Environmental > Aquatic > Freshwater > Wetlands > Bog ... | reverse complement strand
CATATTCAACGTGGTAGAAATATCATTTGCGCTAGGGCTATATCGCATAGGTTCTAATCCTTAGAAGCTCCCGGCTTTAGCCGTGGGGAGTAGTCACATACTGCACAAGTTATGATACTTTGTGCAGTGTAACAAGAGATGTTGGCTTAGGTCAAGGCGGAAATGAGAAGCACACCCATAGGAATGAGCCATCCCGCACGATCGGGATGGCTCATGGTATATTGTCCTCCCTTCGGTATATGCGAGGTAATCTCACCGCCCTACCCTAAAGATGATTTACAATAAGAGGGGAGCCGTAAAATCACCGTTTTTTGCGAAAATTGGCCGAGAGTTTTTGGGCGTTTCTGTCAAGCCCCTGCCAAGGGGCTTCTCGTATAGCAAAACAAGAAGACTGCTAAGATTGGCGGTCTTCTTTATTTAGTTGCCTTGTGCAAGGGTTTTTGCTGGGAGAGTAAGTCAGTGAGGATTTTAAGAACTCCCCACTTGGGAGTTACAAAAAGAGCTTGCCCTTGTGAACTGCACCCAATAAGCAGGTTCTTCCGTAACTTTCGTGCAGTTGCCTGGCGAAGCATGAATTTGGCTCGAAAAGGCGACCAAGCATGGGAATTTGAGAGCTGGCCGAGTTGTCAAGCACCAAACCTGCGGAAGAACCAGACTTTTATCCGAGCCGCCTTTCGTACCCCAAGCTCCTTTGCAATCACCGCATAAGTCTGATGTTCTTCCAAAAACATCCTCACCGCTTTGCGCTTGATCTCCAAATCGTAATGTGTAATCCCCTTTCTTCCAGACATAAAAGCACCTCCTGTTTTATTTTCTCACAGGGGGTGCTTTCTTTTCGTGTCTCGTTTTAGGGTGTTAGTCTAATTTGCTCGTCCGTTTCTGTTCTTGCAGCTAGAGATTTTTTGTGCTGCGCGGATCAAAAGCATCGCGCAGGCCATCGCCCATCAGGTTGATGCACAGAATGGTGAAGATGATGAACAGACTGGGGAAGACCCACATCCACCACACGCCTTGTATGAGGAAGGATTGGGCCTGATCCATCATATTGCCCCATGTGGCGGTCGGCGGCTGGACGCCCAATCCCAGGAAGGAGACGTAGGCCTCTGTGAGAATTGCGTTCGCTACGCCGAGCGTGGCCGTGACAATAATTGGGCCAAGCGTGTTGGGCACCAGATGGCTAAAGAAGATGCGTTGGTAATTGGCACCCAGCGCTTTGGCGGCAGAAATGTAATCCAGTTCTTTCAACGAAAGCACGTTGGCGCGTACGATACGCGCCAGGTACATCCATGATGTCATCCCAATAACTATAATGACGATCCCGACACTGCCGCTGAAGGTTCGACCAGCAAAATCGATAGTAGGTGCGCTTTGGCCGAGAAATTTTGCCAGCACGATCAGCAAGAACAGAGAGGGAATCGCCAGCATGGCTTCGGTAAAGCGCATAAGGATTGCATCCACCCAGCCGCCAAAATATGCTGCCACGCCGCCGATCACAGTACCTAGTGTGACTTCCAACACAACGGCCAAGATACCGATGAAGAGGGAGATTTGGCCTCCGTAGATGATACGGTTGAATACATCGCGGCCAGTGCTATCCGTGCCAAACCAGTGAGTTGCACTCGGCCCCGTTAGACGGTTGTAAAGATCGATATTGTTGGCGCCAGTTTCAGGAACGACAACCGAGCCGATAATAATAAAAAGAAGCAGGAGCGAAATGCCAACTGCACCGATCAAAGCCAGACGATGCTTTCGGAAACGCCGCCAGGCAAGCTGGCCAGGTGTCAGAGCAACTCCAGTCGACTCGGCGGCTTTTAAATCAAGAAGTGGAATGGAAGCATTTTCAGCAGTCATAGGATTTAACTCAATCTAATACGAGGATCAACCAACGTATATGCCATATCAACAATAATGGTAAAGAATACAACAGCCGTGGATGTGAGCAAAAGTACACCCAGCACTACTGGATAATCGCCGCGCTGGGCATATTCCCAGAAGAGGCGTCCCATGCCTGGCCAAGCGAAAACCGACTCAGTGACGAGTGCACCGCCGAGCAGGAAGGGAATATCCAGACCAACGATGGTTACAAAAGGCAGGATTGCATTACGGAGTGCATGCTTGAAAAGTACGTTGCGGCTGCTCAACCCCTTGGCGCGCGCGGTACGCACATAATCCATGCCCAGCACCTCCAGAATGCTGGAGCGCAGATAACGTGAATAACCCGCAGTTTGGATCGTTACCAGGCAGAAAACAGGCAAAACGAGATGCCGCGCGAGCTGCAACGGATTTTTCGGATCCCATATATCTGCGCCGGTGGGAAGGTAGGGTAATCCCCAGGCTTTGAACTGCACCGCGAAAATTTGCATACTGCCGAGCGCGATGAAGAAGATTGGCATTGAGTAGCCAATAAAGGAAAAGGAAGTGATCAGGTTATCTAAAAATGAGTACTGTCTAACTGCCGCCACGAGACCTAGGGCCAAAGCAAAAATGATGATGAAAACCTCGGCTGTGCCCATGAGGATGAGGGTCAGCGGCAGGCGTTGAGAAATCATTAAAGTTACGGGTTGATGAGAGAAGAACGAGGTGCCCAAGTCCCCTCCTGCCGCAACACCCAGCCATTTGAAGTATTGGATAACGATTGGTTGGTCTAACCCAAGCCTCTGGCGAATCGCCTCGCGATCGGCCTCGGTCATGTTTGGCCTGTTGGCGTATTCTGCCATGGGGTCCGAAGACAGACGCGTGAGGATAAAACAGAGCAAGGTGATAATTAGCAGGATCAGGAAACCCTGGATGATTCGGCGTACCAGATAAGACCACATAGGTTTCTTCCTTACATGTTATCTATTAGAGATAGACCTGCAAGGTTATTATAACCTTGCAGGTCTAAAGCAAATCAAACGACTAGGTTATTGGGTGACATCCCAGTCGAGCATATCACACGCCCAACCGCAGAAGCCCGAGCTGGGTGGGAAGACAAGACGAGCAGAATATCCATAGACATTTGCACGTGCATACAGCGGAACGAACAGTGCTTGGTCGTATTGATACTTCTGGATCTGATCGTAAATTGGCTTGCGTGCCGCCGGATCCGCAGCAGCAGTTCCCTGATTGAAGAGATTATCCATCGTGCCGGTCTGGTCGCAGTAGTGATAATTGTTGTTACCACTCGGATTGGCCTTATCGGGAACGTTCGCGCACGCGAAGCTGCCCGTCGGATCTGGATCGGGATAGAAGCCGGTGGTGTAGATCGCCATATCGAACTTGCCGGTCGGCATGTTCGCACCATCGGTGTAGGCACCGAAGAAGGTTCCAGCCGGGGTGGCGATGGTCTTGATGTCAATGCCGACCTGCTTCAGGTTGGCTTGGATCGCGGCCTGCTCATCCTGACGGAGTTGCTTGACGGTGGTCTCGAGGCCGAGCGAGAACTTCACTGGCTTGCCATTGCAGGTACCAGCGCGAATGCCATCTGAACCGACCTTATAGCCAGCCGCATCCAACAATTGCGCGGCTTGTGTCGGATCATAAGGATACTCGGTCAGAGTGGTGTTGTACCAGGAGGAGTTCGGCCATAGCGAGGTCGGTGCGGTGGTCTTGCCGAACAGCAGGGTCTTAACGATCGTGTCGCGGTCAATGGCGAGGTAGATCGCCTTGCGGACATTCACATCCTGGAACGGGCAGAAGCCGGCTATATCGCTGTTGCCGATCACGTTGCCCTTGGCATCCTTAATGGTGCTGTTGGTGATGCCGAGGTTGAACAACAAGTGCTCAAACTCCGGCGTAGCATCCACGCGCAGATGCTGGGCAGGTTCCAATGAGCTGAGGGTTGGGATATCGGACTCAGCAAAATCTGGCACGAAATCCACATCGCCGGTCTTTAGGGCGGCTAAAGCGGTCGTGGTGTCGGGCACGAACTTGATGTTGATTTGGGAAATCTTGGGCGCACCACCGTAATAGTTCGGGTTAGGAACCAAGGTCATGTGATCGCCTGCTACCCATTCCTTGATCATGTATGCGCCAGCAACGACGGTTGGGCTATGGATTTCGGCATTCTTCTCAAGACCTTCCTGACCCTGGAGGATGTGGGCAGGCAGTAGCATACCGGTTGTGTTTGGACCCACGGAGAACAAGGTGGGCCATTCAGCAGCCACGCTCGAGAAATGAAGCACAGCGGTAGTGTCATCCGGTGTATCAATGCTGGTAATATGATCATAGCCTGAGCGGCTGATGGGGGCGTTCTTTGGATCCATCTGGCTTTGCCAGGTAAAGAGCACATCTTTTGAGGTCAGCGGTTGGCCATCGGACCATTTGAGGTTGGGTTTCAACTTGAAGGTAACGGTCAGACCATCGGCTGAAACGTCGCCATTCGATACGCTTGGGACTTCAGTCGCAAGCTGAGCGACCAAGTTGTTTTTAGCATCCCACGTTAACAAGCTAGCTCCCACAACCTGATCGAGCCAGGCCGAGTAAGTCATGTTGCTATATTCGGACACTATGTTATCAGGCTCTTGGGTATAAGCAATGGTGATGATCTTCGGCGCGGAAGTTGCAGTGGGCGCCGATGTAGCAGTAGCAGCAGGTGCCGAGGTGGCCGCCGGGCCCGCGGGTGCGGCGGTTGGGGTTGCTGCCGAGCCGCAGGCCGACAAGGCCATGCTGGCAAGAATAAGCACAGCGAGCAAAGCGTACAGTTTACGATTCACGGTTTCTCCTCCTACAGAGAATTATTAGGATTGGGTAGGAATTATGCCTACCACTTTGGATTTGAAAAACGACAAACGGTTCACAATTATTGATCGCGTGAGATTTGAATCTCACCTCCTTCCAAGTGTTTTAGAATGGAACGATTATACAGCAAAATGCGGCCGTCAATAGACTGAAATTGGCATACCTAAGCCGTTTAATGAAACATCTGCTGGATCCTTTGGCCATATACCGGGAACTTTCGTTCCGCAGTTTGGACATTGGCCGGAAGCAGTAATCTGATATTCCAGAATCACATAGTTGGATCGTTTAATCAATTTTGCATTGCAATGCGAACAGAATGTATCTTCGTATTCCTCGACGCGCCCTGGAAGATTGCCCGAGTATACAAAACGGAGGCCGGCTTCACGCCCAATCTCCGCCGCGCGCAGGAGAGTCCGTGCCGGCGTGTTATCCGGCTCGGTCATTTTATAATCCTTGTGGAACGCGGTCACATGCCACGGAATATCGTTTGAAACGCTGGCAATGAATCTTGCCGCGTCCCACAGCTCTTCATTTGAATCGTTAAAGCCGGGAATGGTCAAGGTCACGATCTCAACCCACAAGCCCAGTTCATGCGCGCGTTTGATCCCGTCCAGCGTGTGCTGCAGCACGCCGCCAAGTTTGCGATAGTTTTTATCGTTCATGGATTTCAAATCAACTTTATAGGCATCAATAAATGGTCGGATATATTCCATGACCTCGGGCGTATTGTTCCCATTCGAAACATAGGCGCACATCAATCCCTCGGCTTTGGCTTCTTTGAAAATTTCAACAGCCCACTCGCTGGTGATCAATGGCTCATTGTATGAAGAGACAACCACCGAAGCATGAGTGCGTCGAGCGGCATCCGCCATTCCCTTCGGAGTTATTTTGCGAACATAGTTGATAGATTCGTCCGAGGCCGGATCGCGCAAGGCTTGGGATGTCAGCCAGTTCTGGCAATATCCGCAGTGATAATCACAGCCCAGCATTCCAAACGTTAACGCGTTCGAGCCGGGCAGGACGTGAAAGAATGGCTTCTTTTCAATCGGGTCGGATTGCAAAGCGCCGACATAACCCCACGGCACACGCAATTTTCCTCCCTCATTGAATCGCACCTGACAAATTCCGCGCCTGCCCTCGCGGATTAAACAGCGATGCCCACAGGCAAAACAACGCACGGATTCATCGGGCAGGCGCTCGTAGAGAGTCCCTTCGACGGTCAATTGATCCAGTGTCTTTGCCAATGTGGACATCCACATCTCCTACAACACAAGCCGAACGGCGCGCTAGCGGACGATCAACACCGGGCACGAAGCGTGACTGACGACTTTATGACTAGTACTTCCGAGTACCAATTCCGCAATGGTGCTCAATCCGCGTGATCCCATGACAACTACCGTACTGCCGCGCGTTTTCGCCACATTTATGATTGCCTCAGCAGGCGACCCTTCAATTAATTCGGCATGGATTTCACCGGGAATTTTTCCAACCGCGTCTTGAGCTTTCTGGAGAATCTCATTGGCTTCCTTCATGCGTGCATCAATTGCTTGCTGGAGATTGGGCTCGCCCAAATACGGAGGAATGCCATCATAAGCGATGACAATGCGCAGGACTTTAGACTTCATGGCGCGCGCTAAATCGCCTGCCTCCTTTGCGGCATGCAGGGAGTGTTCGGAACCATCTACAGCAAGCAGAATTCCTTCAAACATACCAGCCTCCTTTTGGCGCTATACAATCCTAGTATACAATTAAATCCATCACTCTGCATTTATTTTTAACAAGGCAACTTTGAGCTGCTCAACCTCTTCCAATGTGTTGTAATGCACCGCGCCGACTCGCACCATGCCGCCGCTGTCTTCCAATCCAAGACGCTCGGTGACGTTAATGGCGTAATAATTTCCATCCCACACATAAATGTTTTGTTCCGCGAGTTTCTCCGCGACCTTGCGCGGTGGCAGATTCTTTAAACGGAAGGAATAGGTCGCCACGCGTTCACCAAGCCGGTGCGCATCAGTAAGGCCAAAGATCGTTAAGCCGGGAACCGATTGCAGGGCGGAGAGAAGCGCATGGCTCACTTCGATTTCATGAGCATGAATAACCTCCATCGCTTTTTTTAATTCAAGTCGGCGGCCTTTGTAATTGGTCAACGCTTTGCTGTCTTCGCCAAACTCCTTGCCAATCCATTCGAAGTATTCCACCGCGCCCAACACACCGGCGATGCCTTCATGGTTTTGCGTGCCGGTTTCGAATTTGCCGGGCAGATGGTTCGTGGCTGGACGCACTTTGTAAGCAAACAATTTTTCCAACAAGTCATGTTTGCCATAAAGAATTCCAGCGTGCGGGCCGAAAAATTTATAAGACGATGAAACCAGAAAATTGCAATCGAGCTTTTGAACATCCATCGCGCCGTGTGGGGCGTATTGAACCGCATCCACATAGACCAATGTGCCCGCCTCGTGCGCCATCTCGATAATCTTTTCGATGGGATTGATCGTGCCCAACGCGTTCGATGCGTATCCAACTGCCAGTAGACGCGGTTTGCGCTCGAGAGCCTTTTGAAGTTGATCGAGTTTCAGTGTGCCATCTTCCACATCGAAATCTACCCAATTGACTTTGACTGCGCGATCCTGTGCGGCAAGTAACCATGGTGTGACGTTCGCATCGTGATCGAGACGCGTCACCACGATCTCATCGCCTTGTTTCCATTCCCTTGAAATGGAGCGGCTGATATGCAAAGTAAGCGAAGTCATGTTTGCACCGAAGACGATCTCGTCCGGACTCGACGCGTTATAAAAATCAGCCATGGCTTGATGAGCCTCGCGCAGAATCGCATCGGATGAAACACTGGTTGAAAACGCGCCCTCATGGTTTGCATTGCATTCCAGCAGATATTTGTTAATGCGATCAAGAGACGATTGGGCAATCTGCGTGCCGCCGGGATTATCGAAGAAGACCGCTGGTCGATTGAGCGACGGAAATTGTTTTCGGACTTTGGAAATATTGAGGGTCATGGTAGTTTCTCCATTTTCAGTTATCATGTTGTCTTTGGCTCGTAATTGCATAAGCGTTTGATGGGACACTTCAGGCAATCAGGTTTGCGCGCATGACAGACTTCTCGTCCCAATCGAATCAGATTCAAATGCGCGGCGTAATACGTTTCGGGCGGAAATAATTTTTCGAGATGTGGATGCGCCTGTTCGACGGTCATCTTTTCAGGACGCAGACCGATTCGACCTGTGACGCGATAGATATGTGTATCCACCGGAAATGCCGGACGATTGAGCGAAAAGCATAACACAATCGCCGCAGTCTTCGGCCCGACGCCGTTGAACTTCATCAGCCAAGTGCGTGCTTCTACAAGAGGCAAATCCTTCAGAAACCATAAATTCAGATCGCCGCGCTCTTGGGTAATCGCACGCAAAATCTTTTGGATGCGTGGGCCTTTTTGATTCGCCAAGCCCGCGGGACGAATCTCCTTGACTACATCGCTGGTCCTTGCATCGCGCACGGATTCCCAGGTTGGGAATTTCGCGCGCAAGGCGTGAAAGGCACGATCACGGTTTGTATCGTTTGTGTTCTGCGAGAGGATGGTCGAGACCAACTCGTCAATCGGCGGCAGCGGATTGCGCCAGGTTGGATTCCCGAAGGCCTTCAAAAGTTTCTCGTGGATTTTGAGCGCGCGCTTGGAAAGATTGGACATGACATTGATTATATTCATTATTGTGGCAATATAAGGGAATTTTGTGGTGTCCTGTACTGAATAGGCCTACATAGTTACAACCTGTCCTCACTTGAAAGACTGATCAACATCACATTATCAGATCTGAGCCGCCAAATGACTTGACAAGGCCCTGCTTTATACTATACTTTCAATAGGTCAAATCAGGTATATTGGATTCATGAAACTGACAACCCGCAGTGAATATGCGCTTTTGGCCCTGGTCTATCTGGCACGCCATAAGGACACAGGCTTTATCTCCATTGAGATCATTGCAACCGCTCAAGAAATCCCACCCAAGTTTCTCGAGCAATTGATGCTGGCATTGAAACGCGCCCACTTTCTTCACAGCGTCAAAGGGCAACATGGAGGCTATGCCTTAGCAAAAGAACCGGATCAGATTACATTGGCAGAAGTGATTCGCCTTTTTGATGGCGCCCTCGCTCCCACCGAGTCCGTGAGCGAGAATTTTTATGAACACACACCCATTGAAAAAGAGAAAAAATTAACCAAGGTCTTCAAGGATATCCGCGATTACACTTCTCAGAAACTGGAGAAAACCACTATCGCGGATGTGATGAAATAGATACTGCTTTTAATGCCCTGAAGGTCGGTTTCGATTCAATCCATTTCCGCCCCGTCATTAGGGCGGTATTTATTTAAACTGATTAATGTCATATATTTCCATATCAAATATCATAATTCAGCAGATGAGTATTGACAAAAAGGGAATTTTCGCTATAATCCCTATTGAGTTAGTCATAAAACACATGAAACTATCCTTGCGTTGTGAATATACCCTGCTCACGCTCATCCAGATCGCAAGAAAATCGGATTCAGGAACCACATTCAAGGAAATCTGCAACTCCTTGCAAATCCCATCCGTAACCTCTCATGAACTGCTGGCGGTACTTGTGGAGGCCAAGTACTTACGTCGCTCTAAGGAAAACTTGTGGCTCGCAAAAGCTGCCGACAAAATATCCGCCGCAGAGATTATTCGCCTTTTTGACGGCGCCCTCGCCCCGCTGGAACCTGTCAGCGAAAAAGGCTATGAGCCGGCTCCGATGGAACAAGAACGAAAATTAACCAATTTGTTCATTGGACTTCAGGAACAGATCATTGCCCGGTTGGAAAAAACAACTCTTGCCGATTTGATCTAATTTTTTTGTCCTAATATATGATTAAACCAATAGAGTAACTTATATATGGTATTATCCATTCAAATCACAAAGGAGAAAAAATGATTGATACAATCACCATCCTGGGCGGGAAAAGCCGTTCAGGCATCCCGGAACCCGTGGACCGCATTGACCTGAAAATGGGCGATGTCGTGAGCATTGTCGGCCCGACCGGGTCCGGCAAGACCACCCTCATCAACGATCTCGAGCTGTTTGCGAATGCCAATACCCAAACAGGACGCCGTGTGCTGATCAACGGCGAACACCCTCCGCTGGAGTATCGCGATAATCCGGCCATGAACCCAATTGCGCTCATTACCCAACACACCACTTTCCTGTCCGACCTGCCAGTGGTTGACTTCCTGACCGCACACGCAGGCATCCGCGCAGTAAAGAAGGATCAGATTGATGAAATGATCCAGAAGACGCTGGATTTCGCCAATCAACTCACAGGCGAGCCCATTGTTCTCACCAGCCGCATGACCGAACTTTCAGGCGGTCAGACGCGTGCCCTGTTGATTGCCGATGCCACCATCATCTGCGACACTCCCATCGTCTTGTTGGATGAAGTTGAGAACGCCGGTATTAACCGTTCACGCGCCCTGGAACTCCTGCGCGCCTATCGCAAGATTTTCATCTTCGTGACTCACGACCCGCGCATTGCTTTGCTCTCCGACTATCGCATTGTGATGCAAGGTGGTTCTGTCACCAAGGTTCTGTATACCAACGAGGAAGAGCGCCTTTTCTCCCACAAGGTCAGCAAGCTGGATGATTTACTCTCCGCCATGCGCGACAAGATCCGCTTTGGAGAACGTCTCACTAATCACGAACTGGAAGGATTAGCATGAAACTCGCAATTTGCGCTGGCCCAGCCACAACGGGCAAAAGTTCTGTCCTGCGTCATATGATCCGTAAATTACAGGCTGCAGGCGACCGCGTCGCCTTCTTGAAGGTTGACGTCCAATTTGCCGAGGAAGATGAAATATTCGCCAAAGAATTTGGCATCCCAACCCGTAAAATCTACTCAGGAGAGTTATGTCCCGATCACTGTAACGTTATGGTGCTCGGCGATGCTCTTCAATGGGCGGAAAAATCCGGGGCGAACATTCTGCTCGTGGAAACTGCCGGTTTATGTTTACGCTGTTCTCCATACGTTGACGGAGGCTTGGGCATGATTGTGATCGAGGCTACCAGCGGAACCAACCTGCCGCTCAAGATCGGACCCATGCTTTCCCTCGCAGATGTAGCCGTCGTTACCAAGATTGACCGCGTCTCACAGGCCGAGCGCGAGGTCTTCCGATCGCGCATTCAGGACGTAGCACCCAACGTCAAGGTCCGCGAAGTGAACGCTTTGTACGGCATCGGCATTGACCCGCTGGTGGATTTCCTGCACAACCAGCCCGACACTTGGGAAAAGATGTTGTTGCGCGGCAACCCGCCGGTCGGCACGTGCACGATCTGCGTTGGCAAGAAAGAAATCGGTTGGCAGGCTCACTTCGGAGTTGTACGTTCGCTGGAAAATCAGAACTTCTACCGCGGAGAGTAACATGGACCAAATCTATTTCGACCACTCGGCCACTACCCCGCTCGACCCGCGCGTTGTCGAAGCCATGCTCCCGTGCTATGGCATAAACTTCGGCAACCCGTCCAGTTTGCATTGGGCCGGACAGCAAGCCAAGGAAACCATCGATGAAGGCCGCCGCCAGGTAGCCGACCTGTTCCATGCCAGCCCCGATGAGATCACGTTCACCGCCAGCGGTACCGAAGGGGATAACATGGTGCTGATCGGTGTGGCCACGAAGTACAAGCCGCTGGATTGCCACATCATTACTTCGTCGTTTGAACATCCCGCGATTTTGGAAACCTGCAAGCATCTCGAAAAACTGGGTTATCAGATCAGCTATCTGCCTGTAACATCCGAAGGCATTGTTGATCCAGAGTCGCTTAAGCAAGCATTAAGACCCAACACGCGCCTCGTCTCGGTGATGGCCGCCAATAATGTGGTCGGCACTCTGCAACCCATTGCTGAACTAGCAAAAACCACCAAAGCACACGGCGCATTATTCCACACCGACGCGGTACAAGCGGTTGGCAAAATTCCTCTGCACATGGATACCATGCCTGTCGACATGCTCTCGCTTTCGGGGCACAAACTGCATGGGCCGAAAGGAATCGGCGCGCTCTATATTCGTCAGGGCGTCAAGATCGAACCGCTGGTCTATGGCGGCGGACAGGAACGCGGTCTGCGTTCTGCTACTGAAAATGTCGCGGCCATTGCCGGGCTTGGAAAAGCGGCAGAAATTGCTGGGGCCGAAATGAACGAGGAGGCAAGCCGCCTCGTCAGATTGCGCGATCGAATCATCGGCACGATTACTGAAAAAATCCCCAACGCCTACCTGATCGGCCATCGCTACAAACGCCTGCCCGGGCATATCTGCCTCGGCTTTGCAGGTCAGGAAGGCGAAGCCATCCACTTAATGCTGGCTTTGAACGAAGAAGGTATTGCAATCTCGACCGGCAGCGCGTGCAGTTCGCACAACGCCGGACAGCCTTCCTATATTTTGATGGCGATGGGCATGGACCCAGTGCGAGCGCGCGGTTCCCTACGGATCACGCTTGGCCGTTTCAACACGGACACGGAAGTGAATACCTTTTTAGAAGTTTTACCGCGACTGGTGAGCGACTTGCACCCCGTAACGTCGCGGAGTTTTGCCGCAACGGCATAAAAACCAAAGGAGAAAAAATGGCTACACCTGCATCTTATACTGTTGACGATCTACCCGGCTTGGACTGCGGCGTGTGTGGTATGCGCAGTTGCGAAGAACTGGCCGCACGCTTGCCGGACAGCCCCGACCTAATCAAACGCTGTATCTATCTATCGGATAACCGTTACGAGGCGCGTCAGGTTGCTACTGAGAACCGAGCAAATCCGTTGCCGAATGTGGTTATGGCAAACCCAATGTCAATGATGAGTGCTCAACCCGTGATGGCAGCCTGCGCTGTGTGTGCTCCAGCATCTGGCGCGGCGACGTCATTTATTCCAGGCATGAGTAATCCGTATCGTGACAGCCTCGGCCGCGAGTTCGATTTCTATCTCGAGCATTTCCCCGAAGAACCCGGCCCGCGTGAAATTATTTTGCCGCACAACCCGCTCATCACACGCGAGATGGATATTCAAGTCGGCGACATTCTCATTGGCCGCCCGCTCGGTATGTCCTGTGGATGTCCCATCACGCACTGCGGTGTTGCCATGAGCGTGGACAAACGCACTGGCGTTATTGTGTGGTGTGTAACCGGCCCATTGAATCCTCGTCAGAAAGGTTTCAAAGATCTCGGCTACTATATTGCTGAAGGCTACGAGGGTTTGATCAATGAAGCGCGTTCCGAGATCAAGATCGGCATGCGTTACTTTTTCCAGCCACGCATGTGCATGCTGCAATGGCGCCACAGCGGGTTGGTCAATTTCCTGAATCGCTCAGCAAATAGCCTTCAGGTACGCGTCGAAGGCTTGTGGATCGGATAGTAAACCCTCCGATAAGATCGCCTTGGTTTATGTTTTCTGTAAGGATATGAAAATGATGATGAACTGCATGTGTACCGGGCGGGGTCTCTAAACCACCACCTCTTTCCAAGAGACAAACGGCTGACTGCCGCAAACGGTGGGCTTGACCCCGCATTTTACAAAGGTCGCCATTCAACGGCCTTCGAATTGTGCCCATCGTTTGCTTTGCCGGGAAATTGTTCCGGCTGGCAGACAGCCGTTTTTGTCTATTAATTTTTTGGAGAGAAAAAACATGTCAAAAATAACTTTGCCGGTTTCAGAGAAAAGCCGTGTCTACAATAATATCCTACAGACGATAGGGAGAACCCCTCTCGTCCACCTTTCAAAGATCGGACGTGGGTTGCCTGCATCTCTTTATGCAAAGGTGGAATCTTTTAATCCGGGTGGCTCCATCAAGGATCGGATTGCAACCAACATGATTGAAGAGGCCGAGCGAAGCGGTCGCCTTAAACCCGGCGGGACAGTTGTGGAAGCCACATCAGGCAATACCGGCATGGGGTTGGCGCTCGTTTGCGCGCAAAAAGGATACAAAGCCGTCTTCGTGATGCCGGATAAGATGAGCCAGGAAAAAATCCAACTACTTTCCGCGAACGGTGCGCGAGTGGTCGTTACGCCGACCGCTGTCGAGCCGGATGATCCACGATCTTATTATAGTGTTGCCAAAAGGATCGTCGCTGAAACCCCTAATGCGATTTTGGCAAACCAATATCATAATCCCGAGAATCCGCGCAGCCACTATTTATCCACTGGCCCGGTGCTATGGGAACAGACCGAAGGGAAAATCACTGATCTGGTTGCGTGCATGGGAACCGGCGGGACAATCAGCGGAACGGCGCGTTACCTGAAAGAAAAGAATCCGAACATTCGCATCGTTGGTGTGGATCCGCTTGGCTCGATCCTGCTTGAGACATGGAAAAACGGAGGCAGGATTCCAGAAGGTGTCGAGGCTTCCCCATATAAGGTGGAAGGCTTCGGTGAGGATTTTCTTCCGTCCACATTGGACCTTTCACTGATTGACGATATTGTCCAAGTCAATGATAAAGAATCGTTTTTGTGGGCGCGTAGATTGGTGAAGGAAGAGGGAATTTTTTCCGGCGGCTCTTCCGGCGCGGCGCTGGCTGCGGCAGTACGCTATGCCCAGGATCTGAGGCTTGAGAATGCCGATGGGATGGAGGGACGGTTGATAGTTGTGATATTGCCGGACTCGGGCTCGCGCTATCTATCCAAACTCTACGACGATAAATGGATGCGCGAAAACGGGTATCTGGAACCGGAGTGGAGCGGAACTCAATTGAGCGAGATTCTGGCGGTCAAACAATCGGACCAACTCATTACTTCCTGGGTAACCGACCGAATGACGGATGTGATCGCCGTGTTGAAGGAGCATGATGTTTCCCAAATACCCGCCCTCTATTCAGATGGGACGCTGGCGGGTTTGGTGACAGAGGTCGATTTATTAAATCATTTATTGGAGAATGAACACGAACATTCCCTGGATGAGACGATTGAAAGCGTGATTCGCCCCACCGAAACTCTCTTTCCATCTTCAACTTGTTTGGATGAGGCCTTGCCGGCGCTGGTCAGCGAGCAGGCAGTTCTGGTGACCGAAAACGATCATCCATTGGGAATCCTAACCAAAATAGATATCCTGGACTTTATCACCCAGAAAATCTAAATTTAGAATAAAAGGAACATAAAATGAAAATCGCAAAGAACGTCACTGAATTAATTGGAAATACTCCGTTGGTACGTCTGAACCGCGTCACCAATGGGGCCAAGGCTGAGGTGATTGCCAAGCTGGAGTTCTATAACCCGGCCCACTCAGTCAAGGATCGCATTGGTGCATCCATGCTCGACGCGGCAGAAAAAGCTGGTCTGATCAAAAAAGACACCGTCATTGTCGAGCCGACCAGCGGCAATACCGGCATTGCCCTGGCTATGGTTGCGGCCGCACGCGGATATAAATTAATTCTGACCATGCCGGAAACCATGAGCAAGGAACGTCGTATGTTGTTGCGCGCCTATGGCGCAGACTTGATCCTCACTCCCGGCCCGGACGGCATGGGCGGAGCGATCCGCAAAGCCGAAGAATTGGTCGCGTCGGATCCAAAGAAATATTTCCTGCCGCAGCAATTCAAGAACCCAGCCAACCCTGAAATCCATCGCAAGACCACGGCTGAGGAAATCTGGCGCGACACCGATGGCAAAGTGGATTTTCTCGTGGCAGGCGTCGGCACGGGCGGGACTATCACCGGCGTGGGCGAGGTCATCAAGTCTCGCAAGCCGTCGTTCAAAGTTATCGCGGTCGAGCCGGACGCCTCACCGGTTCTCTCAGGCGGAACGAAGGGACCTCATCCCATTCAGGGTATCGGTGCTGGCTTCGTTCCAGAGGTTCTCAACACCAAGATTTACGATGAGATCATCCGCGTGAAGAATGAGGATGCTTTCCAAACCGCCCGCCGCATGGCGCGCGAAGAAGGTTTGCTCGTCGGTATTTCATCCGGCGCGGCAACCTGGGCCGCATTGCAGGTGGCAAACCGCAAGGAGAATGCCGGCAAGTTGATCGTGGTGATCATCCCATCCTTCGGCGAACGTTATCTCTCCACTGCGTTATTTGCCGACCTGGCCGAAGATCAACCGAAGCTGTAGAAGAAATATGGCCATGAGCGCTCTTGGATCAAGGCGCTCATGGCTGATTGATCATAAAATGTTCAAGACAATGCAAAACGACATTCAATCTGTGTTGGACCGTGACCCGGCGGCCCGCAACGGGCTGGAAGTTTTGTTATGCTATCCAGGCCTGCATGCCATCTGGACGCACCGTCTCACTCACAGGCTCTGGAAATTGGGCTTCAAGCTCATTGCGCGCTGGCTTTCGCAAATCATGCGCTGGCTCACGGGAATTGAAATCCATCCCGGTGCAACCATCGGAAATAATTTTTTCATTGATCATGGGATGGGAGTCGTCATTGGCGAAACTGCGGAAGTCGGAGACAACGTCACGCTTTATCATGGCGTGACATTAGGCGGTACCAGCCTGAACAAAGTGAAGCGCCATCCGACTCTGGAAAACGACGTGGTGGTCGGTGCAGGTGCAAAGGTGTTGGGCGCAATCACTATCGGCGCCAACAGTCGAATCGGCGCGAATGCCGTGGTCGTGAAATCCGCGCCGCCAGATTCAGTGATAGTTGGCGTTCCGGGCCAAGTTGTGATTCGAGAGCATCGAACACATGCGCTCCATGAAAAAGCGGACCTCGAACATGGAAACCTGCCCGACACGATCAGCGAAACTCTCACGACACTGATCGCACATGTTGAGACTTTGGAGAAACGCATCAACGGCGGCAGTTATGGACCAGCCCTGCATGCCCCTGATCACGGTGTTTGGCACTGGGGAGATTTTTCTATCTAACAATGTTAATTGGGAAATAAAATTAGTAATCGAAAGCTTGCCATCGTTGCCGCTTTCGGCAACGATGGCAAGGATAAATCATTCGTCCTGAAGCTGCATAAAAAGTTTTTCTGCTCGAGCCACTCCATGATTTATGTGGCGCAATTGTCCGCGTGGGTCGAACAGAAATGTAGTGGGCACACTCATCACACCCCAGCGGCTGGCAAGCTCAGGATGTTCGGTTGCATCCACTTCGACAACATGCAAGTCGTTTCCAAGCATTTGGCTCAGTCGTTGGATTGCCGGACGTTGCACTGTCTTGCATGGTACACAAGTCGGAGTAGTGAAATAGACCAAGACAAAGGCTCCGGAGTGAATTGGTGCAAGAGCGGCAAGCAGATTGCGGGTGCGGAGCTTGAGCGTCCAATTGTAAAACAGATAAATGCCAAAGCCGCTGAGAATGATTGCAAGGGCGAGAGCGGCCCGGGTTAAGACATCTGCATTAAACATATTTTACACACTTGCCTTCGGCTTCATGCCGGGGAAAATTCCTGCAGGTGGGGCCTTCGTAAACCCAGGGACGTTGAAGCGGCCCAGCCAGTAATACACAGCGCAACCGACACAGAAACCACCGAAGGCATTGAGCGCAGCAAGTGCCACCACAAGCCAGACCAATCCCCAGCCGAGAATAGATGAACCCAAAAAGAGCGCTATCGAACCGGCAGTCATGAACAGAAAGCCGAGGAACTGGGCAAAACGATGCGGTTCAGGGTTGTCATTGAGCACATCAGGTTTGAGAATGCCAAGCGGCTTGAAGGCATAACGATACAGCGGAAGAAAGCCGGGCACTTTGAGGAGAAAGCCAAGCCCCATCACAACTGCAACGAACGCGGCCAGAATCGGCAAGTTGAAAATGAAGGCAAGGATGTTTAGCGTGATGATCGTCAGTTGATTTGCCTTGAGAACGGAGTGATCTACTTTTTGAAGAGATTGGATTGTCATTTTATTTTTCCTTTTGTTTTAGATTTAATAACTCGCAAAGGCGCCGGCGGGAATCGAACCCGCGAATAAGGATTTTGCAGACCCTAGCCTTCCCACTTGGCTACGGCGCCGGGAAATCAAGTTGGTACGCCTGCCTCAACGGTTTCAGAAACGATCAATTTGGCAAGATCCAAAGCTTGATTGCGGATTTCGGGGATGGCAATAGATTCCCATAATGCAGGGATACGGATTGGGCCCAGGGTAAACAATCCCTGCGCGGGCCGGCCATTTGCGGCGATAAGCCGTCCATCTAAATCGGTTTCAAAGCCAAGCCGCAACGCATCCGGGACGATCAAACCTGCGGTGCGCAATCCGGCAATGGGCGGCGATTGAATGTCCGTATAATCGCGCGACGGGCCCGTGCAATTGATGATGTGCTCGACATTTAAGGTGCGGAGTTCGTCTGTGTTCGTATCTTCCCAGGAGACGATTGCGTTATATCCATTCGGAACAGCAGAAACGAGTCGCCCGCGGTGAATGACCAGAGTTTTATCTTCAATGAGAATGCTCAATTGATCTGAGACCTCAGAAGACATGCGGTGACGATGAATGTCCCATAGGTTTCGAGCATGGCGCAAGAATGATTCTCGCTGGGCCTGATTCCAACCTCGCCAGATGGTTGCCGTGTGGGGCCGCAGACTGTCAATGACCGCGCGCCAATCGGAACCCTTTTGTTCTGTAAGTTGCGCTTGTTGGCGAATCCAGCGCAAAGCATGAACGGGAGATTTGAATTCTTTTGGCAACTCTGGTAAAGGCCGTGCCAGATACGGTTTATGAAATTGATACAACCGCCCGTGTCGCGAGATGGCATGGATGATGCCGCGATGTCCCGCTTCGCGCAACGAGAGGGCAACATCCGCCATCGTGAGTCCGGTACCGATCAAAAGAACAGGCGCAGTAGATGCAAGATTCTTGGTTATCTCCGGCGACCATGGGTTCCGATAGTAATTAGACTCCACTCCACTAAAATCAATTGGATCATTGGGTAGCAGGTGATTTCCCAATGCGAGCACCACTGACCGCACTTCAATGAAACTATCGTCGCTGAAATGGATCACCCAAAAATCTTCTTTGCGAGTTAAACCAATGACTGTGGCAGGAAAATAATCAACTTGGTCTGAGGTACTAAGAGTCTCATCGAAGATGCTTGTCAGGTAATCGCCGTAGAGCATTCTGGGCGCAAAGGTTGCGGCAGTTGAACCGGGCAAATGTTTTTCCAGCCAGCGCACGAAATGACCCATATCATCGGGGAACGCGCTCATGTTTCCAGCCGCGACGTTCAACAAGTTGGCCTTATAAGGGGTCTCATATGCCACACCGCGCGCGGGGCGCGCTTGACTTCCAATCAATGCAAGCCGTCCAGAAGATGGCGCAAGTTTTTTGAATTGCGCTGCGACCAAGGTTCCGCTTGCGCCCGCGCCAATCACTGCAAGATGATATGGACTGCTTGGCTTCGGGTTTGCTTTATCCATGATCCGCACCATTGGCTACTTCATAACCTGCATGAACCCATGCCTGAAAACCGGCTTCAAGCGCGTACAGGTTTTTGTATCCCTTTTGCTCCAAAATGGAAATTGCCACAGTGGAACGATTTCCTCGTTGGCAGTGCACAACCAATGGGCGATCCTCTTGAAGTAAACTGCGTGCCACTTCAGGCAAAGTGCCCGCCTCCACATGTTTTGCTCCACGAATATGTCCCGCATGCCATTCCTTGTTGTAGCGCACATCCAAAATAGATGGGGCGTCTTTTTGCACAAGCCAATCTTTGAGTTGCCCCGCGTTCACGCTCTTTGTGGAAACTAGAGGCAAGCCGCTCTCCTGCCAAGCTTTGATCCCGCCATCGAGGTAACCGCGCAAATCGTCATAGCCAATGCGGACGAGTTGCCGCGTCGCTTCCTGACGTTCGTTGGAGTTCTGTGTAAGAAGGATGATCGGCGTTCCAAACGGAATCACCCAACCTGCCCACGTGATTAACGGCGTAACCAATGGAATGCCATATGAACCTTCGATATGACCATCCAAGAAGCAATCGGTATCGCGAATATCCACAACGACTGCGCCCGTCTTTAATTGTTGTTTTACCTGTTCAGGTAAAAGAGGTTCAAGAGTTGGAATACCCAATGAGCCAAGAATTCGCCCACCCTTTTTGTTCACTGCACGCATGTGACGATAATACGTTGGGTAGCTGGAGAGTCCGGTTGTGGCGCGTTGGACGGATCCCTCTTCATCAGGTATTTGAAGGAAAGGATTGTTAAGGCGTTCCTCTCCAATCGTGGTGAAACGCTCTCCGCTCGACGAGGTGTTGCAAAACGATCCGGCCCCGTGCGTGGGGTAAACCACAACATCATCGGACAGGAGTGCCAGTTTTTTATGGATGGTGTTGTACAAATCGTGTGCCAGTGATAAGGTATGTTCATGACCGAGCAGATCGGGCCGTCCTGTTCCTCCGACGATGAGCGAACCGCCGCTGAACAATGTTCCGGGCGTTTCGCCTTTTTCTGAATAAATTCCAAAGCTGATGTGTTCGGGAGTATGGCCCGGCGTTTCCAAAATACCAATGGCTAGATCTCCCAACGAGAGGCGGTCACCTTCATGCAAAGCAATGTGCTGGAATTCCGCGTTGGCTTTCGCGCTGGCTCCAATCTGGAAATGGTCATGGGTATGCCTAAGGCCGAGATGATGCGCCAGTTCGTGCGCGCCAGATACAAAGTCGGCGTGAAGATGCGTATCGAGGGCGTAAGTCAGTTTCAAGCCCAACCCTTCAGCAGTCTTCACATATTTATCCACATCCCGTTGGGGGTCAATGACCGCGGCGATGCCAGCTTCTTCTGACGCAATCAAATAGGATGAATTACCGAGTCCTTCATCCACAAATTGTTTAACAAAAAGCGATTTCATTCTTATCCTTATTTCTCAATCGGCACGTTGACGAGGTTGCCCCATTCTGTCCATGAGCCGTCGTAATTGCGCACTTTGGGATAACCAAGCAAGTACGTCAACACAAACCGGGAATGGCTGGAGCGCTCGCCAATTCGGCAGTAAGTGATAATGTTGCTGTCGGGCGTGATGCCCTGGCTTTGATATAGTTCTTTCAAGTCATCGGCAGATTTGAAGGTGCCATCTTCGCGCACAGCCTTGGCCCACGGAATGTTCTTCGCACCGGGGATGTGCCCGCCGCGCAAGGCGCCTTCTTGTGGATATTCGGGCATGTGAAGTTTCTCGCCGCTATATTCGGCAGGGGAACGAACATCCACCAATGGAAGCTTCTTTTCCACATGGGTCAGTACATCGGTACGGAAAACGCGGGTGCGGCCATCATCGCGTGTAGGAAGTTTATATTTCGCCTTCGGATAGGAAGGAACCTCTTTGGTAAACTGGCGCTTCTCATCCTCCCATTTTTTGCGCCCACCGTTAAGGATACGCACAGCCTGATGACCGAATAACTCGAAAACCCAAAAATTGTGGGTGGCCCACCAGTTATTCTTATCGCCGTAAAAGACAACCGTCGTGTCATTGGCAATTCCTTTTTCAGATAACAAACTCGAAAAATTCCCAGCATTCAGGTAATCGCGCACGACCGGATCGTTTAAATCGGCCTGCCAGCTGATCTTGATTGCGCCGGGAATATGGCCCGAATCATACAGCGTGACATCTTCATCCGATTCGATAATGCGAATCTTTGGATCGTTCAAGTGTTGGGCGAGCCAATCGGTTTCAACCAATACTTCAGGGTGAATATAGTTTGACATTTCTTTAAATCTCCATTGTTTATTTATCCTATTGGTTTAGTATGCTTACATCGTATCAAAAAAGTGGCTCTCGCCACGCTTTTATACGACTTATTGGATGGGGTTTATAGCATAAGTTCGGGAGTTTTGTCAAGGGGGATTTTAATCAACCATCATGGTTTTTTTGGTCGATACTGCCATGCCTCCGCCAGATGTACCGCCTGGCTTTGATCACACCCTGACATGTCAGCTATTGTGCGTGCCAACTTCAACACACGATGATAGCCGCGCGGGCTGACGACAAACTTGGTTAGCATTCTCATCACTTCCCGATGGCTGGCAAGAGTAGGCTGGGATCTAATGAAGCGCGTTAGAAGATCAAGATCGGCCCGCGTTACTTCTTCCAGCCGCACATCTGTGTTGCAATGGTAGCATACCTAAATACACGCACCTTTTCACGACAGATATAGATTAATTGAGTTTAAACACTGGCCTGGACTCACCGACCACAATGTCACGATGATTCTTAATAGGCAAAGTCGGACCAAACTCAGCAAGTTGTTTCATTTGCGAATCAATCAGCGCACCAAGTTGACGTAGGATTTCCAATGTCACGGCCGGGCGGACGCGGTTATGAGTTGCTAAATCTTCACCCATACGCCCCGCATCGCCGTCTGAAACTTTGAAGGCGATACCGATGCCGCGCGAATCCGCGCTCAATGCGCCGGGCAAAAGTCCGATGGCTTGAAATCCTTCCGCGCCGCGCTTGGTGAGGATCTTTCCATCCCCGACCTTCATCAACTCGCAATCGAATTCGCCGAATCCGCTAACCATTTCCGAATGCGATGTCATTGCAGAAGTAATCTTGTGGCAGGCGTCCGCGCGCGCTTTGGAAAGTAAAGCGGGGTCACATAAACGGGCAAAGCCCAAGGCGGCATTAAGAAGCGGAACCGCAAAGTTCGGCGCGGAACAACCGTCGGTGCCGAGTTCCACTTTGTCGCGTGCGATGCCGCACATATCTGCAAAGGTCGTCAAAATATCCTGCTGGATCGGGTGATCGCGTTCGAGATACGTTTCCAGAGGCAGTCCGCGCATCTTGGCGTGAGCAAGCATGGCGGTGTGTTTGCCGGAGCAGTTATTGAAGTTCGCGGTCGGCGTGATGTTATGAATGATGACGTGCTTCAACATTTCCGGGTCGCCGGGCAGATGCGGCCCGCATTGCAAGTCGCTTTCATGAATGCCGATTTTTTCCTGCAAAGCTTTTACGGCATCCAGATGAATCTGCGCAGTCTCATGCGAGGCGCAGGATAAAGCCAGTTCACGCGGCGTAAATCCAAAATGCTCCACGCCGCCGCGTTCGACGAATGGTAAAACCTGAAAGGGTTTGGCCGAAGAGCGTAAAAAAGCGACCGTCTGAGGGTCGCCGTAGGAATATAAAAGTTTTTGATTGGTGTCAACGATCGCGATCGCGCCGTAATGAATCGATTCGACGATGCTTCCGCGCGTGACCTCAAAGAGAGGAAGGAATCGTTCCTTCATTTATTCCTCGGCCGAGTTGCCCATATGATAATGACGCGCATAATAATGGCGAAATCCGTAACGCAATCGTTGAACATATTGCTTGTGCCGCGCCGCCGACGCTTTAAATTTATTAGCGAAGGTCTCGACCAATTTTTCAGTCGACTCCGGCGATTGACTCTTGGAAGCCATCTTCTCTAACTTTTCGTGAATCTCCTCCATCAATTCAATTTGAGCCTTGATGGCGGATGAAGATGCCGTTCCGCCGCGTCCGCTGACAAATGTATAGCCGCGATATTGCGGACCCATCAGAAGTTCGAGTGCTTCAATCCATGCCGGGAGGTCGGCGTGTGCAATAAAGGGAGGCTGATTCTTGAGAACAGTATCGCCGACAAACACCACTTTATCATCCGGCACGATGACCCAGATTGCTCCCGAGGACGGTCCCGGATGTTGTTCCAGGGTAATTGGCTTTTCGCCCCAATGCAATGTCATTTGATTCGTGAATGAGATTTCTGGAGGTAACCATCGCACCGTGCCGAGTCCGGGAATGGTCTCCCAATCGGAACCGGTTTCATTGCCCTGCGCCTTGAATGTGGTCGGCCTCACGCGAAAGACCGCCGCAGTTTTTTCGTGAGCGATCACGGTGCAGTCCATGACGCGGGCGCCGAGCGTCCGGTCGGGATGTGCGTCGAGGTTGATGAGAACGCGTTCAGGTCCCGAACCGAGTCCCATTAACGCGGCGCGCCAGGCGCGGCCGTCTTCGGGCGCGGGCGGCGCATCCACTTGGACTAATCCGCGCGGCTGTTGAATCACGCCCAGCGTCGCACCAAGATAATGATCTTCTATGTAAACACTGTCAGAAATGGATTGCATGAAATCTCCTGCCTCACCTAACCCATCCTACCTGCGACACCTTTTCCTTTCCTATTCTACAGAAGAAGAAAGAGGAAGGGCGGGGCGCGGTGAGGTCTCTATTTTACCCTCAATTCTTTATAGCTTTTTCATCCATCACTGGCAATACGAAAATAAACTTCGATCCCTTACCCTCTTCACTTTCAACCCAGATTTTTCCCCCATGTGCGTGCACTGCGAGACGGCAAAATGCCAAACCAATGCCTAAGCCACTGGGCCTGTCCTTGCCCTTGAGACGCGCGAATTTTTCGAAGATGCGTTCGCGTGCATTAGCTGGAATTCCCGGCCCGCTGTCCTGTACCCAGAATCGAACGTTCGTGCCATCCACCTTTGCCCCGATCTCGATCGCGGTATCGACCAGCGAGAACTTCACAGCATTCTCAAGCAAGTTGATGATAACTCGCCGAATCATCTCAACGTCTACAAAAACGTTGGGTAGTTGCGCGGCAATTTCGGTTTTGATCTGCTGGTGGCGTCCATTTGCTGAGGGCAAAACATCCTTTATAGCGCTTTCAATGAGCTTCTCTGGCTTCCACGTTTGCAAAGTTGCAACGGTTTGTCCCGATTCAAGACGGTTGATGTCCAACAAGGAATTGACCAGCCGCTGGATACGCTCCGTGGAATTTACGGCGATGTTCAAAATGGATTGAACGGATTCGTCTGGTGCGATCATGTCCCTCAATATCTCGAGGCTCGAAACAATATTTCCCAGTGGCGAACGCAGATCATGATAGATCATCGCGGTCAAATCATCCCGCAGGGAATCCAGTTCTTTTCGTTCGGTGATATCGCGCAGAGTCCACTGAATGGAATCGGCGTCTTCAAACTGTACGCGCCGCGCATGGACTTCCACCGGCACGGCGCTCGAATCAGCTTTGCGCAGCGCGGATTCGTATATGCATTCATTGCCTGCCCGCAGGCTCTCGAATTTGGCGCCCGTGATCTTGCTTTTGACCTCGTGCAACTGATCTATGCTCATTTGCCTTAAATCTTCTGCCGAAATTCCACTCAAGCGCACGGCCTCTCGGTTGGCTTCGAGAATCTTGCCATCCCAATCGGTGATAAAGATCGGATCGATGCTTTCTTCGAATAATTCTCGGTAGCGTTGATGGGTGATTTGTAATTCGTTGTATAAACGCGCATTGAATACTGCGATGCTGGCTTGATCGGCAATCGCTTGCATGAGATCAAGATGCTCGGGTTTAAAACCTTTGGGTCTGGGATGAACGAGGGTCAGCACGCCAACCAAATGTTCGCGCACCACCAGCGGAACACAGATCGCCGATTTCGCTCCGCTTTGATCCTTCGCATCATCTGGGCGGCGGACCCAGCGTTCATCCTTGCTTGTATCGGGAACGAGCACGGCCTTGCGATGTTGGATGACCCAGCCCGCCAGCCCTCGATCCACTGTTTCTTTTAATTGTTGCGTGGTGTGTTCTCGCAGGTTCGAGCCATAAATGATGGTCGCATCAATGGGCTTTCCGTTGTCATCGAGAACCACAATGCTTCCCCGCTCGCCGCCCACATTTTGCGTCGCCGCAAAAAGCAGACGCTGTAAAACAATCCGCAAATCGAGCGCCGCGGCGACCTCGCGGTTAACTTGAATCAGAAGTTCGAGCAATGTTCGGGTGCGGTCTTCAGCCATGGTGAATGTTCGCAATGATTCTAATCCACTTCCTTGAATTTCATGGACGAATTTTGCGACACCTTGTTATTGATCAAAAGTATAGCACGCGGGAAATGGTTAAAGGTTGCGAAATCGTATACAATTGAGCCATGCTGGATATTCAGAAAATTTGCGTTTTATGTTTTGACGTGGATGGTACGTTGAGCGATACCGATGATTATTATGCTGATAAATTTTCCGGATGGTTTCAGAGGGTGCCGCGCTTTCTTGTGCCCGATCCGGAACGGGCCGCGCGTCGACTCGTGATGTGGAGCGGATCGCCGGCCAAGGCCATGCTGGGGCTGAGCGATACCATTGGGTTGGACAAGCCAATCGTCACCTTGATTGATTTCATCTATCGCCATCGTAAAAAGAAGTGGCGGCAATTTTTGATCGTCCCGGGCGTGCAGGAAATGCTGGCGCGGCTCAAGGGACATTATCCGATGGTGATTGTCAGCGCGCGGGATGAAGAGAGCACGATGACTTTTCTGCAAGAATTCGACCTGGTGAAATATTTCGATGTGGTCATCAGCGTATTAAGCGCCAGACACACGAAACCTTATCCGGACCCAATCCTGCTCGCCGCAAAAAAAATGGGTGTCGCACCTGAAGCGTGTTTGATGATCGGCGATACCACCGTCGACATTCGCGCAGGCAAAGCCGCTGGCTCGCAGACCGTGAGCGTGTTATGTGGCTTCGGCGAGGAAGATGAATTGCGTCGCAAAAACCCGGATTTGATTTTACCCAGCACTGCCGATGTAGCGGACGCGTTGCTTGGAAAATAAAAGCCTGCGAAGAATCGCAAGCTTTTATTTTCATCGAAGATTGAGTCGTCCAATCACAAGAGGTCGTTCTTGTTGGATATAGTAATCCGAAATTGCAAATGTGCTCCATGTGTAGCCAACCGGTTCGCCTGCATCATTGGTGTAAATGCGAAAGACTCCTTGTCCGAGTCCATCGTGAAATGTTCCATTGTCCTGCCACCGTATATCGGTTTTACCATGGCCTGTCTGGCTTGACTCGATCACGGTAATTACCCATTGGTCTGTCCCTTCAATTTCCGGGTTTGACGATGGATATTTTTGCGGGGCTGCCGCAACCAGCATGATATGTCTGCTATTATCATTATCTGCCGGATATTTGATGACTATAAAATCGCCTGGTTGGACATCGTAAATCAAAGGAATTTGTTTGAATTTATTTTGGCTTGTAACGGCATCATAATATGTTTCTGCTAAAGGACGCTTTGTGCCAAAAAAACACTCAAAGTCGCTGGCCGTCAAGCCATACTTTTGTTCCAGCCATGCATTAATAAACCCACTACAATCTGTTTGACTTTCAGAACGGCTGGCACCGTTCCAGCCTGCCCATGTTACAACACTTTCTTTGTGTCGATAACTGGTATTTGTTAGAGGCAGATTTTTGATGAGAAGCTGTGCCCACTGTAAATGTGTCGGTGGAACGCTGATTGGGTTGCTGGATGCTGCCTTGAAATTACCGCAACTTGAACAGGCTAGCGCTATAACTAAAGCCATGATCTTTAGACAAATTAAATCACTGAGCGGCATCGGAATTTTTATCAGTAAATTTTATCCCTTGACGTACGATAGCTTTTCACAGATGAGACCATCTTTCAATTTGTATATATCTGTACCGCGGACGTGTTGCTTCGCGCCGGTTTCATCCAACCATTTACAACGCCATCGCATCACCACGCGCAGACCAAAACCAAATACCTCCTCGATCTCGGCATGTACTTGTTGGACTTCGCGGAATGAATCCTCAAAGAATTGGCTGATCGATTCTTTTCCCTGGTATTGTGTGCCATCCGGCGCGGGGGATGTCTCTTCAAACACACAATCGTCGCTGAGACATTTCATGATCCCCACCACATCGTGACGATTGAACGCGTCGTTGAACTCCAGCACCAAGCGTGCCCCTGACTCGATCTTCGACATCCGAATTGGGCTCATTTCAGCACCACCTCCTCCATAAAAATCAAATGGGAAAAATCAAATGGGCTGCCTGACCATTGATTATGTCCGCTTTATATGTTATGCATTACCCTTGTATAGAAATTACAAGCATCCAGAATTTGATTCAGTTCGCAGCTTTCGTTTCGCATGTGAGCCAATTTATAATCCCCCGGGCCGAAGCCAATCGTGGGGATTCCCATGCTGACTGGTGTAACGGCATTGGTACTGAAATCCCAAAAAACATAGTCAGTAGGTTCATGTTCGAAATTTTCTTGAGAAGCACTAATACAAGCCTTGGCAAGTTCATGCTTTAAATCAATCTTCCATGCAAGATGAAATGGCACATATTTGATATCCATCCCGGTCCAACTTTTTCTGTAAAGCGTTCCCACTTCCCAGGTTGCATCTTTGCCTTTTATGAGTCCGTCCATTTCCTGTTTGATCAATTCTTCGGTATCTCCCGGAATCATTCTTCGATCCAGATAGACTTCACATTCGGACGGGACGGCATTCAACGATGCACTGACGCTGGAAATCCTCGACATGACTAATGTGCCTCGCAAGCCTTCCTTTTTCAGGAGTTCCAGGTTGGCCTTTTCAACACGCTGGATGATCTCCGCCATTTCATAGATGGCATTGACTCCCTTTTCAGGCGCGGCGCCATGAGCGGACACGCCGTGCGTCTTGATGGATATTTGGGCTTTGCCTTTATGACCGATTGCAATCTTGTTGTTGGATGGCTCACAAATCACCGCATAATCCGGCTTGAAACTCAGTTCTTTGAATAGATGCTTCAGATTTTCTCCGTCGCAATCCTCCTCGAGCACGGTGCAGGAAACATAAATTGTTTTGCCGGAAGCAAATCCCAATCTCTTTGCAAGCGCGCCAGCATAAATAGAGGCGGCGGCAGCGGACTTCATATCCACTGAGCCTCGGCCATGGAGTCGTCCTGCTACGACAGCACCATTGAATGGGGGAATATCCCATTCTTCTTCATCTCTCACTTCAACCGTATCCACATGAGAGTCAAACAGAATTGCTTTTTTGCCATCGCCGATTCGTCCAAGAACATTTCCCATAGAATCAACAATTTCCTCATCATATCCAAGGGCAATCATTTTCTTCTCAATGAATTTGATAATTTCCCCTTCTTGTCCGGAAAGGCTTTTTATTCTGACGAGGTCTTGAGCAAATTCAATCAGTTCTTTTTTCAGTTCTGGTGTAAGTAAATCGGATGAGTTCATGATTTCCTTGGATTGGATTTATGGTAGAAGCCTGCCGCTACCCCAACTTCGACATGCGGATTTGACTCATACCGATAACATCTCCTGCGGTGGCAAGCCGATTGGCGGCCCAACGACATGCGCGCGCTGCACGTTGTGGGCGTTTCACCTTTGTTTTCGGAGTATTTCTGTAGCAAAGATAAATACCCATACCATAAATGGGATTAAAGCAATTCGCTGGAATAATCCAAGCAAATTGATATAAGCATTCTGCTCAATGGGGATCTTTGATACATAAGTAAATACGATTACCCCTATTGCTTCTATTATTCCCAAGATTAGAGTCCACCAACGAAACGATTGCCATTTAATATCAGAAACGAAACGCCTGAGAAAGATAAAAATGATAATTGGCATCAATAGAAATGCTATTCCTCCAGAGAGTCCATGAATCAATCCGTGTACCGACAGTTGATCGGTTGGTGTTTCTGCCGGATCCATAACAAAAGGACCCGAAATAAAGAATAATGCAGAGATTAGATAGAAGGTTATTATTCCCGCGCGAGAGGCTTTTGCGGTTTGGAACTCTTTCGATAGAACAAGTCAATACCTTCGCCAAAAATGAGGTAATAAAGTAGGGCTTTTCGAGTAAAGTTGGTTTATCGAAGACTAACTTTATGGAGGAAAAGCCCATGACCGAG
>Ga0209039_10000851_pt1 | contig 29337 bp, 21 predicted proteins | sample BogFormECP12_OM1_FD_188238 | JGI IMG/M metagenome (GOLD analysis project Ga0209039, IMG submission 188238) | Bog forest soil microbial communities from Calvert Island, British Columbia, Canada - ECP12_OM1 (SPAdes) (version 2) | ecosystem: Environmental > Aquatic > Freshwater > Wetlands > Bog ... | reverse complement strand
GCTCGGGCACCACTTCGTCCCGAACCCGTATGCGCTCGAAGTCGATGCAACGCAGGCGTAGGTGAGTGAGATGGAAACCGTAACCATTACGATGAAAAATGCGCCTGCACTGTATCTTGAGGCCGACAATGTGTCTCCCGATGCATTTGCGGGCAAGACCGCAGCACAGATCTCCGAACTCCACGTCCACGAAGGTAATACCACTTCGGCCCTCGGAAAATATTTCGAGGTCAAGGGTGATGCCGGTGCAACTGCGGCCGACACGAAGATCGTTGTCAAAGGCGATGTGAAGAAGGTGAAATACCTCGGTTTCAAGATGACCGCCGGGGAGCTTGTCATAGAAGGCAACACTGACCTGTATGTCGGAGCGTGGATGACCGGTGGCAAGATCCTCGCGAAGGGAGATGTTGCAGCATTCGCGGCAACCGCTATGAAAGGCGGCGATCTGGTTATCGAGGGGAATGCCGGCAACTATCTCGGCGCAGCATACCGCGGCGACTGGAGAGGGATGTCCGGTGGCAAGATCCTCGTCAAGGGCAATGCAGGTTCTGATATCGGCATGTACATGACCGGCGGCGAAATCGTCGTAAACGGCAATGTCGATGTTCATGCATTAACCCACGCAGAGGGTGGAAAGCTCGTTGTGAAGGGCAATGCGAAGAGCAAAGTCGGCGGGCAAATGATTGACGGTGAGATCATCATCTTCGGCTCTATCGATACGATGATGCCCGGGTTCAAGCCTGTGGGAGAAGTCGAGCTCGAAGTCGACGGTGCCAAAGCGAAGTTCTCCCACTTCATTGGAGACATGGGCGAGCGCCACAAGAAGAGAAAGGGGCAGGTCGTTTACGCGAACCTGTATAAGAAAGTGTAAATGCCCCTTCTCCGCATTTTATTTTTTTTAGACACCCGAAAGTCTGGTTAAATGCTTTTTTAGTCTCGGGGATGTACACATTGAAGAGATAATTCCTGGTAATATGGCCGGAATAATTGTCAAAGTCGTATTGATCAATGGTCCGGGTGATACAGATGACAACACCGATGTTCAAGCACCTTCCCTGTATAAAAATTGATGGCGAGACCGCAAAAACCGGGACTCATGAAGTTATTGAGGAGGCCCCCGAGGCCTTGTTCGTGAACGGCAGGCACGTGATGACCGCAATGATGAGCCCCACACATCTGGAGGATTTTGTCACCGGTTACCTGTTTACCGAGCAGATCATCAGGAGTTCCGAGGAGATCGAGTCCATCAGGATCGAACCAAACCGGATCAGCGTGATCACAAAGAACCTCTTCAAGGTGCTTGGCCCCAAAAAGACCATCCTCTCCGGATGCGGAGGGGCCGCATCTTTTATCGATACCGAAAAACTTCCTAAAATCACCTCTGACTTTGCTGTTACCCCGGAACGGATACGGACAGCTGTCCGTGAGGTGCTTGAATCCGAACTGCATGCCGTGACCGGTGGCATACACATAGTCGGGCTGGCATCGAAAACAGGCATCATCGCCCACTCCGAGGATATCGGGAGGCACAATGCCCTTGACCGGGTGATCGGGTACGGCATCAGGAACGCGATCGATCTTTCGGAAACGTTTGCCATCTGTTCGGGACGTATATCTTCAGAGATGGTGCGCAAGTGTCTGGTTGCAGGGATCCCTGTCATAGTCTCGCGTGGCGCGACAACGACACTTGCCGCAACCATCGCAGAGAAAACCGGGGTCTGTGTAGTCGGATTTGTCCGCAGTACAAAGATGAATATCTATACCCATCCCGAACGCATCGAAGGCGCTCCTCCATTTCTCCTGTGATAGCCGAATCCGGCAGGCAGGGAAAAGGGGCTTTTCAGGGTACTGGGGGATGAGAAATATCCTCCGGACAATTTTCCGGGAAAACGACGGAAAAGCGTAATTTTGTCGTTTGCCTCTTTTCAAGAAAGGGTGGTTCTCATCCCTGAATCTTACCGTAAAGGAAAAATCAGCGTTTTTACAGGCTCTTGGCCGGTGCCGGTCCCGCCGGTTCTGCTTTGGGTACCTTACTAATAATCTCATCCCTGAACTTTTCGAACTGGAGTTCGTCGAGCTGTTCGGAAAGGAGCCGCCCGCTCCACGCCCTACGGTAGACCCAGTCAATAATCTTGTTGATGGCAAAGATGACCTGGTCCTCGGTTTCCACGGTCATCAACTCCCGGCCGATCTTCGGGTGCCGACCCCGCCTTCCGCCGACAGTTATGAGATAATGGGAATGTGCAGACTTGAGGAGGTTAAACCAGCAGGACTTCACGCACATGCCGCACTGGACGCACTTCTCCTCATTCAGTTCCGAGATCCCGTTCCTGATCTTTATCGCTTTCTCCTTGCAGTAATAGACACAGAATCCGCACCCCGTGCAGAGCCCGGGTGTGCGGATCGGGCGGATCCTCCCGATGACCCCTATCTCATTGAGCATGGGGCTCGTGCAGGCATTCGGGCAGCCGGAGATGCCGATACGCATCTTGACCGGCATCACTTTCCCGAAGAGTTTTTCATCGATCCTTTTGGCAAGGTTGATGGTGTCGATATTTGCATATTTACAGCGTTCAGTCCCGGGGCAGGATATTATGTTGACGATCTCGTCTTTCTCTGAGCCGATCGGTGTCCCGTTCTTTTCGAGCCGGGCCTCTATGGTCTTGAGATAGGCCGGGTTGACATGCGGGATCTCGATGGTCTGGCGTGTCGTGCAGTGAATTTCTCCGGTCCCGTACTTCTTTGCAAGGGTTGCGATCCCCCGCAGCTGATCTGTGGTAAGAGACCCGGCCGGGGCCCGGATGCGTATCGTGGTGAGATCGGGGTTACGCTCAGTGATAACCCCGCCTTTCATGTGAATGCCAAATTCCTGCTGCATTACTAATACTGATAAGAGTCGGGTTATTAAGGATGAGGTTATGACATGTGGGAGGGCAGCGGTGTACCGTTCGTGTCCCGGTGTGAACGTCATCGAACGCATCCCGGGAATCGACAGGGGGTATGCTGAGATATCGACTGGGTTTTCGCAGGAGGTCTTATAAAAATACGCCCGTAAAACCGTCAGATTGCATATCCAGAAATTCTGAGAACATATATTTCCCCGTTTGCCAAAATAAGCCCAAATTGAGCTCCATATAATGGCCTTTAGAGGCCAATAGCGGCCTTTTAGGGGCCATTGTTTTCATCATAAACTGAAACCCATCCGGGCCTCGGAAACATGGCTCAAAACGCGTCTATGAGGTCGTTTTATTTCGTCCGATTGGCAAAATAATCAATATTTGGGGTTATTTTAAAACGGAGCCCGATATGGGCTTTTTTTGGAGGTGTGGACAGGGGATCGGGGCTCAATTTGGGCCCGGATTGGGGTGAGTAAGGGATCCTAAAGAATGATAGCGATATCAGGGATTATTGAGGGGGAGTTTTCCATAGTAATTCATGAGACCGTATCCAGCCATGAAAATGCTGATCCCTCATGAAGGGTTTGCCGGGGTTGGGGCGGCTTTAACCCGCGGTTATTGGCACCACCAATCTGTCATCGTCCCAGGCTGCTTTTGGTGCCAGCCATCTGTCAAGTAGTATGTTCAAAAAGGAGACCCTGTTTTCACATAAAAAACGGGGGCCCTAGACCAGCGTCACATTCTGCCCGGCTTTTCCCACTGCAGCAATGTAGACAGGCCACTGGGTCTCCATATCGAGGTTCGCGAGTTTTGCTATCATTTCGTCGTGGAACATGTCGATGGGATAGACCTCGAAGCCAAAGCAGGCTGCTGCCATGATCAGGTTCTGGCAGGTGTGCCCGGCTTCGATGAGGACGCTGCGGTACCCGCGGTTACCTATCGCCCACACGGAGCGGTAAGGAACCGCAACCCAGAGGAAGGTGACCGCAGCCCGGGTGACAACCTTGAAGTTCATGCTTGCCGTGCTCATCTCAAGCGGGAGGCCGGAATCGAGGCGTTCGGCCACGATACTGTTGGATTTCGGGAGGTAGCGGTAGAGCCCGGTTTCAAGGCCATCGATCTCTCCGGTGATAAAGTAAGTCTCCAGCGGGTACCGGGAGCCGCTTGACGGCACGTTCCGGAGCTGGATCGTCTCCGCCACCATCCGCTTGAATCCCTGCGTGCACCAGAGGAGGTACGAAAGTTCCTTCAGACTGAGGGATGAACGGGAAAAGAACCCGACCGGTTCCCAGCTCTCGATGGCAGAACGGACTGACGTCTCCGGTACTTTGAACCGTTTCGGGCTGGGGAGTTTGATGACGGTCTGCCCATCCCGGACCGGGAGTTCGTGGGGTGGTTCCGGGACACGGAGGACGAGGTCAACCGTGGAATAATCCGGGTACCGCGTCCCTTTGATGAATGCATTGCCAATATTGTTCATAGGACCCTCGGGAACATCTGTTCCAGATAATGATTAAAAATAGACGGGTGGCCGGTCCGGCCGTCTGTGCGTGATGCGTGTGATGTATTTGGCCTGATCATGCCGCCTTCAGGTACAGGTTCGCGTAGATGACCTGGCCCTTGCTCTTGGGGTGGCGCTCGCCGAGATCGCCAATGTAGTGGTCGAAGGTGAACTTTAAGCCGTCGATCTCCTTCTCGACCCGGTCCACCTTCTGGTAACCCGGCATCATGAACTTGATAGTACCGAGCACGTACATTTCGCCCTTTACCATCTGGCCACCGACACGGCCCTCAACATCGCCCTTGACGATAACGGTGCCGCCCTCTGCATGGGTAGAGACGTGGATGAACGCGTTCTTCTCGATGATGATCGTGCCACCGAGCATGAAGGTGCCGATGTCGTTACCGGCACTGCCCTTAATCCGGATCGTGCCGCCCTTCATGCCTCTCCAGTCGCCGCGGTATGCACAACCGACATGGTTTTTGGCATCCCCGTCAACGAGGATATCCCCGCCTTCCATCTGGATCCCGCAGAAGGAGTCTACGTTGCCGGTAACGTGGATTTTTCCGCCTTTCATCCAGCCCCCGACATACATATCCGCATTGCCGTTGACGGTAACCGTCCCGGCGGTCATCTTGGAGCCGATGTATTTCACTCGGGTTGCATCGCCGGCGATCACGATATTAGTTTCTGCTGCGGTTGCGCCTGCCTCACCGCTGACGGTGAAGAAGTCCCCGAGTCTGACATGGATCTTACCTTCGTGGCCCGGGAGTTCGGCGATCTGGGCTGAAGTTTTTCCCGCGAATGCGTCGGGTGTGATACTGTAGCCCTCGAGTATCAGCTCGGGGACTTTCGTGGGTTTGAGGGTTACTGTTGCCATAATCGCACCTCAGGCCTCCACATCAACATTGATAACGAACGGGTGGGGGGCAAGGTAATCCTTGACCGAGTAGTTCTCGAGCTGGACCGTATAGTCCTTGGTGAAGCTCTGCGTGATGTCGCGCTTTACCTGCGGGTTCTCGGGCATATTGACGTTGACCCAGACGGTCTTCTTGTGGCCGTGGCCGACAACTTCGCCGTCTTTGACGACAATCTCACCGGACTTGATGAAGCAGGCTGCCCGCTGGAAGGCGGACTCGATCTTCTCGGCGTCGCTCGGTATATTCTTGTAGTTGAGGTCGAAGACTGCGACATCGGCGATCATACCTGGTGCAAGGCCGCCGTAGAGATTGCCAAGGCCTAGGCATTTTGCCGGGCCTGACCGGGTCATCTGGGCGATCTCGAAGAGGGTGAGTTCGCGGTCGATATTGTGGATTGTCGTTGCATTGATCACCTTGTCAGTATTCTTCATGGTTGCCAGCACGGCTTCACGGGCCTTTTTGCTCATCAGCCATTTGATAACGCGGGGGTACCGGGTGAACGGTCCGGCGTTCGGGTGGTCGGTGGTGAGGAAGGTCCGGTTCATGTCCTTTGCATAGAGGGCGAGTTCAAGACCTGTTGCCCACTGGATCGCATTGGGAAGAACATCCTTGCTGTAGATGTACGGAACGACTCCTGCAGCGGTTTCCATCTCGACATCCACATTGCACCATTTGAGATGGTTGAGGCTGTGGAGGTGGTGTTCGAAGGGACCGTCGGCAGTCATGGTCGTGGTCTCGTCAAGGGTCACACAACCGAGGTCGATCGTGAGGCCCTTGTTCTTGTTGACGTAGTCCATGACCTCTTTTGCCTTCGAGCAGAAGGTTCCCCAGCTATCGCCGCCGTACGAGTGGAACTGGAGGTGGGTGGAGTGCATGACCTGCTCGCGCCCGAACTTGTTCTTCGGCTTGACGCCTTCAGAAATCTTCAGCGAGTCGATGGTACCCTCATAGTTTCCGGGGTTTCCGAGATCGTTCTGATGAATGTGCATCGAGTGCGGGAGACCGAGGTACTCGTTTGCCTGGAGAAGGCCCTTGATGATCTCACGGGGGGTGATCTCGAAGTACGGGACGACATCGTCGAGGCTGAGGCAGTTGAGCCCCCAGCCCCAGGCGGCCGTGCCGCCGGGGTTAACAACCTTGACGCCGTAGCCTTTCGTGGCCCTGAGGAGCCAGGCGATATAGGCTGCCGTGTTCTCGACTTCGCCCTTCTTCAAGTAATCCATGACGAACCAGTTGTTGCCGAAGACGGGGAGCGCTGCTTCATCGATGATCGGGGTGTCGTGGATCTCCTCGTGTACGTGGGGGGAGTGGATCGGGGGCATCGCGGCTTCCATGACGAAACCGTAGCCCATCCGGGCATAGTCGTAGCCGGTTTTGAAGGTGCTCGGGATCGAGAAGCCGGATTCCATGCGGTAGCCATTCTGCTGCGCCATCGCGCTCCTGCAGGTTCCTGACAAGAGTTTGTCCTCAGGTCTGAACAGACGCCCGACATTAACCTTGGGGCCTGCCACGTGGGAGTGGACGTCCACACCACCGGCCATGACGATCTTGCCTTTTACATCGATCACCTTTGCGGACGAACTGACCTTGTCGACAATCCTGCCATCCTTGATGGCAACATCGCCTACGTCGCCGTCGATCTTACGGGTCGGGTCGATGACAAATCCGCCCTTGACGAGAATTTCTCCTGAGGTCATCTTCAGCTCACCACCGGGTTCGTGTTGTGCGGGTATTTCCGGTTCTCCTTTGCCGCAAGCCAGATCGGCTCGGTCTGGGTAAGTTCGCACATGCGCTCGTAGACCTTGTCAAAGAGCTCTTCGTCGCTCGGTACTCCGGGAAGGCCCTTGAGCACTGCCTTGAACTGGATTGGGACGTTGTCCATACGATAGACTACGCCCGGTTCGTCGACTCCTGCAATCCTGACCGGAATGTGGAGATCCGCGATCTCACTGGCCATGCAGAAGTTCGGATCTACGGTGATGAAAGGGTGTTTCTTGAGGTGCTGGACCGCTTGAATGGGGAAGTGGGCGCCGGCATCGGTACCGACGTTGACAAAGCAGTCCACTTCGTCCCGCATCGCGAGGTCGATCGAACTGGTTTCGCCCGGGTTCATGTGGGCGTGAGTGCCTTTCGAGAGGTCGATACAGTACGGGAATCCGAACTGCCAGGACCATACCTGGCCTGGGCCGGCAATGTTGTAGTGGCCACGCATGGCCATGATCGAACACTTGGTGTGCTCGTTGAGGTCACGGGTCAGGCTGATAGCGGCATCGATATTGTGGTTGCGGCCGTCTGTGTGGGTGCAACCCATGCCGAAGAAGATCATGCAGAAGCGGGCCTGCTTCATGATCTCGACCGATTTCTTGATCGTCTCCTTGTCGATACCGGCTACCTTGTCGGGGATGTCATGTCCCCGTAGGACGGTCCGGAATGCATCGAAGAGTTCATAGTCGTGTCCCTGGTCGAGCATCAGGTGGACATCGGCAAGTTTTGCGGTATCGGTCTCGCGCGGATCGACGCTGAGAACCGTCCGCTGCATCTGGCCCTTCTGGGTGAAATAGCCGCGGGGGAAGATCGAGTAACGGGACGTGTGGCGGGGATGGGCGTGCATCGGGTTGCAGCCCCAGAAGACCACGACGTCAGCACGGTTCTTTGCCTCACCGAGCGTGCAGCTCGGGTAGCCGTTATCGAACATCGCAAGGAACGATGGGCCGTGGCAGATGGTCGCACAGTTGTCGAGCACGGCGCCTGCTTTCTCGGCAATCCGGCCGACTGCGCTCATGCCTTCGCAATTGGTGGATCCAAAGCCGTAGATGAGAGGCTTTTTTGCTGCGAGCAGGGTCTTTGCGAAGTAGTCGATCGCCTCCTCGTAGGGGATCTCCTTCATCGAGCCGTCCGACTGGCGCATCCGCGGGAGCTTCGGGCGGGTGGGGTCGTTTGCGTGGTGGAAGAGGTTGCTTCCGATGATGCACGAGTTGCGTACTTCCAGAACTTTTGTTTCGTCGTCAGAGATAAGGACTTCGAGATCGTCGCAGGATGAACCGCAGTACGGGCATCCGACACCGGTAATAAGTTTTGGCATGCTTACTTCCCTCCTTTCCAGAGCCCGACCGAGCCCTGCACGAGCTCAAGGGCGGTCTTGAGTTTTTCATTCATTGCCGGTTCGATGGTCACCGGGAACCCGCTGTACTGGGGCGTGCCGGTAGACTGGGTCCGTGGAGGGACTACCTGGTTTGCCCAGACTCCCTGCCGGATGTGGGCGAGGCCGGGGGGGCAGTACTGGGTAGGCTCGATGGCCTTCACGATGACACTGCCGCACTCGCTCGTGACCTTTACATTGGTGTTTTTCCAGATGCCGAGCTTCTTCATGTCTTCAGGATTGATCTCGCAAATCGAGCAGGCATCGAAGTAGTTGGGGTTGGTCTTTCCCTGCTCCATCGCGGCGCCTTCCTCGATCGAGCGCTGGGTGATCATATTCATGATTATTTTTGTCATGTGTAGCCCACCGATCCTTACACCATGCCAAGGGCTCCGGTTTCTCCCCGTCCGGAAAGGGTGATCACCTTGTACGGGCAAGCTCCGACACACACACCGCAGCCTGCGCAGAGTTCCACCTTCACGTCAAGGCTGATCGATTTTCCGTCCCTGACCGTGTAGATCTTCTCCTTTGTCACCGGGTCGAGTGTATAAAGCTCGATCGCATTCACCGGGCAGGCAACCACGCAGTTGCCGCATCCGGTGCAACGATTCAGATTAACATGTACTGCAAACGCCATGCACATCACACTCAGATTGAACACAGATTGAACAAGTTAATGAGATTTTTATTGATCGACCGGTGGTTTACAATAATTAATAAACCTTTTGAAAATAAGTTTTGCATCCATTAAATCCCCCCGGTTCCGGCCGGACTGGTTTAACCTCCCTCCTTATGATGAGATGCGCGATCTCGATGGGCCGCCGGGTGTACCCGCGTGCGCCCGTCACTTTCACACCGTTCAGTCCTGAAAAACGCCCGTAAAGCCGTCCGTTTGCATATCGGGAAATTCGGGGTCCATAACTTTCCCTGTTTGCCAAAATAACTCCAAATCAAGTCACATATAATACCCTTTAACGGCCCATATTCGCATTCTGGCGGCCTTCTTTTTCCGGGTTGTTCAAATGTCAATTTGACGTGAGATCGGCTAAAACAACTCCAATATAAGGTCCATTTTAATTTGTCCGATTTCCAAAATACGGCCGAATTGAGGTTATTTGGAAACGGAGCCCGATACGAGCTTCTTTTGGAAGTGGGGACAGGGAATCCGAGCTCAATTTGGGCCCGGATTGGGGCATAGGCTTTCGGGCATTGATGAGGACTTCACAAACCCCATTGCGGCAGGGATTCATCATGATCCCTTTTCTTATGAAGTCCTCCTCCTCCCGGCAGCACTTATGAACAATCAACGCCAACGGGTAATCCCATGATTCTCGTGGACTGGCAGCTTCGGGATCGCATCGCCCGTGACCATATTAAGATCTATCCCTACGATCCAAATCTCGTGCAGCCCAACTCAATAGATATCCGGCTCGGTAACCACTTTGTCTGGTACACGCCGGGCAAACAGGTCATCGACCCCTACGACAAGGCGACCGTAACCTCTGGCGTCGATGAGAAGCATGCTGAATCTTTTGATCTGATGCCGGGCCAGTTCGTGCTCGCTGAGACCCTCGAGTGCATCGGTCTGCCGGACAATATTGTTGCAACCATCGAGGGAAAATCGAGCATTGCCCGTCTCGGTGTCACCCTCCACCAGACCGGTGGCTGGATCGATGCCGGCTTCCGGGGCACCATTACGCTTGAGATGGCAAACGTGAACGCACGGCCGGTCAGGGTCTACGCAGGCATGCCGATCGGCCAGCTCGTTTTCTACACGACCGAGCGGGCAGAAAACCCGTACGACAAAAAGACAGACGCCAAGTACCTCGACCAGCGGCAGGCCACGCTCTCCCGGTACCATGAGAATAAAAAATAAGGATTATGTGCCGTAAAATCCCCGGACCTGCCGGGCGGCCGGGGGGCAATGAGGGTATATACCTTAAGAACCCATTTTATACGAATAACCGTTCCGGAATGGAGATGAAGCAATGCGACTTCTTCTGATACATTCAGATTACATCGAATACGAAGCCAAAAAGAAGACAAAGATGGCAGAGGAGGGAGCCGTTCTCGCTGACCGCGAGGAAGACGCGCTCACCGTCTTTGCCGCAGTTGAGTCTGTCGACGAAGAGGACATGGAGGGTGTCATCCTTCAGGCCATCGAGGAGGTACAAAAGACCGCCGGTCAGGTGCACACGGACAAGATTGTCATTTACCCGTATGCACACCTGTCCAGCGACCTTGCCCGGCCTGAAGTGGCAGTCCCGGCCCTGAACGCCCTCAAAGAGGGCCTTACCGCAGAAGGGTTTGCCGTGAAGCGTGCACCGTTTGGGTGGTACAAGTCCTTCAAGATCTCCTGCAAGGGCCATCCGCTCTCGGAACTCTCGAAAACTATCGTGCCCGGCGAGGAAGGAGAGGCTGTCTCAAAGAAACTGGGCAAGAAAGAAGCCACCCACGACTGGTTTGTCATGACCCCGGACGGGAAGACCCATGACTACCACAAATATCTCGATGATACCCCGTTCGGCTGCCTCGTCAAAAAGGAACTGGGTGTTGCTGAGCCGACCGGTGGCGAACCGGCCCATGTGGGCCTGATGCGCTCAAAAGAGCTTGTCGATTACGAGCCGGCCAGTGATGTCGGCTGCCTGCGCTGGATGCCCAAGGGCAAGCTCATCCGTGATCTCCTTGGCGATTACGTCCTTGCCATCCTGCTCCCCTACGGTGCGACCCCGGTCGAGACCCCGGTGATGTATGATCTTGGCGACAAGGCCATCTCCGAGCACGCAGACAAGTTCGGCGAGCGGCAGTATCGGTTCAAGAGCAACAACCGGAACATGATGCTCCGGTTTGCTGCATGTTTTGGCATGTTCTCGATCATGCGGGACATGCACATCTCGAAGAACACCCTTCCGCTGAAGATGTACGAGCTCTCCACCTACTCCTTCCGGCATGAGCAGAAAGGCGAAGTGATCGGCTTAAAGCGCCTGCGTGCGTTTACGATGCCCGACATGCACTCGCTCTGTACCGACATGCCCGAGGCGATGAAGTGCTTTGAGGAGCAGCTTGCCATCGGCTGGCAGACCGGCCGGGATTTCGAGACAAAACTCGTCGCGGCATTCCGGTGCACCAGGAAGTTCTACGAAGAGAACGAGGCATGGGTCAGGAAGATCGTGAAAGAATCCGACTGCCCGATGCTTATCGAGATCCTCTCCGAGCGTGTCCACTACTGGGAGGCAAAGATCGACCTTGCAGCCATTGATGGACAAAACCGCCCCATCGAGAACCCGACTGTCCAGATCGATGTTGAGAGCTCGACACGGTTCAATATCAAGTACTTCAAAGACGATGGCACCCCGGTCTACCCCCCCATCCTTCACTGCTCCCCGACCGGCAGCGTCGAACGCGTGATCTGTGCGATCCTCGAGAACATCTCCACCCAGAAGGTCCCGGCGCTGCCGACCTGGCTCTCGCCGGTTCAGGCTCGTATTGTACCGGTTGCCGAACGCCATACCGAGTACGCACAGGAGATCTGCGAAGCCCTCAACGCGCAGAGCATACGGTGCGATCTTGATGAACGGGACGAGAGTGTGGGCAAGAAGATCCGGGAAGCCGGGATGGACTGGGTGCCGTACGTGATCGTCATCGGCGACGATGAGATGGCAAGCAAAAACCTCACGGTTACCATCCGCAGGAAATCCGAGCCGAACAAGCCCCACAAGGAGCAGCTGACTGCAGATACCCTTGCTGCCATGATAAAGAAAGAGACCGCAGGCAAACCCTACCGCCCGCTCTATACCCCGCGCAAGCTCTCCTTAAAGGCACGGTATATCTGATCTTTTCCCCTCTCCTTTTTCCTTCGGCAGGGATTATAGAAAGGGAAGGCATTTTTTAAAATTTTTTTGTAGATCCAGACCGGATTGTCCGGGTCCTGTCAGGAATGTCACAATGATGAGTTTTGGAGTGTTCCTGTTCCCTCCCGAACGATACGAGCTGCCGCTCCCGAAGGGGCATAAGGGCAGGGGATTGATAAAGATCAGATTCGTGTAGTGTGCGGATGCCAGCCCGGCTCCCGTTTTCAATGCCCGGTCTTCTGGCATCCAAAACATATGGGGGGTACCCCCCACATTCACGCAGACAAGGGGAGGGGGGGTGACCCCCTGTTGAAAAAATGAGGTGAGGGGGGGTGGGGGGCATCCCCCCCCTCCTTGCCAGGGCCGTCCGGCGTGAGATTCCCGGTTTTAGTTGGATGTACATCCAATTGTCACATGTACATCAAACTGTTGGATGTACAAGTAACAACACGGTTTCGCGCTTGTGGTCCTGAAGGGTGGGAGATCACCTCCCTCCCCCCATCCGTTAAGATGTAACAGGATTTTTCCGAAAAGGAGGTAACAGATGGTTCTCCCCCCAGTTCCAAAAAAGTCAGATGGGGTCAGCGTGCGAGTCCGGAGATCTATTTACAGAACGGTAAAGTTCCTTAGATGAATATACAGCGTCTCGGCGCAGCACTCATCACAAAGTATATCGCAGTTATTCTGCCGGCCCGCTCCTCCACTTCCCGGGGGGAATAAACATCTCGAACCGGGATCCTGCGCCGGGTACGCCGGTCTCTTTTATTGAGATCCCGGTGATAGCGAGGATGTCACGGGCCAGGAACAGTCCGAGGCCTGACGATTTTCCGGAGCCGGACGAGGTGGTGTAACCGCGTTCGAAGATCAGTTCCTTCTTGTCCTGCGGGATTCCTATGCCATCGTCCTCGTAGATGAGCATGCACCCGGATTCATTCGGCTTGCAGTGAATCCGTATATGCCGGACATGCATCCCATGACGCAGCGAGTTGTCGCAGAGGTTGTACAGCACTTTGGTAAACATCGGGTCGGCAAAGACCGTAAAACCCGGTGCAGGCCCCTCAAAGGTAACCTTTCCGAGGTCAAAGTGAGACCTGATATCGGCAAGGATGGGTGCGATCTCCTGCCAGACCGGTGCTGTGCCCCCGAGAGACTCATAATCCTTGGTGAAATCGATGTGGTGCCGGATGGCGTCAGCTGAAGATTCTGCCTTGTCAAGGAAGTCTATCAACTGCGGATCACGCAGGGACGCCCGGAGCAGGTCAAGGTACCCGATCACCCCGGTAAGTTTGTTCTGGATATCGTGCCGGGTGATACTCGTGAGGATGCCCAGTTTGTGATTGGCGTACGCGAGTGCTTCCATTGCCTGAACCCGGTCGGTGATATCATAGGCATAGATCCTGAGGGGAGCATGCCCCGGGGCAGCGCAGACCGATTCGTGGAATGATCGCTCCTTGATCTGAACCACGCGCCCTGTCATCATCGGCTGCGCCGGATCGAGCGTTCCTGCGATCTCATCAAAATCTGCCGGCAAAAACGCAGCCGGATCATCCGGCAGGCCGAGTGAGGAGAGCACCGCAGCAGTGGCCGGATTGGCATAGGTGATTGTCCGGTCCTGCATGACCTCGATGACCGGGTTCGGGTTCATCTGCGGGTACGCAGCAAGCCTCTGGATCTCGCGATCAGCCCGGTTTTGTTCCGTCACATCCTTAATAACGGCGAGTATCCGCCGTTCCCCGTCGATGTCCAGCGCGGTCAGGGTGACATGGGTCTCGAACGGTGTACCATCGCCCTTCATGCTGACCCAGTCAAACGCCTGTGGCGTTCCTCCACGGGCCGCCTCAAGGTAAACATGCGCGGCATCGGCAGATACCCTCCCGTCCGGTTGGTACCGGGGTGAATACTCAAGCGGGCCGTGCCCGATAAGATCCTCGCGGGTACAGGCAAACAGCCGGGTCGCCGCCTCGTTGCAATCGGCAACCTTCCCACTTACCAGAAGGGTTGCATCTGCTGTGCCTTCGATGATAGCCCGGTACTGCGTTTTTTCCTCTTCCAGTGCCTTGACAGCCTGCCGGTACTCGTGGATATCGTAGCAGGAATGAATGAACCCGGCTCCTGTGCCGCCAGGTGCAGGTTCTGGCATTCTGAATTCCCTGACCCACCGGTATTCACCGGAACGATACCGGAGACGGTATTCTACCCCGACTGTCCCCCGGCCCGTCTCATTTTCCCTGACAGCCTCCCGGTAGCGGCTCCGATCGTCGGGATGGATCCCCTCTGTCCAGCCATCCCCCTTTTCGTTGGCCGGATCCCTCCCGGTGAACGCGAGCCATGCCCTGTTGAAAAAGATGGCCTCGCCGCCGGGATCGGATCTCCGTACGGGGTTTGGCAGGCTGTCGAGAATGGCCACGGCCATATCCTGCTCCCGTATCCGTGCCTGTGTGGCCTTTTTGTATTCCGTAAGATCCAGGAGAACCAGGTTCAACGCAGGGCTGCCGTCATGATTCGGGAACCGGGTAGCGAGTACCATCGCATCAACCGGTGACCCATCCCCCCGTATGAACCGCAGCTCACCTTCAGCGTTTCCTGCCTCACCGCACGCCCGCACGAGTTCCAGAAACCGGGGATCTCCGGTACCTGCAAGACCGCCACCACCCGCTGACCGCAATGCGTCAACCGTCTGGCCAAACAACCGGCATGCCGCCGGATTTGCGGCAAGGACGGTTCCATCAGGGGTTGTGATCATGAGAGCTGCGCTGCATGTCTCAAAGAACGTGCGGTACTGCAATCGCTCACGGTCAAGCAGATCCGTGCGCTGCTTCCTGTCGGTGATATCCGTGATAAAAACGCCAACACAGGGCTGGCCACTGGTCTCGTCCGTGATCGACTGGAGGAAGAGTTCGGCGGGTGAGCAGGTACCGTCCTTTTTCCTGATACTACTCTCGAAACGGTCCGGCTTTTTTGTGGCAAGTACCTGCTGGAACCGATCCCCGGCCTGTGCAGGCAGATCAAGGAGGTTTGTTAAAAGGAGTGAAAGCACCTCATCTTCGGTGTAACCAAGCAGAGTACAGAGAGCTGCGTTCATCACCCCGGTGCTCCCGTCAGCATAGACTGCAGCAAACGGGACGGTAGCAGATTCGATCCCGTCCGCCAAGAACCGGGTCCGCTCCCAGCTCCCGCGGCCACCTTTTCCGGCCCGGCGCTGGAGCGTTTTTTTATCGAGGAGGTCAAGCGCCGAAGAGAGCGTGGAACCAAGGAGCGTAAGTACATCTGCCTCTTCTCCTGAAAACGCGAACGGTTCACCGGAACAGATGGTCATGACACCCACGATCTCTCCGTTGAGACGGAAGGGTATGGCAGCTTCCGACCGGTACCCCTCCTGGAGTGCATCCCCCCTCCATGACTCTGCGGCCGGGTCAGTTTCGGTATCGCTGGAGATTGCGGGGGCTCCCGTTCGAATCGCGTCACCGGCCAGCCCGCCGCCCTTATCAGGACCGTTGATCCGGAATCCCTCCTTTGGTAATCCCCCCCCGGTGCCGGCCTGCGCCACCGGACGGAGGATGCCGGCCGCATGATCGAAAAGCCCTATCCAGGCCATCGTGACGATATCTCCGTCAACCGCTCTCCGGCAGGTTTCGGCAAGCAGCGTCTCCAGCTCGCGGACAACAGGTGCGGTGGCGCTGACCTGTGCGCTGATGGCATAGAGCCGGTTTACCGCTTTTATCCTCAATAGTGTTTTTGTGCGGGCGGTTATTTCTTGTACCACCCCGATGATCCCCGTAATCTTTCCGGAGGCATCATGCAGCGGGGAGAATATCGCCCTTGCCCATCCCCGTTTCCCGGCTGCGGGATAAGCGTACCGGAGATCGGGAGTGGCGACGATCTCACCGGCCAGTGCACGCGCCCCCGGTGAGTCCGCCCCCGGTTCCCCCAAAGGCGGCAACAGGTCTGCCGGCAGCTGCCCGAGAGCGTCCGGCGCCGTAATGCCGGTGATATCTTCCATCGCAGGGTTCCAGCCGGTGATGCGTAGATCCGGGGTGCAGACAAATATCCCTTCACGGGCTCCGGCAATAACCGCCCCTGCTGTTGTGGCGAGCTCCCTGAGGCCTGCTGTTTCTCTCTCCCGTCCGGTGATATCGATGAAGCTGACCAGCAGCTGGCAAATCTCCCCGTCACTCCCTTTGATGGCCGTGCCATCAAGGGAGATTACTGGTTTCCTGCCATCCCTGGGAGCGAGGGAAAACCGGGCTGCGTGGATACTGCCGGATCGCGTGAGTTCACCAAGGCTTTCGGAGAACCGTGCATGTTCATTGTTATCCATAAATTCGACGATAGGTCTTCCTGTCATATCCTGTACGGGGCAGCCCAGCAGCTCCGCACCTGCCCGGTTAACACTGATTATATGGCCATCAGGAGAGAGGATCAGCTGGGCAGGTGGGGCCTGTTCAAAGGTCTCATTCAGTCTCTGCATCTGCCCTGAAATGATCCGCTTCTGCTCGTTTTCTTCTGTAGCATCATGGACGATTGCCCCGATTTTCTTGGTAGTGCCATCATCGAAAACACGTGCCGTCACGACCATGTCCCGGATCCTGTCGTCTCTGGTCCGGTGCCGGGTCTCGAATGTTGCCTGACCTTTTTGCAGGATTTCCGGGATCATCTCCCGGATCTTCTGCGGTACATCTGCAACCTCCCCATCCTTCAGGATATACCCCGTAAACTCTTCGCGGGTATAGCCCAGCTGGCGGCATGCCTCGTCATTACATTCAACAGGAAGGCTGGTTTCCGGGTCGATAACCAGCATCACATCTGGAGAGAGATTAAAAAGCACCTGGTGCAAATCCATGCGCCTGCGTACCTGTTCATCATCGTTTTTTGTTTTGGTGACATCAGTGATCTGACCCTGCCCGCCGGTGAACCGTCCAAGGTCCGTCCGTGGGCTGCAGGCTGCCCGTACGCAGTGCGGTTGCCCGCCCGTATCGGTCATCCTGAACTCAAACGATACGGACAAGCCCCGTTTTACATCGGCAAGCTGGCGTGCGACGGCCGGGATATCTTCCGCACTGACCAATGTGGCAAAGTCCCTGCCGATCAGGTCTTTTGGTTCATGGCCGAACCGGCGTATACCGGGATTTATATAAGCGATTATTCCCTCTTCATTGAAGGTAAAGATGACATCCGTGAGGCCTTCCACGAGGGACCGGAAATTTTCTTCTGATGTGCGGAGCGCAAGTTCGCTCTGCCGCCGTGCGACGGCCGATCGTATCTTTGTCTCAAGTTCCGCAAACTGGGTCCGGGGTGACCCCTTCTTCTGGACATAGAAATCAGCGCCGGCATTGAGTGCTTCAATCGCCACCTCTTCCCCTCCTTTCCCGGTAAAAAGGATAAATGGCATCCCGTTGCAGCGCGGGCGGAGATACCTGAGGAGTTCAAGGCCGTCCATTTCCGGCATCAGGTAATCTGCGACCAGTGCATCGTACCGTTCTGCCTTGAGTTTTTCTATTGCCTCGCGAGCCGAGATGGCAGTGTCAACCTTGAACCCCTCCCCTCTCTCCATAAAGTTTTTTGTCACTTCAAGGAGTGCTGATTCGTCATCAACATACAGGACCGAGATCATGGCTGCCTCCGGCAGAGCCGGGTTAAAACCTCACACATATTCCCATCGTTTTTCAACATAATTAATAGTGCATGTCCCGGCCGCTCTGCACTCAGGCCTTTATCCCCTCAAAAGAACCCACTCCAAGCAGGATTCGGGAGAGCCTTTATCGAAAAAAGGCCGTGCCCTGCTCCACGGAATGCTAATCGAGAAACTGAGCGAGCGCGGTTCTGAGTTCATCGAAGGTGACCGGTTTCTGGAGAATTCCCAGTCTGGGATCATTGAGTTGTTTCATCCTTTCCGGAACCGTGGGTGACGCAGTAAAGAGTATCACCGGGATTTCCCGCAGGTTACATTCCGTCCGCAGACGTTCAAGAAATTCCCAGCCTGAGAGCGGCGACATCATAATGTCAAGCAGGATCAAGGCCGGAGGATCTGCCCGTACAGACGTCAGTGCATCGAGCCCGTTCGCGATAAGGACCGGCTCATATCCCAGTTTCTTCAGCAGGATGCCCATCAGGTCGAGGATCGGCTGATCGTCCTCGATTACAACAATCTTACGTATCATGGTGATTAGCCTTGTCTGGTCTTTTTTTCGGGATATGGATGGTAAACGTGCTCCCGATGTTCACAATACTGTCCACACTGATATATCCCCCGTGCAGCTGGACGTACTTCTTTGCAATGGCAAGCGATAAGCCGGGCCCCCCAAATCCTTGGTTGGAGGATCCTGTGCTGCCCCCTTCTTCGGGTTTGAAGATCGCGTCGAGCTGGGCTTCGGTGATACCTACGCCGTTGTCCTGTATTGCAAGCCGGTGGAACGGGTGGGACGGTGAGCCCCGGTAGGTAATCCAGATCTTTTTTGGCGGCTTGGAATAACTCACCCCGTTTGCAACCAGCACATCGACAATGTAGGACAGTTTCTGGCGATCTGCCTCAATGAGGAGGTCCGCCGGGATATCGATTGCGATCTCTGCCTTGAGGGCATATCCTCCGCCTGCTATTACCGCATTGACCATCCCCCCCACGGAAAAGACGGAATAGTCAAGGCTGGTTTCCTCCCCTTCGAGCACCGAAAGTTCCAGCATCTGGTTGATGATCTGGCGCTCCTGGTCCACACTTTTTGCGCACCGTTCAAGGATCTGCCGGGTCTCGTCAGTTATCCCGAAAGACTGGGGGTCCTGGAGGAGCAGGTTGAGGTATCCCAGCACCGGCTGGAGTGGCGTCCTGAGCTCGTGGGCAACAGCCCGCATCATTTCGCGCCGCCGTTCCTTGGTCTGTTCTATCCGCTCCCGGTATTCTTCCCATTCGGTATTGTCAACAAAATTAACAAGTCCTGCAGGCCGGTTGTTCCGGGTGATTGGGGTGAAGTAGAGGACCGCACGCCGGATCTCTCCTTTTTTTGTAATAAACCGGAACTCCGAGCGAGCTGGTACTGGGGCCGGAATATCCCACCGGCCTGCAAATGTCCCGAACCTGTCCTTGTCATCATCAAGGACGCTTTCGGCAATATCCCTGCCTAAACATTCTTCCGGTCCATACCCGGAGAATGTGGAAAATGCCGGGTTGGCAAAGAGAATTTTCGTGTGTTCCGTGATCACGATACCGGTGGGGGAGCTCTCGGTCACCTGCTGGTACCGGGTTGAACTGTCAGCCGCAATCTCCTGAGCACGTTTCTCCGCATTGATATCAATGATCGAGCAGCTTACGATAGTATCATCGATACGGCTCCAGGAAAGGTTGACCCAGTGGGGCTCACCCGTCTTTGTGGCAAAACAGGTCTCGAAATTCCTGATGTTCTGCCCCGATCCAAGGTGCTCAAAGAACTGGCGCTGGAGGTCATGTGAGAAGAAAAGGTCTGAAAACGCCATGCGGCTGATGTCCTCAACGGTATAGCCGAGCATTGTTGCTACCTGCTGGTTGGCAAGACGGATCGTGAACCGGTTCTTGTCAAAGAGGATGACCCCAAGGAGGGAGTTTTCAAAAATACTGCGGTAGCGGGCTTCAGAGACCCGGATCATGTTGGTAAAATATGCAACGGCGAGTGCGACGCAGATAAAGAGTATTGCCTGGCCGGTAGACGACCACAGGGCTAGCGTATCCGGGAAGAGCGAGAAGTATACGAGGCATTCATAGACTACACCGCAGATGCCGGAGAGGATGATCCCGCGCTTGGGATAAAAATACGTCGCGTACAGGATAGGGAAATAGAAGAGCTGGGGATAAATGGCCTCAGCATTCCTGACAAGAGCGATCGCCGTTATCAGGATCGAGGAGAGGGTAAGCGAGGCAATAACGATGAAGCGGACAAAATCCGTATGAGATACACGGTATCCCCGGATGCTGATCTGCCGCTCCATGATTACCTTGGTTTTACCCTGTCACCCTATAAATCTGTCATTATCGTTTTTACACTCTCTGTAAAACAAATCCGGTAAAAAACTGTTTTGGTCTGCTTTTCCCTCTTTCTCATCCTCTTTGAGGATGGTGCCTTTTCCCTTCATGAGGGGGATAGTGCACACCGAATCCTGCTTCCCCGTTCTGGATATTCCCGGTGCGGGAAAACTGGTCAGGAACCCGGAAATCTCCGGAATCCTGGTAAGGAAATCACCGTACGAGGGGCGAGAGTTTTCCGATTACCCGGTTTACCTGTGCCACTGAAGTGCCAATATAGGTATCCGGCGCGAGAAGGGCTCCAAGGTCATTTCGTGAACAGTACCGTATTATTTCGGGATCTTCCCCGAGTACGTCCGCAAGCGGCCGGCTCTCGGCGAGCGCCTGCATGCTTGCCATCCTCACCCTTTCATGGGCGTCCTGCCGGTTCATGCCGCGCCGGGTGAGCTCGATCATCACGGATTCCGCCATATTGATGCCGTGGAGAAACCCGAGGTTCCTCCTGATTGCCGCACGGTTGATCTCCAGCGTGTCGAGGACCGTTGTCATAAGCCGGAGGCAGTGATCGGTAAGGATGGATGCTTCGGGGAAGAGTACCCGTTCGCAGGAGGAGTTGGTGAGATCCCGCTCGTCCCAGAGTGTATTGTTGAGGAGCGCGGGTTCGACGGATGCTCTTACGATCCGGGCCAGGCCGCAGACCTGCTCGGATTTTATCGGATTGCGTTTGTGCGGCATCGTGGAGGAGCCTACCTGGTGGGCGCCAAATGCTTCCTCCACCTCGCCGATCTCGGTACGCTGGAGGGAACGGATCTCAATACCAATCTTATCAAGCGTTGTTGCGACATTGGCAAGGAACATGAAGTACTCTGCGTACCGGTCCCGGGAGATAACCTGGTTCGAGACATCCACCGGGGAGAGGTGCAGGATCTCCATCATCGCTGCCTGTACCTCCATGCCCTTTGGCCCGAGGGCAGCCTGCGTCCCCACCGCACCGGTCATCTGCCCCACCGCCACCCGCGGACGGAGCTGTTTGAGGCGTTCGATATGCCGGCCTACTTCGCTTGCCCAGATGGCAAACCTGAGGCCGTACGTGGTCGGGACACCTTGCTGCCCGTGCGTCCGGCCCACCGCAACAAGCGTGATTGTCTCCTCCGCCCTTCGTATCAATACCCGGAGGAAATTTTGTAGTTTTGCGTCAATGAGATCCATAGCCTGGGCCAGCTGGAGCCCGGTCGCCGTATCGAGGATGTCATTAGAGGTGGCACCGTAATGCACCCACCGCCCCGAGTCGCCGCAGACCTCGGAGATCGCCTTTACGATCGCCATCATGTCGTGGCTGATCTCTTCCTCGATCTTCTTTGCGCGGGCAAGTGATGCCCGGGATGCGTTCTTTGCGATCTCCCCTGCCGCATCCCCGGGGATCATACCCTGTGCTGCTTCCGCCTGCGCGAGCGCTGCTTCGACCGCAACAACGCAGGAAAACCGGTTCTCCTCGCTCCAGACGGCTCGCATCTCCGGTGTGCCATACCGGTACTCGATGGGGTGGACTGCCATGAGAACAGATGGGTTGTACGGGAATATTAGAGTTGAGCCTGTCTCTCAACGCAGCCACGTACATTTCCGACGCCCATAATACCTCCCCGCGCAAACAGGTACGGTGCATGGACACGCCCGATGCATTCTTCCCGTACACCGAGTACCGCCCCAACCAGCGACAGATGCTTGAATTTGCCGCCACGGTCGCCCGCGACGGCGGGATCGGTATGATCGATGCGCCAACCGGCAGCGGGAAATCGAGCGTAATCGCTTCGTTGTTATCAGAACGCGGGGGCAGGAAGATCGTGATCGCTGTCCGCACCGTCAGCCAGCTCTCCACCTTTGTCCGGGAACTTGCCCTCATAAAAAAGAAGCGGCCTGAACTCAAGACCGTCTACCTTGTCGGGAAAAAGAGCATCTGTCCTCTCGGGGGTGAGGGAGATGTCTACCGGCGCTGTGAGGGTGTCAAGACGTTCTCATCTGCCCTTATGCGCGAGCGGGCCGAACGTGGCGCCCTTATTCCCATAAAAGACCCCTTCATTGTCCAGCAGATCCGCAGGATGGACCGTGAACACCCGCTTATCTGCCCCTATTTTATCGCGAGCCGGCAGTTTGTTCCCGGGGAGAGTGGGGGCATCAAGATGGTGCCATCTGCTGCCGTGCGTTCAAAAGCTGACCGAGTGCTTGCCGACCCGGTCCGCCCGCAGGAACTTGGGGGATTTGCCGGGGACATCTGCCCGTACGAGCTGGTGATGCATGCCGCCAAGAATGCAGATGTTATCATACTGAACTACCACCACCTTTTTGACCGCGGGATCCGCGATCAGCTCTACGCGAATCTCAACGTGGAGGAGCAGGACGTGATGCTCCTCATCGACGAGGCCCACAACTGCGGTGATGTCATCCAGTCCGTCGAGAGTGCCGGGCTTGCCCAGAAGGATCTTGAACAGGCCACCCGCGAGCTCTCGGGGATGAAACGACTTCACAAGGGGGCAGAGGCGGTACAGCACGTACTTCCCCGGCTTACGGAATTCATGGCGGGCCTGGCAAATTCGACCGAACCCGAAGACTGGTTCGATCCCGGGATATTCGACCGTGCGATTGTCCGGGGCTCGCTCTGGAAGGATATGGGAGACATTGTCGATGAACTCATGGGTCTTGCCGAAACGATCCGTGACAGGAACCAGAAGGCCGGCGAGTTTCGCGAGACTGCGATCGAGCGCCTGACCACGTTTATGTACCGGCTGACACAATCTTCCCATAACCCGGCATATCTTACCATCTACAAAAGGACCGATGAGGGAATTGTCCTTGAAGTCAGGAATATCGATCCATCAGCTCCCCTTTCGGAGATCTGTTCGACCCATGGCTGCTGTATCATGATCTCGGGGACGCTCTCGCCGGTCGACAGTTTCCGCCGGCTCTATTTTAACGATGCAAAGGTTGCAACCCTCACCCTGCCCAATTCGTTCCCCAAAGAGAACCGTCTCATCTGCTGTGCGACCGACATTACCACCGCATACTCCCTCCGGCAGAACAAGGAGAACACGGATAAAATCGTGCACTACATCACCGCTTTTGCGGCGCTCAAAAAAAATCGCGCTATCTACTTCCCGAGTTACCAGATCCTCGAATCCTATGCAGCGCTCGCCTCATCCCACATCAGCCGGAGAAAAGTCTACATCGAGCCCCGGGATGCCGCAGGTGCCGGTGCCGCGCTCAACGAGTTCCTTGCGCTCCCCGCGCACGGTGAGTCGGGGATCATGTTTGCCGTCTGCGGGGGGAAGTGGAGTGAGGGTCTCGACTACCGGGGGGAAATGCTCTCCGGGGCGATGGTGGTGGGCCTGCCACTCGCTCCGTTCACCCGGGTCAGGAAGATGATCATCGAATATTTCCGGCACAAGTATGGCGAGGAGGGTGAGTTTCTCTGTTATACGCTCCCGGCGATCAACCGGGCGCTCCAGGCCCTCGGGCGCGTGCTGCGTACGCCAGAGGATAGCGGTGTCCTCATACTTGCCGAACGGAGGTTTCTCGAAAAGAGGGTGCGTTCGGCTCTGCCTGCGTGGATCCAGGAGGAGATGATCGAATGCGATTACCAGAAGTTTCACGAGGTAATTGGCCGATGGAAGTAACCGGTGGTTCGTGCAGGCTGGGTCTCTGGTACGTCCATGTCTGGTGGAGCGGCGACAGGATTTATCGCGTCCGGTTCGCATCCACGGGAATTCCCGGCCCGGTCCCGGCATCAATCCGGAAGTATTGTGCCGGCCATCCTGTAGACCTGTCAGGATTATGGACTATCGCCTGCGAAGGGGATTCGGTCTCTACCAGGATCTATCGCACAGTCCGGAATGTGCCGTATGGCAGCACTGCGACATACGGGGAGATCGCAAGGCGGGTGGGCACATCTCCCCGGGCAGTGGGGCGTACCATGGCGCGCAACCCGACGCCGCTTGTCGTTCCCTGCCACCGCATCGTTGCAGCAGGGGGAATTGGCGGTTTCACGCCGGCGCTCGAGATCAAAGAACAGCTTCTTGCGCTTGAAAAGAAGGGCAGGAAACAGATGGTGCCGTGAGCACACAGTCATGCCGCCTGCCCATGCCATTCGGAATCTCTAATTGCCATCCGGGAAAATACAGTAGTGGTTGCAGGAGATCACAATGAAGATACTGGTGCTGGGAGCAGGTGCGGTGGGCTTGTCGGTTGCTGCAAAACTCTCATCCGTCTGCGATATCCATGCGGTCTCCCGGAAAAAAACCGCTGATGCCATCAGTGCGAACGGGTTTCATCTGACCGGTATCTGGGGAACCAGAACCTTCCGGTTCAGCATTTCCGACAACGTCCCGAAGGGCGCCAGGTACGATTACATCATCATCGCCGCAAAATCCCGGGATACCGAAACCCTCTGCAAAGAGTATGCAACGGTCATTCAGGGCACCGAAACGGTCAGCCTCCAGAACGGGATAGGAAACGAGGAGATCATCAGCCGGTACACCGACAAGGTAATCGGGGGAATGATCATCACCGGCTTTGAATGGCAGGGGGAAGACCGGGTGCATGTATCAGTCGAGGCCGGGCCGGCAAAACTCGGCCGGTTTCCGTCAGGCCTTGATGGGCCGGTGCAGCGGCTTGTGAAGGTCATGGGAGATGCAGGGATCCGGGTCGGCGGGACTGCGGAGGTGCGCTCTGAACTCTGGGGAAAGACGCTCTATAATTGCGCCCTAAACCCTCTCGGTGCCGTTATGGGGGTGCCGTATGGGGAACTCGGAAGGCCGGCGGCGTGGAGGATTATAGCCGAGATCGTCCGCGAGGGTTTTTCCGTCATCCGTGCCGAGGGGATCAGCCTCCCGTGGACATCACCAGATGAGTATCTCACGTTCCTCCGTGATGTCCAGCTCCCGGCCACTGCACGGCACCACTCATCCATGCTTCAGGATATCACCCGCGGCCGGCCCACGGAGATCGATTTTCTCAATGGTGCTATCGTCGCAAAAGGAGCTGCGTATGGCATCCACACTCCGGTCAACACCTGTATCACCGATCTGGTGAAGTTCCGCGAGGCCCTCGCCTCTAGGGGAGTGTCGCCATGAGATCCGCGGTGGTGCTTGCCGGTGGCGAGGCACGACGGGCAAACGGCCAGGAAAAATACTTCTTCACCTATGAAGGGAAAACCTTTATCGAGCGGCTCGTCGGCTCGCTCTCGGGAGTCGTCGACGAGATTATCATTGTCGCCCGCAGCCCAGCGCAGTGTACCCGGTTCCTGACGATAAAGAATGTTACCTGTATCAGCGATATCCGGCAGGGCCTGGGCCCCATTGGCGGGCTTCACGCCGGTTCCCTTGCTGCAGGAGGGGATCTCATCTTTGTGTCGGCCTGCGATATGCCCTGTATCGATCCCGGCGTGGTTTCGTACCTCTTCCGGGAGATTGGGTCGTACGATGCGGCGATTCCACGGTGGAACGAACGGATGGTCGAACCCCTGCATGCCGTCTACCGGCGGACCTCCCTGCTGGCATATCTCGAAAGCCACACATCACTCTCGCTGCGGGCCATGATCCAGACCTTAAATGCCCGTTATATCCCGGTGAATGACCTGAAGGCGTTCGATCCCGGGCTACGGACATTTACCAACATCAACAAGCTGGAGGAGCTGGAGCATATCAACCTCTTTACAAAAAAAGAGCCCGGGGAACCGGCCCCGTGATTGCCAGCAGATACAACCCCGGTTACCCGTTACACGTCCTGCTTTTTTTTCAAAATCCGTCCTCTAACATTATATGTTTTAAAATCAACTGTAGAATAAGAGATATGCCTGACAGGAGCGCGTCAACCCTGTCCTGAAGGAGGATGCAGATATATGGGACCGAAGTCACTTGACAGGGAAGCGTTCCTCCGTCTCTTTATCGTGGTCGTTGCATCGCTCAGTGCCATCCTCGGCACCCTTTTCTCACTCACCCACGGCATCTCTGCCGTCTTCCCGTTCCTCTATATCCTCCCCATCATCTGCGTTGTTTATTTCTACCCCGGGCGCGCCGTCCTCTTTGCGCTGGGTATCAGCATCATCTACATCGGCCTTGTGTATAGCCTGGGGGCGTTTAATCCATTCCTCATCGCTGTTTCGACGGGTTGGTTTGCCGTTTTTATTATCCTCGCCGTAGTCTCGTCCTCCTATGCGAACGGGCTTCTCGAAGAAAAAGCGCGGATCCGGCATATTATGGACAACACCCTCGAAGGGATTTTCTGTTTTGACCCCGGCACATGGCAGATCCGCGAGGTCAACCAGAAATGCGCCCAATGGCTTTTGTATTCACGGAGTGAACTGAAGGGAGCTTTTGTAAGCATTGTCTGGACTGACGTGGGTGCGCACCAGCGGTTCATGGAAGAGACAAAAGCACGAAGAACCGGCGGGATGTTTGAGGCTCTCTTCCGTCAGAAAAGCGGGGGGGTCATCAGGTTTGTCATTTCCCCTCTTTACGTTACACGAGACCTGGTTCTCTGCTCTGTTGTTAACGTGACCGATGCCCGGGTGGCCGATGAGGAGATACGCCAGACTCTTGAAGACCTTGAACGCCAGGTCAGGGAACGTACCGCACATCTCGAACGGATAAACGAGGAGCTTCGGACCGAGATCGTGGAGCGACGCAGGCTTGAACACACCCTCCTTTCCGGGGAGTTCAAAGACGAATCCGGCAAGGAAAAGGAGAGATAACCATGATCGCCCGTCTTTCTCCGGAAAAAAGGCACCAGATCTACTGGACGGCTACGATTATCATCGCCATTCTCATCACCATATCGTCGACGATCTATTCCCTCTCCCGTGGCATTTACGAGGTTTTCCCCTTCATCTATTTCCTGCCGATCATTCTCTTTGTCTACCTGTATCCGAACAAGGGAGTGTATTTCTCTCTTGGACTGAGTACGGTCTACATCCTGATGGTCTACCTGTACAGCGGCTTCAACCCGCAGGACGTGGCCATCTCCACCGCCTGGTTTGTGGTTTTTGTCGCCATCGGGGTTGTCACCTCATCGTTTGCAGAAGGGTTGCGCGAGGAGGAGCGGAAATACCGGGGGATATTTGAGAACTCCCAAGCCGGGATATTCACGTTCGATCTGAACACTCTCCGGCTTACCGAACTGAACGCAAAATGTGCGCAGATGCTCAAATACGAGCGTACGGAACTGGCAGGTGCGGATCTGTCACGCATCATGACCGATGCAGGAAGCCGCGACCTGTTTATCCGGCAGATACGGAGGTCGTGGGAGACCGGGGACCTCGAACTGCTCTTCACCGCCCGTGACGGGACAGTCCGTCAGGTTCTTGTCTCTGCCTCGGTCACCCCCGGTAATATCGTGATCTGTTCTGCGATCGATATTACCTCCCGCAAGCTGGCTGAACAGGTGATCGAACGGGCGCGGGATGACCTGGAGCGGCGGGTGAACGAGCGGACCGAGGATCTCCTGCGCGTCAACAAGGAACTCTCGGCGGAAATCGAGGAACGCAAACGGTTCGAGGCGGCGATCCGCCTTGCCAACCACAAGATCAACACCCTCTCCGGCGTCACCCGCCATGACATCCTCAACCAGATCACCGCAATCGTGATGTATCTCTCGCTCATCCGGGAAACAGAGACCGATGCCGTCGTCGCCGGCTATCTTGACAAGATTGGGGACGTCACTGACATGATCCAGAAACAGATCCGGTTTACCCACGATTACCAGAACATCGGATCGGGAGAGCCCCGTTGGCACACTATCAGTGCAGTGATCGGCGAGGCTGTAGCCGGGGTCGAACAAAAAGACGTGCTGATCGACCGGCAGGTCGACGACCTGGAGATTTTTGCCGATTCAGGTTTTCCCAAGGTATTTGTCAACATCATCGACAATTCACTGGTCCATGGCGGGCATGTGACCCTCATCCGTTTCTTTTATTACGAGACCGACGACAGTCTCGTGCTCTGTTGCGAAGACAACGGGGTCGGTATTCCCGAGGATTCAAAAGAGCGGATCTTCCGGCGCGAATATTTCCGCAACACCGGATACGGGCTGTTCCTGATCGTCGAGATTTTGAGCATCACCGGGCTTTCTATAAAAGAGACCGGCACTCCCGGGAAGGGAGCCCGGTTTGAGATCCATGTCCCAAAAGGGAGTTACCGGTTCCCCACGAAAATCAACAGGAGCGATCGCTGGCAGTGACGGTCAGCCACGAACCCGGAGACCCCCTCGACTAAAGATATAGTATCGTTTTTAAAAATGGCCCACGTTCCCAATCAGATATTTTTCTTCCTGCCGCTTGCGTCCCGGGAGTAGTGCCCGAACTCGCTTTTCTTGAGCAGCTCCCCGGAAAAGATCGGGCCGTCACGACAGACCCGGAGGCCGTCCGGGTCGATGCAGCAGGAGCCGCAGATCCCTGCCCCGCATTTCATGTACCGGTGGAGTGAGAACTCTGTTTTCGATGCTAACCCGACGCTGTCGATCTTTGAGAGCACCGCGTGCATCATCGGCTCCGGCCCGCAGACCGCGATCCTGTCATAGGCGGCAAGGCTGATATCCTTCATGAGATCGGTGACAAACCCGTGCTGCCCCAGTGTCCCGTCGTCCGTGGCGATGATAACATCGGTACTCTCATCGAGCTGGTCGACAAAAAGCAGTTCTTTCTCCGTCCGTGCGCCAAGGAGCATTGTCATTACACAGTCAGAACGGGCGAGTGGCAGGATGGGGGCTGCTCCGACACCCCCGGCGATGGCAAGCATCTTCTCGCCGCGGGTAAACCCGTTCCCGAACGGCCCCCGGATCCCAAGAGGTGCACTCGGCTCAAGATCAAACATTGCACCGGTCGCATCGCCAACTTTCTGGACCGTGATGCTGTTTGCCGATGAGAGTGCCATGGGGATCTCGTCCACACCCGGGATCCACACCATGACAAACTGCCCGGGTTCAAAGGAGAACTCACGGTCAAAGAAGAACGTTTTTACCGACGGGGTCTCTTTTTTTATCTTTGTTGTGGAAACCCGT
>Ga0209039_10000850_pt1 | contig 29364 bp, 27 predicted proteins | sample BogFormECP12_OM1_FD_188238 | JGI IMG/M metagenome (GOLD analysis project Ga0209039, IMG submission 188238) | Bog forest soil microbial communities from Calvert Island, British Columbia, Canada - ECP12_OM1 (SPAdes) (version 2) | ecosystem: Environmental > Aquatic > Freshwater > Wetlands > Bog ... | reverse complement strand
GGCTTCGCTGCGGGTTTCGCAGCGGGCTTGGCCGCGGGTTTCGCTGCGGGTTTCGCCGCGGGCTTGGCTGCTGGTTTTGCTGCTGGTGCAGGCTTCGCTGCGGGTTTCGCAGCGGGCTTGGCTGCGGGTTTGGCTGCTGGTGCAGGCTTTGCAGCTTCCTTTTTAGGCTCCTCCTTCTTAGGTGCCGCCTTCTTATCTTCCTTCTTCTTTCCAAATAGTGGGCTCATGATATATCCATCCATATTTTTTATGTCGTGGATCAATAGGTGCTATTACAATAATGTATAACGTTGATATACGACCTATTAATAATAGTATTCTTTACCGTGAGATATAAAGTCAACAATTCTTCGTTGATCTCGAAGCTATTCCAAAGCGTGTCAGATCAAGCGTGATTGCCCGCGATTTTTCGAGTTTTTCCCCATTTATGCCAACCTTTAAAGACCCGGCTGAGCTATCGTCGAAGGAATTTTGGCGGGACTGATCTTGGATGTAGGATTCGAACGGCGCCAGCACCAGCCGTGGATTCGACGATCGGGCCTAAATCGAACAAATTGGTGCAAGTATTCAGATAAAACGGCAAGGATACGAGATAATAATGGCAATGGAAAAAAAAAAATTGAAAATGAAAATCCGTCCGAATACCCGGATTTCCCGTTGCTTGAAAAAATGGTCATTCGTTCTAAACATCTTTACCTTCGATTTTAAAAAAGAGGTCTTTTTTCGGGGTCCTATCCGCAGAGCATGGTACTTGCTAGCAAAGAAATGGCAAAGAAAAGAAACTTAGATAATAGAAACACGTCTTTATTGCAATTATAAAAAAATTGAAAGAGATAATGCATTTTTCATCGAGGATTTTATGCAGCCTTCTTGGCACGCTTCGCTGCTTTCTTCGCGGGCTTAACTTCTTCCTCGGCTGAAGCTTCCTCTTCTGCGGGTGCAGGCTCTTTTTCCACAGGTTTATCTTCCTTCTTAGCCTTCTTGCTACTTTTCGCCGGCGCACTGTTGCCGCTCTTAGGGGCAGCGAACATAATTAAGAGCGCTGGAATGACTACTAAGATGCCACCAACGTAATACATGCCTGGAGCGAACACAAATAACAAGATGCCAAAAAAGAGCATTTTCGGAAACTTTGGGGCAAAAATGCTATCGCTCAAGAGGAAATTCCAATCTTTTGCCTTGATTTTCGGTACAAAGGTCTTGAGGACATAGATGAACAAGAGAACGAGCTCGATTGCGCCTGCGATGATATACCAGATATACAATCCAGCTGTATAACCTAATAATCCTCCAAATCCAAGACCTAACGTAAATATCCCGAACCACCATAGATAGTAAAACCCTAAAGCGATATCGAGGATTGCTGCAGCCAGGACAACGAGCCAGGACCACGTTCCCAGTCCTACCACGATATTTTCCATGCTTTCCCAATTCTTTGAAGACATGTTGACACCATTTCTGTATTTTTAACGATGTTGTATAACTTCAGAATAAAAACCATACCAATAATAAAAATTGAACAATCGATATGGAATTCATCCAAGACATACGTGAGTGTGAATACGTATATATAACGATCACTAGCATTGTTTTAAAAGAGTTATGGTGATATGCAATGCATTTCGGGAATATGTTTTATGAAACGATTTTATGCCAAAAAAACTCGTTAGAATTTTCATTTTTTCCGCCTAGAATGAGCAGTTATTAGCACATGTGGCTTAAACCAAATATATGAAAATTTTGAAACCAAGATAATATCGAATTTGATCCACGATAACTGCAATTAAATTCATGGTAGTTTATTGCAATAAAATGGCGATATGAACCTACTTAATGTGTAATTGCGAGATTAAAATCAACATTAACTATCGATTTCAGGAGGGTATTTGAGCAGTAATTTTTAGTAGGTGGCAGCGTAATGACGTTGCCTGTATTTTCTCTACGATTACCGGTTATTTAGTGCCTATCTAGAATAAGATCGAAGATCCTGAAGTTTAGCGTGAGATTCGTGTTCAAAAAGATTAAATAAAAACTAGTCAAATCTTTCCATCCTTCTGCTTCACTTGTTTATCCCATTGGTCGAAAGCAGAATCCAGTTCATTAACAAATGCTTCCACATCTGACTTAATAATGAATTCATTGCCTTGAAATTCTCCCTCGATTTTACCTTCTCCTACTAGATCGTAGATGAGGGCCTCGATGTCAGCCTGATTCATATTTAGAAACCTCGTGGCTGCGTCGATGTCCACTTTTTTACGAGTTTTAATAAATCCGTATAATCTAGTTTTTTGATCGACTGTTGGTTTCGTAACGGTATTTACAGCATGTTTTGAATCCACCTTTGCAGCAGGTTTAGATGAAGAATTTAAAGTGAGTTCACTAAAAGGAATTTCTTTCGGTTTTTTTACTTCCTTATTGTTAGTTGCCGAAGCACCATCACCGCTCTTCGGTGTAAAAATCAAAATCAAGATCGATGGGACGACTACCAAGATTCCACCCAAGTAATACAGTCCTGGAGCGAACACAAATAACAAGATGCCAAAAAAGAGCATTTTCGGAAACTTTGGGGCAAAGATGCTATCACTTAAGAGGAAATTCCAATCTTTTGCCTTGATTTTCGGTACGAAGGTCTTGAGGACGTAGATGAACAAGAGAACGAGCTCGATTGCGCCTGCGATGATATACCAGATATACGATCCAGTTGCATAACCTAAATATCCTCCAAATCCAAGACCTAACGAAAATACCCCGAACCACCATAGATAGTAAAACCCCAAAGCGATATCGAGGATTGCGGCAGCAAGGACAACAAGCCAAGACCAGGTTCCAAATCCTACCACGAATTTTTCCATGCTTTCCCAAGTGGTTGAGTTACTATTTGATCCCGACATCATAACATCATTTTCGAATTTTTTACAAGATAATGACACGAAACTCTAATCGCGCATAATTGATAATGACGTAAAACTCTAATTGCACAGAATTCCTCCGAAATGTACGCTAATATAGCACTGTACATGCATAGCTCACTAGCATACTTTTAAAAAAGTTATGTTATGCTGTTCTTTATTTCGATGATAAAAGGCAATAAATCGCTATGATGCTAAAAAAGATTCATAAAATTTTCGACTTTTCAACCCTGCGCAGATATTCATTATTTTGCATTATTCAGATGATTGAATCAGACCTGATGTCCAATTCAGCCTGTAAAATAAGTCACGAATTAATCCTCATGAAATCTGACTTGGTTCAATGTTATACTATGCAAGGATCGAGGTTCGCGGTAAAACCAAGTTAAGGCTCGCTTAATCGTTAATCCACAGCATGAACCTATTTAATGTCTAAAGGCGAGATTGGAGTGACCACTCGCAATAGCATTCTATGGGGTGTCGCACCTTGGTAGATGAAGACGAAAACGAACTGGACGATGATGACGAGGGCCTGATAGACGAGCACGAGGACCTCACGAGGGTGCTCAATTATTACGAGGAAAAATACGGCGAATCGGTCGGAATCATGCCTGCAGTGGTTGATACCAAAGAAATTGAGATGGACTTGATCATCGGCATCAACTCGGACAAGGTGCTCGGCATCCGGATGTTTCAATTTTTCCCCGTCGACGAGGACGAGGAGGCCGAGGAATCTGACGAGGAGGCATCGGAAGTCAAGCCAGGCGACGAGGATGAAGACGTCGAGGAAGAGGCATTTGATGTCTACATCACCGATCTCACCAAGGCTGGCAATGAACGAGTAGAAGGCAAGGTAATGTTCACCGCGGAGGTTCCCGCGCCGGTTCCTTATGATGAAAATGGCGAGGACGAGGAGGGCAAGGAGGACACCAAGGAAGCTAAGGAAGAGACTGGTGAAAAAGAGGAGAAATACTGGATAAACGTCTCCGTGTATTATGTTGATTCCGAGGATGGCATTCCTGAATTTACCGGCGCCGTGCTATTCTACATCGACGATCCCGACACGAAGATCACGTTCCTGCATAACGAGGAACTCGAAGGGTAAATGGTTTCATGGCTCGTTCTCGGGATCATGGGAGCCATCATTTTCTCGCGGGGAGGCGCATGCCTTTTCCGTCGCACAAGACTTGAGCGTCCAGCTTTTTTTTCGCGAGCACGACGAGATCATCGGACGTTGCCGGATCGAATGGCGACGTGGCATAGTCGCTCCAGGCAGTTACGCGTCCGAAACCGTAGTGTTGCAGGAGCCCTTGAATCTCCTCGAACGCTATTAGGCGCCAGCTATACGTGTCGATCTTGACGGAATACTTTTGATCCCCGGGTGAACGCTTGAAGGTGAGGAACTCTACGAGCATGGCATCGAGCCCATCATCGGGTTGGTATCGCTTGGACGTGAATACCTCGTCGCCGTTTTCCAGCGTGATCACCTTCGACGTCGTGTATCCGCGCTTGGGTTTCTCATTATTCTGGATTTGAAAGAAGAAGAACCCGCCTGACTCGAGCATGCCTGCGACGCGTTCGATAACGGCACCCGGGCTACCACAACCCCACATGAGCGCGAGTGAATTCCCGATGGCATAGATCATGTCAAATCTATCGCCTATATCCGGCACTTGCCGACGATACTCGGGAAAATCGCCGACCACGTAGGTGATTGGCAATCCTTCGAGCTCTGCTTGCTCGAGCGCGATGGCAATTCTTGCTGCATCGATGTCAAGCCCAAAAAACGCGTGCTCGGGGTACATCGACGCGAGCACTTGCAAGTGCTGGCCGGTCCCGCAACCAAGATCGAGCACGCGCAGCTGTCCCTTGCCCCGTTGCTCGTCAATGATGGCCGATAACCTGGGAATTTCCTTGGCGAGGCGATCGCCCCACTCGTTGGTCTGGATGAAAATCTCGGCATCGCCGTGCAACTAAATGACCTCATGCGTGATGGTTAAGAAATTGATCGGGTAAAATTACCACGTCACAAAAAGATTGCTGGAAAGAAATAAGATGCTGGTGAAGTGCACCAAGCATTCAACACGGGACCGATCCGGCGGTTTGCTCGGCCATGTACGCCTGCCATATCAACAAATCGACGAGATACAATATCGTTTCCTCGACGTTGATGTTCCACTTTGCTGAAGTCGTGGTAACCGCGGACAAGCCATGTTGCTGCGCGAGGTTCTGGGCATGCAGATTCATGGCCTTGAGTTGTCCTTCGTCGACGAGATCCATCTTGGTGCCAACGAGCACGATAGGGATCGTCGGGTTTGCATTCTTCCGCACGAGCGGTATCCACTCTTCAAAGATATTCTCGAAGGTTTGAATGTCTGTTAGGTCATACAGCAAGAATGCGCCGGTCGCGCCACGAATGTAATCTCCTTGAATAAATCGAAATCGTTCTTGGCCACCGAGATCCCACATCACCATGCTAATTCTTTTCCCTTGCCGGTCCAATTGCTGGTTGTGGAACTGGCAACCGATGGTCATTTTCATGTCTTCCTTGAACTCGTTATGTATGTACCTGTGCAGGAGCGATGTCTTCCCCACGCCACCAGCACCGCCTACGATGATTTTCCACACGTAATCAAAGGAATTTGACGTTTGAATTCTCCCCTTGCTCGATTTAGATAGCATTTTCCATGAGATTATGAAAGAAACTTGGTAGAGCTTGCATATAAATCTGCTAGGAAAATCACATAAATATCGAGACGCTGCCACGAAAATATTCTTGACAGCCATGATTCAAGCTTCGATGCACGAAAACGAATGACAAAATGGCCCGGGCATATAATTTCGCGAAAGGATGCATTTTTTTCTCGATCAAGGGTAGCTGTGCTGCATGGCAATGACCAAAAAAACTCCGGTTTCGGCCACGTGGGCAGCGGTCACCGCGGCTTTCGTGACCATCGTGATGATTTTCATCAGCACCGATCCCATCGGCAACAATTTTGACCAGGATCGGTATTACACTCTCGATTTCATCTTCCCTGCGGTGATCGTCTTGCTCGCGGTCATCATCTTGCAACATTGGATTTCCACGCGTGCGCTCATCTCCGCCTTCATGATCTTCGAGATCGTGGTGCTCTTTTTCTACGGTGGAATAGCTTTGGCATTTGCAACGTGGAATGGCGACAATGTCATCTACATCGCGGCATACATGGAAGTGTATTATGGCTACATTCTCGATGCCTTGATTGCCGGCATCTTGCCCTTGCTCTACCTCGCGTCGCTCCAGCGCGTCTCGGCATTGAAGCAGATACACGCAACGGGAGACTTCATGCTCGCGATCTTGCGAGACGTCGCGTGGGCTGTTGGCCTGGCGCTTGCCATCTTGCTGCTCGCGGAACACGTGGCGCTGGGCATCGCGTTTCTCGTGCTCGGGGCAGCAATGGGTGTGTCAGCCGTCATCGACGTGGTGGGCATGCCTCGAACGCCGGAAATTCCATCGAGCAATGGCCCTGAAGCTCCATACATCGCCGCGACAGCAATGCAATCCTCCTCGAAGGTTAAAAATGTCTTCCTGGCGGGCATCGTGACGTTCTTTGCTATCGGTGCTGGATTCTTGTGGCCCGATAACTTCATCAAGCCACTATCTCATCCAATCTTCTACCCGGTGAATCCCCGCTTGATCCTTGACTGGAACGTTACCGCCTTGATCGTCCTTGAAGTGGGCGTGTTACTCGGGTTGACCATGTTCAAGGGTGCCTTGCAGCGACTCGACAAGATCCATGACGGGGAAAAGCTCTTCGGCGTGGCAACGATCGCGACGCTGGCGTTAACGTGGGGCCTGATGCTCCTGGGGCAACCAATCCTTCCCATCAGTGTCACGGTGGCGCTCATCCCGTGGAGCATCGTGTTCCTGTGGGCATGGCTCGCGAGCATCGCGGCACGGCGCCGGCGGGAATCGCCCGGGTTATTCGGAACGCTGTTCATCGGTCTCGGCCTCGGCATGTGGACCGGATTGGTGTTATCAAGCGATCCTGGCATCGATGGCATCCTCTATCTCATCACCGGCGTGCTTGGTCTCCTATTCATCTTGATCATCCTCATCATCGCGGTCATTAACCCGAGATTTGTGAATGGCCGGGATGATCCCCCGCGCAAGCGAGACCCTGTCTCCCGTGAATCCTCCATGGAGCGCGCCATGATTGCGGGCTTCAAGAAGCACCACGCTGCCTTCGCGATCGTGGCGCTGGTGTTGCTCGCGGTGCCCCCGGCATTCTTGGTTAACACGGCGGCAACGAGTTCTTCCAATTTTCAGCTCCTCGCGAACGTTAACAACGACTGCATCTTTTTCCTCGCCGACTCGACAACCCGGATCGACCAGAATTACGCGCCGAATTTTGGCGCGAGCACGTATTCGAACCCGAACAACACGATTGCTATCAACATGGCAAAGAACGAGTACCAGGACGTGCAAATCGTGATCCATCCCCTTTATGTCAAGCATTATAGCCTTTACGATGTTTCGTTCACTGGATTCAATCTCACGACATCCCCGGGGATCTCCATCAGGAAAACGAACTTCCAGGTGTTTCGCGACGAATATGTCGAGGCTCTCTCGAACATCGTCCCTGACATGCTCGTGAATTTCAGCATGTTCGCGGTCGCCGACGGTTCGAATGCACCGATCTGGTTGCAGTTCTACGTGCCAGCAAATGCAATGGCAGGCAACTACAACGGAACCGTGACCTTCAAGATCGATAACAAGACGCCGGATCCCACCGATTTTGTCAACTACACTCTGGTAAATTTCCAGATCAAGCTGCACGTGTTCAATTTCGGGTTACCCGCCATACCCACGCTCAAGAGCCTCCTGGGATACAGCGGCGCGAACTTTAATGCCACGATGCGGCTGTTCCAGCAATACCGCATGATGTACTGGACAAACGTGCCGCAACCCACATGCACGATTGACGCGACCGGCCACGTGGCCACGCTTGACACGACCGTTTTTGAAGCATACGTGAACAGGTATCACGGGTATGGCATGCACACATTCGTGTTTTATTGGACTTGGCCTTATAGCGTCATTCCGGCTCTTGAAAATGGCTTCGTGGTCAACGGCATCAATTACACGTCGAGCAATTACACGGCATATTCGACATCCCCGACGTATAACCTGACCCTTGCCAGTTACATCCACGCGTTCGAGGCATACTTGAAGGGCAAGGTATACTATGACAATGGACTTGGCAAGGCCGTGTCGTGGTTTGACGAGCTCTACTGTTATGGCTACGACGAGGTGGACTCTGCTCCTGCCTCGACCATTGCTAGCACGATCAAGACATACAATTGGCTCAAGCACACGCTCAACATGACGCTCCCCATCCTGCAAACCATGGGCGGGAACGATGCGTTGGCACAAGCGATTGACATCCCTTGCTTCCATAACTCCGGGCACGAGCCCGCCTTTATCCAGGAATTCAGGAGCCATTATCCCGAGGTGTGGCTCTACTCGACCCGTGGCCCGCGCTTTCCCAACCCTTCCATTGCCACGTCTGGCTTCCAGCTGCAGGTCCGTGCACTCGCATGGGAATGTTTCATCTACAATTACTCGCACTACCTCATTTGGGACACCGCGACGCAGAGCAATGGTGGCCAGGGATACGGGTATCAAGGCTGGAACGGGGGCTCGCTGCTCTACAACGTGCCCGGCGGGTATGCACCTTCGGCACGAATGGTAGCATTCCGCGATGGCTTCCAAGACCATGATTATTTCACGCTCCTCCAACATGCACCACAATCGTCCCAGCGCGATGCATTGCTCGCCCGGGTATACGGGCTGATGAGCGGGTTTCAGCCGACCATGGACTACAAGGCATTCGACCAATTGCGTAGTGATATTGGCATGTTCTTGTCTGCTTGAATCATTGTTTCATTTTTTCTTTTTCTTCCGATTTTTTAAGTTTTAATCGAGAAACACAGCTCCATTTTCCCTTTCACGATCCAATTATCTTTTTTCAGAAAACCTCGGAAAGTGGGATTGGAAACTTATTTTGGAGAGAAGACGAAAAAGTATGTCAATGCATAACTTGCGACTTTGGTGAAAATTTCTTGAATGGTAAAAGAAAGGGAATGGTTTCTATCGCAATAGCATTATTTATGCTTGCTAGCATGACGTGCATTGAACGGCCCGTTTCTGCTAGCATGCCTCCTTACTTGATAGTATACGTGTATAAAAACGATTTGGCAACTGCCAATAATTTTCGTTCATTTCTCCATGATGAGAATTACTTCCAAGTTAATCTCGTCAACATGTCATTGATGGGCTCGATTAATTTCAACTTGTATTCTGTCGTGATTCTCGGGGAAGACACTGGTCTTCCCAGCGTCTCATTCGCCTGGACTAATAGCACGGCGGTATCGAAGATTAACAACTCAATTGCGAAAATCGTTGGCATTGGCGATGGTGGTACCATGTTTTATCATCGGCTTGGCTTGGGCATTGGTTATCCAAATAACATGGGCGATGGTCAGAACTCCACCGTCTTGCTAGCTTCGTTCCCGAGCGCATTTCCCGGCCCATACACGATCACCCCGGGTAACAAGGTCATCAGTATCACGAATCCAGGCGAGGAAGAAATATATTACAGCGGTGCTCTGCCTGCTAACACGACTGGCTTCAGCACCGCGATCGGGGATCCGTATCATTATCCCATCATTCGTGAAACAGCGCGATACTTGCTTTGGGGTTTTACATGCACCCCAGATCAAATGACCGAGGATGCCAAGGAATTGTTCGTCAATATCATCAGCAGCATGGTGAATAACGGGCACCTTCTTGTCTCCCATCCACCCGACATTTCGTACCCGAAAGGTCAAAGCGGTAACAATATCGTGTGGGACATGACCGATATATGGCCGAATTCCGCCAACATGAATTGTAGCATATACAAGGACTCCGTCTGGAAATATAACTCGTCATGGACCAGCGGAACGCCTGTCATTTATAGCGTTGATGGAATATCGCCTGGCTGGTATCGCTTCGAGATACGGGCGCGGGATGGGCTGAATGGCTGGGTGAGCGACACGGTCATGGTGACGGTGACCGGCGGGCAACTCGGATTCACGCATCCGGCTGACATTGACTATGTCCAAAGCCAGACTGGCAACACCATCACATGGACCATCACCGAATCGAATAGCGGGCCGTCCAGGAATTACAGTATTTACCAGGACGCGGTCCTGAAGGCAACTGGTTCTTGGACGTCAGGAGTTTCGATTGTCTATAACATCGATGGATTGGCAGTGGGAAATCATGTTATCGAGCTCATCGCGCAAGACGGGTCGATTGCCACGGGGAATGATTCGGTTACGGTGACAGTTGAACCGCTGCCTCCTGCCATTCTGGCCAGCAACCCCATGGTACTGTTCATGCTTAGCGGCGTCGCCGTGATGCTGGTAATCATGGTCAAGAAGGACAAGATGCAAGAAGCATGAACTTGCTCTTTATTCCATTTTTTTTGCGTGCATGCACGTTCTTTCTGGTTTCTTGCTGGTAGTATGACCGCAACGCGTTCTCTTATAAAAACACACGTTTTTAAGACCCCTCCTTTTATAGCTAATTGTTAGCCTTTTGTCATGAAACGATTGCGGCTGCTATACAGATAATGCGCTCCACTTGTTTTCGTGAAAAAGCCGCTAGCTACACAAGAAATATTACAAGATATAACAAGGAAACAATAAGTGATATGTACCATGACTAGTGGAACTGTTAAGTGGTTCAATGCTCGCAAGGGTTTTGGATTTATCATTCCCGACGGCGAGGACAAGGATATATTCGTGCACTTCTCTGCTATTCAGGTTGAAGGTGACGCCTTCCGTACGTTAAACGAGGGCGACAAGGTCGAATTTGACATCGAAAAGGGTTTGAAGGGCGACGAAGCCAAGAATGTTAACGTGACTGAACGAGCGCCCAAGCAAGAGCGTTCTCGCGGTCCACGCGGTCCACCACGTGGCGAGCGTCGATTCTAAGGCAAAGCTTTTTTCGTGCTATCAATTATTTCGCAATTTCACCATTTTTCTAACTCTTTTTTCCCTTTTTGGAAACGGATCAATTAACTGTAGTATCTTCCTTAACCATAAATGTCGAGGATGTTTCTTGTAATCATCCCGGGTATTCCGTCCCCGTGTCGCGTGATGATCGCCTCATGAAAAAAGCAACGGTCAAGGTCTTGAAGCTCATATACTTGCTCGTGCTATGCGTCGGGATTACGAGCGCGATCACGTATGGCATGTACCTGGCATTACAAGTGTTTTTTACAGTCCTTAGCGACACGAATATCTTCAAGATCACGTTTTTTTTCCTTTTTCCCGTCTTTCATTATGCATATATCTTTTGCTTTCTCGTGGCCTACCCAATGCTTGCCACGATGCACAAGCTCGAGGAATGTTGCATGGAAGGCTCAGGAAAGAAGGCCACGAAGTGGATTATCATCATGATTCTTGAAAACGTTTTAGGATTGATCGTTACAGCTTCGATCATCTATGTCGTGGATCCAATGTTCTTGATCTACGGGCCAGTGCATAATTTATGGATTTGGGAACTTCCTACCATTATTTTATTCATAATCTTTGCGATGAACTTGCCGCGCATTGCTGGCACGTTAAATGCTAGCATGGAACAATTCCACCTGTTCGGATATCACGTGCACGAAAGCATGTTCGGGATAATTTACTTTTTCGCGGCGATCTTGCTCGTTTTCAACGCCAGGGTGAGCGTGATCGACTTGATTTTTGCCAGTTTCTTTTTCGTGTTTGGTGGCTTCTTGTTCGGTCGAGATTTCAAGGACGTAATGGCAGGCAAATTCATAGAAAAACTTCCCCCCTCAGAATGAGTAGAAAATTTTGGCGAGACCGCCATTTATTTCGCAAATAACTTGTTTGAAAGAAAAAATAAAAACCGCCCGATCTCATTTTGTAGAGAAAAACGCCGTGTACCCGAGATAGCCAGCATACAAATCACAGATATGCACGACTTCGAACGGCGAATGCATATTGAGCACTGGCACCCCGCAATCGACGACGTCGCAGTTGAATGCCTGCGAAAAGAACATGGCAATCGTGCCACCACCGCCCGCATCGACCTGGCCTAGCGTTCCATATTGCACGGGAACCTTCGCATCTGCGAATAATCCCCGGATATAGCCCATGTATTCTGCCGTCGCATCGTTTGTGCCGTATTTTCCCCCACTACCGCTGAATTTCTCGACGACCACGCCCTTGCCAGCGATGGCGGCGGTCTGGGGATCGTGCACGGAATTGAAGGATGGGTCGAGAGAAGCGGTCACGTCCGCCGAGATCATCTTCATGTTGCGCATCGCCAAGTTCATATTGATGAGATTTGGCTCGATGCCCGTGCGTGCCATGACGTCGATAAAAACTTGCCGGAACCAAGCTGATTGTGCGCCTGTCGGGCCATTCGAGCCGGTTTCCTCCTTGTCGAAGATGCCCGCCCCGACAGTGCACGGGGGCGTGCCGATGGCGAGGTCGGTTATTGCTCGAAGGATAAGGTAGCAACACGAGCCGTCATCCTGTCCCGCACCGCCGATCATGCTCTTATCGAGGCCAACGTATCTCGGTACGATGGACGGAACTAGGGTCAGCTCAGCACTGTGGAAATCTTCTTCCAAAATATCGTAACGCTCGTGCAGCATGTTCAGCACGTTGAGCTTGAACTTTTCCTTGGCTTTTTCATCGTCAATCGGTATCGCGCCCGCAAGCGCGTTCATTTCCTCCGCCTTGAGCACGTCAAACGCCTTTCTATCGCCTTGCAGGTTTTTTGCGAGGTGAATGAGCAAGTCCGGCACCATGAACACGGGGTCATCAGCATCGCGCCCGATATCGATCTTGACCTTGGTGCCATCTTTTTTCACGACGACACCGGTCAAGGCGAGAGGTACGGTGGCGTATTGGTACTTTTTTAAGCCGCCATAGTAATGCGTCTTGAAGAGCGCGAATCCATCCTTCTCATATAACGGGCGTATTTTCAAGTCCAGGCGGGGGAAATCCGCGTGGGCCCCGACGAAGTGCATGGTGTCCAACATCGAAGCTTCCCCGATGAAGAACAAGGCGATATTCTTGTCCCTGTTGACGTAATAGACTTTATCGCCTGGTTGCAAAGGCTGGATGTCTTGCCCGATCTCGACTTGCTGGAATCCTTTTTCCTGGGCGAGTTGCTCTGCGAACGCGACTCGTTCTCGTTCCGTGCGAAAACTGCCGAGAAAATCCTTGTATTCCTGGGCGAAGGAACGGGTTGCTTCCTTTTGCTCGGCGGTGTAATCTTTCCAGCAGAATTCTATCTTGTAAGTAAGCTGTTTTTCAAGCTCCGAGCCTTTCTCGGTTTTTTCTGATTGTTCACTTTCGTCGTTCGCGTCGGTCATGGGAGTAATGTAGGAACGAGGGATAAAAAGAATTTTGACGAGGAATCGGAATCCAGGCTCAATATCACGTGAAATAGGTCTGGATCAGCCAATCAGTTAGTTGAAGTGCGTCCTGGTTAACATAATTGCCGTTGATTGCATCCTTGTTAATATATTCAAATTGGAGGTGAAAATCAGCCAATTTTTCACGGTAAATCACGAGATTCTTCTCCACAAAAAGCACGGCCGTCGTGAATTTTGCATGGTGGAATATGAGTATTGTGTCGCCATGATCCAGCACGCGAATTTTTTGCTTGGTGCTCGCGATCTCCATCATGAGCTGCTGGAGCCCAGAGAGCCCGCCACTTTCCAGGTCTTCCATATTCCCACTATTACCCTTGCCACGTTTCTTGAATTCCTTGAACACCAGGGACAGGCCATTTTCCATGAAAACATGCAATCGAACGAGGCCATCATGCCAGCTCGTCGTGCCTGGTTGCAAGAGTTCATGAGTCGTGGTGAATAGCAACGTCGCGACAAAGATGGCGAGGGTGAACCAGGTGGAGTACGTCGTGATGACCGTCTCGTCCGGCGTCTTCAATCCACGGAACTGGTTGCCAACCAGGATTCCGATGATGGCGCCTAGCACCAGCATGAAAGTTAAAACACCTGTGATCCTACCCCTGGAGAAGCTTGAAGAAAGGTCACCCGAGAGCACGACGGCGAGGATGACCACGAGCATGATCGCGAATCCGTAAACGCCAGCCCGGATGACCCGCAATGGCAAGTCCTCAATTCCAGGTTGACCGTAAAAAATGGCGAAAATGCCGACAAGCAACAGCATGAGATACACGAGTGGTTTTCTCCCGTAATTATCAAACACGGCTGCGATTATAGGTAGAGACGCAACTGCCCCGATAGCGAATGCAAGGTACTCCGACAAGTCCTGAATGGCGTACCATGCCACGATACCATAAAACCCCAGCGCAGTGGTGATGAAAAACAAGAACAACGCGTGTCGCATCGCGTGGGATTTACCCAGCACGCTAAAGAAAGCCCTCAAGCTCGGCGTTCTATACCCTGGATTTATAGCAGGCGTGAACCGTCGCGGGTATTTCTTGCTAATGATCAAGGATCCAATAGCGAGCACGATCGTGCTAATCCAGATATACAAAAAACCTTGAGTCATGACAAGCAACAAGATAACAGGAATCGACACGCTTGACATGAAAATGAGCATCAGCACTATTACCCTGGCCCTGTTTAACATGTTCGTGTTGATGAGCAATCCCGTGAAAAACAAGAGCACGAGAAAACCTAGGATGATGATGAACACGGTCATGACTATGAAGAGGAGCCACCAGATGTTCACGAACATCATCACGATCATGGGAACAGCACCGGCCACCGCGAATTTTTCAAAAACGCCGTGCCGTTCGATTAGCGTGTCAGTGATGATGCCTCCAAATAAAATCGTGAGGCCTCCCACGAGAGAAATTACCCATTGAAACACCTGAGGAAAGGCATAACCGGTGGGGGAGCCAGTAAAAAGAGTTGCTATCCAGAACACGAAAAACGTTGCCAGGATCACCGCCCGAACGATGAGCTTGGCAACCTGGATACGGATGATCTGGACGTCGCGCAAGAATGCACGGTATAACTTGTCCTTCAATCCTTGCACTATCTTACGGCCACGTGGTTCCTTGACTTCCCAAGCCGCAGGTGCCGAAGGATTCGCAGTGTACATGGACCTCACCGATACTCTCGATCCATTTATTATATTCATGCAGTTAAAGCATTTTATCAAAAACAATGGCATGTATCAAAATCCATCGCATTAGAATTCATCACTCAAGATTACGCACGAGAAACACGTGTACCACGAAATTTCTTGCCATGATGTTTTCACACGTACAACAAGAAGCCATTTTTTCTGAGCCAGGTCCTGCGATCCGTGTAATCGGGGATGATCGAACGGACGAGATTCCAAAATCTCGGTGAATGGGAGCGAACCTTCAAGTGGCATAACTCGTGAACGACCACGTAATCCTGGATGTCGAGCGGGGCAAGCACGAGACGCCAGTTAAAATTCACGTTGCCCTTGCTCGAGCAACTACCCCATCGCGTTTTTTGGTCCTTGATCGCGATCCTCGCCGGTTCCACGCCGAGCACTGCCTTGTAATGGTCCACGCGCGCCGTGATTACCTCGCGAGCCCGGATCTTGTACCAATGCATCAAGATGGCCTTGATCATCTCGGGGAGCTCGTTAGAATCTTGATACTGCTCGTGCACGGTGACGATGATCTTGTGGTCCTCCGTCATATCGACAGACGGGCGCACACGTGCGCTGAATCGCAAGTCCAACACGCGGGCTTCCCCTTCAAGCGGTACCGACTCCCCTGGCGAGAAACTCAACGGTGCAGGCTTCCGGCGTTCTTGCTCGGCGAATTCCGCTTGTTTCTTCTTGATCCAGGGATGTCTTTCAAGCAAAATAGATTCTATAAAAGCAATGGAGACCCGCTTCGGGGCATGCACGGTGATCGAGCCGTTCGGCCGTACCAAGATGCCGATCGTCCGGCGTTTCGATCGAACGAGCTCGTAATGTATGCGAGATTCGCCAGCTCGAACTGAACGTGATTCTGGATCGGTTTTTTCTCGCGGACCGTGGCCGCCTCGCACAGGGGACATTTCTGTACCACGGATAAGTAAGGCCTACTAAATTATGATGACACGGCAGCATCATCAAGGTGGCGAACCTTGAATGTTGCAAGCAAAGCAAGCAACCAATCTTTGCTGGCACGTGGTGATTTTACAAATTTTTAACTTGAGTGTAGTTTCACGTGTTGATGAATGCTAGAAATAGATCAATCTAAACATGGTGAACGTTTATTTCTCCGCAAGAATATCCATACATGTGTTTCTTTATCGTGTCATCAATAAAATTTCATCAATGATACGGTCTTTTGGGCTTTTAATCTTTAAAATTGAAGACAAAGAACAGAGAAGGATGAACATGAAACGAATTGAATATATATTCTTGGCTTCGTTCGTCATTGTAGCATGCATGACAAGCATCGGCCTCGTCACGATGGCCAACGATAAGCAAGCGCTGAATACGAGAATACTCTCGCAACCAGGGTCTTGCACGCAATCCACGGTGCCGGGAAGCAGCGACCCGCAGAGTGGGGAGTGGTCCATGTTCTGCGGGGCACTCAACCACACCGGCACGAGTGGAGGGGCGGCAGCGTATGCGACCCCAGTTACGGCGCACGGAACATTATGGACGCATCCAATGGGATCCGCATTTGAGTATTCCTCTCCCGCCGTCGTGAACGGGCACGTGTATGTCGGGGATGATAATGACAGCATTTATAGCTTGAACGCAAACACGGGCGCGCTGAACTGGTCTTATACTACCGGCGATTACGTGCATTCATCTCCCGTCGTTGCTGGCGGGTGCGTGTACGTGGGAAGTCATGACAATTATATATATTGCTTGAATGCTACCACTGGCGTGAGAGTTTGGGATCATGGAGCAGGTTCCTATGTTCTCACTTCTTCTCCCGCCATCGCGGATGGGAAGCTGTTCATCGGGAATACTGCTCATACTGTGGTATGCGTCAATGCCACGTCGGGAGCGTCAAACTGGACCTATAATACAGCAAGTTTAGCCATTCGGGATTCTCCTGCCGTTGCGGGTGGTTGCGTTTACGTGGGAAGCTTGAATCAATATCTGTATTGTGTGAATGCCACCTCGGGCGCGTACATATATGAATGGGCCCTTAATGGTGCTATATATTCATCTCCCGCTATCGTTGGTGGGTACCTTTACGTGGGAACAGACGACGGCTATATCTATTGCATTAATCTAAACAACGACATTGAAATGTGGATGAAATCCACCCTGGGCTATGCCGTGGAATCATCACCCGCCGTCGCTGGAGGTCTCGTGTACGTGGGGTGCGATGATGGCAAGGTGCTCTGCTTGGACGCGACCACTGGTGCGAGCATGTGGAATTTCACCACGGGCGGATCGGTGCGTTCAACTCCCGCCGTTGCGGGCAATTATGTTTACGTGGGCAGCGAAGATAACAAGATCTATTGCTTAGATGCCACGACGGGCACGCCTATTTGGTCTTACACGACAGGTGGTTGGGTAGACACGTCGCCCGCCGTCGCAAACGGGCGCGTGTACGTGGTGAGCGATGATGCTAATCTATATTGTTTGCCCATGATCATGCTTCCTCCCGCGCCTACCAATCTGCAAGCAACTCCTGCAAACGCGCAGCTCTCACTCACGTGGAATGCACCGGATGTAGGTTTTGGAACCGGCGTGGGGATCACAGGTTATAAAGTCTACCTTGGAACAACCCCCGGTGGCGAAACATATCGCACCACGACCGCGAACGTGACGACCTACACGGCCACGGGCTTAACAAATGGCCAGGCCTATTATTTCAAGATCGCGGCAGTAAACAGTCTTGGAACGGGCACGAATTCCACGGAAGCTAGCGCATCACCCGCAACGGTGCCGACACCACCGATCAGCGTCACGGGCGCCTCTGGAAATGCCATGATCACGCTCACGTGGGCTATGCCATCGTTTGATGGTGGTAGGTCAATCACGGGCTACAAGGTTTATCAAGGAACGACTGCTGGCGGAGAGACATTGCTCGCGACGATCGGTGTTTTGTTGACATATGTGTCCACGAGCTTGACGAACGGCCAAACGTATTATTTCAAGATCGCGGCAACGAACGTGATGGGCACGGGCGCGAACTCGACGGAAATAAGCATGATGGCTGGATTGCCCTCTGCACCGCAATCCTTGGTGGCAACTGCGAGCGACGGGAAAGTCATCCTGACCTGGGCTGCGCCATCGAGCACTGGCGGCTCCGCCATTTCCGGGTATAAGATCTACCGTGGCACGTCAGCAGGCGCAGAGACGCTCGTAACAACCGTCGGAGACGTGTTGACCTGGACCGATTCCGCCTTGACGAACGGGCAATCCTATTATTACACGGTGAGTGCAATCAACAGCTACGGTGAATCGCCTCAGTCGATCGAGGCGAGCGCCACGCCCACTTCCTCGAGCCCGGCCACGCCTGGGTACCCGGTCACGTTCATGATTGGCTTGCTTTCCATCGTGTTCACTGTTCTTGCAGCTAGAACGAAGCGATCCTGCAAGCAGTAATTGCCAGCTATTGAAAATTATCCAAATTCTTGAAATTTCACTATTTTTTTTAACTTTTTTGATTGAAATCTTGCTTTTTCGACGTTGATCCATGTTTTGCTGCCATCGCACTTCCATCGTCTAATACCATCGATAACGAGAAAAAACCACGTTCTCGAAAGCAAATTTCGAGACACCGAGTTAGGTTCACGCGTTAGGGCTCCGAACATCATTGCCCGCACGCGTGATTTATCGCAAGATATGAACCGTTCAGAAAGCCCGTAGGCTTGGATCGAGGCTTTGAATTCAGCCAGAAAACCAGCTAAAGCGCCCCTGGATTTTTTTGTCGGACGGAGACCTTAATCAGACCTTAACCAAACATTTTATATATGCCATAAGCGATAGATTCTCAATGCGTCATAAAATGGATGCATGGCAATCATTGCAAAAAAAAACTCCACGATGAAATCTATGGCCGAAGAAAAGAAAGAAAAGAAATCTGAAGAAAAGAAAGGCGGCGACGGCGAAAGCAAAAGTTTAGTGGTCAAGAATGCTGTTGGCGAATATATCCGGGCTAAAGGTCTCAAAGTCAGTTCTGATCTTTACGATGAAGAAGGCCTCAATGGCATCTTGAAGGGTCTCTTGGACAAGGCATGCAAGCGATGTGAAAATAACGGCCGAAAGACCGTCATGAAGCAAGACTTGTAAATAACGTTAAATTTCATTTCGTTTCTCCTATCTTTTTTTTGATTTTATAACGGATTTAATCTGTCAGGGTCTCTCCCGATTTCACGTTATTGATACATAATTATCTTCTATCAGCTGTTGTTACTTCTAAAACGCCGTGAATTTAAATTCAAATCACCTCAAGCGAGCAACGGCGAAGCAGAGCCGCATCTGCCGCTATCTTTAAAGCCTTATAGACGAATCTATGATATGTGGGATGCCTTTCTTACTTGCTCGTAGCAACCCCGGCAACACGTGTCGTGCGAAAACATGGAGACTGAATCTGGATGTCCAATGCTAGCGTTTTTAAGATCGTGACCGCCGGGGATGGAGGCGTCGGAAAAACCACGCTTCTCCATAGATATGTTACCAACGTCTTTCTCGCGGACACGTCAATGACGATCGGAGTCCAATTACACGTGAAGCAAATGATTTACGAGGAAAAAACCTACACTCTACAATTGTGGGACCTTGGCGGCCAAGATAGGTTCCGTTTCGTGTTACCTCAATACGTGAACGGCGCCAAGGGTGCCTTGCTCGTGTTTGACTTGACCCGCGTCCAATCGACTTTTGATCTCGAATCGAGCTGGCTGCCGATCGTCCGTCGGGAAAACCCGAATTTGCCTGTTTTACTCGTGGGCACCAAGAAAGACATAATCAGCTCCTCTAACCCGATGATTGACCCCTCGATACCCGAGAAGCTCCTCAACGATAATCACCTTCAAGGATACATTGAAGTGAGCTCGGAATCGGGAGAAAACGTCGAGAGCACCTTTATCATGTTGCTCGAAGCAATGCTAGGAAAGTTATAGCAGATTCTCTGATGACCCGGCTTACGAGTTCATGCTCTGTTTCTCTTGAGCGAGTCGAGTGCCGCGAGCAATAACCATGCAAGGACACCGATGAGGGGAAGCCATTCAAGGAATGCGTCCGCCCAGAAAACTGGGGGACGAAGCGGTGCCAGTTGTGAAAATGAGCTCGCGTCGTTCAGGTTTGGGCCCGTGCTGAAAAAAAAAGCATCGATCAAGAAAGCCGTGAAACATGCTGCTACCCCGATTCCAAAAATGCAAAGCCATTTTCCCAGCCGAATGTTTTGCTGGCGGGCTATCGCCACGGAGAAAACGATGACCGTGACAGCCCCGCCGAAAAAGAAGGTCATCGCGGCGATGTCATGTGCTGGCAAGTCAATATCCGCGGGAAAGATACCCACGAAAAATCCGCCGATCCCGGCCGCGATACCTATCACGCGGCCAATATTACCAATGCGTGAAGGTATCACGGTTCTGGTTTGCACGATGAAAAGGAGTGCCAATGGCGAGCCAATGATCAATCCCATGTTGAATACCCACGCCAAAGGCGACTCGGTTTTCATGCCCAATTCCGAGATCATGTGGTTCAATAACGAATACCCCTCGTGGGCAAATCCCGTGAATCCCAAGGCCGAGATGATGCAGCACGCGCCGATCATCGTGCAACCAGCAATCCCGAAATATTCGAAACGCATTTTTATGGATTGACCTCTAATATCCCCCCTCGAAATCCAGCATCTAGCAGGTTCATGGAGTAGCTATCAAGGAAAATAAAGCCTTGGATTTTATAAATAGGTTATTTATCGGTTATTTGAGACAACCGAGGATTCTAGAACATCGTGAAAAAAGCACGGCTCATCCTAGCCGTCACGATCGCGCTCATCATCATTCCGATCACATCTGCAAGCTGCACGGTTCAGCCGCGAGATGCACGCGTGATTAATGTCGGTTTCTCATCGGATCTACCATCCGCTGACGCTAGTTATCTGGCGAGCCAGCTTTCCCTCGATCAAAGCATCAATCTCACGAAAATCCCGAGCAGCAGCGTGGTAACAAGCAACCTGGCGCCGCTCGACGTGCTCGTGGTCGCGGGAGCAAATATCACGCCAAGCCAAGCCATTGCCATCGCGACGTGGGTGAGTGCCGGCAAAGCCGTGTTCGTGATCTCGGGTCCTGATAGTTCTGGAGAGAAAAACCTGCTGCTTGGCCTCGGCACGCTCGTTCCCGGAGGCACGATGACCCTGGTCGAGGGCACGCCCGTGGTCGACGTCGTGAACGTGTCAGAGGCAGCCGTATCAGGAATCGAATGGTCAACGGCTCCCGAGATAAAGGCATACAACAAAATCGGCGGGTTCTCCGCCACGGTAGTCCCGTTATTGCTTGCGGACGGAACAAGTGACGTGTTCATGTATCGCCAACGGTTTGGGAATGGCAGCATCATCGGGTTCACGCCAATCTACACGAACGATGCCAACTCCGATTTCAAGCTGTGGTCTTACACGCCATATTTCTTGTTCCGCGTGGTCATGTACCTGGCTGGTGAAACCAGCGTGCCTTCCTTTGCATCGTGGCAATATTCTCCCGTGCCAAACACGGGTGAACAAGGCGTTTTAATTCTAGTATTGGTAGGGATCGTGGTTTGCTTTTTTGCAATCTTGTTTATCGCGCGGCGTGCGTCACGAGCACCAATCCACACGAGTATGCAAGCGCCGAGCCCCGACATCGTCGCGTCGCAACCGGACAAATCCAGGGCGCCTGGAAGCCAGGAAACCACGCGAAACCCGGACGATGAAAGAAAAAACAAGTGGGATCGCATCGGATCCCATCGTCAAATCTCCATGTACTTCATGAGCATGCTCACGCAATACATGATCGGCTTGCCTTTTCTATTCTTGAACATCGCCATTTATTCGGTATATATCCAGCCGTTTCCCATGATCTCCGGCATCACGGGCTGGATCGGCACGGTTCTCGGGAACGCGCTCACGATTCTTGATATGGGCTTTGGGGCGGCCGTCGCCAAATACTTTTCCGAGCACCGCGTGCATTCCCCGCTCAAGGCCTTGCGATATGCGCAAGTGTATACCTGGTGGGAATTCAGTACGGAGGTCGGGCAGGCCGTCGTCGTCACGGTGCTCGCCACGTTTTACATGCCCGCGACGTATCTCGGTGCCATCTCCATTTACATGCTGGTCGCGTCGATGACGAGATTGCCGGGATTTTATGGCGTCATAGGCACCGTGTTAAACGCCATGCAACGGTTCGACGTCAACATCAAGATCAACGCCATCGTGAGCTCGGTCGTGAACCAATTCCTCGGATGGGGGATCATCTTGCTCTTCCGGGCCATTTTCAAGGGCATGCCACGTTATGGCGAGGCGTTCGGTGTTGGCATCGGCATGTACTTCAGCGGCGTCGTCAATGGCGCGTTTAATTTCATCGTGTGGATTTTCATCTACAAGAAACTCGGCTTTTCCGTCGGTAACTTGTTCCGTATCGATTTCACGCGAAATGAATTCAAGGATACGTTCTTGTTTGGTTTTAAATTGACGATCGGCAATTTTTGGGTCAGCATGAATTCTATCATTGCCATGTTTCTCGTTTCCGTGTTCGTGGTAAATTACAACGTGGAACTGGGCAATTATGGATTCACGGGATACTTGACCGGTCTTGGAGGTCCGATTGGCACTCTCACGGGTGCTTTTCTCCCTGCTATTTCTGAAGCTGCGGACAAGAAGAAATTGCAAGAATATTACATCATGGAGATATTGAAATGGCAATACTTCTTTGAATTATTCCTCGTTGCCTTGTATTTCGCTGCGGGCGCAAGCTTCTTGTTTCTCGCAGGTGCGCAATGGCAAGGCGCCTTGAAATATGTACCATTGCAGATTGTCTTCGCTGCATTGTGGCCACTTGCGTGGTGGGCCGACACGGTATTCCAAGGCACAGGCCATACAGGTTTGAATACTGGCGTTTGGTTCGTCGAGCAAGGAACGCGATTGGTTCTATTACCATTCACGTTATATTGGTTTGGCATCTTTGGCTTGCTGTATGCCTACATCCCGGGCATAACAGCTAAGGGAATTGTGTCGATCATCATCGTCAGAAAAAAAATCTGCGCTTTCAAGCCGCAATGGATGCACACGTTATTGGCATCCGGAATCAGTGGAATTTTCATCTATGCCATCATCGCGTCCATCGAGGTATTCGTTCCGCAAGGTGACCTTTTGTTTGGTTCCGTGGTGTTCTTTGGTAGCTTCATTCTCGGATTTATCCTTCACGGGTTTCTCACGGGTTTCCTCGGTGGATGGGACAAAAATACCATCGAAGAATTCAGTGCTGGCTTAGCTATGATGAAATGGACCGATAAGATCTATGCGCCCCTTCACAAGGCCATCATGCTCGGCTATCGCTTGTCACCGTTGAAGGAACGCTTCGCCGTGAAGATTTTTCCCGAGGCCGAGGCAGAAGCAAGAATGCTAACGGCGGAAAAGGTCGCAATGACGGCATAAATTGATGTTTTCATCTGACACTTTCCTTGTTGTAGTTACTTAATGGGACTTAAAGATATAGCATCCATTTTCAGCATATCTTGCTTTATACTAGATAATCCGGGATGTTGCACACACGCCATGGAAACCTCGGGCTTACGAATGCAACCTTATATTGGTCCGTTGAAATTCTTGAACATCTAAACGTGAATAGTTGGATATATGAGGTTTTTTTTGAATGACATTGGAAAATAATGAAAAAGAATCCAGCGAAGATGTGCAACGAAATCGATCGCGAACCTTGGCGGTCACCAACACGACCATGGTGGTGAATTCGGCGGACGGGTCACTATTTCCCGTCGTGATGTCTCAAGTACAAGATACACTTGGAATGAGTATAGGCCAGGTGAGCTTGATATCTTCTTTTGGCTCGTTTTTGCAAGCCGCGACGACTCCAATATGGGGTTGGGCAAATGATAGGTATTCCCGGAAAAAGGTCCTCGGTATCGGATGCGCCATCTGGGGCGCGCTTACGATTATGATGGCGCTCTCCATGAGCTTTATCGATATGCTGGTGTACCGAGCTCTAACCGGCATTGGTCTCGCCGTCATCGTGCCAACAGCCAATTCACTCATCGCTGATTATTATCCCGCCACGCAGCGTGGAAAAGCATATGGTATTCTTAATCTCACGGGTGTGTTCGGCATGCTGATCGGAGCAATCATCGCGAGCGTGATCGTCCAGCTATTTCCGACTATTCTTGGTGTATATTCATGGCGCATTGTTTTCATCGCGTGGGGTGTCGCGAGCGTCGTGATCGCGGGTCTTGTTTTTATTTTAGCAAAAGATCCATCACGTGGACAAATGGACGTCGGTTTCACGGGCAAAGAAATGAGTGCGGAGAAACCTACGGTCAAATTATCTGATTATAAAACGATCTTGAAAAACAAGACATTCTTGCTGATCTGCACGCAAGGCGTTGCTGGATCGATTCCATTTAATGGACTTCTATTTTTACCAACATGGCTGCAATATGTTGGATTTCCATTACTCAATGCTATGTTGCTTTTCATCATCGTCGCGTTCGGCGCTGCAGCTGGGACCGTGTTCGGTGGCTGGTTCGGCGATAGAGCTGCCAAGTGGAGCCCAAACCGCGGTCGGATAATGACTGCTCAAATATCTGTTTTTTCGGGCATTCCTCTTGTGGTAATATTATTTTTCGCAATACCACCAAATACAAGCGCAAGTTCGGTGGCCGAAATGCTGGCCGTCGGGATTGCTATGGGCTTCTTTGCAACGTGGGCAGGTAACGCCTGCAATGCTCCCATTTTCAGTGAGATTTTCGCCCCAGAAATCCGTGGTTCAGCTTTTTCTGTAGACCGCGTGTTTGAAGGTTCCATCGCATCATTCGGAACATTTTTCATCGGCCTCGCAGCAGCGGCTTTTGGTTTTCAAACTCCAACTGCTTTAGACGGTCAGTTTCCTAACTTGTACAAAGATTCCCTCCGTTTGCCAAACCTTACTGCATTAACGTTAGGGATTTTCACCATCATGATCATTCCTTGGATATTGTGCCTCATCCTGTATACTCTCGTGTATCTCACGTATCCGAAGGATTTCAAGAAAATGCATGATATCCTGGAAGCAAGAGCTGCGCCCGTGGAGCATGTTACCGAGACGAGCGGAGAAATCGTATTCCGAGACGGGAAGACCGATTCCGCGTCTTGATTATTTTTTCGTACAATTGTAGATGGATTAGCAAGTTTTATTCAAGGAACCGCTCCTTCGTCGTAATAGGTTTCCTTGGAAAGAAAGTCCAGGCAGCTTTCGAGTGATCCTTCATTCAACAAGATCCATTCCTTACCGGGTCCAGGCCATTCGAGCTTGCAACGTGCACCTTCCTTTTCAAGCACCGTGATGCGAGCAAAAATCTTTTCGACGGGTTGACCTTCGATCAATGCCCTTGCTGATTTTCCATCCAGATCTAAAGGTAAGCAATGCTGGCTCAAGTATACTTGATTCGCCTTGATGAAAACGGTAGAGGTGGCTTTGGATAATCGTTCCGATGCAGCAACGAGTTGCTGGACCCGGTTCATGATTTTTTCACGGGCATCCTTTTCGATGTGAGGCAAGTTCGGTCAAGCTCTCCGCGATTTACATGCCATAGCATTTTCATGGCAAGATTTGGATTGCGTGGTATGCCTTACTTCAGTGTTACATCAATAATTATAATCTGACGTGCATGATAATGACCATGGCTGCCGAGACCTTGCGAGAGTACAAACAAATAGAGATAGATGACAAGGTCACGTTCGATGGTTTTTTCAAGGCGCATCCCCCGGAAATTAGCGAATACACGTTCACGAACCTGTTCATGTGGCGGAACCATTACAAGTTCCTCTGGAAAATCGAGGATACCACATTGATCGTGATTTCGACGAGGGATAGCAGCAAGATCGGGGCATTTCCTCCCGTTGGAGATGATCCAGCTTCCGCAATGCAAGCCTTGAAAGCGAGTGCAGACCTCGCTGGATTACCTGTCGAGTTGCATCGCGTTCCAGAATCGTTCGTGCATATGATGTCAAGTGCAAATTTAAAGGCTGATGTTAACGAGGACCGCGATAATTGGGATTACATCTATTCATCGAAGGATTTGGCAACCCTCGAAGGTCCACCCTTCGCGGATATTCGCAAGAAGCTGAGCCGCTTCAAGCGGGATCACGATTATGAATTTCAAATTCTCGATACTTCGTGCATCGAGCAATGCCTCCAGATGCAAGAGGAATGGTGCGGATTGAAAGGGTGTTATGAGTCAGAGAGTCTCATGGATGAGCACAATGCCATTCAAGACATGTTCACGTATTGGGACACGCTGAAATTCACGGGGGGCTTCTTGAAAGAAAAGCAAACCGAAAAAATCATCGGGTATACTCTCGGCGAAGAACTCAACCCGAATACCATGGTCGTTCACGTGGAAAAAGCAAATCCCAGTCCTGCATATTTTGGAGCGTATCAAGCGATCAACAAGGAATTTGCCGTCAATTGTGTGAACGGGCACGAATTTATCAATCGCGAGCAAGATGTCGGCGAGCCCGGCCTTCGTAGAGCAAAGGAAAGTTATAACCCCGTGCAGATGGGGAAAAAGTACATCATCGCATTCAAGTAATGGTGGCATTCTCGAAACAGGGATATATTTCGCTTTTTGACCTACTCTTTTATAATTACTCTCTTGATAGCGTGTATTTAGCTATAAAAGATTGAAAAAAGCGTGGTTAAATTGGAACGACCAAATCCAGAATTAAACAAGGCCGGAAAAATATTTTGCAAGATTGGTGAATACTTGCTCAAGCTTGCCCTGGTCATCACCTTGGCTCTCTACACCTATTCCTTGCTCATTCTCCCGATTGGGCTCATGAATGTAACCGGCGTGGTTGACGGGAGCTGGGTCATCGTGCTATATGGATTCTTGGCAGGCTTGATCATCCTAGCATGGCGTAACCCGACCAGTCGTGCCGGGTTACTTATGGCGGCAGGGCCGCTCCTCTACGCCGTCTGGCTCGTGAACGAGCACATCCTCGGGCCTAGATTATATCGCGATTTCCCGCTTCTCGGCATGCTCAGTTTCATCGTGATGGGGTTGGACGCGGGGGTCGCGTGCTCGGCACTGATCGTGGTGCTCGTGAAGTCTTTCAAGATCGACCAGGATCGCGTGAGCATCCTGGGCGGCGTATTGGTCATCTTATCGGGGCCGCTCGGCATTTTCTTGGCAACTACGGTGAAATTACCAAATCCCGTGCCAGATTATTGGGCATTGCCAAATTATATCTCGGGGATCGCATTGATCGTTTTTGGAACGTGGTTGGGATTCAAGGGAACGAAACCCGTGTCCATCGTGCTCCATGCTCTTGGGGCGTTCAGCGCGATCTGGTGTGCCGTGCCCTTCAGCATGGAACTCTACGAGCGTGATGGCATCACCGGGGTCTATGGAGCGATGCTTGGGGCGATTGGCGGTGGCATTGCTCTGGCGTGCGGTGCTTTCGCGACCTACCAAATGACGGCACGAACAAGGATAGGAGAATCATACAAGGCAAACCGCATCGTTGCAGCTTCCAAGTTAGCACTTCAAAAAGCTCGACCGGTTATCAAGCACCAGCGCGCGATCGCGACGATTGGCTTGATCCTTGCGATCTCTTGTGGGTCTTATTTTGGCATCGGTTTGATGTCTTTTCCCCGGGGGCAGATCACGATCACACCGCCAAATTATCACGTCCAGTTCGCGTTCTGGGCAATCCTGGACCCGCGCAATTATTCCAAGGCAGAGCTCGAATCTCTCAATTTTTATGGTGCGATCCTGGTCGGCGGGGCGCCTATAGATCCCGAAAACCCCGCGAATGCCTCGATCAACCTGTTCGTCAACCAGACACGATGGTATCTCATGAATTACCCGAACGTGCATTTTTCCATCACGTGTTCCTCCGGTCTGGCATCCGGCATCTGTGACGCGACCGCGAAGCAGACGACAGATGACTGCAAGCTGATCATCAACATCGTGAAAAATTATAGCTTGACAAACATCATCGGGGAAACACTCGACTGGGAAGGATACAGCCCATCGAATGCCACGCTGCACCAGCAAGCCGTCGACATCTGGAACTCCTTTCTCGATTGGAAGGAGGCGAATGCCCCTGCTGGTTTTCGCATCACGTTGCTGGCCAACCCGTGGCTGTATTATGACCATCTCGATGGAAACTACGACCAGCACGTGGAGCGGCAGGCCATCGATTACCAAGTGCCTCGATTCGACGAGTATTGCGGGAGTATTTATCGATGCTATTACTCGGGTGCAAAGCCCTATGGCGATCCAGTAACCCAGTCGTCCTCGGGCGGCCTCTATGATAGTTATGACGTGTATGAGGGAATGGTTGCAACAGCAAATACAATTACAGGAACGTTTGGCAACTTGGACAAGCTTGGCGTGTACTTGGGCGAGACGAATTGTTCTTGCTATGGTAACAACACCAAGGTCTACGAGAATGGCAAATACATGGGCACCGGATGGGACAGCGTGGTGCGGGACACGCTCATCTGCAAGTCATTCGGCCCGAAGGTTATCACGTACTTTTTACTGTTCAATGCTCCAACGGGTGATGGCTGGATAATGGGCGGCATGTTCGCATCATACGGCGAAGATTTCCTCAAGCGGCTCGATACGGCGGTGAACGGGCCTAATTCCACGAAACCCATCACGATTGACATTGGACCAGTCCACGTGGATCAATCAGCCATTCCCGATTTGTACGCGATGGAGTACATGAACTTCATTTACGATCTCAATTACCCGACGTGGTTCGGGATTGCCGTCGGGATCATCGTCGCCCTTGCGTTGGTCGCGTTCGTGAGCACGTGGCGTTCCCGTCCAGATGCAGATGATTCCACCGGCGAGATCGAATACCCTTCGAAGGCTTCAAATACACGAATCGAGGACATCTAATCATGGCAGAACATCCTTTATCCACGATCGGCGAGCTCGATCCAGAAGCCTTGGAGAAAGTCCAACAATTGCAATCGTTTGCCCTTGATGAAGGGGAATTATCCCGGAAAACGAAATTACTGATAGGGATGGCCCTCGATGCAGCCAACGGGGCAGTCAATGGCGTGCGATCCTTGGCAATGCAAGCCAAGACCGAAGGCGCCACGAAAGGCGAAATCATGGAAACCCTCCGTGTCGTGTTTTACATCCATGGCGCCAGCACCCTGTACACGGCATCGGCGGCATTGCGCGACCTGGATCTTTAAAGATTCAAAGGACCGATAGGAAAATAAAGAAATTTTACACTTTTTTT
>Ga0209039_10000849_pt1 | contig 29395 bp, 17 predicted proteins | sample BogFormECP12_OM1_FD_188238 | JGI IMG/M metagenome (GOLD analysis project Ga0209039, IMG submission 188238) | Bog forest soil microbial communities from Calvert Island, British Columbia, Canada - ECP12_OM1 (SPAdes) (version 2) | ecosystem: Environmental > Aquatic > Freshwater > Wetlands > Bog ... | reverse complement strand
TTCGCCGTCACGCATCCTAGGTAAGAGCCGTATGAGGTAATCCTTCACGTACGGATCTGTGCGGGGGGCGTCGGGTAACCGATGTCCCTACCGCGACATCCTGTGGGCCGTCTCTTCTATTGTGCTTCGACGATGATCTGCACCCCGGCGTCGCGCGCTCAGGAGGTTGGATTGGCGCTGGGCGCCCAGGCGGGCGAGGCTCGCATGCGCGACGTGGTGACTAGCGGAGGATTCAAAAGCTTCCGGCGCGCCACCCAGACGCCCTTCAATCTGGTATTCGAAGCCCGGCCATAACGGGGTGTCGTGGGTCTCCGGGGTTTGATACGTCTCAGAGCCCCTCCACTTCAAGTATTCAAGCTCGTCGGCTTGTGACACCATCCGAGGCGGAGTATGATAGGCCCTCGGCAAGAGTCTCCCGGATATCGAGGAGCCGCCTATGACCCGCCTTCGAGCAATCCTGATCACGTCCGCAGCGGTTGTCGCCGGCATTATATTGGCCCGGCCCGCTACAACTCTAATCGCGGCTCACGCTCAGGCGGAGCCTCCCACCTCGTCCGCGCCCTCGAACCCCTCCCGGCCGTCGCCCGCAGTCTCCAATGAGGCTGGGAAGCCCGTCGAGGGGTACTCGCTCTCGCCGGAGAAATACCGGCAGGCTGTCGAGTATGCACGCGTGCGATACCGCCTGTATTTCATCGATACGCTCTACGGATTGCTGATCCTCTTCGCCATCCTCCACTGGCGGATCGGCGCCAGATTCCGCGTCTGGGCAGAAGGCCCGGAAGGAAAAGGCACGCGGCGGCGCGTCGTGCAGGTGCTCATCTTCGCGCCGCTTCTGCTGGTGACGCTGGGCGTCCTCGAACTGCCGGTCGACGTCTACAGCCAGTCGCTTGCTCTTCGGTTCCAGCAATCGATTCAAAGCTGGGGCTCGTGGATATGGGACTGGACCAAGGGCGGCCTCATCTCGCTCCTCGTCGGGACGTTCCTTTGCTGGCTTCTCTACGGCGTCATCCGTCGCAGCCCGCGGCGATGGTGGTTTTACTTCTGGTTGGTCTCCATTCCCCTGATTGTCTTCGCGGTGTTCATCGTGCCGCTGGTCATCGACCCCCTCTTTTACAAGTTCGAGCCTCTCGCCAGCACGCAGCCTGCGCTAACGCAGGAGATCGGCCAAGTGGTCGAGCGCGCCGGTATGCACATCCCGACGGACCACATGTTCCAAATGCTCGCCAGCCAGAAACTAAAGTCTCTCAACGCCTACGTCACTGGCATCGGTGCCTCCAAGCGCGTGGTGGTGTGGGACACCACCATCGCGGACATGACCCCACCCGAAGTCCTGTTTGTGTTTGGACACGAGATGGGCCACTACGTTTTGGGACACATCTGGAAGGGAATTCTCTTCTCGATTGGGGTGGTCCTGGTTTTTCTGTACCTAGGGTTTCACAGCCTGCGCTGGGCGGTGGTCAAATGGGGTGAGGGTTGGGGAATCCGCTCCGTGGACGACTGGGCATCCCTGCCCGCGCTTCTGCTTTTGTTCTCCATCCTCAGCTTCCTTGGCTCTCCCATCTTCAACGGCTTCAGCCGCACCCAGGAGCACCACGCCGACATTTACGGCCTGGAAGTCACCCACGGCATGACGCCGGATTCGCAACAGGTGGCGGCGCGGGCTTTCCAGGTGCTGGGCGAGGTTGACCTGGACGACCCTGATCCTAACCCGTTCATCGAGTTCTGGCTTTTCAGCCACCCGTCGATCAAAGACCGGGTGGACTTCGCGCTGCACTACGACCCGTGGGGGCGAGGCCAGGAGCCGCAGTTCGTAAAGTAAGCCGTCCCCGACGAAAAATTGACGATTGCAGATTGACGATTGACGATTGGAAGAGGCGTCACTTGTCAGTTGCCGCTCATCCGAAGTTCCCTGCCGCAACTGACGGCTGACAACTTCTTCCAATCGTCAATCGTCAATTCCTTAATTCCTCACGGCGCGGTAACGCCTGAGGATGTCCTCCAGCGAGATGACTCCCTGAAGTCGGGTGAAAGCGGCGCGGTGGACGACGGGCAGCAGCGGCCACTCGCCTATGCGGCGCATCGCCACGTAAAGCGGTTGGTCGGCATGGACCACCGGCACGCGTTTGGAGACAGGCAGGATCGTGCGCAGAGGGTCGCGGCCCCGTGCTACTGCTTCCTGCTTCAGGCCTTCCTTGTCGATCAGGCTCCAGGTTCCGTCCCAGTGGCTCGCGGGCACGTAGTCACCCGGCCAGGACTCCGACTTCTTGACGGCGGAAGCCAATAGGTCGTCCTCCTGGAGCACCGTTCCGCCGGGGGGACGCATGGCGTCCTCGATCAGCAGCGGCGTTTGCTCCCTCAGTTCTTCCATCGAGGGCAGGTCCACACCATCTTGCCGCGAGAGCAGGTCGAAGAGGGCGGTGGGTTGGTACTTTAGGCTGATTAAATAGGCTATCGTATTGGAGATCATCACCGGAACGATGATGGAGTAGTTCCCACTCACCTCGAGCACCATGAAGACGGAGGTCATGGGAGCGCGCAGGAAGCCGGCGAAAAGCGTGCCCATGCCGACCAGGCAGTAAGACCCGACCGAGGCCGTGAGGCTGGGGAAGAAGTGGTGCTCGACGCCCCCCAAGGCGCCGCCCAGCATGGCTCCGATGAACAGCGTGGGCGCAAACATGCCGCCCGGCGCGCCGCCGGTGAAGGAAAGGCTGGTCGACAGGATTTTCAAAGCGGCGAGCACCGCCAGGATTCCCCAGGCGTATTGATTGTGCATCGCCTGGTCTATCGTATCGTAACCGGCGCCCATCACCTGCGGAAACCATAGTCCGATGACGCCGATGGCCAAACCGGCGACGGCGGGCTGAAAGTACCGGGTCCAGGAGGGCAGTTTCCTGACGCGGGGCCGGGCAAAGCTCAGCAGCTTCACGAAGAGCAGCGAGGCCAGTCCGCCCGCGACGCCGAGCGCCGCATAGACCAACAGCTCGGAGGGATGGACCAGGCGATAGGCGGGGATTCGAAAGAGCGGCTCGGACCCGAGGAAGACGCGGATGACGGTGACGCTGGAGACGGCGGCCAGAACGATGGCGCCCAGCACGCCGGCCGTCCATTTGCCGATGACCTCCTCGATCACGAACAGCACCGCGGCGATGGGCGAGTTGAAAGCCGCGGCCAGGCCTGCCGCCGCTCCGACAGGGGCGATCAGGCGCACCTTCTCCCGCGAGAGTTGGAGTCGGCGCCCTAAGGCGGAGGCGATGCCTGCCCCGATCTGGAGTGATGGGTCCTCGGGCCCCAGCGATTGCCCGCTGCCGATGGCTAAGGCGCAGGTGATGAACTTGCCGATCACGGTGCTAAAGGGAATGAAACCGTCGTAAATGTAGACCGCGGCCTTGGTTTGATTCACGCCGCTGCCGCGCACGAGGGGAAAGAGCTTGATCACCAGGATGGCCACCACCAAGCCTCCCAGCGTCGGCACCAGCAAAACGCGCCACCAGGGCGGGGTTAGAGCAGAGCCGAGCAGCGCGATTCGCGTCCAGTCGATGGCGATCCGAAAAAGAACGACGGAGAGACCGGAGAAGAGTCCGATGATCACGGCCAACAGCAGGAAAAGGTTCTCCTCGGCCATGGCCACGTCGCGGATGGCGCGGAGCCGGGCGGGAAGAGATTCTCTCCGTCCCGCCGAAGCCGGATTGCGGTCGCCGGGTGCGCCGGCTGAGCGTCCGGCGTCGGGGCCGCCCGGCTGGGAGATGTGCGAACTGGTGGGCGGCGCGCTCATAGATCAGATCCTCGGTGGGCGCTCGCAATCAACAGCAATGCTTCGTCGAGACCCTCGGGGGACCCGCATCGTTGCGCGGCCAGCTCCTCGGCTTCGAATGCCAGGTCCAGGGCGCCGGTTTGAAGGTCAGGATTGCGGCGGAGGTTGCTCACCCGGACCTCCGGGCGCATTTTCTGCGCGCGCGCGTAAAGCCGCTGGAGATCCAAAAGGGCACTGCCCGACGACGGACCCAGGGATTCTCCCCGGATATGAGCGCAATCTTCGAGTCGTGCCAGCGCGCGCTCGAAGATCTGCGCCACGCGCGTGCTTCGCTCCTGGTTGGACAGCCGTGGATCGAACGGGTCGCTGGCCAGGACCAGCCTGGCAATTGAGAGTCGGGAGCGCGCCCGCGCATTGCTCGGTTCCTGCGCCAGTGCCCGGCCCAAGTACCTCTCGGCGTTTCGATAATCGCCCGTCTGGAAAGCAACCTCGCCGGCGCCGAGCAGGGCCACGAGCCGCTTGGGGTCGAGCCTCAGCGCAGCGCGAAACTCAGCGAGGGCGTGCTGCTGGTCTCGCGCTAGCAGGAACAGGTTGGCGACCTCCGTATGGAGCGAGGGATTCGAAGGCAGGCTGCCCGCCAGGGCCATCAATTCGCCCTGCGCTTCATTGGTGTGGCCGTGGCTTAGCAAGAACCGGCACAGCTCGAGGCGCGCCTCGGTGCGATGCTGCTCGGCATCACTCTCCCAGCGGCCGTAAATGGCGCTTTGGTAGTAGCGCAGTGCTTCGCCGACGTTGTCGTTCCTGGCGGCGAGACGCCCCAGAGCCAGGTTGACGGTGCCGTTTTCGCTCTCATCGTCCCAGACATTCAGCAGGTAGGTCCGAGCCTCGTCCAGCCTGCCGGCTGCCATCAGCGCTTCCGCCAGGTGTAGCCGATAAAGATCGTTCTGCGGCGAGTAGACGAGCGCCGTGCGAAAGTCGTCAATCGCATGACGCGCGTCCTGCGCTTTGAGGTCGGCTTCGCCCCGGGCGTACCATTCGAGGGCGAGGGCGGTTCGCTTCTGATGGTAGAGATTGGACGCGAAGCCGACCACCGTAAACAGAACGATCAAAGCCGCAGCGCAGAGCGCCAGGATCGTCTCGCGGGAAAGCGACCGGATGGAAGTAACGGCCATGTTTTTTTATACCACTGTTTTTAGATGCGTTGACCTTACCTTAGTCCCTCGCCCTTGGAAGCTGTGAGGTAATTGCGGGGACCTTCCAACGCAGAGACACAGAGACACAGAGAAAAATGGGTACGTCGGGAAACAAACGACCCGGTCATGTGATTCTCTTTCTCTTCTCTGTGTCTCCGTGCCTCTGTGTTCAGTTCTTCTCGCGTTCTTGGTTCTTGGTCCCGGTCGGCTTCATTTGCCGGTGACACTCAGAGTCGACGCCTCGTAAGCTTGCGCCCATTCTGACGGAGGTTAACATCCAATGAATGCGGCGAGCTTGCTTTACCAAATCGACGGCGCGAGACCGGGAGAGAATACTGAGGCGAGAGAACTAAACCATGGCAGATCATTCCAGAATTGCCGAAAAAGCCCTTTGGGACAGGGTCCTGTCGCCCGAACTGGCAGCGGGTTTGATTCCCAGCGGCGTGAACGTTGGCATGAGCGGTTTCACCGGCGCGGGGTATCCCAAGCGAATTCCGTTGGCGCTGGCCAAAAGCATCATGGACGCTAACGTCTCCGGCGAGAAGTTCAGGATCAGCGTCTGGACCGGCGCCTCCACGGCTCCCGAATTGGACGCCGCCCTGGCCATGGTGGACGGCCTGGAACTGCGGTTGCCCTACCAGTCTGATCCCGTTTGCCGCAAGAAGATCAACGACGGTGAGATGCAGTACATCGATATCCACCTGAGTCACGTCTCCCATTTCGTCAGCAGCGGCTTCCTGGGCAAGCTGGACTTTGCGGTGGTGGAGGTGACCGGAATATTGGAACACGGCCGCCTCATTCCTTCCTCCTCCGTGGGCGCCAACAAGACGTGGATCGAGTGCGCGGACAAGGTGATTCTGGAGGTCAATTCCTGGCAGAGCGAGCACCTGGAGGGCATGCACGATATCTACTATGGTTTGACCTCGCCACCTAATCGGCAACCGATTCCGCTGGTCTTGCCCAGCGATCGCATCGGCACGCCTTACTTCAACTGCCCGCTCGACAAGATTGTCGCCATTGTGGAGACTAATGCTCCGGATCGCAACACGCCCTACACGGCTCCCGACGAGGACTCCCGGAAGATCGCGGCCCACATCCTGGATTTCCTCGCTCACGAGGTGAAGAAGGAGCGCCTGCCCCGGAACCTCCTGCCGTTGCAGTCCGGCGTCGGGAACATCGCCAATGCCGTGCTCATCGGCCTTAAGGAAGGGCCGTTTGAGAACCTGACGGCCTATACCGAGGTGCTTCAGGACGGCATGCTCGACCTCATGAAAAGCGGCAAGCTGACCTTTGCCTCGTCCACGGCACTTTCTCTCAGCCCGCCCGTGCTCCAGGACTTCAACCAGCATATCCGTGACTATCGAAGCCGGATCCTTTTGCGCCCGCAGGAGATTTCCAACCATCCGGAATTGATCCGGCGGCTGGGTTGCCTGGCGATGAATGGCATGATCGAGGCGGATATCTACGGCAATGTGAACTCCACCCACGTCATGGGCACCCGCATCCAGAACGGCATCGGCGGCTCGGGCGATTTCGCGCGCAACGCTTTCATTTCCTTTTTCATGACCCCTTCCACCGCCAAGCGCGGCGCCATCTCCTGCATCGTCCCCATGGTCAGCCACGTGGACCACACCGAGCACGACGTGCACGTGATCGTCACCGAGCAGGGTCTGGCCGACCTGCGCGGCCTTTCGCCCACGCAGCGCGCCAAGGTGATCATCGAGAAGTGCGCCCATCCGGATTATCGTCCGGCCCTCAAGGACTACTATCGCCGCGCGCTGGCGCTCTCGCCCGGCAAGCACACGCCCCACCTGCTGGAGGAAGCCTTCGGCTGGCACCTGCGATACCTTCGCACGGGGACTATGAAGAGCTAGGGAATTGACGATTGTCGATTGCCGATTGACGATTGGAAGCATTTTGGATTTTCGATTTGGGATTTTGGATTGAAGAGAACCGCCTCCTTGGTCGCCAGTTTCTTCTCCGAGAGACCAAGAACCAAAAACCAAGGGTTCTTCGCTCTTCAATCCAAAATCCAAAATCCCTTCTTCCAATCGTCAATCGGCAATCGTCAATCGGCAATCGTCAATTCCTCGCGCTCCTCGCCCCGCCTCCGCCATCGGATTTGTGTTAGAGTTGCCACTCCAAGGGAGGATCCGATGCGCCGCCGCGTAAACAACGCCAGTCAGCTTCTCGCTGTTCTGGCACTTGCCTTGATCCCGCTCCGGGCGCAACAGCCCCCAGCACAGGCCCCAGTGGCGGGCAAGGTGCAGGAGGGCAATTTTGTGGTCCGGGACTTTCACTTTCGATCGGGTGAGACGATCCCTGAGTTGCGGTTGCACTACCGGACCTTGGGAACGCCGGCGCGCGATGCGCAGGGCCGCGTCACCAACGCGGTGCTGATCCTGCACGGCACCGGCGGCTCCGGCCGTCAGTTCCTGGCGCCGCAGTTTGCCGGCGTGTTGTTCGGGCCGGGCCAACTCCTCGATGCCAGCCGCACCTACCTGATCCTCCCCGACGGCATCGGCCATGGCGGATCGAGCAAGCCCAGCGACGGGCTGCACGCGCGCTTCCCGCAGTACGACTACGACGACATGGTGGCGGCGCATTACCGCCTGATGACCGAGGGTCTGGGCGTCAACCACCTGCGGCTGGTGATGGGCACTTCCATGGGTTGCATGCACTCCTGGGTTTGGGGTGAGACTTATCCCGACTTTATGGACGCGCTGATGCCGCTCGCCTGCCTGCCCGTCCAGATTGCCGGACGCAACCGCGTCTGGCGCAAGATGGTGATGGACGCCATCCGCAACGACCCGGAATGGAAGGGCGGCGACTACACCGCCGAGCCGAGCGCCGCTCTGCGCACGGCGCTCGATGTGATGCTGATCGCTAGCAGCGCGCCGCTCCTTATGCAGAAGGATTTCCCCACTCGCGATACCGCCGACCGCTACCTCGATGACTACTTCCATAGCCGCTTGCCCGCCCTCGACGCCAACGACCTGCTCTATCAGGTGAACGCCTCGCGCAACTACGATCCCTCGCCGCAGCTTGGGAACATCAAGGCCCCGGTGATGTATGTCAATTCCGCCGACGACTTCATCAACCCGCCGGAACTGGGCATCGCCGAGCGCGAGATCAAGAAAGTGAAGAACGGCCGGTTCGTTCTCATTCCCATCAGCGCCCAGACCCATGGTCATGGCACCCACACTTGGGCCGCAGTCTGGCAGCGATACCTGGAGGAGCTTCTCAAGTCCTCGGCGCAGTAACGCGGGAATCAAAACAAGGTGAGACAAGCGAAATCAAAAAGCAAAAAAGCAAAAATGAGAAATCAGAAATAAAGACGACCAGTTTCGGCTCTGCTCTTGATTTCGCTCCTTTTCGCCCGCACTTTCATTCTCCCTTTACTCAGTCTCCGTTCTCGGCTTTCTGTTACACAATCATCCCCGCTTGGCGAGCAGAGAGTTTGGGGTCGGTTCAGGGAACAAATGCATCGGCCGGAACTGCCGTGGACCCAGGTGTGAGGGCTGGCGTCGAGGCCGCCGCCGCGTGGTCGATGAACTTGTCGGCCCAAGCAAGGAAGTACTTCCAATTAGGGCCGTCCGTGTGCCCACCGTCATGCTGGCGCCAAGCGAGTTGGCCTTCGAGCAAGCCCTCATTTACCGGCGGCATTCTTGCGGTGTGGTAGTCATCCGAGACCCCCAGATCTTTCGCGCCCAAAAGCCTGAATACCGGACCGGCGGCAACGGCAGCCATGTAGCTGCCCTGATGGTCCAGCCATTTCGCGTCGCCCTTCTCCGGCACGCCGTAACTGATAAAAGTCAAGCGCGGTGCGCATAAGGCGATCAGCTCATGAGCATCTACGGGTAAGTCACCGACGTTCTTGCTGCCAAAAACGGCTTCCGCCGCGCCGTACTTCAGAAAGTTGCCGGCCATCCAATGGTATTCTCCCGAGCCCGTGAGGTTTTCCACGGCTTCTCCCCAATTGCGACGGTGCAGTTTGGCGCCGCCTTCGCCTGACGAGCCGACGAGAACCATTGCGAAGCGGGTGTCGTACGCCATGGTGACGAGGGCCGCCTTGCCATAGCGTGAAACTCCTTCGATCCCGACGTGTTTGGCGTCCACGGACTTATCGGTCTCAAAATAATCCAGAGCGCGGCTGGCGGCCCAGGCCCAGGCGCGCAACGCGCCCCAATCGTCCGGCTTGCGAGGCTGCCCCTGGTTACACAGTCCGATGATGCCTCGTGTTAGGCCCGCGCCGTTGTCGGCCTGAACGCTGGTGGGGATGAGGATGGCATAACCCCAGCCGTTGGCCAGCACCTGCTGCTGCCAAGTCGGCCCGCTGCCTCCGGGCTCGCCCGGGCCAGGTGGTGGAAGCTTTATGCCTCGAGCTTCCATTCGGGCGCGCATCTCGCGCATGAAGGCGGGATCGAAACCGAAGTCTATCATCACCGGCACCGGCCCCGTCGCGTTGGCCGGGGTGCTCAAAGTCAATTGAATGTCGACGGTGATGAGCGGGTACGACGAATCGTCAACGTGACCGACCAGTTTTTTCGTGATCACGGGCACATCGCCGTTCACCTCCTTGGCGGTGCTGGTGACTCCCCAATTCACCCTGGGCGTGGTCTTGGGGACTCGGCCATAAACTTCCCGGTCGAAGTCCTCCACGATTTCCGGGCGGCGCTCGCGCCACCACATCTCGGCCGTCGTTACCTTCTTCCCGTTCTTCAACACCAGCGGATCGGGCAGGTTCGGGAAAGGATTGGCTTTGGACTCGTCGTAGTTCGCATGATTGGGTTGGCTCTCGTTACCGCTGGGACCTGGACGGAGCGCCTTGATGCCGAGTTGATCCATCATGTTCTGGTGGTCTTGCTCAGCAGTCCAGTTCATCGGCTGAGGCAGACTGCTGGCCTTACTCGGCGCCGCGGCCGAAACCGGTGGCGACGGTTGCTGGCCAAGCAGATTGGTAGCCGGCAAAACTGCCAAAACTCCAGCCACGAAATGGGCGAAAAAAGCGACGAACAAGCGTTTTGTCGAATTCATGCTTTTGAGAGTAAAGAACTCTGTTTGCGTTGACAAGAGGTGCGCGACAAACTTGCGAGATTCAGGGCGGCGGGTTTTACCGCGCCTTCTCCACTTCGTGGTGAGAAATTACGGCTAACCGTAACTCTCGGGCGCGGTCTAAGAAGGTCTAGGAGCGATCATGGACCTACTGACCAAGGACCTTCGCTTTGCCCTTCGCATGATCCGCAACAGTCCGGGCTTCACGGCCATCGCCATTATGACCCTGGCGCTCGGGATCGGAGCCGACACCGCCATCTTTAGTTTCGTCAACGCGGTTCTTCTCAAACCGTTGCCGTTTCCGCACGCCGAACGGATTCTGAATGTCTGGGAGAAGCCGCCCGGAGGCGAGCGCAATGGGATCTCGACGCTGAACTTTCTCGACTGGAAGAACCAGAACACGGCTTTCACCGCGATGGCGGCCCAAGCGTGGGGCTCCGTGACGCTGACCAGCGCTGACGTACCGGTCCAGCTTCGGAATGGCCGCGTCTCCGCGCCCTACTTCGACATATTCGGCGCCAAGCCGATCTTAGGGCGCACGTTCGTGCCCGGCGAGGATCAACCCGGCAACCAATATGAGGTGGTTCTCTCTCACCGCGTCTGGGAGAGCCGGTTTGGAGCCGACCCCAGCATTATTGGGCGCAGCATCCGGCTGAATGGTCAGCCCTACACCGTGATCGGGGTGATGCCGCCCGGGATCTTCGACCGCGAATGGCAGGATTTGTGGACGCCGCTCGCCTTCGAACCCAAGGAAATGACGCGGGACTATCACTGGATGATTTCCTGGGCCCAATTGAAGTCGGGAGTGACTTTGGAGCAGGCGCGCGAGCAAATGAAGGCTATTGCGGTGCGCATCGAGCACGATTATCCCCAGTCCAACAAGGGAATGAGCGCCACCGTGGACCGGTACCAGGACCGGGTGGTGGACGACAGCTTGAGAAGATCACTCCTGGTGCTGCTGGCAGCGGTCGGCGCCGTGTTGCTAATCGGCTGCGTCAACCTGGCCAATCTGCTGCTCGTGCGGGGCGCCGGCCGTGAGCGCGAAGTGGCCATTCGGTTGGCTTTGGGGGCGGGCCAGTGGCGGCTGGTGCGCCAGTTCCTCACCGAGAGCGTTTTGCTGGCGGGCTTCGGAGGAGTCGTTGGCGTCGCGATGGGCTGGGGGCTGATGCAAGGTCTCAAAGTTTGGATACCACGCTTCCTTCTGCCCGCCGAAGCCGACGTTCAACTCGACGGGCACGTGTTGCTCTTCACGGCGGCCGTAGTCATCGCCACTGGAATCCTATTTGGTATTGCTCCCGCGCTCCACAGCGCTCGGGCGGACCTCGTGGGCTCGCTCAAAGAAGGAGGCCGAGGAGCGACATCCGGCACGGGCCGGAGGCAGGTCCGCAATATCCTGGTGGTCGCTGAGATTGCGCTGGCCTTCATTTTGCTTTCCGGAGCCGGGCTGCTGGTCCGGAGCTTTTACCAGCTCCAGCAGGTCAACCCGGGCTTTGACAGCACGAACGTGATCACGATGTGGCTTCCCATGACGTCAAAGCAGTATCCCGATGGACCTCGAATCATCAGCTACCTGGGGCAGGTGATGGAGAAGCTTCGGGCGGTACCCGGGGTCCGCGAAGTCGCCACCACTTCCGGTCTTCCTCTCGAGGGCTGGAGTGAGGGGATGCCTTTTCTCATCGAGGGGCAACCGTTCGTGGATCTGGCCAACCGGCCGGCCGCGAACTACAAGAGAGTAAGCCCGTCCTATCTTTCCGCCCTGCAGATGCGACTGCTGAAAGGACGCTGGCTCGCGGAAACCGACACTGAGGGGTCTTTGCCCGTGATCGTGGTCAACGAAACCATGGTCAAGCGCTACTTCAAAGGCCAGGACCCGATAGGCAAGCGGATCCTGATTCAGCAGATCATTCCGGGACAGCCCGCGCTGGGGCCGGAGATACCGTGGCAGGTGGTAGGTGTGGTGGCGGACGAGAAGGCGAGCGGCCTCGACGATTCCAGCCCCGGCGATTACGTTTCTTATAAGCAGAGTCCAACCCCACAAACGGCGCTGGTGGTACGGGGCGCGATGGACCCCACGCATTTAGTGAAGTCCATACAAGCCGCAATCTGGCAGCTCAACAAGAACCAGTCGCTCGACGACATCAAAACGTTGGAACAGATCAAGTCGGACTCGCTGGGCGAGAATCGCTTGCGGACCGTTTTATTGGGCACATTCGCCGCGCTCGCGTTGCTGCTCGCCGCCATCGGAATCTACGGGGTGATCTCCTACTCGGTGGCGCAGCGTACCCACGAAATTGGCGTGAGAGCGGCCTTGGGCGCAAGCCGGTGGGATCAGCTAGGACTGGTGCTGAAGGATGGAATGGCTTTGACTGCTGTAGGTCTCGCCATCGGCGTTTTGGGAGCGCTCGGCCTCACCCGCTTGTTGGCCGGCTTTCTGTTCGGCGTCAGTGCCCGCGATCCGTGGACTCTGGCCTTGGTGAGTCTTATACTGGCCGCAGTCGCCGCCGCAGCATGTTTGATACCGGCGCGCCGAGCGACTCGGGTAGATCCCATGGTGGCCTTGCGGTTCGAATGAAATCGGTAGGGCGGATCCGTCCCGCCCTGTTGTCGGCGAACGACTTGGCGTCAATTCTTCTGAGGGGCAAGGAGTAGATCAATGACGATGGATAGCCTGCGGCAGGACCTTCGCTATACGTTTCGCACGCTCGGTCGGGATCGCGTCTTTACGCTGATCGCGGTGCTGATTCTCGCCCTGGGTATCGGTGCGAACATCGCGGTCTTCAGCGTGGTGAATACGATACTGCTGCGGCCGCTGCCGTTTAACGATCCGCAACGGCTGGTCTGGATCACGGGTGCAAACGGAAAGAGCGGGCTCTCCAGCGTGACCTACTCAGTTGACGCTTACCGGGAATTCCAGGACCAGAATCGTTCCTTTCAGGATGTGACGGCATACTTCGCCTTCTTTTCCGGCGCTGACTACAAGCTGACGGGACTCGGCGAGCCGCGACCGGTTTCCGGGATCGCCGTGGCAGGGAACTTCTTTCAGGTACTGGGTGTCGTACCGTCGCTGGGGCGCTCGTTCACACCCGATGAGTGCCGGAAAGGCGGCAGGCCCGTGGTTTTACTGGGCCATATGTTCTGGCGGCGGCAGTTTGCCGGCGATTCGCGAATTGTGGGAAAAGCGATCAGCCTGAACGGCCAACCCCTGACTGTGGTCGGTGTGCTGCCGGAGGCCTTTGACTTCGGTTCGGTCTTTTCGCCGGGAACGAAAGTTGACATCTACGTCCCAGCGGCCATGGAAGATATGCGCGATTGGGGAAATACTCTGGCGCTGATCGGACGTTTGAAGCCCGGGATGAGTTTGCCGGAGGCCCAGGGCGAGGCCAATACTCTCTTTCCGCGCCTCCATTTCAATCTCAAGCATCCGGAGTGGGGCGGCGACTACACCGCCAGGCTTACGGGGCTGAAGGAACACGTCAGTGGCAGGCTGAGGCGGTCGCTCATTGTGCTGTGGTGCGCAGTTGGCGTAATTCTGCTCATCGTTTGCGTGAATCTGTCGAACCTGCTGCTGGCGCGCGCCGCCGCGCGCAGCAAGGAGTTCGCCATGCGCAGCGCCCTGGGAGCGGGGCGGGGAAGGCTGATACGTCAGTTGCTGACGGAGAGTTTGGTCTTGTCGAGTGCCGGCGCCATGCTTGGCCTGGGATTCGCTTTTGCCATCACCCGGTATCTCGCCCATCAAGGATCAATTGCGCTCCCGCTGCTAAGCAGCGTGAAAGTGGACAGCGCCGCCCTCGCCTGGACCCTGCTCGTTGCGGTGACCACTGCTGTCCTCTTCGGCCTTGCCCATGGGCTCAGGGTGTCCGCGGGCAATCTGCAAGAGGCGCTTAAGGATGCCGGCCCAGGAATGAGCGCGGGCCGAAAGCACGAGCGGATGCGCGCCGCGCTGGTGATCTCAGAGGTCGCGCTGGCATGCGTGCTGCTCGTCGGCGCCGGCCTGCTCCTGCGCAGCTTTCTCCGCGTCCTTGACGTGGATTTGGGCTTCCAGCCCAGCCGCGCTGCCGCGATCAAGGTGGAGTACGACGACGGGAACAACCCGGCCAAGCGGAGCGCAATCCTTCAGGAAATCCTGCGCCGCGTGGGGGCGATCCCGGGCATTGAGACTGCGGGCATATCGGACATGCTTCCCCTGGACCGGAATCGAAGCTGGGGTTTGGAGGCGAAGGGAAAGGAATACCGCAAAGGAGAACTCCAGGGAGCATTCTTGTACGTGATTACGCCAGGTTACCTCAACGCAATGGGCATGCACTTGCGCGAAGGACGCGATTTTGGTTGGCAGGATGGTCCCGATAGCGAGCGGGTCGCCATCATCAGCCAAACAGCGGCGCGCCGTCTTTGGCAGGGGGACGATCCCGTTGGGCGCATCGCACTGGTGAATGGCAACGATACCCGCGTGATTGGCGTGGTTTCCGATGTTCGGGAGAGTAGCGTGGAGGGTGAATCGGGCTGGGACCTGTATCTGCCCGCTACCCAGGCGGGACCAGTGGGCGCCGAGTTGGTGGTGCGAACCCACCTGCCGCCTGATGTGCTGGCTTCCAGCGTGATGAGCACGCTTCGCTCGATCAATCCGGGGCAGCCCGCCACCGAATTTCGCGCTATCCAGCAGCTTGTGGATCAAGCTGTGTCGCCTCGTCGTTTCTTCGTCCTGCTCGTCTCTGCGTTCGCCGCCCTAGGCCTGATTCTGGCTTCGCTCGGCATTTACGGCGTCATTTCCTATTCGGTTGCGCAACGGACACAGGAAATTGGTATTCGAATGGCGTTGGGCGCGACAGAGGGACAAGTGCAGTCTAGCGTCATTGAAAAGACCTTGCGGCTGGCTGTCCTGGGAATTGTCGTGGGAACGCTAGCATCGTTCGCCGTTGCAAAGTGGATCGCCTCGCTCCTGTTCGGAACCGCGCCAACGGATCCAGCGACATTCGTGGGCGTTATTTTGCTGTTAAGTGCCGTGGCGTTGGTTGCCGGATTCATTCCGGCGCGTCGAGCGTCGCGGATTGACCCCATGACCGCCCTCCGCAGTAATTGAGCGAAAAAGTTCCTAAGACGAAAAATCACCTCTCCACGGCTACGCCGGAGCCTGTTTGGGATAAGATGGCAACCTACGAAACTGTTACGCGGGGCGACCTTTCACTGCAGTCCAGGGCAGGCTCTGGTGGTCGCTCAAAGGGGATCAGGTCGCCATGCCAAAATCGAAGCTCCGACGTTGTGGACCGGCCGCTGTCGCGTCTGCCGGAATCCTCATGCTATTGGCCGCCTCCTTTAGATTTAGTTTCATACCGGCGCGCGCTGCCGCACTCAAGGTGGCACCTGCCGCTTACGGGCCGTCCTCGGGCGCCGCTGACGAGCCCGGAGCCTATGACGTACTCATCCGCAACGGCCACATCATCGATGGCACCGGCAACCCGTGGTACGCGGGCGACGTGGCCATGCGCGGCGATCGTATCGTGGCCCTCGGTAAACTGGAGGGCGCCACGGCCGCACGCGTGATCGATGCGAAAGGTCTGGTGGTCGCTCCCGGCTTTATCGACATGCTGGGCCAATCCGAGGCCTCGTTGCTGATCGACAATCGCTCGCTCAGCAAGATTTCCCAGGGCATCACTTCCGAGATCACGGGTGAGGGGCAGTCGATCGCACCGCAGGACGATCTCACCCTCGCTCCCCTAAAGCCCTTCCTCGATCACTACCACCTCGCCGTCGATTGGACCACGCTCGACGGGTATTTCGCGCGTCTTGAAAAGGCGGGTACGCCGCTGAACCTGGGCACGTACGTGGGCGCGGCGCAGGTACGGGAGGCGATCTTGGGCGATGTGGACCGGGCTCCCACCGCCGCTGAGCTCGACCGGATGAAAGCGCTGGTGGCCGAGGCCATGCAGCAGGGCGCGCTGGGAGTTTCGACCGCGCTGATCTATCCGCCCGGACACTACGCCAAGACCGACGAATTGATCGCCCTCGCGCAGGTTGCCGCGCAGTATGGTGGTCTCTACGCAACCCATATGCGGAGCGAGGGCCAGTCCGAAATGGAGGCAATGGACGAGGCCTTCCGCATCGGGCGCCAAGCGCACCTGCCGGTAGAGATCTTTCACCTTAAGGTGAGCGGCAGGTCGCGCCAGGGAGGAATGGCGCAGGTGGTGGCAAGGATCCAGGCGGCGCGCGATTCGGGGCTGGACGTGGCGGCGAGCATGTATCCCTACCTGGCCGGTGCGACGGCCCTCGCCTCCTGCCTGCCGCCCTGGGTGGCGGATGGCGGCCCGGAGAAGTTGCTCGATCGCCTGCGCGATCCGGCCACTCGCGAGCGCATCAAGACGGAGATGGCGGTCGACCACGCGGAGTGGGAGAACCTTTACTTCGATAGCGGCGGCGCGCCGGGGGTAGAGATTTCCGGGGTGGTCAATCCCGATCTTAAAAAGTACGACGGGCAAACCGTGGCACAAATGGCGGAGGCGAAACATAAACCACCACTCGACGCGCTGTTCGATTTTATCCTCGCCGATCAAGGGCAGACGGGCGCTCTCTACTTCATCGCCAGCGAGCAGGACCTGGTGGAAGGACTCCGGCAACCGTGGACCAGCATCGGCCTCGACGCCAACGAAACATCGCTCGATGGCCCGCTCTTTGAGGCCCACACTCACCCGCGAGCGTGGGGATCGATGCCGCGCTTTCTCGGCCGCTACGTTCGCGACCAGCGCCTGATGCCGCTGGAACAGGCAATCCGCAAGATCACGTCGCTCCCCGCCAACCGCGAGCACCTGCGGGACCGGGGCCTGTTGAGGCCCGGCTTTTATGGCGACGTCACCGTGTTCGATCCGGCCGGCCTGAGGGATGCGGCGACCTACGAGCAGCCCAACGTCGTGTCCGAAGGCGTGAAATACGTGTTCGTCAACGGACGACTCGAGTACGAGCGCGGGACGCTGACAGGGGTGAAGGCGGGGCGGGTGTTGAGAGGACCGGGGTGGCGGAGGAACTGAAGTGTGGAAGGCTCCGCTTGCCGGTTGGTCACTCAACGGTCACCTGCCAACCTGCCCTGCGGGCATGTGGCCGATTTTCGAGTTTCTAGTTCCCATTGCCAGGATCGTTCCCGGGTTTGTTTTTGGGGTCGCTTCCGCGCTCAAGCACTTACCAGGTTTGTTCCAGGTTTGTTTTTTGTGGGCCTTCTATTCTAAAGGACTTACCAGGTTTGTTCCAGGTCTGTTTTGAGGGTCATATTTATGATTCTAAAAGACTTGTCAGGTTCGATTGACCCATTTTTTTGATTTTTTCCATTTTTGGCCCCAATGCGGCCGGCTGAACAAACGTTTCGTCCCTTTGGACCATGCGCCAGGACAGTTGTTGACGACCGTCCGGCCCTTTGGTCGGCGTACCGTGAATCCGTAATCTCGAAACCCGTTGCTCCTGATCGTTCATCTTTCAAGCGCAATTCCTGCTTTCTTCGCTCCCGCCGTTGGTTTTGGCACGGGCTCCGGTTTTTAACGGACCGTCCGCAGCGCGTAGTGTCCCTTCTGCGAGTCCCAGGCCCCGAGTCCCTGACGCCGACTCTAACTCTTCGAGTCCCGAGTCTCGTTTTTCTTTGCGAACCCCCGAAACCCGAATCCCGAACCCCGGCTTACCGTTTCAAATCGAGCCTGAAGAATTATACGGTATCAAAGGATGGCTGTCAAGAAGAATATTTATTGGGACGACATCGCCCGCGCATGTCTGGAACGCCGATCAATCCGGGGGCCCTCGGAATGAGCGCATCAATTGCCGCCCCGGCCCTGGTGGTGAACCTGGGCTGGCCCCGACGCGGGAGCAGGGTCGGGACAATAACACGCTATCACGGCATGGCGCGTTCTCCTTAGGCCCTTCGGTGTGCCCGGCAGGCCGGTCGCGCTTGCGCTACGAGCCGACCTGCGGGTCGAGCTACTGTTTCGTGTCTTTGGGTTTCTTCTCTTCCTTCTTTGGCGGAGGCGGCTTCTGCGCCGATGGCGGAGCCTGGCGCGCTGGGGGCTGAACCTGCTCACGAACCGGAGGCGCTTGACGCACCGGGGGCTGAGCCTGCTCACGGACCGGAGGAGGAGCCTGGCGCACCGGGGGCTGAGCCTGCTCACGGACCGGAGGAGGAGCCTGGCGCACCGGGGGCTGAGCCTGCTCACGGGCCGGAGGCGGAGCCTGGCGCAGGGGCTGAGCCTGTTCACGGACCGGAGGAGGAGCCTGGCGCACCGGGGGCTGAGCCTGCTTCTGGACCGGAGGAGGAGCCTGGCGCACCGGGGGCTGAGCCTGCTCACGGACCGGAGGAGGAGCTTGGCGCACCGGGGGCTGAGCCTGCTGACGGACCGGAGGAGGAGCCTGGCGCACCGGGGGCTGAGCCTGCTCATGGACCGGAGGAGGAGCTTGGCGAACCGGGGGTTGGACCTGCTCATGGACCGGCGGAGTATTTTGCGGCCGGGCGGCCGGGACGGGTTGGGTAGGTGGGTTCTTGGGCTGCCCCGAACCAGTTTGCGGCTGGGCTGGGCGCTGGGCAAAGGTCGGCGCAGGGCCGGCGCGCACGGTCGGGGTGACCGGATGAACCTGTTGCCTATTGATCGGCTGAACTGGGATGCGTCCGGGCGCCCGGTTCTGGCCGGCGCCCTGGGTGCGCAAGGTCTGCAATTGCGCCGGCGCTACCGGGGTGCCGGGATGCTGCTGGAGCATTTGTTGCTTCGCGGCGAACGGAACCGTACGCGGAGGTGGAGTGAGTTTGGCGACTACAGGACGATTGGCAACAGCGGCCGGGGGCGCGACGGCATTACGGCCACTGCTATTCGCAAGAACGCTCTCCCGCTGCGGCGCTACCCTGGGCGCGGCTCCGATCACCTGCGCTTGGCGCATCTGGTTGGCGTCGACGCGAACCCCGGCGCGCTGGACAGGCTGAGCTGAGGCGAAGGAATTCTGCGGCATCGCCACTATTGCACTGCGGTTCACGTAGTTGATGTTGGTGACGTTGATGTTGGTAACATTAATGTTTGTGATTCGCGTGTTAGTGACGTTCACTTGGCGGACGTACCTCTGGGACACATGATACGAGGGGTAGTACGCTTCGCGCGGGCCGAGTGGGAACCAGCCGACGAGACCGCCACCCCCACCGCCCACCGAGACACCCACGCTGAATCCTCCCCCACCGACGAAAGCGACCAGCGCCGGAGCATAGTAGACACGCGCTGAAACCGCGCCGGGGCACCAGCCCCAACTGTTATTGACATAAGCCCAGCGCCCGTAGTGAAACGGCGCGAAGCCCCAGGATTCATCATCCACCCAGGTCCAGCCCCAGGGTTCGACCCAGGCCCAGCGTCCATCGTGATAAGGGGTCCAGCCCGCCGCGACGCGCGGAGTCCATACCGGGCCGTAGTCCGGCGTGTCGCGCCAATCGCCATTGGCATTCAGATCTTCATAGCCGACCATGTTGGGAGAGACGTACCGGGGCGGGGGGACATCTTCCAGGCGGTCCCGCGAAGAGACAAAAGAATCGAAATCGTCCGGTTGGTTTGCAGCCTGAACGTCGGGCGGGTTGCCGGAGTTGTCGAAGTAGGCCGTCTGGCCGGAATGAACGGGAAAGCTCTGGTTGTTGGCGGTTACTTCAATGTCACCCGCGCGGACGCTGACCATCGTGGCGTTGCGGGAGGTATCGGTGTCGACGCGGTATTCGCCCGTACGCAGGAGGGTGACGGCGCCGTTGGGAGTGTCGACCTCCCAGGATTCGCCATCAAAGAGTTGACGTACGCGGAGGCTCAGACTGCCGGCGTTAATGCTGGTTTGGACGACGTTATCGCTCAGGTTCACGAACTGGAAATTGGTGCCCGAATTCAAACGGATGGAATTCTGACCGATCCGCAGCACAGCACGCGCGCCGTTATCGGTATACAGATTGTCGCCGGTGGTCATCGGGTAATTCAGCGATGCGTCGGCCCATCCATCCACGCTGGCGGGCTCGAATGATACGGAACCGGTGATATACGCGATGCGGGCTACGCGCGAGGGGGGATCCGCATCCTGCGCCGCCACGATGCCGGAAACAGCGAGGAGCGCGGCTAAGGACGTTACCCACAAGAGTGAGTTTTTCATGTTGCGACCTCTCCAAGTAAGCCGACTCACAAATGTTCCGAAATCATTGCAGCACAACAAGTGCAGACAATCTGTTCAATATTGCTCACAAGGGAAAGATTACATACGCGGCGTTCGAGGCTCGCCGGCCATGGCCTCCGGCAGACGATCCGCCCTTCTTCAAATCGCAAAATCACCCGATCACCCAATGACCCGATGGCGCAATCGCTCGATCACCCAATGGCCCAATGTCTCAATCTCTTGCAATCCGCCAACCACTCAAGTAGTATTCGATACCCATAGGGACTTCGCTGCGGGACTGGCGGTGAAGATGGGAGATCGCGGTGGGGTCGGGCGGAGGCCCAGCGTGGGCCAAGCGGGAAGGGGAGGAACCATGAGAACGAAGAGAGCTTGGTTTCGAGTCGGTCGGTTTGCAGTGATTGCGGTTCTCTTGGTCATAACCTGGTCGTGTTCTGCTGGAAGTAATCTTCAAGCCAAAGACAAAAAGAACGAGGTCGATCCCAACGACTGCACGTGCCGCCTCTTTCAGTTTCTCGACGATTCGCGGGGAGGCAAGCTGGATGGATTCTATGCGCTGGGCGACGTCTATCAGGACCCCAAGTCGGGAGAAGAGTTCCGTCACGTTTTCAAGGTTGAGTACGACAGGGGCAAGGCCTTCGGCAGGCTGAAGATCTACGTGCGCGCCGTAGGGAAGATGAGCGCCCAACAACTTTCCACCTACACGCCGCAGCAGATATACGACTTCGGTGAGTCAGACCTGGAGAAGTTCGTGAAGACGGACTGCGGTCAGTACGGCAAGGCCGGAGACCTCTACCTTCAGCCTAACGAGGACGGTCCTCTGGCGACGTCACCAATCACAGAGGAGGCGCGCAAGCGCTACGATAGCTTTCTGTGCCAGTACGTTCTGCCGGCGCTGCAAAAAAAGTAGGGGCGGGAGTGGGGAGTAGGGAGTAGGGAGTAGGGAGTAGGGAGTAGGAACAGCTCTTCTCCGATTCCCTACTCCCGACTCTTTACTCCCGATTTTCCCTGCTCCCAGATGCGCCGGAACGCGGCCTCATAGCTGTCCGCCACCGCGGGGCTGGAAATGAAAATGAGGTTCTCGAAGTTGTAGCGCTCGGCGCTCGAGGTCCAGTTGAAGCTGCCCGTTTCCACGGTCTGCCCGTCGAATACGGCGAACTTGTCGTGCATGATGGAGCGCTCGCCGCGGAAGCCGCCGCTGAGCCGCACCGCAATTCCTTTTGACCGGAGGTAGGGAACTTCAGATCGGCGGTCGCGCGCTTGGCCTTCGTCCGCCACCAGTCGGACTCTCACGCCGCGCCGGCGGGCGCGATCGAGCGCCGCGGTAATATCCGGGTGAGTCAGATCAAACATCGCCACGTCGAGAGTGGAGCGCGCGTGGTTGATGGCGGCGATCACCCGCTCGCCCGGCTGGTCACGATCGGAGAAATAGGGGCCGTCGATGGCCGCGTGCCCTGCGTCCGCCGCCGGCGCTGGCTGCGAAAAAGAGGGTCGCGTGTCGAGCCGGAGCGGCGCGACGAGGGTGAGCAGGACTATCGCCACGATCGGTGCGCCAAGTCGATGCTTCATCATAATCCTCCTGTTGAGTAACTATAGTGCACAGGGCAACGGCTGGCTGCAACCAAGAGAAAGACTTCAACGAGGAGATGCCCAAGCAGGAGGAAGTCATTGGGTGATTGTGCGATTGAGTCATTGAGTGATTGAAAGATGGGGCCGTGAGCCTTCTGCACATGGCGTCAGAAGTCAGTACGCATGTCATTCTGAGCCCAGCGAAGAATCTCTCTTTAGTTTACCCGATCAGTTCAAGTGAAGAGAGATTCTTCGCTGCGCTCAGAATGACATGCTTGGTGGTTTTCGGCGTGCACTTATCACGCTGAGTATGGAATCATGAAACCCAAGTTGCCCTTCAAACGTCTTTGTTTTCTGTAGGTCTGTCCGGCAATCCCGGAATGCCCCCGCACGATCGTAATCGGTGAGCCTTCTCTCGAGGGATGCCGGAGTTTCAAGTGAAAGATTGAGTGATTAGGTGAGCCTTCAGCCGTCAGCTCTCAGCTTTCAGCAAGAAAGTCCGTTTGTCTCGCTGATGGCTGATAGCTGAATCGCTCTTCGTGGTTCATTTCCTTTGGGAGGACACTCATGAGGCAGAAGCTGGCTCGATTAGGTATGGCGCTGGCGCTGGCAGCGGTCTTCGGCATTTCCAGCAGAATGTTGGCGGGGCAGTCGCCCGCTCAGGAGTCTGACGCGAACGAGAAGGATGTCTTCAAGAATCTGGAGTTTCGTAACCTGGGCCCGGCGGTGGGCGGCGGTCGCGTGGCCTCGGTGGTGGGCATTCCCGGCAACCCCAACGTTTATTACGTGGGCGCCGCGGGCGGCGGCGTCTTCAAAACCGAGGACGCAGGAATCACCTGGAAGCCGATCTTTGAACACGAGAGCACGTCCTCAATCGGCGCCATGGCTTTGGCTCCGTCCAACCCCAGCGTCGTCTGGGTGGGGACGGGTGAATCGAAGGTCCGCAACGACGTCATCGACGGCCGCGGCGTCTATGTCTCGGGCGACGCCGGTCATTCCTGGAGATTCGCGGGTCTGGGCAATGTGGGCCAGATCGCGCAGATCATCGTCGATCCCAGCAATCCCAACGTCGTGTTTGTAGGCGCTACGGGACACGCCTGGGCCCCCAATCCGGACCGTGGCGTGTTCCGCACTACGGACGGCGGGAAGACTTGGAACAAGGTGTTGTTCGTCAATGACTCCACCGGCGTGGCCGATCTCGCGATTCAGCCGGGCAATCCCAAGGTGCTGTTCGCGGCGATGTGGGAGTTTCGGCGCTACCCATGGACGCTGGTGGACGGCGGCCCCAACAGCGGCATCTATCGCTCCACGGACGGCGGCGACACCTGGAAGAAGTTGAGCAAGGGCCTGCCGGAAGCACCGCTGGGCCGCATTGCGGTGGCCGTGGCGCCGACCAATCCGAATCACGTTTACGCGCTGGTGGCGGCGAAACGCGGCATGCTGTGGCAATCCACGGATCTGGGCGATGCGTGGACAGAGGTCAGCGACAATCACGCCTACGACGTCCGTCCGTTCTATTTCTCGCGGCTCATGGTCTCGCCGGAGAACGAGAACAAGATTTACTTCATGTCCCTGAACCTGGTGGAATCGGATGATGGCGGCAAGACGTCGCACACCGCCGACCGTGGGGTTCACTCGGACCATCACGCGCTCTGGATCGACACCAAGGACCCGCAGCGCATGATCCAAGGCAACGACGGTGGCGTCTACGTGACGACGGACGGCGCCAAGACCTGGCGGTACCTCAATAACCTCCCCATCGAGCAGTTCTATATGGTATCGACGAGTAGCGAGGTTCCGTACGGAGTGTGCGGCGGCCTTCAGGATAACAACGCGTGGTGCGGTGTTTCCAGCAACCTGGCCGGACGCGCGGTGGGCGGCGCCGACTGGTACACGGCGACGGGCGGCGACGGCGAGTACGCGGTGTTCGCCCCCAGCGACCCCAACATCATCTACGTCGATTCGCAGAACGGCAGCATCACCCGTCTGGACAAGAAAACTCATCTTTCCCGCTCCATCCGGCCATACCTTGAAGGCGTCGAGGAAATGAAGCCGGCCGACCTGAAGTATCGCTTCAACTGGACTTCCCCCATCGCCGTTTCCGAGACCGACGCCAACGAGGTCTATCTCGGCGGCAACGTCGTCTTCAAGTCCACGGACGGTGGCAGGAATTGGTCGGCGATCAGCGGCGACCTCACGCGCAACGACAAATCGAAGCAGGATGTGGCAGGCGCTCCCGTCCAGCACGACATCAGCGGCGCCGAAAGCTACGACACCATTCTCACCATCACCATCGCGCCCACCGATCCCAAAGTGATCTGGGTGGGCACCGACGACGGCCTGGTGCAGGTGACGCGCGACGGCGGCAAGAACTGGACGAACGTCTCTGTTGTCGGCGCGCCGGAGTGGGCTCGCGTCTATCAGGTTGGGGTCTCGCCTTTTGAGGCCGGGACGGCTTACGTCACCTACGATGCGCACGAGTTGGATGATCCGCGCCCTTACGTCTACAAGACCGCCGACTACGGTAAGAAATGGACGCCGATTTCGAGTGGCCTGCCCGCCGACTCTTCCGCGCACGTAGTCCGCGAGGACCCCAACCAGCGCGGCTTTCTCGTGCTGGGAACCGACACCGGCCTTTTCTACTCGCAGGACGCGGGAGAGCACTGGCAGCCGCTCAAAGCCAACTTGCCCACGGTGCCCGTCTATGACGTGAAGTTTGTGAAAGCGATCAGTGATCTTGTGGTGGCCACGCACGGCCGCGGTATCTTCGTGGTCGACAACATTCGCCCGGTCGAGCAGATGAGTGCGAAGATCCAGGACAGCGACTTTCAACTGGTCAGCACTGCGCCGGGCACGCTGTTTCATCACTGGCGTGGCGCGGGATTCGGTACGGCGGCGGATTACTCCGCTCCTAACGGGCCCGAGGGAGTGGTGATCGATTACTTCCTGAAGAAGGAAATTGAGCAGAGACGCGGCGGCGGAGGTCCGGGCGGACCTGGTGGCGGCGGTCCGGGAGGGCCCGGTGGCGCCGCGGCAGGAGGGGCAGGTGGCGCTGGTCCGGCAATGCAGGGAGGCCAGGGAGGGCAAGGAGGCCAAGCACAAGCACAAGGAGAAGGTGAGGGACCAGGGGGACAGCGTGAAGGCCCCGTCAAGATCGTGATCACCGACGAGCATGGGAATCCGGTGGCGACGGAGCATGGACCTTCCAAGGCCGGGATCAACCGCTTCGTCTGGTCCATGCGGTACGACGGGCCGGAGCGGCTGACCTTTGAGCGGCAGCAGGAAGTCAGCGAATTCGCGGAGTTCTTTGGCCGCGGCCGCGGACCGCTGGTGTTGGCAGGGAAGTATCACGTCGCCATCACCGTTGCTGGGCACACACAGGAAGCCGACGTCAGCGTGCGCCCGGACCCCAACCTCAAGATCGATCCGGAGAATTTCCGCGCCTCGCTCCGGTTCGCGCTCGAGGGGCGTAATGCGGTGAGCGCGCTGAACACCATGCTCAACCGCGTCGACGGAATGCAGAAGTCGCTCGCTGCTTTTCAGGGTATGGTGCGCGCGAGCGACGACAACGACTTCAAAAAGAAATACCAGCCCCTCATGGGCAAAGCCTTCCAGCTTGGCAGAAAGCTCAGAGCGTTGAAGGACTCCGTATACAACTCGGAAATCCAGCCCGCCGGTGAAGATAGCATTCACTATCTGGCGGCGTTTAACAGCAAGCTCTCCGGCCTCTCGGGAGGCGGCGGCTTCGCCTACGGCGAGCCCCCCACTCAGTTGGCTTTGGAACAGAAGGCGGAGCTGACGAAGGAGTTGGACCAGCACCTGGGTGAGTTCAACAAACTCATCCAGACGGAAGTGGCTGCTTATAATAAGGACGCTTTCGCCGTCGGCGCGCCGACGCTCTACGCCGGCGAGGCCATCTCGGTGAAGAAGGTGCCTGAGGGACTCTGAAGAGGGAGTCAGAAGACGGAATGAGGAAGAGGAAGTCAGAAGACGGAAGACAGAAGTCAGAATGAAGACGGGGACAGGTGCTGGCTCGGAAGGACCCGTGCTGGTTCTGGCTCTGGAAAGGAAACGAGTCAGGAGTCAGAGGTCGGGAGTCAGAATCAAAACTATCCCGGGGTCGAGCGACGGAACCGACTGGTGTCGTCTTCATTCTGTCTTCTGTCTTCTGACTTCTGACTTCTGACTTCTGCTTTCGGGGGAGAATCCATGCTCTTAACCCGCTTACATTGCTGGGCTCTGCTGGTGGTGGTGAGTCTTCTGAGCATCGTTGTGGCGCGCGCTGCGGCCGGCCCCACCATTACGCTTACGGTGGATGCCAGGCAGGCGCCGACCAAGGTCCTGCGCACGCATATCGCGATGCCCGTCAAACCCGGTCCGCTCACCCTCTACTATCCGAAATGGATCCCCGGCGAGCACGAGCCCTCCGGACCGTTGGGCAACGTCGCGGGGCTGAAGTTCAGCGCCGGAGGGGAAACCATTCCCTGGCGCCGCGATTCCATCGACATGTTTGCCTTCCACGTCGAGATTCCCAAGGGCGCCGGCACCCTCGATGTCTCTTTTGAGTACATCGAACCGGGCAGCGGCGGCGGCTTTTCCGCCGGGGCCTCTGCCACCGCCAAGTTGCTGGTGTTGAGCTGGAACCAGAACCTGCTGTATCCCGGCGGCAACCTCGCCCAGGACATCACGTTTAAGGCGACACTGAAGCTGCCCCAGGGTTGGAAGTTCGGCACCGCGCTGCCCGTCGCGCATCAATCCGGCGACGAGATCGAGTTCGAGCCGGTTTCGCTCGACCGCTTGGTGGATTCGCCCGTGATCAGCGGCGAGTATTACCGCGTGGTGGATGTGACCCCACCGGGCGAGCCGATTCATCACGAGATCGATATGGCTGCGGACAGCGAGGCTGCGCTCGACATGAGCCCCGAAGTGCGGCAGGACTTTGTGAATCTGGTGGCAGAGACCGGCAAGCTCTTCGGCACGCGCCATTACCGCGATTACCACTTCCTGCTCACGCTCAGCAATCACGTGGCGCACTTCGGCCTCGAGCATCACGAGTCCAACGATAGCCGGACCGGCGAGGATACGTTCAGCAGCCCGCGCGGGCGACGCAGCGTGGGCGGGTTGCTCTCGCACGAGTTTGTGCACTCCTGGAACGGCAAGTTCCGGCGCCCCCAGAGCCTGAGCACGCCCTATTACGATGCTCCTGAAGTGACGGACCTCCTGTGGGTGTACGAGGGCTTGACCGATTACCTCGGTAACATGCTGGCCGCTCGCAGTGGCCTGTGGACGCCGCAGGAGTACAGCGACGACCTGGCTTCCGTCGCCGCCAGCCTGGGTCCTGGCCGGCCGGGCCGAACGTGGCGCCCTCTTCAGGACACCACCGACGCGATTCCGCTGATGTCGTTTTCTCGCGGCTGGGGCAACTGGCGTCGCGGGGCAGACTACTATGAGGAAGGCAATCTGCTCTGGCTCGAGGTGAATACCACGATCAACCACTTGACCCACGGGCAGAAGTCCCTCGACGATTTCTGCCGCTTGTTTCACGGCGGTCCCAACAACGGCCCCGAGCTCAGGCCTTATACGTTTGAAGAGCTGGTGAGCACCCTCAATCAAGTGGCGCCTTACGACTGGGCCGGCTTCTTTCATACCCGCCTCACCTCGACCTCGCCGGAAGCCCCGGTGGGCGGCATCGAAGCCGGAGGCTGGAAGGTGCAGTTCAACGATAAGCCGCCGCGCGGAGAAGGGCCGGGAGGTGGCGGTGGTGGAGGCGGGGGTGGCGGGGGATTCGGAAATACGCTTTACTCGATCGGGCTGGCCATAGCGCCAAGCGGCGACGTCTCGGACTCAATTCACGACGGCCCGGCCTACCGCGCCGGCATCACTCCGGGAATGACGGTGGTGGCCGTGAATGGCCGCAAGTATACGTCCGAACTGCTCAAGCAGGCCATTGATGCGGCCGCCAAGAGTACGGCGCCGATCGAACTACTGGTGCTGAACGACGACTACTACAAGACTTGCGAAATCGATTACCACGGCGGCGAGAGGTATCCGCACCTGGTGCGCGACGAGTCCAAGCCCGACTTGCTCGACGACCTTATCAAGCCGCTGGCGACGGCGCATTGACGATCGGAAAAGCCTCGACCCTGGATTGCGGACCGGGCATTGGTTCGACTCAAGGTGTAGCCGATTCCTTCAGTACTTCAAACAGGCCGCCGTCGCCAGCATGGTGTCTGCATGGATTCCGAGTTCAGCGCCCCAGCGAGAGACCCGAGTCTCTACTGTTTTATTGGAGTGGGCATAAAGTCAACGCCAACCACCAAAGCTGCTATCACCACACAAAGAGTTATCATGCGAAGCCTCCACTGTTCTTGCGTTTCGCAAGCGGCAGCCATCGCCACTTGCTGGAAGTGCATCGACAGCAGAGGCTCTATCCTCCAGGGTACTTTTGTACTGGAAGCCTGACGCCGTGTCACCGTTGAAGAGCTGGCGCAGGCGCAATGAACACGCGACGTGCTGTTTACTTTTTGCCGAGGAGGCGGTTTCTTCTCTTAATCTCCGAAATCTGCGTAATCTGTGGATTCCCTCGACCCCACCTCACTCCAGGTGGCCCAGAGCGATGCCCTCTACCAGTGCTGTGACCTCAACACTCCTTGTGCACAGCAGGGCGCGAACTATATCAACGCCCTCTCTCGGCGCATTTTGACGGACACCGAAACAGGGGCACAATACGTTTTCCAAGGTTTGGAGGGACTCTGCCGGCGAATGGCGGTCCTCCGCGGGCAACGAAGCATTGTGTTGGTTTCGCCGGGCTTTTTCACCGACACTGTGACCTACCAGTTGCAGCAGGTGATCGACCGCGCCCTTCGCAACAACGTGGTGATCGGTACGTTTGATGCTCGCGGGCTGTACGTTGACCTTCCCGCCGGCGACGCCAGTGAGCACGCGTCTGGGGATCCCAGAATGCTTGGCGTTAAGTCGACCTATCACTCGGCGAGCATGATGGCCAACCTCAGTGTGCTGGCTTCGCTGGCCTCCGAGACGGGCGGGGTCTACTACCACGATAGCAACGACTACGGTGCGGGATTCCTCCGCGCCGGCGGCCTTCCCGAGGCCAGCTATGTGCTCACCTTTTCGCCGCAGAACTTGAAGTTCGATGGGTCGTTTCACAAGCTCAAGGTCACGCTGGCTAATCCTGCCGGCCTTTCCCTGCAAGCCCGCCACGGTTACTACGCGCCGCGCAAGGCCGAGAGCGCTGAGGACGCAATCGAGGAAATGGTACTCTCCAGCGACGAGGTACGGGATCTGCCGGCCGTCGTGAATACGAGCTTCTTCAAGACCGACAACCCGAATGCAACGCTTTCCGTCGTCGCCCGCGTCGACGTGAGTTCAGTCCAGTTTCAGAAGGAACAGGATCGCAATCTGGATAAGATGACCCTCGTTGCCGTCCTCTTCGATAGCGACGGAAACTATGTCACCGGCACACGCGTGAACCTCGACATGCAATTCCATGACCCTACGCTTAACCGGGCGAAGCGCTCCGGAGTCTTGTTGAAGGGGACCTTGAAGGTTAAGGCTGGAACTTACCTGATGCGCGTCGTGATCGTGGACTCGGGATCGACACGGATCGCCGGCCTGAACCAGACCGTGGAAATTCCATTCTGACGGCGATCTGGTGCCCACCTAG
>Ga0209039_10000848_pt1 | contig 29406 bp, 32 predicted proteins | sample BogFormECP12_OM1_FD_188238 | JGI IMG/M metagenome (GOLD analysis project Ga0209039, IMG submission 188238) | Bog forest soil microbial communities from Calvert Island, British Columbia, Canada - ECP12_OM1 (SPAdes) (version 2) | ecosystem: Environmental > Aquatic > Freshwater > Wetlands > Bog ... | reverse complement strand
AGCATGGATGGACGCTTTCAACCTTCTAAAAACTGCAGGCGCAACGATCAACAAACGGTTTCATGGTCCTAACTTCATCTACGCTTATTGGCTCTATAACGAGCGCATTTTCCGTCAGAAATTGAAGAATCCCTAGCTTGTCAGCCTCACAGAAACTAACATGCTAGGGCTTTCGAGGGAGTCTAATAGAAAAATGAGCGATATACCTGACGACGAAGCAAAAAGGCAAGAAGAAATAAGGGAATGGGCAAGGACACAATGCAATCCTGAAGCTGAAGCGGTCACAGAGAAACATATTCAAGAAATGCTCGAAACCGCGGGCAAAATAGGAGTAGACAAATATGTGGATGAGCGCGAAGAGTTTAACCCCATACTTTTGGCCAAGGCCATAATGACGGACCATGAATTTATCTATGATGAAACAAGCCGAAAACTCTACGTGTACAGTCAAGACCAAAAACGATTCATAGACACTGCCGACGACTTGATACGCAGACAAATAGCCCTCCGCTTAGACGATTCGACGCGCAGTCGAATCTTTCCAGATGTACAATTCTACATTATAGCAACAGCAAAGACACGCAACTTAGACGAGTACCCGGAGCTAATCATAGTTGAAAACGGAATATTGGACGTATTGACTCACTCGCTCAAACCTTTTTCCAGCGAGTATTTCTTGACAGTAAAACTTCATGTCGCGTTTGATGAGAAAGCTGAATGTCCAAAAGTCCAGAAGTTTCTAACTGAGATACTTGACGCTGAACAGATCCGTGTTTTTCAGGAAGCAGTAGGCTACACGTTATACCGAGTTATGATTCATCATAAGGCCTTTCTGTTTTTGGGCAGTGGGGCCAATGGTAAAAGCACATTGTTAGAGCTCGTACACAAATTTCTAGGCTATGAAAACTGTTCTGCATTGACCATTCAAGACATCAATTACAACAGGTTTGGCACTGCCAACCTCTACGGAAAACTCGCAAACATCTGCAGTGACTTGCCCGCGTCGAAACTGGAACAGACAGGTACATGGAAACGGAGCGTAGGAGGAGATGTGATAAACGCAGAAGTCAAGAATAGAATGCCCTTTCCATTCATATCCTCTACAAAACAATTCTACGCAGCCAACACGCTGCCTCCCATATCAAACTCAGAAGACAACTTAGCCTTTTTCCGACGCTGGCTAATCCTAGAGTTCAAACATCAGTTTCTAGGACGCAAAGCCGACAAGAACAAACTCAATGAAATAACAACAGACCATGAACTCTCAGGTTTCTTAAACTTCGCACTAGTTGGCTTAACCCGATTATTGACAAACGGAGACTTCAGCCAAACAGAAGACCTGGAGGCTGTACGCACTCAATACCTAAAACGATCTGACTCAGTGAAAGCGTTCATAGAGGAGAAACTCGAAGTCACTAACAACCATGCCGACTTCATAGAGCAACAGAGCCTTTTTGATACCTTCATCGAATACTGTAAGGCTGAAGGCATACCGACCAAAGCCCAACAGCTTTTCACCAAAGGCATGAAGGATTTTTGTTCAGGTTCAAGATATGCCAAACACAGTGAAGGCCCAAGAGGACACCGCAAATACTTCTACGTCTACCAATATCTGAAGCTAAGAGTAAAACAGAAACAAGAAACCTTACTACCACCTGAAAAACCCTGCACAGACCTAGCCCTACCACTTCCGTGTGCCACGTGTGCCACGTGTACAGACTTTTCTATATCAACGTGCCACGTGAAAACTAAAAGTAATGGTGAAATAGGAAATTCCTGTACACAAGGAACACAAGGCACACCAAATCAGGAAGAGGTTGTTTGTGGCCACTGTAAGAAGTGGCATACTGGAGCCTGTAGCTTTTCTGGAGATCCTAACTGTGTAACTCCAGTTAATGCCTTTGCCAAAATATGCCCAGGATATGAGGAAGGGGAGGCATCCTCTTGAATGGAGAGATAGAGGAGCGCGCAGACCATGAAGAGTTTTGCGTCATGAACGAAAGAACTGTCCTTGTCCTCAATCAGACTTGCTTCTGCCGTAACCGAAACATTCGCTGCCGTCAATGTATCTATGATGGTAATCGTCTTTTCGCGCAGCTTGTCTGGATGCTGCTCGACATGCTTGAGGATAAAGAAGAGGTTCAGAGGCTTAGGAAATGATCACACTATTGAAGCTTCTCGTTCTGCTAAGCGGCGTTTTCTTCGCTGTTGAAGGCGCATCCAACTTGATATACTGGAGAGACAAGCCAACTCGCCAATTATTTCAACTTGGCAGACTCGTTAGGACAGTCCTCGGCGTCCTCGTTATCCTGCTTTCCCTTTTTGGAGGAGCCTAACCATGGTTGAGGAAGAGGCAACTCCGCTTTACCGTTGCCCTAAGTGCGGTTCAGACAAGCTGAACCGAAACGGCTTCCTCATGTCCTCGGAAGGCTTCAAGCTTCAAAAATGGGTCTGCCGAAACTGCGACTGTCGCTTCACCGAGAAACCAAACGATTATATGCGGAACCGGACAATTCCACAGCGTCATGTATGCGTAGAACTCCTGCAGGAGAAAACGAAAAACATGGCGCCAGAAACGGATGCAAAAACCGTTCTGGAAGAATCCCAAACAAAATTCGATGTTAAAGGAAAACTTGTCGAATACGCTTTCTACATGGAACGCCAAGGATACAACAGCGAAACCATACGAGGAAACAACGGAAGCCTCAGAGCCCTAATTACACGTGGCGCCTCATTACTTGAGCCTGAAACCATCAAGGACGTCCTCGTCAGGGAACAAAGGAAATTTGAGAATGGAGAGAAAGGATGGAGCAGCAACCGACGCCGAAACATAGCCAACGCTTACACACTCTTCCTGAAAATCAATGGTTTAACCTGGCAGAAACCGAAATGCAAGACTGAACGAAAAAACCCGTTCATGCCACAAGAAGCAGAAATCTATGACTTAATCGCTGCTTCCCCTCAAACCGTCGCTACCCTTCTGCAATTACTGAAAGAGACTGCCATGAGAGTTGGCGAGGCCTTACGTTTGAAATGGGTCGACATAGACTTTGAGAAGGTCATCTTAATGCTGAATGAACCCGAGAAAGGCAGCGATCCCCGAGTCTACAACAAGAGCGACCTTTCACCGAAACTCATGGACATGCTTAACAGTCTGCCAAGAATCAACGAAAGAGTCTTTGGAGGCAAAACAAGAAACAGCTTGAAAAACACGTTCTCACGTGTCAGAGCAAGACTAGCCAACAAACTACAGAACCCTCGACTTCTGGAAATCCACTTTCACACCTTGCGACATTGGGCTCTAACCATGTATCAGCATAAGGTCCACGACATAGTATTAACTGCCGCATTTGCAGGTCACAGAAACATCAACAACACCATGAAGTACATGCACTTAGAACAGATGCTCTTCACTGACGCTAACGACGACTTCATAGCCAAAACAGCGAGAACCCCGGAGGAAGCCGCTAGGTTGATAGAAGTAGGCTTCCAACTTGAAGACACCATCGATGGCGTACATCTGTATAGGAAACGCAAATAAGCCTAGACCGGCCGGGGTGAGTTGAAAGCATGGAAAATGCGGCCGGGGTGAGGTAGCTTGGTAGCCTATAGGCCTGTGGAGCCTAGCGCCTGGGTTCAAATCCCGGTCCCGGCCCTCCACATAATTCTATAAAGGAATACGTGGTGGTTGAGGGTTTTTCATCTATTTCGTTAGGAATCTTCTTCCAGTGGTGGTTTCGTATGTTTCTTTCTGTCTTCGTCCAGGCGCATCCATGTCTTAAAGTCTCTTGAGGGGGGATCTCTTTCAAATAGGTTTTTTCTTTTGGCTTCCAAAAGCGTGTTTTCTACGCCTACGTATTCCGCTGCGGTTTGGAGGGTATTTCCGGATTTGCGGGTTATTTCAAAGATATCAGCGAACTTGTTTCGCCATTCTTCGTCTCTGAGAAGGTGGTGATCCAAAATTACGTGAGGGATATTTTCTGCGATCTTTAAGAGATTATTCTTTGCGTCTAGATTCTGTCGTGCGGTAACTTTGAAGCCGGCCAAGTAAGTGGGTGGCCCGCCGATCATTAGCAGGTGAGGCTTTTCTGCGAGGATTTTTCGAAGCGTGACTTGATTCATCGGTCCCTGAACGTCTGAAGTAAAAAGGAAGGTTTCGTCTTTGCATCTTATGGTCGTCATTAGAACCCATCCTAGTTCCGAGTTTTCAGGTCCGTGGGGCACGGGGTCTGAGAAAGTGATTTGTGTGTCTTGGTATGCAAAGGTCTTTCCATCTGCGGCTTCAAATGACGAGACATGTTTGCCGGTTGTTTTTTGAAACAGCCAAGCTCTTTCGCGCTGGCTGTGGTTGATGTGATCTTTAGGGTTTTTTGCAAACACTTTTTTGCCTCTGTAAATCTGCTGGGCAGTATCGTTTGTCTGGGTCCATGTGCCTAGCCAATCTTCGAATGTGGGTGTCAAATGGTCGTAATGATAATGGCTTATTGTGATAATATCAGCCGTTTCAGCAGATTCAGCTATTTTTCGCCTGGCGCCTTTTATTGCCTCGAATTCTCGGGGGTGAGGAGGCAAACCTTGACGGATCGGGCAGAGGGAGACTCCTGCATCGAGTAGGATTTTCACGTCTTTGGTCTCAACGTAGGTGCACATGGATCTGACGCCGAGGCTTTCTGCTGCCAAAGGAACGATGTGGATCTGCTGTAACATGGCGACTTAGTAGACGAGTGCTGGTCGTATAAACTTTTTATCTCAGCCCATCCGTAAGCCTTTCGGCTGGCGATGAAGACTCTGGCCCCCATGATAACTAGATGATTGTGATCTTGAGTGCGGAGCCAGCTAAAATGCTCGCGCGGCACCTTCCATAAAGTCTTTGCGAACATAACCAATGTTCTTCATGATTAGCATAATCTGCAGTCTCTCACGGCGATATTGGAAATTTAATATTTCCAAATGTTCTAGCATAACTTTCATCCTTTGAAAGGCACTCTCTTTACTACTTCTAAATATTCGAGAGGAATATCACAATCTATGACTATTATCGAAAGAAAGGATGCGTCATAATTCACATCGATAGGTATTCCTTTCACATCCATGACTTTTGCATAAGCCTTATTCCAGTTAGCATATATGGGACAACCTAGTTTTTTTAGTTCTTTGCCCTTTATTTGTAGTACTACGGCTTCTGAGCTATCATCATTTTCACAGGCAACTCTACAGCACTTTTTTATAGTGTGGTCAATGTGATCGGCAGCGCGAACACCCCAATATTCTCCTTGTTTAACGTATTTCTCAAAACAAATTCCTGGTCGGGAAATGCCCCAATTTCTGTCTGGAACTCTTCTGAATAAAAATCCCGTAGTTTGAATATACCAATATCTTTTTGAGCTAGTCCCGTGGAGAAATAAGTCGGTGTCCTTTATTTTGAAATTCAAGGGGTGTTCCTTGGAAAATTGTTCTTCCCAATTTACACCCATGCAAACCAACCAAATACTGATCACCTGACAACCCAATAAGAATCTTCCCTCTCTTTTCTCTGTCAACGCGCCCTAACCGAGATTCAACAATGAATCTATCAAGCGCGCCCCCTTCACACGCTAGGTGTGAAGCTGCTTGAACACCCACGGCGGAACACGCTTTCTCTTTGGCCCGACCGCATCGGCGACGAGAATTATCTTTGTCTTGTTAGGATTAACCATCCACGCCCTAGCGCGCCACTTCTTCCGGGCATTGTCCCGCTTGAGCAAGTTCATATTATGCATCACTTTTTTCTTCAGGCCAATAAGTCTAAAAAGGCACTCTCCGTGCGCTACTATGCTGTCAGTAGTTTCTCCATTTCTCTGGGTTTCTGTATTCAATTCTAGGGCCGTCTTGCATCAGTATACCCATGAGTTTTCTGAAATCCTCATTGGACAGCTTATTCACATTCAGGAAAGTCTTTCGTGAAAGCCTTCTCCTTCTCCCCATCCTAAGCCCCAGAGAAATCAGTCCAAGAAACCATATAAGTCAAATTGCGGCAGTCACAGTATGTCAAAAACAGAAACATACAACTCCGCTATGCAAGGTTCGCTCGAGCACTCAATAAAGTGCGCACTAAAGGGTTTGTGGAAGTGCTTCTTCCGGCTGACGCGAATGAATTTTGGCGCTCGCGCTCTACTCGAATTTTGACGCGACATCTTCAAGGACAATCACTGGCATTATCCTAGGCGTTCCCATTTTCAATGCGCGCTGGGAATTGTATAAGCCAAACAACGGGGAATCCTGATTAGAAGACAGATATTGTGCCATGAAATCAGAACACCTGGATTCAAAGGGGAAAGTGTTCCTCGTTGATGCTTTTGTATACGAGATTATTTAAAAAACAATAGGGCGTGCACTGTTTCATGCTTGGCTTCGGCACAATGTGAATATGAGTCAGAATTGAGTCTTATCTGTTCATTTTTCGCCTGCAGGTTTTTCCCAGAGCTCATATTTCTTTTTCTTCAATTCGCTTCTCTTACGGTGCAGGAACCGGTACACTGTGCCGTGCATGCTTCCTTTGATCAACATCTCTATCGCTTCCCTGGCGATTTGAACCTGTTCAGCAGTTCCTATTACTCCGACGGTGTGTCCATAGACTGAAACATTAGTGTCCGTCAACTCTTCAATTATGCTGCGCGTTTTGCCGTTCATACCGATTATGCGTCCTTGAACCCTCTTGATGTCCGCTTCGGACTTGCCGAAGACATTTCGCAAGTCTATGATATCTAACAGGGATTCTTCGTCGCGTACTAATCGAAACGCATGTTCTGGAGAGAAACCTCTCCCGATCGCCGTTACCAGTTCTTTTGCCTTGAAAAGCATTGAGGGATCTTCAGCTTTGTCAATCAGGGTTATCGTTACGTTGCCTGCTTCACTGTCGATTTGAAGTTCCACGTTTAGTTTATCCTCTAGGTGTTTCTTTGTTTTTCCTTCAGGTCCTATTAGGACGCCCACGCGTTCCTTTGGAATTTTGAGGATAGCGCTAGCTTTCGCCATGACCCGTCACCCTCCTGTAGCTTTCCTCCATTGTCGGAACCTTCACACCTGACCGGCCGAAATATTTGTTCAGGTTGGTTAAATCTCTTCGCAACAGAAAATCGGACATTGGATGGACCAAGGGAACTGCCTGTGAAACATCGAACAATACTGGATTTCCCTTCCAAACCATTATGTTGTATTCGCTCAGGTCGCCGTGAACGATCTCAGCCTTTTTGTAAAGACGTTCCAAATTGATCATTAGTGTTTCGTATATTTTTTCGGGGTCTTTCGGCGTTTTCTCTTTCAGAGTTGGAGCGCTTTCACCGTTCTCTCCGACGAACTCCATAATGAGCACGTTTTTCTTTACGGCAATTGGTTTAGGCACTCTTACTCTTGCGCGAGTGGCAAGCTCCAAATTCTTGAATTCCTTCTGAGCCCACGCGAAAATCAGCGATCGGGTATCATGTTTGACCCCTCTGAACCTGGGGTCGCCTTCGATGTATTTCAAGAGGCCTTTTCGGAATTCTGCTGAGACAACAAGGTAGATTTTGATGGCTAATTCCTTCCCCGCCTTGTCTTTTCCCCAGTAGACTCTTGACTCTTTCCCCGCTCTCACGACGCCATGAATCTCGTCAATAATACCCTTATTCATGAAGTCATAAACTACCATTAACGTCGAACGATCGAAAACTTCCTCCATAGCCGCTCGATCGGATGAAAAGTCTTTGTTTAGCATCCGTTGGTCGTAGTCATAGTTCTGCTCTTTCCTCGCTAGTTTGTCTTCGACTTTCTGGGCTCGCTGCCTACTCATATGTTTCCCCTTTTTCCCTCTTTGTTATTGCTGCTCTTGGTTTATATCAATATTGTCGGGAAAAGCCTGTGGGGTGGACATTCACACTCGGACATGGATGTTTCCGGGCTTCTTTCGCGTACTTCGATGACGCTTCTGCATGCCAAACCATGGACAGACGTCCAAAATATGCTTGTCTGCCTTCTATAACTTGTTTATAGTTTGCGAAATCGAGATTTTTGGCCTTTTCATATGCTGCAATATACATTTAACAGGGTCTTCTGTTTTTTCAATATTGCACAGCAGTTAGGTCTGAAGCCTATTTAGCGTGCGCCGATCGTTCCACCAAAAGATTATACCGTAATGTAATTCTCTCTGCGAAGAGTTTCCGCCTGGGCCTTGGTGTATCGCCAAATAATATCTCCACGTTTGTCAGACTGAAAGTCCCAAGGCGAGACCAACACAACGTCTCCTTCGCGGATCCACACTCTTCTCTTCATCTTGCCCCGAATTCGACACAAACGTTCGTTACCATCTTGACACTCTTACTAGAACACGATCAAAACCGAGCAGCTTTATCGCCACGCCCAAAATATCGTTTGCAGAGGGAACCACCAATTGGTTCAATTCCCCTTCGCTTAACACTTTCTTCTTACCCAAGCAAGAACCCCTAACATGGGTTATTAAGAGAAGTATTCTTCTTCCTTTTAAAACTGTGTTCCCGTAAGAAGTGGAAGTCTACACAACCCAATCAAATGAAAAAAAAGCATTTGGAACTGCCAATCGTGTAGAAGCAATCTCTTTCCTTCAAGAGATAATGCCACAAAATAGCCCCCGTCACAATTGGCGAGTGCCACACAAAGAAGGCCACCTTCCCACGCGCACTTCCCTTTTTTGTTTGTTCTCCGTTTGATGCTTTTGCTTATAGAACCTCAAACAGATAGCTAGGACGCGAGCCTTTTGCGCTTGCCAATGTAATAGAAAACAACTCCAAATCCTATAACAACAAGAAAAGCAATTGGCAACAAAAAGTCAACGTATCTAGTTGCAACTGCTGCGCCTCCGAGAACAAAGGGAACAATCAGTAAAAGGATACACAGAACACTAAGGATCTTCGGTAACTTAGGCAAGGTATTCATCTCTCGCCTATGTGAACCTCCTATTTTACCATTCCTTGCGTGTGCAGAGAAGCGCGGTCAAAGTTTCACGATTTGGGCGTGGGGTACTCCTTCTATGTGAAGGATTGCATCTGGATGGACGTAGCCTTTTTCAACTGCTTTCTTCACGATGTTTTTGCCTACCAAGTTAACGATGGTGCAGTTCTCTATCATGCATAATGCTTCTTCAATACTTACTTGTGCACCCTTGTAGAAGTCTTCCTTGACGCAAAACATTATTTTTCCTTGTCGCAACGTCTTTCCTATGATTTCTACGTCGCATGCGGCGAGCAACACATTTCTGCCGATTTTTTTGATGTTTACATAGACTTCCGACATTGGAACGCTCTCAAAGCTGCTTGATGGATGATTTTGCTCCACAAGCTTGGCAGACTAGGAACGACAGACGTTTATCCTTGACAATCTTCGTGTCAGGACGTTTGCAAATGGGGCAGGTAACGTAGCTCTCCTGGTATCTTTGGATGAGTCTGGCAAAAGTGTCTTCTGAAAACTTGCCTTGAAAGATGACTCTTGAGCCCTGCACTGTTGCAGCCGTAGCCATCTCGCCTGTTAGAAACTTGAGCAGATGCTGCGGGTCACGATCTAAGGCCTCCGCAGCCTCTTTGAAATTATAAATTACGGTTCGCATACCTATCCGTGCATATTGAAGCCTGGGAATCTCTAAGCGTTCGCTCTTGATTCCGACCTCAGGAATCTGAGAGCGCGCCCTTTTTAGCAACTCATCATAATTATACTCCAAGAGTATTCCTCAACGGAAACATGGAACGCCATCCTATTTAAAAGTTATAAACGACAGGCACTGAAACACATTGGTAGAGGTTTATCAAAGGGACGTTATCGTATTATGAATCCACCTGTTTGGCCTAGGGTTGGATTCGCCCCAGCAGCTTGAGCGCGCGCGAGCGGATGATGTCCAATATTCAATGTTGCCTCTGAAAAGTTTAAAGAAGCCTCAGATGTTTAGTGTACATTCTGATTGGTGAGTAACCTTGGATAATCCGAGTCACCCTTACATTCCTAACTCGGTTCCTGAGATAAAAAAAGAAATGATGCGGAAAATTGGAATAGAAAATATTGATGAGCTTTATTCAGATATACCGGAAAAATATCGCTTGAGAAAACCGTTGAACATACGGCGGCGACCGTTGTCGGAACTCGAGGTCAAAAGGCATATCGAAAACCTCCTTTCAAAGAACACTTCGTGTATTGACATGCCCGTTTTTCTCGGGGCTGGATGTTGGCCCCACTATGTCCCTGCCGTGGTCCAAGAAATCGTTGGCCGCAGCGAATTTCTCACTTCTTACACACCTTATCAACCTGAAGTTTCGCAGGGAATGTTGCAGGCTCTTTTCGAGTATCAGAGCATGATGTGCGAATTAACGGGCATGGAGGTCTCTAACTGTTCAATGTATGATTGGGCCTCAGCTCTCGGGGAAGCAGCACGAATGGCAGCCAGAATAAAGAATCGGAACGAATTGCTTGTGCCCAAAATTATTCATCCAGAAAGATTCTCGACGTTGCAAGTCTACGCTGAACCGGCCGGAATCATCGTCAAGAAAGTCGGTTATAATCCTAAAACAGGGCAACTGGACCTTGACGAGTTGAAGAAAAAAATCAGTGACAAAACAGCAGCTGTCTACATTGAAAACCCGTCTTACCTTGGTCACATCGAATCGCAAGTCAACGAAATAAGCCAAATTGCCCACTCGCATGATTCTCTCTTCATCGTGGGAGTTGACCCTTCCTCTCTAGGAATACTGAAGCCTCCCGGCGAATACGACGCAGACATAGTCGTCGGCGAAGGTCAACCACTGGGAAACGGAATGAATTATGGAGGCCCCCTCCTTGGAATCATGGCATGTAGAGATAATGCCGCCGTCTTTAGACAGATGCCCGGCAGGATAATTGGGTTAACCACAACCATGGATGGAAGCAGACCCGGATTCACAATGGCTCTGCAAACCCGCGAGCAACATATCAGACGCGAAAAAGCAACATCAAACATCTGCACGAATGAGGCTCTCTGCGCCCTTGCCTCCGCCGTTTACATGGCCCTTCTGGGCCCTGAAGGCTTCAGACAACTCGGAGAAACCATAATAACCAATGCTAATTTCGCGATTCAGCTGTTGTCGAAACTTCAAGGCGTAAAGGTGCCTGTTTTCAAATCTGCCCACTTTAAGGAATTTGCGGTAAACTTTGACGAAACGGGTCTTTCGATCGAAGAAGTAAACAAGAGATTGCTTAACCGTGGAGTGCATGGAGGCAGAGACATTTCGAACGAGTATCCAGAGCTTGGACAAACAGCGCTCTACTGCGTGACTGAAGTCCATACGAAACGTGAAATCGAATTATTAAGAGACTCGTTGGAAACGGCGATAAAGGAAAGGTGAAACTGCAATGTATGAACAGGCAGATTGGAATGAACAGGTAATATTCAAACTTGGGAAAAAAGGCAGAGTGGGCCACGTTTTGCCAGAAGCTGAAGACGAAGTTCGCCGATTAGTTGGAAACGTAGAGCAAATGCTTCCGGAACAAATGAAACGAACGAAAAAGCCGAATCTGCCGGAACTGTCTGAGGTACAAGTTGTGCGGCACTTCACTCGACTGTCGCAAATGAATTACGGCGTTGACAGTGGACTCTATCCCCTCGGAAGCTGCACGATGAAGTACAATCCCAAAATAAACGACTTAGTCGCGAATCTGCCGAAGCTCGGCATGGTTCATCCTTATCAGGACGAAGGCACCGTGCAGGGAATTCTCCAAATCTTATACGAAATCGAACGCTGGCTGAGCGAGATAACAGGCACTTACGAAGTGAGTTTGCACCCCGCTGCCGGTGCCCACGGCGAATTGCTTGGCACATTGCTTATGCATGCCTGTCTGAAAGAGCAGGGCCAATGCGAAAAAAGAACGGAAGTCATTGTTCCAGATTCTGCGCATGGAACCAATCCTGCCAGTGCCGCCATGGCGGGTTTCAACGTCGTCATCATACCCTCAGCAAAAGATGGATGCATCGATGTTGAAGCGCTCAAGTCAGTGGCTTCTGAAAAGACCGCGGGCCTCATGCTTACAAATCCGAACACACTTGGGATATTTGAGAAAGACATCGAAGAAATAGCTAAAACAATACATGAGGTCGGGGGTTTACTCTACTATGACGGAGCAAACCTCAACCCTCTGCTGGGAAAAGCAAGGCCGGGAGACATGGGATTTGACATTGTACACATAAACATCCATAAGACTTTCAGCACGCCTCATGGCGGCGGCGGTCCCGGCGCAGGTCCAGTTGGAGTTTCAAAGAATCTGTCCCAGTTTCTCCCAGTGCCAAGGGTGACTTTCGATGGAGAACGCTATCACTTAGACTACGACAAGCCTCGAAGTATCGGCAAGATACGAGCCTTCCAAGGAAACATTGCGGTTTTGCTGAGAGCTTACGCTTACGTGTTGAGCATGGGTTTCGACGGTTTGAAAGAAGCAGCAGAGACATCAGTTCTTAACGCCAACTACATGCTGAAAGAACTTGGAACCATAAAGGGTCTACTGATACCATATGATGGCAAGAAACCCCGCAAACACGAATCTGTAGTCAGCGCTAAACCATTAAAAACAGAGACGGGAGTAACTGCTCTAAACGTTGCAAAGAGACTGCTTGACTTTGGTTTACACGCACCAACAGTCTACTTTCCACTCATCGTCGACGAAGCATTAATGATAGAGCCAACGGAAACTTTCGAGAAGGAGGAACTTGATAGATTCATCGAAGCAACCAAACAGATCTGTCAAGAAGCATATTCAAGCCCGCAGACCGTACTAAATGCTCCACATAACACGGCAGTTCCCCGGCTGGACGAGGTGAAAGCGTCGCACCCAAGGACCATGGCCCTGAGCTGGCGAATGTACCTCCAGAAAGGAGAACAAGCCTGAAAACCCCGCATAACGATTATATACCGTGAACATGCCTTTATCAACAGAAACCACGTTGGAAGTTTTGAAGTTGACCGAAATTGAAGACAAAGTGCGCGAAGCGGTTGGTAAAATCGTTGATCCAGAAACTGGCATGACCTTCGGCGATATGCAAATGATAACTAACGTCAAAGAAGAAGAACCAGGCGTGTTTAAGGTCGAATTCGTCCCCTCAAGCCCCTTCTGTCCTATAGCCTTCAAACTCGCAGCTGATATCAAAAATGCTGCGCTCAAGGTTGGGGGAGTTAAAAAAGCTCGAATATATTGCCGCGGACACGCGATGGAACAACAGATAAACGAAATGACGAACAAGGATCAATAACAATTCACGTCTAAAGGTGGAAATCAAAGCCCTCCTTTTCGCACGCGTGGAGTTTTTCCATTAGAAGATTTGATGAGCCAAAGTTTCTTTTGGTGACGCACATAAAGTCGCCTGACCATGCGACTTACGTACGGCTGCCCAAATAGTTCTCGGTTTTTGGGACAATGCATTGTTTTTTCGCGGGGGGTTAGGGAAAAGTTTCTTAGCCCTCGGTCACATCGTTAAGTGCGTCCGCTACTAGTTTACATTCGCATCGATTCAAGAAGAGGGCAGAGAGAAGAGCAAGAAATTGGCCAAACAGACGAGTCAAACGAAAGTTGTTCCCAAGAAATGGCTAGTCTTTCTTGGAATAATCGGTTTAATAGGGCTGATCCTTATTGTTTTTGGAGTATTTTCGATATTCGAGATATCGGTACTTTTAGGTGTGACATCATTGGTTCTAGGATTCTTCATATACATTGTATTTATACTGATAGAAAGGAAGTTGAAACTTCTTTAGCGCGCGGGAAGGAAACGTCAGATTTCCGCATGACCCGAAGAAAGTGCCAGCTCGTTGGGCGCGCGCGAAGGAATTTCAGCTCGGACTTGACTCTTTGATTTACGGGAGTTATTTCTGAAAACATTAAAATATGTGACCTGCTTCGACTCTTATAGTGCATGCCACAGTGCGCGCAAACACGAATGGTGATTTGGGATGAATGAGGCAAAACCAAGCCAAACAGAGCCAAAGAAGGCTTTGGGGGGACGTATCATTCCGGTACTCGGAATAATCTGCATCTTATTGATTGCCAGCTTAGGCGGGGTAATGGCATACTATACGATGGCAATCAACAATAAGGACAATGATTTGAACACTCTTCGTTCCGAGGTATCTGAACTAAATGCAACGGTTAATCAATTAGATGCAACGATAATCGAGCAGAATAACACGACAAATTCGCTCAATGCAACAGTAAATCAGTTAAATGCAACGGTTAATCAGTTGAATACAACGATAATCGAACAGAACAACACGATAAATTCGCTGAATGCCGACCTTCAATTGGCGCGTGACGGAGATGTTTCGCCGCAAACAGCATACGTAATGGTGAACAGTGGAGTGTTGGTTGTTGACGTAAGAACCCCAGATGAGTACGATATCATGCACATAAATAATTCCATAAATATTCCCTATTACAACATGACCGATTTTGCAACCAGGCTGGCTCCGTTGGCTGGAAAACAGAATACACAAATGGTATTGTATTGCAGAACCGGGATAAGAAGCAAGAACGCGTGGCTGTATCTGAACTCCAGTGGCTACACAGAAATCTACAACATGCTTGGCGGAATCAATGGTTGGAGAGCGATGAACTATTCTGTTTGGGAGGCCCCTTCGGGCCCTATAAGCGTGACGGAAGCACGTTGGATGGTAGACATTGGACAAGGAGTAAACGGCACGTTTCCGAACTTGGTCATAATTGACGTTAGAGACAGTGGTTCCTACACGACAGGACATCTGCCGAACGCAACAAACATTCCCTACACTGATGATTTTGCTTTCAATGAAACAATAAGGAGCGTCTTGTCTGGAAAAGAGGATTCCGAGATAGTTGTCTACTGTGCAGGCGGTGGGTGTGAATTATCATCTATGGCCTCTAGTGTTCTGATAGAAGATGGATTCACAAATGTTTATTGGATTCCCGACGGCTTCGCCAGTTGGGCCGCCGCGGGCTACCTAGTCGTTACTCCAAATGGGACGACAGGAAGCGCCTAGTGTGTCCGACCACAACAAGCTGCACCCAACGCTGCACGCTCGATTTCATTACGCAACTGCCTTCTTGAGCGCAGACCGAGACGTGCAAAACGGAATTATAGCCATTTTTCAACAATTTAGGAACACACATAGCACGCGTATTAGATGATGCTGACTCTAGCCTTAGACGGTGGAAAAAAGATTGAAGCGCGCGCAGCGGCAGGGTTTGAGTATGCGACGGAGAAAGACGGTGTGATGCAGTTCAGAAAGCCAAAGAGATATGTCAGTTTTGCCTAGACAGGGAGGGCTTAAAGGTAAGAATACACTACCAAAAGCCTTAAGTGGGCAGTTTTGACCTTTAAGTAACGGTTTTTCCAGCATTTCAACCAACAAACCTTTTGGGTTTTCTGAACAGCTTTACACCGTTCATCTCTGTCACATACTCGAATCCTGAACCGATCAGTTTCTTGGCTTCATCTATGTCTGTTGCAGTTGCAGCGTCGTACTCGCTGTCTTTGAATTGGATAAGCTGCGTATACTTCAGAGTATTCTCGATTTTTTTGTGGCCTAAGAGTTTCTTGACTAGAAGGATGTCTCTTGTTTGATGATACAGCATAGTGGCTCCAAAATGTCTGAATGTTCTCAATGTTATGCTTAGGAGTCTGGGGTTCTGGAGGTTGTAAGCTGCCTTCTTTCTTGTGTTGTCGAATGATTCTTGCATGTGTCTGTAGAGTCGGTTGAAAACGTACTCTGATTCTTTCGGAAGCATATTCAGCATAGCGATTAGTTGACTTGAAACTGAAAGTCTTCGCGGATTATGGTTTTTGACTGGCCGATTGATAGTTATGGTGTTTCCTGTTATGTCGGTCCATTTCAGCCGTATAGCTTCTGAAGGGTCGGCCATTGTTTCTTTCAAGCATTGAAGATAAGCTGCCAGTCGATGTGTTCTTGCGCTTGTGATTAGAGCGTCTATCTCAGCGAGTTCCGGTATGAAGGGCAGGTTTTCTTCTTGTCGATAAGTGGGCATTGCCCAGGATAACTTCAACATTTTAGTCAAAGCATCGTAGGCATAGCATACTTGCATTTTCGTTCCGTTTTTCCAATGTTTCTTAGCGATAAGTTCCTTGATGCTTTCCGAGTTGTAGATGTCAGCGCCAGAGTTAAGAAGCATTTTGAGACAATCATTATATCTGGAGTCTTCACCGTAGCCTTCTTTCTGAAGATAAAGCTCATATTGCAGTAGTAAACCCTTTTTGGTCTGTTGATTCACGTTTCCAGTAACTAATTCTCCCGCAACCTTTTCAACGGTTGCATTGTCCAAGTTTTTCGCTTCCTGCAGGATAGCGCACACTTGACGCTTGCCATCTGTCCGTGAAGTCATATAAGACTTGTTAGGATCGCTGAATCTGAAACCGCATTTTCGACATAGAAACCGTTGAACACTGTCTCCTTCAGCTAACAGTCTTAAACCATCTTTGAAAAGCTTATTTGAACCGCATTGAGGACAGCACGAGACAGCTTCAACCATACATCTCAGAGTCCTTTTTGGTTTCATCTTCTTCTATAGGCTGAAAATCACCACACATCTTAGGACATCGACTAATCTGGACTATACAATCAGGGTTAGGATGCGGACAAGCTCCAGTACGCCACTTCTTACAATGGTTAGCGGTCAAACCTTCTTTTTCAAGTGTCAGTTTTGTGCCAGTTGTGCCGTTTGTGCCGACCTCTGAAACTTTTTTATCCCTATTAGAAAATTCAGATAGTGTTTTTTCTGTTTTAGAACAATTAGATGGTAAGGTCGGCACAGTCGGCACAGTCGGCACAATTTTGATGTATCGCCAGGCAGACAGGGGGTTACTTTTTCCTCTATCATCTTCAAGCCTTATTCTTATATGTTCAGCTCCGTTGCAGAACTCTTGCATGGTTTTGGTGAAAGCCGCTTTAGGAACGGTCTGCAGTTTTTCATTATGGCAGTATGTTATGAAGTCACGATAGAGGACGTCAACAAACACATAATCGCTATGTTCGTCTGTCACAGTGATTTTTTCGTTTATGTAGGCTTGTGCGCTATTTGACAGTTTGACGTAAGCCTTTTCCGTTTCCTCTTGTGTCATGTTTTCCGTGAAGTCTTTCTGTTCTTCGAGTCGTTTCAGACCTTCCAGGGCCCAGTTCAGGAATCCGCTAAGTTCGTCTGGTATGATTAGCTTGTCTATGATGTGTTTGTCAGCTTTTTTGCCTATGAACGTGTTTTTGAATTCCAGTATCTTGAATCGACTGTAGAAGGCTAGGCATGCTTCTGTGTTAGGTATTGGAGGTATGCGGTTACAGCTAAACAGGAGCTTCGCGTAATTGTCGAAATTGAAGGGATTTTTGTGTTTGTGTTCTCCTGGGAGTCTGTCGCCTCCTGTTATCATTTTGAATATGCCGGTGTTGGCCAGTTCCTTGCTTGGTAGATCCGCGCTTATGTTGGCTAGTTTATGATGTAGTTCGGCGAGGCTGAAGCGGTTGTAGCATAGGCTCTGTATGGTTTGGTCGCTCACGTTGTCCTCCTTGCCAAGAAATATTGTGATTAGCTCTAGGAGTTTTGACTTGCCGTTTCTTCCAACACCCACGAACAAGAGGCATACGTGATAGATGATTTTTCGGTATAGACAGTAACCAGTGTACTCTTGAACTATCTGTCTTTGCCTCTCTTCTGGCTGAATTTCACCCAGAAACTTCATTATTGCTGGACATGAAGCATTAGTATCATATTTGACTGGTAGTTTCTGAGTGAGATAATAGTCAGAGCTGAAATCTTTCAGCTCTCTTGTCAGAACGTTCAAGGCGCCATTCTGCACGGCAATAAGCTCGGGGTTAGCATTCATTTCCACTATAGGAGCGCTGTTAGCAATGTAATTCTCCACTTCCACGTAATAATGTGCCTTTGTGTTTTCATCCAAACGCTTGACTATTTCACGCTTGAGAAGTTGCTCGGTCTTATCGCTGTATATGCCTTCCTTCTCAACGTAATAGTAGAGGATCCCGCTGTCCTTTTCAACTATGAAAACATAGTCTTCCTTGATGTCCTTCGCCAGAATAATCGGGTTAATCTCCGACTGTGTGAGTATCTTCTCATCCACTAAGCCTTGAGAAACCGCAAGTTGTAGGACCTGTTTGAATTTGGCTCCTCGCAAGGCTCCTTTCTTGGCCTGTTCGCACTGGATTATACCTTCCTTCATGGCAAGGTACTGGAGCGATCCGCCTCCACTATTATGCCTGAAACAATACCATTGGTTCGTCTTGACGTTCAGGTGAAAATTCTTTTCTGTCGTACTATCATGAAAAGGGTGGGGGCCTTGGTACTCGTTAGGGTTGAGTCTGTTCAATTTTGAGAGGTCGACGAGTTTTTCCAGTTGAAAACCATATACGTCAAGTTGATTCTGGCTCTCAGTTTCTTCACTAAGCTTGAATCCATCCTTACGGAGAACACTATAGAAAATATCTTCAATGCTTTCAACTTCTGTAGGTGAATTGTCATTAAGATTTGTGTAGCCTAGGCTAGGAGGCATAAGGCATACTTTCTTTTCACCCAACAATTCAAGGGCTACAGCATCATGGAACGTGCCGTCCGTCTTAGGCTTCGTCCGACTCCAGTAAACTTGATGGATCCCTTTGTTCACGGTTTGATGTGTCTGCGTGATGGGGAACTCTTTTAACAGTTCTTCACCCTTAGCCTTAGCTTCATCCGTCAATTCCCTGCCTTTCTTATCGTGGTCTATGACAGCTAGGTACAAACCGTTTTTCGCTTGAGTTCCAAGTACGACAGCTATAGCATTGGCATTGTTAAAGTCTAATCCCTCAAACTCTGCATCCGTCTGTGGCTGAGTTTCCCATTGAGCCCAGGACGTAACATAGGGCTTCTTATCGTACTCTCCGTTGTCTTTCTGAGAAATTTTGAAAGGAATAACAGGTATGCCGAGTTCATGGTATGCCTGAGCTGCAGCTTTAATGTCAGCGTCTTCGGTGTTGTTCATTCGATAACGCCTTCCTCCTGCAGAATCGTGACCATCGCACTGTTAATTTTGTCTTTCAGGCGTTTCTCTTGCTCTTCCAGATGTGGTGAAATTGGTTTGATTAGATTGGCTAGACTATTCGTTATGAGGCTTCCAGCTTGGACATCGTTTAGTGCCTCCCATTGATAGGCTCCTGGATGATCAGGGTTTTCAGGTATGCCGTACTCTTTTACTTGTTCTAGCGTTAGACCTACACGTTCAATATTGAACGGAGTTTTACACCATGCCTTAATGTCGTTCAAGGCAGCCTCTAAAATCTGGAAGCCTTTGAGGTCATAGTCACCGAAATACAGTATCTTAATCGGTTTGTCGTATGTCTTGCTGATTTTTTCGAGTTTTTTAGCCAGCTCCCATTTTAACGGTATGCTGCAATCTCCGCGAAAAGGGACTAAGGACAATCTGTAAGACTGTGTGTAATGGGTGAACTGTTGGAACATAGCGTATGCTTCAAACCAAACCTGAGCATAGTTTTCTTGTTCTTCAATGCTGTCTAATTGTATATCGTAGCCGGCTGAAAACTCTCCCTTCCAGAATCCTTGTCGTACGCTGTCTTCTAGGATGTCAGGGGTCCATTCATCATAGAATTCTTTGCGAGCGCGTGAAAGCGCATAATCAAACTTGTGGACGCTGCCTATGCCTTTGTCTTTCAAGAGGCCACTCTGTAACGCACGGTAGAATAGCCAGCGGAGGTTAGATTTGTATGGGACACTCTTTATTGTGGCAAGGCAAAAATCTAAGAGTTCCCGCGTCTCACCCTTTGGCTTCCAGATCATTGCTTCACAGCCTTAGCGGCGGTGACACTTACAGGAACATGGTTTCAGATTCTTGTCTCTCGGAGCTGGAGATCCTTTCACATGACCGCATCTTAGACATCGTTTTTGTTCAGTGGGAATGTTGAATGTGTGACTCACAGTGTGACCTCCTCCAGCGTCTTAACGCTTGGAGCCTTTCGCGTTATTCCCTCTTGAGTGGTTCACTCCGTAACAACGGCAACGGCACTTTTTCTTCTCACTTTTCGCGCACCAACAACGACGACAGCACACACCCTTCCAAGGTTTCTCATCTATCTGCTTCTGGACTGGAGCTTTACCATCGAGTGTTATCTGGACTTCTGTCATGGTTATCGCCTTCGCCTGACAAACTGGCTTTGCTTACGGCCAACCGTTTTCGAGTCTGGAAACACCCACACGTACCATGATACGCCCTGATTGTCTTTCGTGGTGATCCCACCACCTGCATGGTCTAAAACGAAGGTTCTGAGTGTCACAAGGTCAGCGTTTGTTTCGATGTCGCAAAGCTGAAATGGACCGTTCTCACTCGTTTTGTCTTGCCATGGTATAGCGTCAATGTTAAATGGCAGTTTAGTGGAGTCTTTTGTGAGTGGAACCGAATCTTTGCCCTGCATAGAACTTTGTGCCAGAAGTTTCTTGACTGCCATTCTTAATGCTTGATTTGCAGCATCCTGGGCATCCAACCATATTAGAAGGTCTTCGGCTGAAATCTGAACTTCAGTCATTCTCTGGCTTCTTCCTGAGCCTTCTTTTCTAAATCTCTCGCATGAAGTAGATCTGCCTTTATCAACTCGAGACTTTTCAAAGCTGTCTCAATGGACGTATTTTCTGAGTATAGCAAGACGGCTGCTCTGTCAGGAGTTGCGTTTACTCTTGAGCCGAGAATGTTATAGAGCGATCGTGGTATGTAGGCAAGTCTCTCTTTTTCATTAATTCTGATTTTGAGTTCCAATTCAATCATCTTCGATTTGAGTTTACCATAAACTCATTAAGAGAATCTTAAGTAATCCTTATATTTAAGGTTTACAGTAAAGTAAGTGTGGGCTGCGCGCAGTGTGGTAACAACCATGACCTCTGATAAACCTAAACCTCAAGATGTTGAAAAGTTGAAAACCGAATTCCAGATACTCCAAGCATTGGAAAAAGGAAAAATGCGCTGGAAACAATTGAAAGAAACGATACCGATCTCTACAAGAACTCTTGCAGATAGGCTCAAAGAGCTACAAGGGAAAGGTGTCATTCGCCGAATCATAGATGATAGTTCATATCCTCCAGCCGTGTATTACGAGAAAACATCAAATGTTATTCTAATGCCATCTCCTAACGGCGAGCACGCACAAATCTGGAAGATGCTTTCTCAATTTCGAGATGAGGAAAGAGAACTGAGAAAAGTAGTGACTACACAATTGGAAGGAAACGCATCACCAGAAGACATTCTGGAAGCGGCTATTGAGGGTTACATTGTTGACCTTCTCTTCACCCTCAGATACAGTATTGAAGAGTCAAAAATGGCCCCATACCTTGTTTTCTACCATAAGGAAATGTACGCTGCTAGATTAGAACACTTGATAGAAGCTGTGGCTAGTAAACCCGAGCTGGCCAAGGCTCTTCATGATATGCAAGAAAAGCTTATGCTGGAAAGAAAGAAGGAAAGCGACAAAGCTTTTGAGAAATGGTCCAAACCCTTTAGCAATAAGACTCTCGCGAAGGCCATAATTAGATTGTACAGTCAGAAAGTCGCATCGGGTGATGAAAAGGGAAATGCATATGAATTCTTGAGCAGGCTAATCGAAAACCAAGAGTTACAGAATGAACTACAGCACCAGTCCGAGATTGAGGTCGATATGCAGGAACTGGAGAAAATTCATAAAGAACCAGGTTGGAAAGCCCTCAATGCCAAAAGTCCAGCTTAATCAAACCCCGATACGTTCAAGAGTGGCATATTTTAGGCTGCCAGGTCTAGGTATTTTGCTTACAAAGTGTTTGGTTGATGGAGCTCTGTGCGCATGCACGCTTGAACACCATGTAATTCCTTGCTAGAGTCCACGTCATTATCTGAGATTCATAACACACATTACGTAATCTTCTGCAGTTATCCAAGAGGGATTTTGAAGATGCGCTATCAACCGCTCGAGGCTAATTGTCCAGAATGTGGGAAACCATTGAAAAAGAACAAAGGCGCTGCTAGGTATAGCTGCGAAAACAGTGCTTGTTCAGTCATATTTGTTCGTCATCCTGACAAACCATTTATGCAGATACAATACGAGGCCAGAGCTCGCTCTTGAGTCTCAGATCGCGAGCCCCATTCGTTCACCCTAAATTCTAAACCTGTTCCATCTTATCGTTTGTTTCTAAGAAGGTTCTAGCAAGAGTTGAAAAGGTCAACTTTCGGTAGTGGATTTCGTCGTCAAGGCTGACGATGAAGTTGTCCATCCTACCCAAATCAACGTATGGATTTTTCCTTATTTCATCTAGGAGCTGTCTGTATGATGAGTAATCCTTATGGAATGACCCCATAACCGAGTCATAGTTCAAACCGATTCCTCTCTCAATAAGAACTACGTTGGATGGGACAGAAGGAGCTTTCTTCTGAGCCCTTTTTATTGCTTCTTCCATTTCGCTCTTGTCGACGCCTTCTTTCCATGAAAAGAAAGTTAAAACAAACAAGTGATAGCCTAACTTGTTGAAATTTGGAATAACCGTGTATTCTGAGATGTAGCCTTCCTTTTCAAGCATTGCTCTTGTCCGTGTCACCGTGGGTTGGGAAACCCCCAAGGCCTTCGCAAGCTGCCTATCGCTTCTGCGACTGTTTATCAACAACTCAGAAACCAATCTCAACTCAATGTTTTTCATATGAAACACAACGACACTATCTAGATATGGAACACGGTTAAGCTTTATGTTTCAATCATTGGGTGAGCGTTAGAGATTGGTTACATTATATTCAGGAATCGATTGTTTGATAGCCCATTCCTGAAGCATATTTGTGCATGTTGTCGTAAAGCTTAAGATATGTTCTTATAGGTCGCTGATGTGTCATTGCGGAAAGGTTTGAATGGTATGAGTGGTTATGAAAAAGAAAACAGTGCGTTCCAAACCTACAAGTCTGAATGCACTAGAAAAAGACGAAAAAGAAAACTTGCGAGATTGGCTTCTCGATATAGACCTGCTCAAATGCAATAAAAAAGGAAGAATAATTCAGCCTATACCTTGTAACTATATATCACTTGGTACGAGCCGTCTTTTGTGTTCTGTTGTTACTTGGCTTTTTCTTCTGAAGCCTGAGCCTCTTTCGTCTTCACGACTTTGACGGTTCGACCTTCACCCTTCGCAACCAAAGCCCGCAACAACTCCAGCGTACTGCAATCCTCAGAAATGGTTATGATGTCAGAGTTGGACATGGGTTTCATCCTTCAGTATCTCGCGGAAAATAAGTCCTAAACCGTTCCATCTTATGATATCCTCGCCGTTAGTTGCCTCAAGGTCCGACCGGATAAAGGCTACAAGGCCATATTCAAGAAAAGCTGTTTCGTCCAAGCCATAGTGTGCTGGTGTCGCATGAATAAAGTCCAAAAGTACCTTTGGAATCCGCAGCGTCAGACTTACATACTCGATAGGTTTTTGGTCCTTTTCATCAGTTGCTTTCATTCTTCTATTTCTCCTTTTCAACAATCCTGGCTAGTCCTTGAGAGTTCCTTTGAGTCCATCTATCATATCCTGAACAAGACCGCAAACAAAGCATTCTGAAGGTTCACCACCTTCTTTCGCTCTTTTCTCAAGGCTCCGCGCTAGATTGTTCGAAACTGAGATTTTGGTCATTTTCAAGAGTGGTTTTGTAGATTTACCGGGCAATGGCTACAGCCTCTCAATTCTCGTTCTCTTACCTTGTCAAGAATTATGGTGGTCAAGTAAGGGTATGGATCCTTGTATCCTGCGAGTTTCGCTAATATCTTGAGTTTCTCGAACACCGGTTTGTCCAATTTTATTAGGACCATTTCACCGATCTGATGCTCAGTTTTCATGCTTTGAACCCTCCGTCTTTTCCTTATGTTCTCTCAGAAGATTGTCGGTTATTTCTTCAACGTACTCGTAGATGGTTTGGTCACGTGCATTCGCAGCTTTTTCAACCTTGACATAGACTTCTTTCGGCAAAAAGACTCGGGTGAGCTTGCTTCTCTGGATCCTTCCGTATTCCTTGCCGATCAGCCACTGCAAAACGCTACAGTTGCGTTTGACGCCCATGTGTTCTTTGATTGCTTGAAACCGTCTTGAGTTTTCATCGTCTAATGTCGTGTTCAATTTCATTTTTTCTTTCACCTTTTTGATGCGCTCCTATATTATTGCACACGATATATAAGTTTAACTGTGAGTGTTATTAAATGGTTATTAATGTTCGCAGTCCGAACGCCCCTTCTTCTGAGGCTCTTCAAAGAATAGGTCGTCGATGGGCACACCTAATCATAGGAATAGTCATGTATGATTGAGACTACAAAACTAGCCTACCGTAAATTGACTTGTTTGTCGCGTATGTGTTCAAGAGCCTCTTCTACAAAGTGACTGCGATTCCTATAATGGCCTTTCTTAACTTCCTCGTCTATCCATTTGATTAAGCTTTCACTGAGGCTGACGCTTACCGGATGCTTCACATCTGGATTGATTAATGATTCCATGATATAAAATGTATTACAAATCTTGTATTTATTACTTATTGTGTAGAATATGTATTTTCTATGACCTATCACCTTATATTTCTTACAAGAAATACAAGAAAGACGCTTTGGTGTGTGGGGTTCAGGGATTCTCGCTTAAACAAATCCCTCCAAAAGGCACCCTACACATCCAGGCCAAAACAAAATGAAAGGAGACAAAAACTATGATGAAAAACAGAAAGGCAATTATTGGCATCGTAGTCTTAGCCACATTAATGGTTTCGACGGTAGCAGCTGCCATCACAATTCTATATAGCCTCAATATTCCAGCGACTTGGAACGTAACCACAGCTCAAGGTTTAGAGATTGATAATGCAACTACAGGCCTTCCAATAACAAATATAGCCTTCGTCGTCAGCCCGCTCGGTTCGACTACTGAAAGCTTCATGCTACGGAATACGGCAAATCACGCCGTCAACGTGACAGATAACATGCCATCTTCAACAAACCTATATCAGTTCACATCAACCTTCCTCAATTCGACAACAGGAAACTTGAACACTATCAGTCAAGGTGGAAACTACAACTTCACAATAACCTTAACCGATCTAGGCATGGACAGCAACACTCAATACTCAGGAAACTTTGCCTTCAACATTGCATCGGGTTTTAATGGGCCGTCGTCTGACACTTTCGGCTCAACAAACGTGAATTATTCTAGTGACACAGCTCAATACTTCTCGTTTGTCAGCGACGGCTTTAATGCAAGCAGCTACACTCTAGGAAGCACGGTTCTCTATGATTTCGCCACCAAAAATGTCAATCAGACGTACATGATTCAAGCACTCACTTACAGTCTTGCAGTCTATGACAACGGAAACAACCTAGTTGAAACAGTCGCAAACGGACTCACAGACGCATATTGGGAAAACTCTACAGCATACGGAACATTTGGAAATGGAACACAATTAGCAACTAACCCTCTTCTGCCAAATCAGTCAATGACAATTTGGAACAGTTTTCTAGTGCCGAGCAACGGAACAGGACCCTATCACATGAGCTTGCAATACACAAGTCATAATGCAGCGCCTTACAATCCTCCGCCTACACCGATAACTTGGACGCTGAACACTACTTCAACAAACCCCAGTGAAGTCACTTTCTGCATTGCTGGTGAACCTCAGCCTAACTTTGCATGGGGCTTACCCTCGCCTTCTATTACAAATGCGTCTGTAGTCGGCCAGGAAGGAACAGTTCAGTTCAGTGTTGTCAGCATGTGGGCACCGACACAATTTGATTATGACTACACAATTGCACTCTACAGTGGTTCAACTTTACTTCAAACCATTGCGTCAGGCTCAGGCGAAACTCCCGCGCAAAAGAAGAGGAAAGTTTCTGAGGCGACCTCGTAACCATGAAGAACGATTGGAAAAGCCTCATAGCATTCGCAATAATCCTTTTTGGATTTGCCTATATAGGCCTCAGTTATGTTGGCTTCCTGCCTGACAGTATGAAAAACTTCGTTACTTTTCTTCAAACGAACATGGACCTTTTTGCATTCTTGTTCTGCTTCACACTTGGCTCTTTCGTATTACTGAAAATAGTTCAGTCAAAAAGGACCGTGAGAAGATGACTCGAGAGTTGAGCATGGCACAGCCTGAAAAATTGGTCACGCTTGACCCCTCGAATATCCATTACTTCCAGAATCAGTTCTGCGCTGCAAAGAAATGTGGTCGACCTCTTCAGGTTGGAGACGTGGTAGTCGAGAAAGTGATAGCGTCAAAACTACTTGGAAATACGCGTAGCTTCCAAGTAAGGCATTACCATAAAGGATGTTTCGACAAATGGGTTTTGAAGGTTTAGCTATGACTGAGACGTCCGAGATAGAAACTCTAGCTCCTCAAAGACCTGGCTACTGGAGTGACCACGAAAACCATCCTTATCGCCGCATGACCGTAGAAAGCCTTGAAGAATTCTGCGGATGGCCAGCACTCAAAAAACTAATCAGTTACCTAGACGTCCCAATTCAAAAAACCTTTTTTGTCACAACATTCCAGTCTGGAGGCAGAGTTTCTGAAGTATTGCTTTTGAAGAAAGAGAACTTCAACGTTCTACCTGATGATGGAGTCGTCAAAGTCTCAGGAATGCGTTGCTTGAAGAGGTATCGAAAAATCGACCGATATATTGACTGTAAGGGGCATGCGCGCTGGCATACTGAATTAAAGTATGAGCTCAGAAAAACGTTTGCGATAGACCGATCAGAACCTTTCACTCCGATCCTTGAACGTCACCTAGAATCTATTACGGATCCTGAAAACTATTTGTTTCCGACATCGCAACGCCACGGTAAGCAATTCCTTAAGACTCATGTTTCTGATGAGAGTCTGAAGGTAAATGGTCAAGTTCCATATAGCCGAGTGTGGGCGTATCAGATCATCAGAAGCATCAACGATAATCTTCCTCGTGACTTGAAGGGTAAACTCGGTTTGTTGAAACCGCAACTCGATGAAAAAGGCAAGAAGATCAAGGATGAGCTGCATCTTTGGCTTCATTGGTTTCGGTCACAAAGAGCCAGTCAACTCGTTGCCGACTACAACTTTGATGTCTTGGACCTGGTCAAATATTTCACGTGGTTAGATTTGGCAACGGCAACGAGATACGCGAACAAAGGCTGGCGTGGATTGACTGCGAAAATGAAGAATGCGCACGCCGTCTATACGTGAAGGTAAACATCCATGAACGTTAATGAGTGCTGAGCAATTAGTATGGCTTGTTTGAATTCAACTATTCTTCTCATGGTTTCGTGATGGAAAGGTGAACATCTATCAATGAAGAAAAACAATGTAGAGAAAGGCGCTAGGGTGCTGACTGAAAAAGCAGAGAAAATGTGGAGTGTTCAGTTTGCTACTGTTCGCAGGCATAGCAGAATTCTCTATTTGCCTTTGGATCCGACTACGATAAGGTTGTTTGGTTTGAAGAAGGGTGACATCGTGAAGTATCAGACGCTTGAGCTGAGACGCGCTCCAGACGGCGATGAAGAATAAGAGCCAACTTCTAACCCTGCATCCCTGGAAGATTTTAGTTACTAACTCCGGGTTCAAATCCCGGCAGGTCGTCTCAGAGCCTCATACTGATTAGACCCCTTCCTATTCGCTATTTATTTACAGAATTTACTCATAACAGAGCTTTTAAGGAAGCGTAGCTCTAACTTTTTTGGTGTATGGAATTGGTTTCTACGTTAGCTTTTGATTCCAAAGACTTTGAACGACGAAAAATAGTTCAAGAAGAAGACCCCATAACGAGCGAACCTGTCATAACTGAAATGACCAAATATTACACGCCTCTTGGAGTTGGTGTCAAATTCAAAGACCCAGAAGCTTTCAAAACTGAATGTTTGAGGTTGATAGCAGAGTTAGCTGAAGAATTTGAGTTGTCACAAAAACGACTGATGTATGACTCCTATTCTCTTAGATCAGAGTTGTCACATGTAAGGGCTATACCTTTTTGCGACAAGCTTGTCACGAAAATAGCTGAACATATCAGTTCATTGTATTTCAGTTATGTAGTTATGCCCCCAGATCTGTATCCAACTATTAGAGTGGGTGGCTACAAATCACCAGCGTATGACATAAGGTCAGCTATTTTTCTGAGAAATCTAGCTCCAATGTTTCCACATATTGCTGCGTGGGCATATTTTGGGGTAGAAAGAGACCCACAGGATGAACTGCTGCTTGATGGTTTCAACTCTAAAGAGACGCAAGCATGGAACTATCTTTTAGCCAAGACAAAACCAAAAATATTTCCTCATGGAGATGAATGCAATCCATACATTATGATGGCGGACATTATTGCGTATCTCACGGATGCCAAATTATACCGACAAAAACTTCCGCTGAAGAGAGAGAATCTCCAGTTAGTATGGGAGCCATATGGCTTTGATGTTGATAGTCACTTTCTGGATTATGATACTCATGCGGTATACGGGTGGCATTCAGAAGACCCAATCGACATTGCACCGTTCCTAGCACATCCAATGGTCTTTCTATTGGTCGATGATTTGGAAAAACTACAGCCAAACCCACCGCCTAAAATTGTGGAAGAGGAGGACATAGAAGAACTAAGTGAATCAGAGGAACCATTAATCACAACTCCTGAGGAAAAACGCTTCAGCAAATTAGTGAGACGTATGGAGCCGTGGTATGCTGTCACAGCCTATGCTTACTATAATGGAGGTGGGGCTCAACTTTTTAATTTTCATATGGATCGTAAGAAGGTTCAGGATGGAGATACAATGGTCTATATTGGACATCAATCAAAAGCACTAACTGAAGCTTTTGCAGATATGTTTGAAATCGAGGTTTTGTCAGCGAAGGAAATAAGGAAAGCTGTAAATAAACAAAAGGCAAACCATTAATCCATTAACACAGGTACACCGGCCAACATTGCCCGGAGAGGAAATGTCAGCATTATATTGGTAACGTAAACTTCTATTTAACGCTTATGACTCCCTCGTAATAATCAAGAGTTCGTTTCTAGGTCCTTTCGCACGTTTACTCTTTCAACTTCTCAGGCTGATGACTATTCGCTAAGTGGTCGAGTCGACTAGATGTAAATACAGGCAGGATAGAACCTATTTACTTGCCATGCTTTAAGCCTATTCAGTAAATGAAGATGTCACAGCATGACATTTACCCTGCATTCCCATGAGGCTCTATCTGTTCTGGAAAACTTTGATGTTTACCTTTCTCGATTCTCCGTAGCGGATCCATCAGTTCATTATCGTTCTTGAGCTGCCCGCGCTCTTCGATACTTTGCATCGTTCATTCTTTTATGATCCAAGGTTCTAGAATACTGAAGCTTCAAGAATCAAAACAATCCGTTTTTCGTAAGTTTAACGTTATTTATTTATGGTTAAAGTTCCTTG
>Ga0209039_10000847_pt1 | contig 29416 bp, 27 predicted proteins | sample BogFormECP12_OM1_FD_188238 | JGI IMG/M metagenome (GOLD analysis project Ga0209039, IMG submission 188238) | Bog forest soil microbial communities from Calvert Island, British Columbia, Canada - ECP12_OM1 (SPAdes) (version 2) | ecosystem: Environmental > Aquatic > Freshwater > Wetlands > Bog ... | reverse complement strand
CTGGATTCCGTCCGTCGTGAAGATGGTGTTCTCCACGGTGTTGTACGGGAACGCGTTGACGAGGAACTCACGCAGACCGACGTAGTTGAAGAAGTCCCCGGGAATGGTCAGCGGGTTCGGGTCGAGCGCCTTGGCGTTGGAGACACTGAATTCGAGTGCAAATGCCAGGAAGTTGATGGTCAGGGTCGGGACCGAGAACGCCCCGATCTTGCCCTGCGCGATGAGCGAGAGCAGTTCCGGGGCCTCGCCCGGTAGGATTGTCGCGAAGTCGGTCTGACCCGCCTTGTATTGCTCGATCCCGATCGTGTCCGTCGCTTGGTAGTTGACGATGACCTTCGCCACGTAGTGCGACTTGCCGGGCAGCGGCTCGCAGTTCGGCTGACCCGCGCAGCCCGTTGGGGCCACGTAGGCCGGGTTCTGCAAGAGCGTGTACCCAACCGACTGCTCGAATGGTTGGTCGGCGAGGTAGTACGGTCCCGACCCTACAGTGTTCCACCGAACGTTCGGCTGGATGTCCGGCGTGTTCAGCGCCAGCTGCTCGAAGGTGTCCCACGCCGTAATCGGGGTGGTCGCCATCCAGTTGGTGAACGCCGCGTCGGACGTGCGCTTCGCGCCACCGGGGAGGTAACAGGGTCCGTCACCACCTGCCGCCGTCGTCCCGGCAAAGCGCGGAACGTTCGCGTTGTGGTAAGTGAACCAGCCGCACGGCTCGACCGACCCGCCCAGCGGGTCCGCGACGAGCGCGAGGAAGAATGACCACGCCGAACCGCCTCCCGACGCGTTGAATGTCACGCAGCCGTTCTGCGCCAGCGCGGCGGTCGGACAGTACGTGCTGTCGTTGACCAGGATCGGACCTAGGATGTGCTGTGGCGTGTTGTTGAGAGGGTAGTGGATTCCACTATCCCACGCGTTGTTCCCTGGGGGTAGCAGCGCCTGGCATTGGATCCAGCCGGGTTGAGAGCCGAACCCCGGCAGGTTGGAAAAGCCGCACGTCCGTGCAAAAGTGAAGACTACGTCGGAGGGGTAGACCGACCAGCTGGCCCGAGTAGATGGGTCGTAGAAGCGGGCGGCCGGGTCGATCGGGAAGGTCCAGTATTGCGCCGACCCTGTGGTCGCGTTGTTAACGATCAGAGAGTTCCCGGCGTACATCGCGGCGCAATCCGGTCCGGGCACGCACGTGGAAAGCTCCGGCACGAACGAGGAGGTGCTGTTGCCGTTGTACGTCACGAGGGTTTGGTAGACGTTGATGATCGGTTCTTCGCTGATGGTATCGTAGGCGACCGAGGGGTCCTCGGATGTGGCACCTCCGGGGGCGACCTCTTCGAAGGTGATGTTCCCGGCATGGGGGCTAACCGGCGGGGGGGTCTGCTGGCCGTTGCATTGACCGCATCCCACCACTACGCCGGGGGGAGAGACGTAGACGGTCCAGGTGTAGTTCTGATAAATCGTTCCGGACGGAGCGGTGATCGCTCCGACCATCGTGATATAGTAGAGACCTGCGGCGGTGAACGCGTACGAGGCCGCCACGCCAGTAGGGGTCGACACCAGGCTGGATTGCGTTCCGCCCGTGGACGTGAGCGTCGGCGCGTGGTCGAGGAACCCCAAGGCCGAGGAGTTGTAGGAGTAGTCGGCCGAGACGTTGATGGTTCCGGAGCCTTCGAGCCAACCGAACTGATAGCCCGCCGAAGTGCCGTTGGTGAGGGTCGTCGCCACCGTGGGGTAGTAACCCGACGCAGTTGTCTGAGGGCTCGGGGTGACGACGATAGGGTAAAGGTAGCGAGTGCCGTTGTACCAGGTTGATCCCACGAGCGCCCGGGCGCTCAGCACATACGAGCCCAAGCCGGCGTAGGCGTGGCTAGCGGTCGAGTTAGGCCCGGTGTAGTTCGAACTATCTCCCCAGGAGATCCCGGATTGAGGTACGGGTCCGCCGTCAACCAGAGCCACGGTCGCAAAGAGGCCTTCGTTCTGACTCAGGCTGGCCACCGCTTGGCCAAAACCGGCCGGGGCGTCAACGAACATGGTCACTTCGCCCGGCCAGGGCCGGCAGGTCGAAGGAGGTGAGCACGTTGTGATCGTCCTGGTCTCCCGGCCCGGAGCCGCACTCAACACGGCATATCCTACACCACCGACGACGACGATTACCGCGACAAGGACGGCAACCGCGAGCCTCAACGACATCCGGCTTCGGCCCGATTGATGGGTATCGCGGGCGGATGTCGCGCTCTCGGTCGGCATGTCCTTGTTCACATTGTGGGCGACCCTTACTTTGCCGGAAAGGCGGACACTTGTATTTCCTCCCTTGCGGTGCTCTGCCGTGCGACCGAGTCGACAGTAACAAGAGTCAGATTCTGCTTCCAAACGACGTGGCCGGGGACGTCTGTTCCAACTGCGGAGACCTTCTCCCCAACGAGTCAACCGCCTGCCCAAGGTGCGGAACCGAGGTCGTCGGTGGCACGATGCCCTCTGTGCCAGGGTCGACCCGGGAAATCACATCTGAGTCCGGCACTTCCGAGCCCCTCGAAGCGGAGCCCGCGGCAACCAAGTCCGGCCGCCGCCCCCGCCGACGGATGGCGGTCACCGCCGGCGTCGTCAGCATAATGATCCTGGCGATTGTCGCGACTCTGGCCATCGTTCCTTTTTCCTCCACGTACGCGTTCTCTCTGGGAGTGTGCGGAGGCGGCTCCGCGCTGGCCGCCACCTACCCGACCGGGGCGACCGTAGTCGTTCACTGGTACGAGCCCGACGGCTCCCAGGTCACGTTTGGGGTCGAACAGGGCAGCCACGTCCTGTACCAGCAGACCACGGTCGGCGGATCGTTCAGCTTCACGACGAATGGAAAACAGGTCACCTTCGGGGCCAGCTCGGCGGAGCCTTCCTGCACCGCGGCTGACGTCCAAGTCTATGGGCACTGGACCGAACGGATCCTCAATCTCTAGCCACCAATGCGAGCAGCGAACGGCACCGGGGTTACCCTTGTTCGAGGCTCGCCAGGAGCGTCATCATCCTAAGGCGGGGGCAGAAGCGGCTTGCCACAACGTTCGCAGAACGTGGATGCTCGGGTGTTGAAGATCAGGACGTAATAGACGATGTAGAGTTGGACGAGGAACGGAGTGCCTCGGATGGCCGCGACGAAGCCCGAGGCGAACCCGTACAACGGCCCTCGCCAGAGGAAGGAGAGCCGGGTTCGGAGCCGCTTGCGACTCGCAGCCGGGTCGCGACGGGGCGGGTGAGCCCGGACCCGTCCGAGCCCTAGGGTGGCGAAGAGACCTAGAATAAACGTGTAGGTCGTGAATTCGCGGGAGGTCGCGACCGATGTGACCTATCGGTCAGCCAGAGTTACGCGAGGGCCGAGCCCGACGAGACGAAGTCGGAGGTAGATTCGCGTGAGTCCCTCAGAGTCGGGGACTCGGAGTCAAAGTACGCCTAAATCGGATGATCGCTTCGTGCTGCTTGCAGTTGGTCAGATCGATCGCCCGCCGTGCTCGGACTCTCCGGGGTCTCATCGACCGCTGCCGAAACCAAAGAACCTGCTCGACATCGTGAGCTCGGACGTGGGTGTCCCTAGTCCGGGAATCCGACGAACCTTCTCGAGGTACGTGACGACCCGGCTCAGGGTGACGTTGATGATCAGGTAGAAGAACACGAGCAGGACGAACGCCTCAATCGGCTTGCCATCGAAGACCGCAACGTTTCTCCCAGACCAGTAGAACAGCTCGACGACGCCGATGATGCTGAGGACCGTCGCCGTCTTGAAGTTGCTAATCCACTCGTTCGCGAGAGGCAGCGTGACCAGGCGGAAGCCCTGCGGCAGGGTGATCAGGAAGAAGATTCGGAAGCGACCGAGGCCCACCGCCTTAGCCGCCTCGATTTGTCCCGCATCAACGGACTGGAACCCGGCCCGGAACGCCTCGGCCTGATATCCCGTGGTGTTGATGAGCAGGGCAAAGAACCCCGACCAATAGAACACGCTCCAGCCGAGGTACGCGAACTGAGGTGCCTCTAGGAGGAAAACGTTCAGGGTAATGAGCATCTGGACCAGGAACGGTGTACCTCGGATGGCCGCGACGTATCCCGAGGCGAAGCCGTAGAGCGGCCAGCGCCACACCTTTTGTCGGAGGGGTAGACTTTTCTTCGGTGGGTTCGCCCGGATTAGACCGAGTCCGAGGGCTCCCACCATTCCGAACAGGTACGTGAACGTCGCGAACTCGAGCGAAGTTTTGGCCGGAGCCACACCCTGAGGCAACTCCTGTATGACGTAGCTCAGGTCATAGAGCCCGGCAATGCCCATCACTACGATCAGCGCGAGCGCGATTCCAACTCCGGTCGACAGGAATAGAACCGACAAGCGGCTCGCCCAGAGGGCCTGACGGAGGCGGGCGCCGACCGAACGCCGGGGGGGTCGGGGAGGTGACGCGGCCAGCGCAGCGACCACGTCGGCCGGTCCGCCCGACGACGGGGCCGGGTCTGTGTCAGGAAGCGCGTCTCCCATGCATCACCTGAGGATCTTCTGAATGAACGCGCGGGTCCGTTCCAGCTGCGGATGCTCAAAGATGTCGGCCGGGGTCCCTTGCTCGACGATGAGCCCGTTGTCAAAGAACGCGATCTGATGGGCCACGGCCCGAGCGAAGCCGATCTCGTGAGTGACCACGGCCATCGTCATGCCTTCTCTCGCGAGCCGGGTCATCACCGCCAGAACCTCGTGGGTCGATTCCGCGTCGAGCGCCGAAGTCGGCTCGTCGAACAGCATGACCTCCGGGTCCATCGCGAGGGCCCGAGCGATCGCGACGCGCTGCTGCTGACCACCCGAGAGCTGGGCGGGAAACGAATCCATCCGGTCTCCGAGGCCCACACGGTTGAGTTCGTAGATGGCCTTCTTCTCCGCCTCGGCCCGAGAGACCTTCCTCGAGTGGCGAAGCGCAAGCATCACGTTCTTCCGGGCCGATAGGTGCGTGAACAGGTTGAACGACTGGAAGACCATCCCGATCTTCTGACGGACCCACTCCGGACGGACCGAACGTTGATTGACGCGAACCGAGTCGAGGTAGATCTCGCCCGCGTCCGGCGTGATGAGGAGGTTGGTGCACCGGAGGAGGGTCGACTTGCCGGACCCCGAGGGCCCTGTGATGCAGAGGACCTCGCCTCCGTCGATGTCGAGATCGACCCCTCGCAAGACCACCGTCTTCCCAAACGACTTCTTGATTCCCCGTAGCTGTAGCGCCGTCATAGAGTTGCGGCCTCCAATCCCGGTACACGGAATGCGTCCTCGATTCCTCGGAGAGTTCGAGTGACGATGTAGGTGAGTACGAAGAAGAACAGAGCCACTTCGAACCAGGTCACTATGGCCGCCTCGGCGTAGTGATACCGAAACGACTCCGAGGCGTACGAGTAGCCGGCTCCGGCGAGCTCGAACCAACCGATGATGTAAAGATACGAAGAGTCCTTGATGACCGAAGAGAATTCGTTCGCCAGCGGTGGGAGCGAGATCCGAAACGCCTGCGGCAGGGTCACGACGAACATCGACCGGATGCGGGAGATTCCGAGCGCGTCCGCCGCTTCAGTTTGGCCGGCAGGGACGGAGAGGATTCCGGCCCGGACAATCTCGGCCTGGTAGCCGCCCGTATGGAGACCCAGGGCGATGACGCCGAGCCACAGGGTAATGTTGTGCTGGGTGTACGGGTCGAGGCTCGTGTCCTTCAGCGCGACCGCCCCGAGCAGTGACGCGAAGAAGATCAGGGCCAGTGGAGGCATGCTCCGGAAGAAGTCGACGTAGGCGCTTCCGAGGCCCCGGAGAATGAGGGATTGGCTGGTTCGCGCCCACCCGACCAGGAATCCAACCCCAAAGCCGAGAGGGATGTAGACCGCGACCAACTCGAGACTTACGTAGAAACCGTTCAGGATTCCGGGTAAGATCAAGAGAGCGTACGAGAGACGGTAGACTCCGAGAACACCCAATTCGTAGAGGGCGTAATACCCGACGACGACAGCGATCGCGCCGTAGACGACGGGTGACCACGCGTGCCAAGTGAAGATCCGGCGGGCTACCCGAATCCACGTTCTCCGGGATGGTTCTGGACTGGGGGTGGACCGGATCCCAAGGGGGTCGGTGCCAAGCGGGGGGCTCGGGGTCGGGGACCCGGTCACGTTCCGGGGCCCCGTTACGGTGGGTCCCCCGGACTTTGCGGAGCCATCGCAGATGGTCCTTCGCTCTCAATCCTATCCGAGGCCCCACTCCGACAGCAGCTTCTGGTACGTGCCGTTCTGCTCCGCCTGGTTGATCACGAAGTTGATCGAGGGAATCAGTCCCTCCGGGTCTCCGTGAGCCACCGCGAATCCGTAGAACTCGTGAGTGAAGATGGGGCCCGCGATCTTGAGCGCGCCACTCGAGTTGGAAGCGTACGCGAGGGCGATATTGTAATCGATCAGGACCCCGTTAAGCGCCCCCGTGGTAAGAGCGGTGATCTCGGTGGGCACGTCCGCGAACCCGGTGACGCTGCCGCCCGTCTCGTTGGGTACAAGGTACGCGGCGGACCAGATATCGCTAGATGTGCCGGCTTGGACACCGAGTTTCATCGAGGACATATTGTGCACCGTGCAACCGCTGGTCGTCGGGCACACCAACGAGTTCGAGCTCTGGACGAGCAGCGCCTGGTTCGCCTCGTAGTACGGCTCGGAAAATGTCATCGACGCGTTCCGGAGGTACCCCACGTGGCCCGACTCGGTGATCGAGGAAGCACCCATGTCTACGACTCCCGTGCCGATGTCGGCCAGAAGCGCGTCCCAGTTGGCGTAGTTATCGACCACTAGGGTCCGGTGAAGCTGGGCCGCGATCAATACCGAGAAGTTGATGTCGAATCCGAAGTACGTTCCGGTGCTGTAGTTGTAATCCTCGAAAGGGGGGAAAGGGATGTTCGTCCCGACCACGAGGTACTTCGTGGAGTTCGACCCACTCCCGCCATAGAGCGTTTTGCCCACGTAAACGCCCGCCCCCAGCATGATCACGGCCACGATCACTACGGTCGCGATAACGAAACCCCGGCTCACCCCACGCCGCATCGCCTCGGCAGGCGGCGGCGCTGACCCCCCTGTAGCCATCGGCCGTGCACTGCGGTCTTGTTATTTGAAGCTCCCCAAGCAACTCGCGGTGCGCCGTTTTCGGTCAACAAGAGACCCCAGGTTCCTTCCGTGAGCGTCGGTCATTCCGATGGTTCCGAGCGCGCCCCGGGTGGTTGGGGACGGGTATCCCCTCCCTAGGCGCTCTCTTATGGGTCGGCGGGACTGGTCGGGCGCCTCGAGAACGGCATGAACGATTCGTACACCAACCCGGCGGACTCGGCCAAGAAGGACGAAGGGAGCTTCGAAGACCTCCCTCTCCACTCGAAACTTCGCCGCGGCATCCAGGAGATCGGGTACACGACGCCCACTCCCATTCAACGGGACACGATCCCGCACGCCGTCCTCGGACGGGATATCATCGGCACCGCCCAGACCGGTACCGGGAAGACGGCCGCTTTCCTCCTGCCGGTCCTGGAGCGATTGCTCGAGGAGCCGAGGGGGAGGACGCACGCCCTCATCCTGACCCCCACCCGCGAGCTGGCGATCCAGGCCTCCGACTTCCTGCGAAAACTCGCCGGCCACACCCAGCTGCGAGGCGGTGCGGTGTACGGCGGGGTGGGAATGGGCGACCAAGAGCGCGCTCTGCGCGGCGGTGCCGAGATCATCATCGCGACCCCCGGGCGACTCCTCGACCACATGAGCCGGGGGTACGTCAACTTCCAGAATCTGAAAATCCTGGTCCTCGACGAAGCCGACCGTATGCTGGACATGGGGTTCCTCCCCGATGTCCGGAGGATCTTGCAGCGGCTCCCACGGGTCCGCCAGACGATGCTGTTCTCGGCCACCATGCCGCCCGAGATCGTCGCCCTCTCCCGAGAGTTCCTGCACGACCCGAAGATGGTCCAGGTGGAGGAGCGGACCGTCGCGGCGGTCGGGGTAACGCACCTCGCCCTCCCTATTTCCTCGCATTTGAAGACCGACCTTCTGGCGGAACTTCTGAGGGACGAGACGATGACGAGCGTACTGGTGTTCGCCCGGACCAAGCACCGTGCGGACAACCTGGTCCGGCAGCTTCTCCACCGCGGGATTAACGCCGCGGTCATCCACGGGAACCGGAGCCAGAGCCAGCGCGTCCGGGCCCTGGAAGGGTTCCGGACCGGCGAGTACCGCGTCCTGGTCGCCACCGACATCGCGGCACGCGGCGTCGACGTCAAGGACGTGAGCCATGTCGTCAATTTCGACGTTCCCCACGAGCCTGAGACCTACATCCACCGGGTCGGCCGCACGGCGCGTGCTCAGCAACGCGGAGACGCCTATACTCTCGTTGCGTCGGAGGAGGAGGGAGATTTCTCCCGGATCGAGCGGTTGATCGGGATGAGAATCAACCGTGCCAAGCTGCCGGGATTCTCCTACGACACACCCCGCACGGTCCTCCACCCTGCGCCTCCCTCGGGCGGTCAGCGTCGATACTCGCGAAGGCCGGCGCGCTACGAGGATCGAAGCCGCCGACGCCGTTGAGCGGCCCGTCGCTTCGGGGAAAGTCCGTCGGTTCGTTATCCTCAATCTTATATCGGGGGGGTTCGTCGCCGGCTTCGCGTAGCGCCATGGTCGAGCCGGGGACTAGGGCAATCGGGCACGCCGTTTCGACATCGCCTTCCTTCCCCGAGGGCCGTCTCCTGGACGCGTATCGGCTGATGGTCCTCGCGCGAGCCACCGACGAACGCTGCCTCATGTTGCAGCGGCAGGGCCGCATCGGCTTCTATGCGCCCCTGATGGGGCAGGAGGCCGCCCAGGTCGGTGCGAGCTGGGCGCTCACCCCGAACGACTGGGTGTTTCCGGCCTACCGGGAACTGGCGGTCGCTCTCGCCCGCGGCGTCTCCCTGCGGGCGATCTTCGACCAGCTCCTCGGGAATGCGGAGGACGTGATCAAAGGCCGCCAGATGCCGAACCACTTCGGGTTCCGCGACGTGAACTTCGTGGTGGCTTCCAGCCCGATCGGGACCCAGATCACCCAGGCTGTCGGCGCGGCGATGGCCGCACAGCGGCGGAAGGACCCGATCGTCACGATCGCCTTCTTCGGCGACGGCGCGACCAGCTCGAACGACTTCCACGCCGGCCTCAACTTCGCGGGAGTGTTTCAGTGTCCGACGGTGTTCTTCTGCCAGAACAATCAGTGGGCGATCTCGATGCCCCGGGAGCGACAGACTCGAAGTGCCACGCTAGCCGAGAAGGGCGCGGCGTACGGGATTCCCGGCGTGCTGGTGGACGGGAACGACGTCCGGGCTGTTTTCGAGGCGGTCCGAGAGGCTCGGGAACGGGCGGTCTCGGGCGGCGGTCCGACCATGATCGAGGCCGAGGTCTACCGCTTCGGGCCCCACTCGACGTCGGACGACCCGACGCGCTACCGGACGGACCAGCAGCTCTCCGCAGCAAAGGAGCGGGACCCCGTCGGCCGGCTCAAGGGCGAGCTCCTGACCTCGGGGACCTGGAGCGAGGACCTCGACCGCGAGCTCCGGGAGAGTGTGCGTTCTCGCGTTTCGAAGACGTTCGAGGAGGCCGAGAAGGCGAAGCCTCTCGACCCGAGGTCGGTGTTCGATGACGTGTTCGTGACGCTGACGCCTCGCCTGGCCGAGGAACGAGCACACTTCGATGACCTCGTTCGGGAAGGAGTCCTGAAACTATGACGGAACTGAACTTGGTTCAGGCGATCAACCGGACCCTCCGCGATGCGATGCGGGAGGACCCGAACGTCCTGCTCCTCGGCGAGGACATCGGCGTGAACGGTGGCGTCTTTCGGGCCACCGACGGGCTCATCAAGGAGTTCGGAGCCGACCGGGTGATCGACACCCCCCTCTCCGAGACCGGCATCATCGGGGCCGCGATCGGAATGGCGCTCTACGGTCTCAAGCCGGTGGCTGAGATCCAGTTCCTCGATTTCATCTATCCCGCCTTCGACCAGATCGTGAGCGAGCTCGCGAAGTTCCGGTATCGGTCCGGCGGTCAGTACCCGGCGCACGTCGTGATCCGCTCCCCGTACGGTGGTGGGATCAAAGGCGGGCTGTACCACTCGCAGAGCACCGAGGCCTACTTCTGCCACACTCCCGGGATCAAGGTGATCGTCCCGTCGACTCCGGCCGACGCCCGGGGGCTCCTCCTGAGCGCGATCGACGACCCTGACCCGGTACTGTTCCTCGAACCGAAGCGGATCTACCGTTCGCTCACGGGCGAGGTCCCCGACAATAGCGAACGGACGCCGTTCGGACGCGCTCGCCTCGTCCGGGAAGGCTCCGATGTCTCGTTGTTCGCCTACGGCGCGATGGTGCCGCCCACGGTCGGTGCGGCCGAGGCGCTCGCGAAAGAGGGTGTGTCCGCGGAAGTCATCGACCTGCGTTCGCTGGTACCGCTGGACGAGGCCGCCGTGATCGCGTCGGTCGAGAAGACCGGGCGAGCGGTGATCGTTCACGAGGCGGCCCGGTTCTGCGGGTTCGGCGCCGAGCTCGCCGCGCTCCTCGCGGAGAAGGCACTCTACTCGCTCAAGTCGCCGGTCGCGAGGGTGACGGGGTTCGACACGCCGTTCCCGTACGCGCTCGAGAACGTCTACCTCCCGAACGCCGAACGCATTGCCCACGCCGCGAAGAACGCGGTCCGGGCCTCGTAGAGGACAACGATGGTGTTCGAATTCCGGCTCCCCGACATCGGGGAGGGGGTCGCCGAAGGTGAGGTCGTGCGCTGGTTCGTGAAGGAGGGCGACACAATCCGCGCGGACGATCCTCTGGTCAGTGTGCTCACCGACAAGGCCAACGTCGAGATCCCCTCGCCGAAATCCGGCCGGGTCGTTCGTATCCACGCCCAGGTCGGCGAGAAGGTGAAGGTGGGGGGCCTCCTCATCACCATCGAATCCGAGGGCGGGGGCGATGCCTCACCCGCGAGCTCGCCCTCGGCGACGCCGAAGGTGGTTCCCCCTCCCGCGATCCCCGCGGCCCCGACGGCCCCCCGGCCCCCCGAGCAAGGGCACGCTCCGTCGGCGGGCACGCCGGCCCGTGCGTCGCCCTTCATCCGCCGACGCGCCGCCGAGATGGGCATCGACCTTTCCCGCATCACCGGGACCGGCCCAGGCGGTCGGATCACCGACGCCGACCTCGAGGCGGCGAAGGCCGCACCCGCCGAGTCGACCTCGTCACCCATGTGGCCGGCCCTGTCGGCTCCCGTCGCTGCCCGACCGTCCCCGGAACCCCCGGCACCCGTGCCTCCTGCCGCGGCCGACGATATCCTCGAGAGGATTCCCATCCGGGGGATTCGGCGCGTCATCGCCGAACATATGACGGAATCGAAGCACCGAGCGGCCCACTTCACCTACGTCGAGGAGGTGGACATGACCGAGCTCGTCGCGCTGAGGGACCGGATGGCGAAGCACGTCGAGAAGCAGGGCGTCCGCCTGAGCTACCTACCGTTCATCGTGAAGGCGGTGGTCGCGGGATTGAAGGCGTATCCCCGGCTGAATGCCACCGTTGACGACGCTCGGCAGGAGCTCCTCCTCCGGTCCCGGTACCACATCGGGATCGCGACCGCCGCGCCGGAGGGGCTCATCGTGCCGGTCCTCCGGGACGCGGACCGGAAGAGCGTGGTCGGTCTCGCCAAGGAGATCCAGGACCTCGCCGAGCGCGGTCGAGCGGGCACACTCTTGCGGGGAGAGCTCTCGGGGAGCACGTTCACGATCTCGAGCCTGGGCGCCCTCGGGGGTCTGCTCGCGACACCGATCCTCAACTACCCCGAGGTCGCCATCCTGGGGGTTCACAAGATCCAGCGGAGGCCCGTCTACCGGCCGGACGGGTCGCTCGGCCCGGCCGACATGATGAACCTCTCGATCTCGCTCGACCATCGAGTGGTCGACGGCTTCGAGGGCGCTCAGTTCGTGGCGAAGGTCAAGTCGTACCTGGAGGACCCGCACCAGCTCTTCGCCGAGCTCGTATGACCTCTACCTCCTCGGTCGAACCCCTTCCGTGCGATGCCGCCAGCGTAGGGAACTCGCTCGGGCCCGGTTGGGAAGAGCTCCTTCGATCCGCGTACCGGTGGATGGTCTTCGGCCGCACGCTCGACGCTCGCATGCAGGCGCTCCAGCGACAAGGTCGGGTCGGGTTCTATGGGGCGGCCACCGGGCACGAGGCCGTGAACGTCGCCGCGGGACTGGCCTCGGCCCGGGACGACTGGGTGTTTCCGGGGTTGCGGGAGCAGCTCGTCGCGCTCGTGCGCGGTCATCCGCTGGCCTCCTACGTCCACCATCTCTTCGCGAACTCAAAGGACCCCGCGCTCGGCCGGAACATGCCTTGCCACCCGACGGCCCGCGAGGTCCACTATGTCTCCATGTCGTCGGTGATCGGAACGCAGGTGACCCAGGCGACGGGCGTTGCGTACGGGCAGAAGCTGCGCGCCGAGGCGGCGGCGACCCTGGCCTTCTTTGGCGACGGCGCCACCAGCTCCAACGACTTTCACGCGGGGCTCAATTTTGCGGGGGTGTTCCAGCTCCCGGTCGTGTTCTGCTGCGTGAACAACCAGTGGGCGATCTCGATGCCGGTCGAGCGCCAGACGGCGGTGCCTACCCTCGCTTCGAAGGCGGGGGCCTACGGTCTAAAGGGGCGGACGGTCGACGGAACGGACTTCGTGGCCAGCTTCGTCGCGTTCTCCCAGGCCCTCCAGGCAGCCCGGGAGGGCGCCGGTCCCGCGCTCATCGAATTCGTCGTCTACCGCATGACGCCGCATTCGACCTCGGACGACCCGGGCCGCTACCAGCCGACCGACTGGATGGCCCGCGCCGAGCGCCACGATCCGGTGCATCGGCTCCGGTCGTGGCTCGAGTACCATCGCCTCGTGACCGACGTGGAGCTGGCCCGGTGGGAGGCCGAGACGGATCGGGAGGTGCGTGCTGCCATCGACGACGCCGAAAGCACGCCGCCACCGGCCGCGGATTCTCTGACCGAAGACGTCTATGCCTCCCACACGTACGCTTCCCCGAGGACGGGAGGGTAGCGACTCGGTCGATGGCAGGAACCTACTCGCGGTCCACGGAGGTCCTCGTTATCGGCGGCGGCCCGGGAGGCTACATGGCCGCGATCCGGCTCGGCCAGCTCGGCCGCAAGGCCCTGGTCGTCGAGCGGCAGGAACTGGGCGGTGAGTGCCTTAACCGGGGATGCATCCCCTCGAAGGCGCTGATCCACGCCTCGCAGCTCTACCATTCGCTCCGGAGCGAGGGTCCCGAGATTGGGGTCACCGCATCGGAGCCGAGGTTCGACCTCGCCCGGGCGATGCGCTGGAAGGACGAGGTGGTCGCGAAGGAGCGGCAAGGAACCACCCTGTTGCTGAAGACCGCCGGCGCGACGGTTCTTGCGGGAACCGCACGGTTTACGGGCCCCCACTCCGCGGACGTGGCCGCCCCCGACGGGGGGCATGAACGGGTCGACTTCGAGCAGGCGGTCATCGCCGTCGGGGCCCTCCACGTGACGATCCCGGGGTTCGAGACCGATGGCGAACGGGTCGTCAACGCATGGGAGCTTCTCTCCCTCACGAGCCTCCCCCGCTCGATGATGATCCTGGGAGGCGGCGTCTCGGGCTGCGAGCTGGGCGAGTTCCTCGCCCGGGTCGGGGTCGAGGTCACGATCGTCGAGATGATGCCTCAGCTCCTCCCCGGGGTCGAACCGGACCTCGCGCGCGAGCTCACCGGCTCGCTCGAACGCCTCGGGATCAAGGTGCGCGTGGGGACCCGGGCCGTAGCGCTCCGACGCGATCCCGAGTCGCTGACGATGACAGTGGAGAGCGGGACCGGCCGCGAGGAGCTCACCGGGGAACGGCTCTTCGTGACGATCGGCAAACGTCCCCACACGAGGGAGCTCGGCCTCGACGAGGCGGGCGTGGCGTTCGACCCGAAGTCGGGGTTCATCTCGGTCGACGACCAGATGCGAACGAGCCAGCACCACATCTTCGCCGTGGGGGACGTCACTCGGCCGCCGATGCTCGCCCACAAGGCGTATCGTGAAGGGGTCGTCGCAGCCGAGGCGGCCGCCGGGCTCCCGACCCGATTCCAGTTCCAGGCGATGCCCTCGGTCGTCTTCACCACCCCCGAGCTCGCCTCCGTGGGACTATCGCGAACGGAAGCCGAAGCCCGCGGATACTCCGCCCGCGAGGCACGATTCCCGTATGCCGCTCTCGGAAGGGCGCACGCGAGCCACGCCGTGCAGGGCTGGGTAAAGCTCGTCGGTGACGACAAGAGCGGCCTGCTCCTCGGGGTCCACGCGGCGGGCATGGGGGTGGGCGAGTTCATCGCCGAGGCGGCGCACGCGATCGAGATGGGCTCGACGGTGCGGGACCTGGCCCTCACGATCCATCCGCACCCCACCTTCTCGGAGACCTTGCAGGAGGCCGCGCTTCTCTGGCTCGGCGAGCCGATGCACGTGGCCCGACGGAGAGCGGATGCCAGCGGTCGTTGAGTGGGGACGACGGGACTACGCGGAGTCGCTCGCCGCGATGCGCGCCCTCGTGCACGCACGGCGCGAGGGTTCCATCGATGACACGCTCATCCTGGTGGAGCATCCCCCGGTCGTGACCGTCGGGGTGGAAGGGGACGACGGGTCGGCGGCCACTTCCGGGTTACCGGTCGTGAACGTCGAGCGCGGGGGCCGGGCGACCTACCATGGACCGGGTCAGCTGGTGGGGTACCCGATCGTCGACCTGGAACCTCGGGGCCGGGACGTCCGACGCTTTGTCCACGATGTGGAGGAGCTCGTCGTCCGCTCGGTCGCACGGTTCGGCGTCGTGGCGGGCCACGTGAGCGGGCGCCGGGGGGTCTGGGTCGGGGGCGAGAGAAAGATCGGCTCGATCGGGATCGCCGTCGACCATTGGGTGACCTTCCACGGGTTCGCCCTCAACGTCGACCCCGACCTCGCGTCCTTCGAGCGGTTCCGTCCGTGCGGTTTCCCGGGGTCGGTCATGACCTCCTTAAGCCGGGAGATCGGGCGGCCGGTCGAGCTCGTGGAAGCGATCCCGCCGACGATCGAAGCCTGGCAGGAGGTCTTCGCGCATCGGCCGACCGGCGCGGACGCATCGGTCCCCGCCCGCGAGGCGGCTCCCCCAGTCCGAACATGAGTGGGCCGACCTCCCGTCCGCGCCTCCTGCTCGTGGGAGGAGGAACCGGTTTGGTCGGTCGACACCTGACCGCGGAGTTCGGTCCGGACTGGCAGATCATCTCCGTGCACCGGCACCCGTCGCCGACGGAGTCGGCGGCGGGCGTCGAGTTCCGGTCCGCCGATGTCGCGAAGGTCGTCGACTGGGCCCCGCTGCTGCGGGACGTCGACATGGTCGTGAACGTCGCGTGGTACCGTGCGGGGTCGATGCGACGATTCCGGCCGCTCGCGGACGGCCTCCTGAGGCTCGTGGCGGCCGCGGACCGGCTCAAGGTGCCCCGGTTCGTCCAGGTGAGCGTTCCGGACTCTCCCGCGTCGCTCGAAACGGACCTCCCGTACATGAGCGAGAAGCGTCGGGTCGACCGCGCGGTCGAGGCGAGCGGGCTTTCGTACGCCATCGTTCGGCCCACGATGCTGTTCGCGGAACGGGACAAGCTCGTCACGGTCATGCTCCGCACGATGCACCGCTACCACCGCTTCCCGATGTTCGGGGACGGCGAGTACCACATCAGTCCGCTCGCGGCCCGGGATTTCGCCCGGGTCGTCCGTCACGAGGCCGCCCGAAGCGACTGTCGCAACGTGACGGTGGGGGGCCCCCGGCGGTGGAGGTACCGCGACCTGACGGACGCGATGTTCGCCGCGCTTGGTCGTTCCCCGAAGTACTTCACGCTCCGCCCCCGGGGCGCGGTCCGGCTCGCGCGGCTCCTCGAGGTGTTCGGATCGACGCTGCTTTACGTCTACGAGGTCGAGTGGCTTCTCTCGGACATGCTCGGGCTCCCGCCCTACGACGGATTGGGCGAGCCGCTCCACCCCGTGGAGCCGTTTCTCGCGGAGGAGGCGGCGCGTCTTCGTGGTACACGGGGCGGCGCCCGAGGGTACTTTTAAGCACGACAGGGTCCATCGGTTCCCTCGATGGAAGCGGTCGACCTCAGCCGGAGGCTCGCGGATTTCGCTCAGGTGGCCGGAGAAGTGCTCCGGGATGTACAGGACGTCACGGAGCAGCAGATCCGGCACTGGATCGTCAACCCGTTTCTGGTTGCTCTCGGGTGGGACCCCCACGACAAGAAGCAGGTGTTCTTCGACTACCCCTCGGCCGGGGACGACGGGCACATCGATTACGCCCTCCTGAGCACCGACGGAAAGCCGGGGCTGTTCCTCGACGTCCGGGAGCGCACCGCCAACGTGACGGAGCCCGGTTCGATCGTGGACGCCGCGAAGAGCGCCAAGGTCCCGCTCGTCCTCCTCACGAACGGCCGCGAGTTCTCGCTCTGGTACGTGCCCGCCTCCGAGCCGGCGGCGCCCCTGTTCGTCCTCGCGCTCAAGGACCTTTCGGACAACTCCGAGAGCCTCCTCGGCCTGACCGCCGAGTATCGCCTGAGCGAGACCGGGACGCAGCAGCTGCGTCGCAGCGCCATTCGGCTTGCCGTCCTCCAGATGCTCGAGGACAACGCCGAGAAGACCTTCGATGCCCTCGTGGACTGGGTCCAAGCGCAGGTCGCTCCGGGAGCCCTCGACGACACGACCCAGAGCGCGATCCGGGATGCGACCTTGATCTGGCTCACCGAAGAGCACCTTTCGATGCCCGCGTTCCAGCCGACGGAGGGGAAGCGGATGCACGAGCTCACCCCCACGGCGCCGCGCGACTGGGACCCGTTCCCGCGGGGCCCGTCGGGAACGTTCCAGTACAAGTACGATTCCACGAAGACGCTCGACCTTCGTCAGTCCGCGAAGGAGGTCCGCGAACAGATGCGCCTCCAGGGACTCCGGACCCCGACGGCGACCAGCTTCGGGGGGTTCTACCACGCGCTCCGGACGCGCGCGGGGCTTTCGAAGTAGTGCCCCGCTCCGCGCCGTACGCTCACCGCTGGCCTCGGCCGCCCGCCCCGAGAGGGCGACGCGGCGGTCGCCGACCTCCTGCCGTCGGACCCTGCTTCGCGGGGCGCGCACGCGGGCCCGACCGTGCCGCGCGACCGGCCTTCGCGAATCGGTGGGTTTAATACGCATTAATGCGCATTAAAGAGGTGATGACGGCAGACCGCCGAGCGCATCCGTGCCTCCGGCGTGGGTGCCGTCATGCTGAATCGGAGCACGTGGCGACCCCGGAACTTGCCGGCCCCCTGGAGGTCGTCGTGTGGTGTGCCGCCTGCCAGCGGCACGAGACCCGCAGTCCCCGATGGTGGTCCTCGGGACGAGTCTTCCGGGGGGCGCCCAATATAGTTGGGCGGGTCGCCTGAAGACAGGATTCCCGCGCCCGAGGACCCCGGGTTCAGAGGTACGCCGCGAAGTGGCCGATCACGAGGCCTGCGAGCCCGGAGGCGAGTCCGATGACCATGATGCGGACCCCGCTCCGCCAGAGCGACCCGGCGGTAACGCGTGCTTCGTACATCCCGATCCCGAACAGCATGATCCCGCTCAGCCCCGTGGACCAGATGGCGGCGTTGACGAGCGAGAGCTGTAGGTCGAAGAACGGCACCAGCGGGACGAAGTGTCCGAGCACGGTGGCCCAGCCGACGAGCCAGGCGCTCCGGCGCGGCGCCTCGGGGGGAACGTACGAGAGGTTCAACTCGAAGGCCATCATGAGGTCGAGCCACGCCTTGGGCTTCGTCTCGATCCGGCGGAGCATCTCCTCGACCTCCTCGCCTTCGTAGCCCCACTCCCGAAGGATGACCCGGACCTCCTCGCGCTCGAGTTCGGGGACCTCCCGCATCTCGCGGACCTCTCGCTCGCGTTCCGACCTATACAGCCGCATCCGCGAGTACGTCGAGGTGTACGCGACCGCGCCCATCGAGAGCGATTCGGCCGCCAGGGCCGACAGGCCCGCCACCAGGATGATCTCGGAGGTAACATGGGAACCGGGTTGCAGGCTGGCCGCGACCAGCCCGAGCAGGATGCCGAGGACGTTGACGAGCCCGTCCTGGCTCCCCAGAATGAAATCCGAGAGCAGGGTCGGATGAGGGTGCCCTTCGCCGCCCGACTGCATTCGCGTCGGGGTCAGTCGGCCCGCCCGATAAGAGCCTACCGGTGCCGGTTCGTTCGGGCCACCGGGGGGTGGGCGACCCGGGCGGAAGCGCCGGGCCATCGCTGGCCTCCGGCTCGTCGCACGGAACGGAGGGCGTCCGCCAGGATCTGCCCGTGGTCAAAGGCCAATGGATGGGCGTCGGCGAGCAGAACCCACGCCGCGGAGGCGGCATCATCGCCCCCGACAGGCCGGCCCCCCCGACCGACGACCCGGAAGGCCACGCTCGTCGTGGGTTTCCGGGGGTCCCGGTCCGGACCGGAGTAGACGCCAACGATGGCGACGGGGCGGCCGCTCAACCCGGTCTCCTCACGCAGTTCGCGCACGAGGGCCTCTTCGACGGTCTCTCGGAGCTCTACGAAACCGCCCGGGAGCGCCCAGAACCCTCGGAACGGCGCCCTTCCGCGTCGGACCAGGAGGACTCGCCCGGAGCGGACCCACACCGCGTCCACGGCCAGGGCCGGGTTCTCGTACCGCGGGCTCACGGGAGTCTCGAGGCCATCCCCGTATTAGGGGTCGCCCGGTACGGCGACGAACAGGGTCACCGAACAACGGCCGGAGCGTTCCGAACTCTCCGTTCGCCCGACGGATAAGCATTAAGGCGGGAGTCCCGGTCTCCGGGGCGATGGGCATCCTGCGGAGCAAGGCGCCGCTCCGGATCAGCTTCGCGGGCGGCGGGACGGATGTTTCCCCGTATCCCGAGGAGAAAGGGGGAGCCGTCCTCAACTGCACGATCGACAAGTATGCCTACGTCACGCTGGAAGGAATCCCCGACGGCGCCGGAACGATCTCGGTCGAGTCGCTCGACTACGGCATGACCCTCAACTTCGCTCGACCGTCGGACATGGTCTACAACGGAGACCTCGACGTCGTCAAGGCGGCGCTGAAGGTACTGCGCCCGGACGACGGGGGGGGCAAGACGAAGGAGTCCTTGCGCCTCTTTCTCCACTCCGACGCGCCCCCGGGGACCGGGCTCGGCACTTCGTCGACCATGTGCGTGGCGCTCGTGGGAGCGTTCCAACACTACCGGAGGGAACCGTGGACATCGTACGATGTCGCCGAGCTCGCGTACCGGATCGAGCGGGAGGAACTCGGATTGAAGGGGGGCCGACAGGACCAGTATGCCGCCGCGTTCGGGGGCTTCAACTTCATGGAATTCTTCGGTTCCAGGACGATCGTCAACCCGCTGCGGATCGACCCCGAGGTGGTGAACGAGCTGGCCTACCGGCTCCTGCTCTGCTACACGGGGACAGGCCACTACTCGAACGACATCATCGAGCGGCAGCAGCGGAGCTACACCGAGAAGCGAGTCGACACGGTCACCGCGCTGGACGCCACGAAACAGCTCGCGATCGACATGAAGAACGAGCTGTTGCGGGGGAACCTCGATGAGATGGGCCGGCTCCTCGACGAGGGGTGGCAGCACAAGAAGCAGTTCACCGAGGGGATCTCGAACGAGCGCATCGATGCCTTCTACAGTCGTGCTCGCGAAGCGGGCGCGATCGGTGGGAAACTCCTGGGCGCCGGCGGGGGCGGCTACATCCTGTTCTTCTGCGATTTCGCCCGACGGGCCAAGGTCGCCAAGGCGGTCCAGGCCGCGGGCGGGCGGGTCACCGATTTCTCGCTGGAAACGGAGGGCCTCCAGACCTGGTCGGTGCTCCCTCCCCGCTGAGAGCCGAGAGGGGCGATGGTCGTAGATCCCGCGACGTCCGACCTCTCCCGTCCGGCTCCGGTCGCGTCCATCATCCTCGCCACGTTCAACGAACGCCGGAACCTTCCTCCGCTCCTGGAGCGCCTTTGGGCCGTTCCCCTACCTGCGGTGGAGGTCCTCGTGATCGATGATGGCAGCACGGACGGCACCCGGGAGTTCCTGGAGGAAGCGGCCCGGTCGGAGCCCCGACTCCGTCTGATCTGGCACGAGGGTAAGCAGACGACGCTGAAGGCCCAGTGCCAGGGGATCGCCCAGGCACGGGGCCGCTGGGTGGTCGTGATGGACGCCGACCTCCAACATCCCCCCGAGGCGCTCCCGCCGATGATCCGGGCCCTCGAGGACGGCGCGGGTCTCGTGGTCGGAAGCCGCTACGCGCCGGGCGGCACGGCGGGTCCACGGACCGGCGTTCGGCTCGCGATTTCGCGAGGGGCCGAATGGACGGCGAAGGTGTTCCTCTCCGAAGCGCGGTCAGTGAGCGACCCGGTGTCCGGGTTCTTCGTCTTTCGCCACGACGTGTTCCGGCCGCTCCCGGCGGAGTGGCGAGGATACAAGCTCCTCCTCTTCCTGCTGGTGATGAACCGGGGACGGCGGGTCGTCGAGGTCGGATACCGGTTCGAGCCCCGCGGGAGTGGGACCAGCAAGGTCACCCAGAACTCCCGTTTCATCCGGTTCTTCCTGACGGAGGTCGTTCTGGCCCGGCGATTCGAGCGGATCCTGCGGCGGCCGAGTCGTGACGCCGGGGACCCTGACTCTGCCTCCAAGGGGAGCGGGGGCCGGCCGGTTCGCCAGCAACCCCTATAATGGGCTGCCGGCGTCCCCGGCCTCGCCGTGCGACGCGCGAGGTCTCCGGACCGAAGCGTCGAGAGCATCACGAGGGGCGGGCGGGGATGCGGGTTCTGATCACTGGGGGTTCCGGATTCATCGGACGGTACCTCCTCGAGACCGCGAGCGAGCGCGGCCATGACGTAGTGGCGACCTTCCTAGGTCCCGGAGAGCTAGCCGGAGTGGCCGCGGCGCCTCCCAATGTCCGGTGGGAACCGCTCGACCTTCGGCAACGAGCGGCCGTCGATCGCGTAGTCGAATCGACTCGCCCCGAGGCGGTCTTCCACCTGGGGGCCCAAGCGTATGCGTCGAAGGCATGGGCATCCCCCGCCGACACCTTCGAGACGAACGTCCTCGGAACGATCTACCTCTACGAGGCACTTCGACGCCATCCTCCCCGCGAGGGGGTCTTCCTGGCCTCGTCGGCCGCGGCGTACGGGGTGGTCGACCGACTCCCGACACCGGAAGAGACCCAGCTGCGCCCGGTCAACCCCTACGGGGTCTCCAAGGCGTGCCAGGACATGCTCTCCCTGCAGTACGCCCTCAATTTCGACCTTCGGATCGTCCGGGGACGTCTGTTCATCACCACCGGACCGGGGAAGACCGGCGACGCGCTCAACGACTTCGCCCTGCGCGTGGCCCAGCTCGAACGCGCGGGGCGGCCCGGGAAGCTTCGGGTCGGGAATCTGGACGTCCGTCGCGACATCTCCGACGTGCGGGACGTGGTGCGGGCCATCTGGACCGTGTTCGAGCGGGGCCGTCCCCGCGAGGCCGTCAACATCGGTGCGGGCGAGAGCTTCTCCGTCCGTGGGATCGCCGAGTCGCTGATCCGCCGGGCGCGGGTGTCGGTCTCGCTCGAGGACGACCCGAGCCTCCATCGGCCGACGGACGAACGGGAGATCCGCTCGGACATCACCCGCCTCCGAAGCCTGGGCTACTCGCCGGCCATCCCCCTCGAACGGACCATCGAGGACTCCCTCGAGTACTGGCGGACGAACGGCCCAGGTTGAGCCGAAACCCCCACCGAACTCTCCCTCCACCGTCGAGGGGGGACGGCGATAGGTCTTAAAGGACCAAACGACCCTTCTCCGCATCAATGTCCGACGAACCGGCGCAGATTGTTCCGAAGGGATACCGCGGGGTAGGCCTTCCCGCGCCTGACTCCCCGGCAGGCTTGGCCCTCCTAGGTTCCATCATCCTGGGGATCTGCTACATCTTCGTGTTCGTGGGGGCCTATTCGGCGCTCTCGGCGGAAGGGCTCTGGATCGTGGTTCTGAACCTTACGCTCGCGGTCTTTGTCTCCTTCTTCCTGGTGTCGATGATCGGCTCGGAGAAGGCGAGGGCCGAGAACTTCGAGCTCGAGTTCGCGAGGACGGTGCAGGCGCACCTCGCCGCCGGCGAGACCCTGAGCGACGCCACTCCGCTCGGGGGCATCCTCGGGGCGTACGCTCAGGCCGCCCACGACCAGCGTCGGGCCGCCCGCGAGCATGCGTACGCCGCCGGACCCGCCGTCTACAGCACCGCGTTCGCGCTGTTCGCGACCCTGCTCCTCGGCCTGGCGTACGCGGTCGGAAGCGACCCCAATCTCATCGGGTTCGGCATGCTGATGGAGCTTCCGGCGTTCTTCCTGCTGGTCCTCTCCACCGCCGTGCTCGTCATGGCCATCGGCCGTTCGAAGGAGGTGCCCGAGTTCGCGCCGTTCGTGCTCCGCCGCTGGACCCACGTGGGGAACCCGTCGTTCCCGTTCACCCACTCGCTGCACGAAGTCCCGTGGGCGGCCCGGGACATCCCGACGCCGACGGCCCCCGCCGCCTGGCAGGAATCCGGCACTCCCGACCGGCAAGGGGCCTAAGGGACCCGGGGTCAACTCGAGTTAACTGGGGCCTGAAATAGCCCCCGAGAGAACTCCGGTCCGACCCGGAGCGACGATGTGGGTGTACGTGGTGGTGGCGACGCCCTGCGGTGTCACGGGCACGGTCGCCTGCGCCGTGGCGAGGGCGGTCGACTGGTCGTACGAGCACCACGCACGTCCGGCGAACGAGGTCGACCCGTCCGAGATCCGCACCCCGTCGGTCGTGTTCCTCGGCGGACCCACGCACCGGCGGGAGATGGGCGAGACGCTTCGCAACTTCCTCGACCACATGCCCGACCGCATGCTGACCCAGTGCCTCTTCGCCGCGTTCGACACCCGGTTCCACGATTCCCCGATCGTCACCGGTTCCTCCGCCCGTCACATCCAGCGGGCGGTCGAAGCGCGGGGCGGCCGCAACCTCGTGCCCGGGGAGAGCTTCTTCGTGATCCGCCGCGATGGTCCCCTCCGGGAGGGCGAGGTCGAGCGGGCGCGGGTCTGGGCGAGCAGCGTGATCGCCGCCGCCGTACGCGAGCTTCACGATGTCGAGGTCCGGCCCGGGACGCTGACGTCGTCGGCCCCGCACTCCTGGGTCGAGTCGCTGGCGACCGCCCCCTCGTAACGGGGGGCTCGCCCGCATCTTCCGTTCGAACGCAGCTCAGGTCGTCCGTCCCCGTCGAACGCGGAAGGGGGCCCCGTGCCCCGGGATCACACGTTCGGCCACGGCGAGGACTCGTCGGCGCTGCCGCTCGAGCTCCCTCTCGTTCGAGGCGAGCGGGTCCGGCGTCGGACCGCGCGCGTTCCACCACAGGTGCGTCAGGGCCACCACGCCCTCCCGGGTGCCGACCAGGGTGGTGATGTCCTGCGGAGTGTGCCCGGGGGTTTCGAGAAGGACCACCGAAGGGGCGAGGGCGAGGCCCTCGGCCGGTCGCGAGATCCAGCGGTCCCGGTGGTAGGTCGCCCAGAAATCGTGCACCTTCGCGTTGGGGAAGAGCGCGATGTTGACCGAGTGATCTGGGTGGTGATGCGAAAGAATGACGTCCGTCACTCGCTCGGGCCGAACGCCGAGCCGCGCGAGCGGGTCGAGGATCGAACGGCGCGAGGGGACCATGCCGGGATCGACGACCGCCCGCAGGCGCCCTTCCTCCACGAAGGTGACCGTCGACGCGACGCGCGCGCCGACGTAGCCCCGAAACAGCACCTCTACCTTCGCCGTCCGGCGAGGGACGACGATCGTCACCGAGTGTGTCACGACTCCGGGAGGCGCCCGGACGGATAACGGGAAGCCGGGGCCGATGGCCCGACCCGACGCCCGGTCCTCAGGCAGCTGCCAATGCGCTCGGGATCGCTGGGACGGGGTTCCCCTCCAACGGCCGGGAAAATCAGTCGGCGAACGCTTGAGGAACGGCCGTTCCTCGGTGACTCCCCGTCCAGTTGGCCCAGAAGAGCGCGAGGAGCGACCCGACCAGCGGCAGGGTCCCCAGGTCCGAGTACGGCACCGAGGACGAAGGAGCCAGGTAGCCGAGGAAGAGGAGGATGACAAACGCAGCGAACAGGGCGAAGACGAGGACGTCGAGGGTATCCTGCGACGGATCGGGGGCGCTCGATGCGGGCTCTGTCACGGGGAGGATTGGAGCTCGAGGGACATGCTTCCAAGTAACTCTTCCGGTGCCGGGGAAACGGACCTCCCGGAGCGGGTTCCCACTTCGGATCGCACGACTCTCCCACGGCGGCACCCGGTCCCCCGAGGGGAGAGGAGTCAAGCGCCGTTGACACGGCATAGATGCCCTCCTCTGCCGTCCCACTCCCCATGCAGGCTGCGCCGCTACCCCTGTCGCCCCCGCCAGCTCACGACGGGTCCAACTCCTCGAAGCTCCGCGGGCTCAAGGGAATGGACCTTCTTGACTCGCCGCTCCTCAACAAAGGGACCGCGTTCACCTATGAGGAACGGACGCTGCTCCACCTCCACGCCTTGCTGCCTCCCCAGGTGGAGTCGCTGGACCAGCAAGTCGTTCGGGCCTACGAAGCGTACCAACGCAAGACGGACGACCTGGAGCGTCACATCTACCTGAGGGCCCTTCAGGACACCAACGAGGTGCTGTTCTACCGTCTCCTCGTCGACCACCTCGAGGAGATGACCCCGGTCGTGTACACCCCGGTGGTCGGGGCGGCCTGTCAGCAGTTCAGCCACATCTACCGACGACCGCGCGGCTTGTTCATCGCCTACCCCATGCGGGCTTCGATCGTCGAGCTCCTCCGGCACCGACCCTATGCCGACGTGGACGTGATCGTCGTCACGGACGGCGAGCGGATCCTCGGTATCGGCGACCAGGGGGCCGGCGGTCTCGGCATCCCGATCGGAAAGCTCTCCCTCTACACCGTCTTCGGGGGGATCACCCCGGACCGGACGCTTCCGATCGTGCTCGACGTCGGCACGAACAACCAGGAGCGCCTGAAAGACCCCGAGTACATCGGGTGGCGTCACGAGCGCATCACGGGCGACGAGTACTACACCTTCATCGAGCAGTTCGTCCAGGCGGTCAAGCAGGAACTCCCCGGGACCCTGCTGCAATGGGAGGACTTCGGAGTGACCCACGCCCGTCCGATCCTCGAGAAGTACCGCGACCAGCTGCTCACCTTCAACGACGACATTCAGGGCACGGGGTCGATCACGCTCTCCGTGATCCTCGCCGCGTCCGAGGTGACCGGGCTCCCGCTCAAGGACCAACGCTTTGCCTTCCTCGGCGCCGGCTCCGCCGGCGTCGGCGTGGCGGACCTCCTGACCGCCGCTCTCGTGGAGGCGGGTGTGCCGGCCACCGAGGCACGGCGTCGCACCTGGTTCGTCAACCGAGGTGGTCTCATCCACACCGGCCGCTCGGACATCAAGGACGAGCAGCGTCCTTACGCCCATCCGTGGGAGGACGTCAAGAGCTGGGCTACCGGGACGGATGGCAAGATCGGTCTCGAGGAGGTGGTGCGCGAAGCGCGTCCCACGGTCCTCATCGGTCTATCGACGCTCAAGGGCGCGTTCACGGAGTCGATGATCCGGAACATGGCCCGCTGGGTATCCCGGCCGATGATCCTGCCTCTCTCCAACCCGACCGCCAAGTCCGAGGCGATCCCCGAAGACCTCATCCGGTGGACCGAGGGACGGGCGATTATCGCGACCGGGTCTCCCTTCGCCCCCGTTTCGTACGGCGGCACGACGTATCCGATCGCCCAGTGCAACAACGCGTACATCTTCCCGGCCCTCGGGCTCGGGTTGGTCGCCGGACGTTGTCGCAAAGTCACGGACTCGATGTTGCTCGCCGCGGCAAGGGCGCTGGCGCTCCGATCCCCGGCCCGCGCGGACCCCCACGCACCGTTGCTGCCGGCCCTCCGTGACCTACGCGAAGTGGCCCTCGAGATCGCGCTCGCGGTCGCCCTGGAAGGACAGCGCACTGCTCTCGTCCCCAAGATGTCCGAGGACGAGCTTCGCGGGCGGATCCGCCGTACGCGCTGGATCCCCGAGTATCCCGTCTACACCTGAGGTTGCTCAGCGCGGCGGGCTCGGTCGGGTACTCGACGCGCGGCCGGGCCGCCGAGTCGCCGCGAGGTGTTCGGTGGACGGGCGGCCGGCCCACGGTCCGGCCCCCGGCGCAACGATAAGTGGGGCTCTTCCTATCCGTCGGCCCGAGGGACTATCACGGCCCGTCGTGCCCGCGGCGCTCATTCGAAGAGGACCGTACGGGGCGTCGCCCGTCGAGGCGTCCGTTCCCGGCGCTCGGTCCGACCGACGCCGACGGGGCCCCCCTCGAGCTACGTGCGGCTCGAGATCGATCTGGTCCACGAGGCCTTCCGGCGCCAGGGACTACCGTTCGTCCACCGGCTCGAAGCGATCTTCCGCGAACGGGAGGTCGTGGAGGTCGAAGGGCTCCTTCGATTGGTCGCCGGAGTGCTGCATGCACTCTCCTCCCGGGGCTTTTCCCGAGTGGACCATTGGGAGGCCCGGCCGGGGGGCTGGATCCCCCTCCCCGAGCCGGCCCACGAGCGCCTGATCGAACCGGTAGGGCATCTCCTGAACGCGCTAAGGAGCGGTGCTTGGCGGCGCGTCGCGGAGGCCCGGTCGTTCTCCGCCCGGCTCTCGGGCGCGGGCGAGGTCAGGGCGGACTTCACCGTCCGACGGGTCCATCGAGAGCGGGGACACGCCATCACTCTGGAGCTGTTCGGTCGGACCTCGGTGACCGAGCTCCAGGCGATCGAGCGGGCGCTCCGCCAGGAGATCTCGATCGTCCGGCTCCGACGCGCGGAAAGCTCTCCGGCCGTCCCCGATGCGTCGTGAGGATGCCGACGGCTCGGAAAGCGGTGCTCCGCGGCCCTGCTCGCGGAAGGCCCCGGCCTGAAGTACTCCTTCGACTAGCCTCGGCAACGAATGCTTGAGGTCTATGTCCCCGCGTTGATCGCGGCGTTCCTCATCACCGTCCTCGAGATGACCGAGGTCGTCGCGCTCGTGTTCGCCCTCGCGGCGGACCACACCACGGTCCGGCACGGTGCCCTCGGCGCGGTCGGAGGGACCGCCGTCGTGGCCGCGATCGCGCTCGGATTCGGAGCGATCCTCATCGCCTTCCCCCGCTCGTACCTTCTCTGGGGCTCCGCCCTCGTGCTCGCCGCCTTCGGCGTGTTCCTGTTCCGGAGCACCCTCAAGACCTACCGGCGACGCCAGGCCGCTGCCGCGGGAGCCGCGCCTCCGGCCCCGAGCCACTCGGCCGCGCAGTTCGCCGGCGGCTTCTCGGTCGGAGCGGTGGAGGCCACCGAGACCGTGATCGTCCTGCTCGCGCTGGCCGCCGCGGGCTACGGGTTCTCGGCGCTCCTCGGGGCCGTCCTCGGCGGCGCGCTCCTCGTCGGCGTTTCGTTCGTCGTGCACGACCGCATCCGCCGCATCAAGGTGCCGTGGCTCAAGGTTGGCGGAACCGCTGTCGTGTTCTCGTTCGCCGTGTTCTGGGGGGGAGAGGCCGCGGGCGTGAACTGGCCTGGCGGAGACCTCATCCTGGTCCTGCTCGTGGTCATGGGTTTGATCATCGTTCGCGGGGGTGTCGAAGCCGTGCTCCGATCCACGGCCGCCCCACCTCGGTCGGCCTAGACTTTCCACCGAATCTTCCCGCGTGCATCACTGACCGACTTGCAGGGCCGCCCTATGCTTGGGTCGGCGCTGATTCACGGGGGGAGCGTCAGCTGCGCGGACGTGCGATCTCCTCCACCGTGGAACGGCACGTGTGATGGCATAGAGGACAGGGTGCCAACGCTCGCGCCGGAATCTTCTCGGCCGCGCGGAGGCACTCCTCTCCCGTTCGGTGGCGACAGTTCAAGCAGGGATGATCAGCCCGCACCCCACCCTCCTTCGGCCCGCTCCCTACGTGGAACCACGACCGGGGGTCGGCCGCTTCCGGACTCCGCGATGGACCCGCCCTACGATGTGGTGGCCCTGCGGCTTCGGGAGAAGCATGAGACCCTCCGACGGGTCTCCGATCAACGTGCCCTTTCCCTTTCGGTATTCCCACCCTACCCATGCGATCGTGACCGCGTCCAGCTCATCGTGGGTCAGCGGTCGGCGCTCCAGTTCGCCCCCCAGCCCACGGGCACGGAGGCGTCGTTGCAGGAGGGATGTCCCCGCCTTCTTGCGAGGCAGTCCGAGGAGGTCCTGGGACCCGCCGGGGTACCCCTCGACCACGCGGACACCACGACGCCGGAGGGCGGCCGCGAGCTCCATCCCACGCACGGTCAGCATGCGCATCGGGCCGAGCGTGAGCGGAAAGAACGGGAGCCTTAACCGAAGTAGTTCGCGGTCGCACTCGCGCAAGTGGGGCCCGGATCGGTCCTCGATCGTCGTTCGCCCCCGGGGGAGAGAGAGCGGCGCGTCGATCACCACGAGACCCGGACGGGCCGTCATCACGAAGTCGAGGACCTCCCGGTCCGTGTGGAGAACCACGGCTCGCAGGCGGCGGGGACCCTCGAAGACACACGCCCCGGTGTTACGACGTGGCGAGCCGGCGAGGTCGAGACCCACGACCGTAGCCGTCCGGGACCGCCGCGTCTTCGAGGGCGACACCGGGGGACTCCCCAACGCTCACGCCCCGGCGATACGAAATCGGAGGAACTACTTCCCTGATCTCGCGGTCGAAACCGACACGGAGTGGATACCCGGAAACTGGAAGGGGACTAGGTGCCACGACTTTCCCGCATCCGGGCTCACGAACAGCTGACCGGTCGTGCTTCCGACGTAGATGCCGGCCGGGCTCAGGTCGTCGGTCGCGATCCCCTCACGCTGGACGCCGAAGTGACCGGGGAACGCGGTCGGCGACAGGAGCTTCCGCCACGTGCGGGCCTTGTCGTTCCACTCGTGGACCTGGAAATGGCCCTCTCCGGTGAGGCGGGCCTTTCCGTCGAGTCGAACGAAGTACGCCTTTCCGGGAGAGGACCGCGGGGACGCCACTGCGAACCCGAAGTCATCCCCGAGGGGCTTCCCGATCCGGACCCACTTCTCCATCCGGTCGTGCGAGACGTACATGCCGCCGTGATCCTGCCGGTAGAAGGTGTCGGGGTCAGCCGCGTCGGCGACCACGTGATGGACACACTGCCCGGTCTCGGGATGCTTGTTCGGAAGGAACGGAGCCTCGACCCCTTTGTTGGTCGGTTTCCAAGTCGTCCCCCCGTCGTCGGACCGGAAGGTCCCCACGGCGGATAGCCCGACGTAGAGCCGTTGAGGGTCCCGGGGGTCGATCAGAATCGTGTGAAGGCACGCACCGCCGGCGCCGGGT
>Ga0209039_10000846_pt1 | contig 29425 bp, 20 predicted proteins | sample BogFormECP12_OM1_FD_188238 | JGI IMG/M metagenome (GOLD analysis project Ga0209039, IMG submission 188238) | Bog forest soil microbial communities from Calvert Island, British Columbia, Canada - ECP12_OM1 (SPAdes) (version 2) | ecosystem: Environmental > Aquatic > Freshwater > Wetlands > Bog ... | reverse complement strand
CTTGAAGCGGGCGTGCTCGCGGCTGGCGAGGGTGAGGTCGCAGACGACGTGCAGGCTGTGCCCGCCGCCCGCGGCCCAGCCCGGCACGACGCAGATGACAACCTTCGGCATGAACCGGATCAGCCGGTGCACCTCCATGATGTGCAGGCGCCCGGCGCGGGCCGGATCGACGGTCTCGGCCGTCTCGCCGCCGGCGTACTGGTATCCGCTGCGCCCCCGGATGCGCTGGTCGCCGCCGGAGCAGAAGGCCCATCCGCCGTCCCTCGGCGACGGGCCGTTGCCGGTGAGCAGCACGCACCCCACGTCACTGGACGTCCGGGCGTGATCAAGCGCCACGTACAGCTCGTCGACGGTGCGCGGGCGGAAGGCGTTCCTGACCTCGGGCCGGTTGAAGGCAACCCGGACCGTGCCCGAGTCGACGGCCCGGTGGTAAGTGATGTCGGTAAACGAGAACCCCTCGACGGGACGCCACCGCTCAGGTTCGAAGATCTCAGAGACCATGGCCCCATTGTGGCCGACGCCAGCTATCCGCCGACGGCGTTCGGCTCTGCCAGCGTGTCGGCGCCAGCATCATCTGATCAGCGATGTCACCGACGGCCGGGGCCATTCGGCGGCGGAGGCGGCCAGCCCGATCAGCTGACGGCCGCGACCGCCGGGTACGCTGCTCTTGGCACCGTGCCCGGGCGCTGCCACCACTGCCATACCGGGATGCGCCCGGTAGGGGTCGCCACGCAGGAGCCCGAGCTGACCCAGCGGCCGCCGCTGACCGGGCTCGCCGACTGGATCGACCGGTTTCTGCTGCCCCTGGTCCTGATCTCGGCCGCCGCGGGAGTGAGCTTCCCCGGCCCCGGGCGCCGCGCCGATGCCGCTGACGCCATCTTGTTCACGCTGGCGGTCCTGGTGTTCTCCACGGGCGCTTCCATGACCTTCAGCGAGATGGGGGCCATCCGGGCTTCGGCCCGGCGCCTGGCCGTCGTGCTGCCGGTCACCACGGTCGGCTTGCCCGTGATCGCCTGGCTGGCCAGCCGCCTGGTCAGCGGCGTGGCCCTGCGGGGCGGCATCCTGGCGGCCGGCATCGCGCCCACCGAGGTGGCGTCCGTAGCCCTGACCGGTCTGGCCGGCGGGGATGCCGTCCTGGCCGCCGGGCTCCTCGCCACGTCCACGATCTTGACGGTGCTCCTGGCCGGGCCCATTCTCAGCATCGCCGGGGCACATTCGGAAGCCTCACAGCTCGGGTTGCTGTCTACCCTGGCCCTGGTCGTGGCTCTCCCGCTGATGGCCGGGTCCGCGATGCGATCCCTGGATCCTTATCACGGACGCGAGCAGCCGGTCATCCGGGTGCTGGGCACGGCCAGCCTGCTCGTGTTGCTCTGGGAGGTGGCCAGCCAGCTTCACCTGCGAGCCAGCGACGCCCGTGTCCTGCTGGCTCTGCTGGTCTACCTCGCCGGGGGCGTGGTCCTGGGCTGGCTCCTGGCGATCGGCGCGCCGCCGCCCCAGCGCACCGCGATCGTGCTGCCGACCGCGATGCGGGACTTCGCCGTGGCGGCAGGCATCGCGGCCAGCGCGTTCGGGGCCGCGGCCGCGGCCCCGCTGGGCATCTACGGACTCCTCGTGCTGATCTTCGGCACCGCCGTGGTCTACGCCGTCCGGCCGCGCAGGCCAGGGCACGGTGGGGACTTTTCTCCGCTATCGTAGACAGTGCGCCCACTACGCGGAGGCCGCGGCGGACGCTCAGCCACTGTTCGGGACGTCAGCGAGCACGCGAGGCCCTCTCAGCCAGCCTCGGGCCTGACATGAAGATCCCGCCGGGCGATTCTGTACCTGAATTGCAGCCCTGAGGCCAGCCTGCCCCCTATCGAGGTATGCGGATCTTCGGTACCGGCCCAGTTGACGTCCGCGCGAGGAATAGATCCGCTGACGCCGCAGCTTGCGCCGCGGCAAGCGACGACAAGGAGCCTTATGCCGACGACCTACGCACTGCTCAGCACCTATCCCCCCACGCAGTGCGGGCTAGCCACGTTTACCGCGGCGCTGCTCACCCATCTGCGCCAGCCGGGCGACCAGGTAGCCGTCGTGCGCGTGCTCGACGAGCCGGCGCCAACCCCGGCGCCAGGCTCGGCCGGCGAGATCGCCCATGACCTGGTGGCCGGCTCGGCCGCGAGCGCTTCAGCGGCGGCCGAAGTACTCAACGGTTTCGATGTGGTGATCGTCCAGCACGAGTACGGCATTTACGGTGGCCCTGACGGCCAGGACGTCATTTCGCTGCTCGAAGCCCTGCACGTCCCGACCATCGTGGTCCTGCACACGGTCCTGGCCCACCCCACGCCAAGGCAGCGCACGATCCTCGATGAGGTCATTGCCGCCGCCAGCGTGGTGGTCACGATGACGCACACGGCCCGGTCCCGACTGCTCGACATCTACGGCACCGGCCCGCAGAAGGTCTTCGTGATACCCCACGGTGCGGCTGACCACCGGGTTACCGCATCATCGACCGGAACTGGCCGGCCCATGGTCCTGACCTGGGGGCTGCTGGGACCGGGCAAGGGGATTGAGCACGCGATCGATTCGATGGCCCTGCTCCGCGATCGCGGGCTGCATATCGACTACCAGGTGGCCGGTCAGACACATCCGCGCGTGCTGGGGCGCGACGGCGAGGCCTATCGGCGGGCGCTCAAGGCCCGGGCGCGGGCGCGGAACGTGGAAGATCGCGTCCACTTCGATGGCCGGTTCCTGCCCGCGGCGGCCTTGGGCCAGCTGATCAGCGCCGCCGATGTCGTGCTGCTGCCGTACGACTCGCTGGAGCAGGTCACCTCCGGGGTCCTGATTGAGGCGGTCACCGCAGGCAAGCCGGTGGTGTCGACGTGCTTCCCGCATGCCACCGAGCTACTCGGCGCGGGACTCCTCGTCGACCGGCAGGACCCGGCAGGCATGGCCACAGCACTGCAGCGCGCGCTGACCGAACCCGGCCTGTCGGCCATGATGAGCAGCTACTCGGCGGACCTCGCGCCGCAAATGCTGTGGCCGGCGGTGGCGCATGCGTACCGGGAACTCGCATCGGCGCTCACCCGAGCCAGGGCGGGAACCCCGGTATGAGCGACCCGACTGTGCCGTTCCGGCACCTGCAGCGCCTGACCGACCACGTCGGCTTGCTCGAGCACGCCGAGGGAATCGTGCCCAGGTACGAGCACGGCTACTGCGTCGACGACGTGGCCCGCGGCCTGGTCGTGGTGTGCCGGGAACCGTCGCCATCGGCGGAACTGATAACCCTGGGGCGCCGCTACCTCTACTTCCTGGCCAAGGCCCAGGCGCCGGACGGGAGGTTCCGCAACCGCCTCGGCTACGACCGCCGTTGGCAGGACCAGCCTGGTATCGGTGACTGCTGGGGCCGCGCCCTGTGGGGTCTTGGCACCGCCGCCACCCGGGGACCTACCCCGGGGATCCGCGAGGAGGCCATCGACCGGTTCGGCCGCAGCGCGAAGCTCTCATCTCCCTGGCCGCACGCTATGGCGTTCGCGGCGCTCGGGGCCGTCGAGGTCCTCGAGGAATGGCCGGAGCATGCTGGCGCGCGCACGGTCCTCGACCGGGCCATCTCGACCATCGGGGAACCGTCGGCTGACGCCCGGTGGCCGTGGCCAGCCCCCAGGCTCAGCTACGCGAACGCGGCCATCGCCGAGGCGGTCATCGTGGCCGGCGCCAAGCTCGGCCGCGGCCGGGTTCTGCGCAACGGCCTGCGCATGCTCGACTGGCTGCTGGCCATCGAGACCCGAGACGGCCACCTTTCGGTCGTGCCAGCCGGAGGCTGGAGTCTCGGGGAGCCCCGCCCGGCCTTCGACCAGCAGCCGATCGAGGTGGCCGCCCTAGCCGATGCGTGCATGCGCGCGGCGACGGTGACCGATGACCGCAGCTGGCTGGCGGGCGCCCAGATGGCCGTGGCGTGGTTCCTCGGTGACAACGACGCCAAGATTCCGCTGCTCGACGAACGGACGGGCGGGGGCTGTGACGGCCTGAGCCGCACCAGCCGCAGCCGCAACCAGGGAGCCGAGTCGACACTGGCGATGATCTCCGTGATGCAGCAGGGCCTGCGCCTGGCCCCCGCGCCGAAATGAAGGCGTCCAGAGCGGCCAGCGGACTGCTGTCCCGGACCGAGCACCGGATAAGGCCAGACGCCTCTCGCACCCTCGGCCGGCTATTCGTGCCAGGCCAAGAGACCTTGATCCGGGGCACTTCGCGCGCCATGGCTGTCGTCGATCGCATCCTTGACCTGGACGAACTCCAAGTGGAACACACCCTGGCCCGGACGCTGGCTCGATTCTCCGCGGGGTATCGCGACCTAGCCGGAACCCTGGAGCGCAACTTCTCACTCGTCGCACACCGAGTGGGCGCCGAAATAGAGGTAGGAAGCGCACGACGGCAGCTGATCGGAGCGTATTTCACCCATGAGTACGCAATCGAGGCAGCGGCCCTGTTCAATCCGTCGATCGTGGTCCACCCTGACCAGGCGGGATGCCCGCCCGGGGAAGCCCGGTTCATCATGAGCCTGCGGGCGGTCGGGGAAGGTCACCTATCGAGCATCGAGTTCAGGACCGGCACGATCGGCGACGATTCGGCGATCCGCTTCGACTCACCTGGCCGGTTCCTGGATACCGGACACACCCGGCCCGTCCCCTACGATCGCGACTTGTTCGCCAGGAAACTCACCGAGCTCGGCCAGGACGATGAGAACGCACAGCTCCTGTGGAGGATCCTGCCGCCCCGCTTCACCGCGACCGAACTGAATGCCGCGCTCGCCGAACTCTGTCGGCAGCAGGTGACCCGCGCCGACTCGACCGCGCTCGTCGAGAAGGTCGAGTGGATGGCGGCGTCCAACTACGCGGTGGAGTTCGGTGAGCACCATTCTCTGGCCGAACGGGTTCTGTGGCCCGCCGGCCCGGCCGAGAGCCACGGCATGGAAGACGCGAGGTTCGTCCGCTTCACCGACGGTGCGGACACGACCTACTACGCGACATACACGGCGTTCGATGGCTCGCAGGTCGCGCCGCACCTGCTGGAAACCACCGACTTCCGGACCTTCACCATCTCCCAGCTCTCCGGTCCCTCGGCCGCCAACAAGGGCATGGCGCTGTTCCCCCGTAAGATCGCCGGCCGGTACGCCGCGCTCTCCCGCTGGGACAGGGAAAGCAACGCGATCGCCTACTCGCGCGACGCTCATCACTGGCCCGAAGCCAGGACGGTCCAGTCGCCGGCCCGTCCGTGGGAGCTGATCCAGCTCGGCAACTGCGGCTCGCCGATCGAGACCCCGGCGGGATGGGTGGTCTTCACGCACGGCGTCGGGCCTATGCGGGAGTACGCCATCGGCGCAGCCCTGCTCGACCTGGATCAGCCCGAGCGCCTGGTGGCCGCGCTACCTGAGCCCCTTCTGGTGGCCGAGGAGTCGGAGCGCGAGGGCTACGTCCCGAACGTCGTGTACTCCTGTGGCTCCATCGTTCACGGCGGAACCGTCGTGCTGCCGTACGGCTGCAGCGATTCGTCCGTGCGGATCGCGATGGTCGATCTCAGCCTGCTCCTAGAACAGCTCATGGCCAGCCGCGATCTCGGCGCGACCGCAAGCAACTGAGCAGGGCAGTCAGCCACGCCCGTTCGGCATCGGAGATTTTTAGGCCGAACGGGCGATGGTTCCGCCGCTGACCAGGCAGCTGCCTCGGTCGGGAACGGCGATCTCCGCGCTCCCTGGGTCAGGTTCGCCGATGGCCTGGTGCACAATGTGGCCTTGCGATTTGTGTCACTGCGAACAGTGCATTCTGCGCTGCGCGGTGTGCATACTCCACCCACTGCCTAGCCGCGCCACGTAACCGCGATGCCACCCTCGGCGCCCCGATCGCTACCTGCGGGACAGCCGGCTGCTGGTCTGAGCCGCCCCGTCTGTAGCGTCCGACCTCCAGCAAGGAGTAAAGCGAACATGAAAACCAGCAATCCGGCCGGTTCCAGCGACTCCTGCCGGAGCGGCGCGCCGCGGCGCCCCGGCTTGCCGCGGCGGCAGTTCCTCGCGGGGGCGGGAGCTGCCGGCGCGGGCGCCTTCGCGGCCAGCGCCGTCGGCCTGGGCGCGGCTCGACATGCGCCTCATGTACGGCGAGATTCTCGCTTTCGCCCAGACCATCGAGGCTCTCGACGCCGCACCGGCATCCGCCCTTTAGGCGGGGCGGGCTAAGCGAGCAGGGCCCGGCCGTACCGGCACGCCCGCGTCCGGGGCAGGATGCGAGCTCGCGGGCACACGTAGATAGGCGGGACCATTGTGCACTGTGGTTCCCCGTGGTGTATGAAGTAGCCGCCTCACGATCGGTTTTATTCAAGCACCAATAGCCCCACTAAAACCCATCCTCCCTCCCGATTCGGCGCGTTGAATCGGCGTGAGATGGATGGCGCTACGGCGGCGCCGGCGACGGCTGGGTGACCTTCGGTTCCGATTCACGAGGACTTCTGTCCCTAAAAACGTCCTGGCAGGATTCGTAACCTCCGCCATATGAGTGTGCCGGAGGAACGGATCCCCGAGGATCGGTGCTGGGAGCTTCTGGCTACTGCGTCGGTGGGCCGCCTGGCGCTGTCGGTCCGGGCGCTGCCGGTGATCCTGCCCGTTCAGTATTACCTGGATGGCCGCAGGCTCGTGGTCTGCCTCGGGCATCAGGCTTTCCCTGAGCAGTCGCTTGACGAGGTGATCATCGCGTTCGCGGCTGACGCGATCGACTCGGTGACCCGGTCGGGCTGGTCGGTTCAGGTTCAGGGCCGGTCGGTGATCCTGCGGCGGCTTGGCGTGGACGCTGTCTGCGGCCGGCCGACCGCCGGACAGGTCGTGCAGATCGAACGCCAGGACGTAGCCGAGCTCGTCGGGGTAGCCGCAGCGATAGGTCGGGACGTTCGGCAGGATCGGCTCCTCGCCCAGGTAGAAGCGGATCAGGTCGGGCACCCAGGCATAGATGGCCTTGCCGTCGGCGCCCCCGGCACCGGGGGCGTTGGGGATCGCCACCTGGCCGGCCCGGGAACCGCGGCGACGATGATGTGGTTGGCGCGGATCGCGTCGCCCGGGGTCGCGGCGAGGCTGCCGGCGCCGAGCTGGGCAAGCAGTTCCCGCACCGGGTCCGCCTGTGGATGTCGAACCCCGATCGTCACGGTCCGACCGGACCGAGCCAATGCGCGGGCGAGCGTCGCGCCGACGGGGCCGGCGCCGAGCACCGTCACCGGATCTGGTTGTGCCATGGTTGGTCTCCTTGCCGCTCCCACAGGTAGCCGTTGACGACAGGTTCTGGGTCAGGCAGTGCCGGGTCGTGCAGCTGCTCACGCGGGTCGCGTCACAACCCCGTCCCTCCACATGCTTGATAGCATAGCTTGAAGTCAAGTGTTTATATCAAACTAGCTATTCTGCATTTAGGCTCAAGCACTATAGTTGGAGGGTGCCGACGGGAGCTGAGGTGTCTGGATGACCCGATCAGCAAAAACGTCTGCGTTGCGCGACCACGTCGACCATCTCATCGACGGCTGGGCCCAGGAACGCCCGGACCTCAACGTCGCACCCCTCGCCGTCATCCAACGGGTGCTGCGGCTGGCCGCCTACCTCGCGACGGAACTCGAGCCCGTCTTCGCCCAGTACGGCCTCACCGGCAGCGACTTCGCCGTATTGGCGAACCTCCGCCGCAGTGGCGCGCCCTACCAGCTCACGCAACGCGACCTGATGGACTCCCTGCGCCAGACCTCCGGCACCGTGTCACTGCGGATCAACCACCTCAGCGAACGAGGCCTGGTCCGCCGCGAACCCGACCCCGGCGACGGCCGCAGTGTCCTCGTCACCCTCACCGACGCCGGCCGCGAGCTGTTCGACGTAGCCGCACCCGCGCACCTGGCCAACGAAGACCAGTTGCTGGCCGCGCTCGCCCCCGACGAGCGAAACGAACTCGCCCGCCTGCTACGCATACTGCTGACCGAGTTCGATCAACCTGTCGAGAGCCGGCCCGACGACGATCTCGGGTTCAAAGCAGCCCCGGCACACCTCGGACAACGCCGACGGGCGGCAGTCGGACTACCGCCCGCACCCGGAATCCTGGTCGAATCCGTACAACCACACTCCTGGGCCAGCACCAGCGGCCTAACCCCAGGAGACCTCATCACCAAAGCAGGAAACGTGCAGTTGCGGTCGCTGACATGCCTCGCCCAGGCCCTGGCGGCATCCCCCGGCGGCGTCACGCTCACCATCCAACGCGGCGACCGATCAATACCCCTCGAAACCCCCCCGCCGCCAAGTCCACTCCGGAGGAGACGAGACAAGTAGCCGCGCCCCACACCTGGGGTGCCGGGACCGCGGCCGGGCTGATCAGCCAGCGGGCCGACGGTCGGCGAAGCCCATGCAGCATGACGAGTGTTGTCAGATCCTCCGCGTAGCCGGTGAGTTCTGGCCATCTGCCCCCTCTTCATCGAGCAAGTTTTCACCGGCAAGAGTCAGGTCTTCGTTGTCCTATTCGGATCTTCCCGGGGCGAAGGTGTCGATCATGAGCTCGACGTCATCACCGAGCGGGTAGAGGATCGGGCAGGTGGCGCCGGCCGCAATGTACTCGGCTACCTTGGCCTTACACTCTTCGGGCGTGCCCGACGCCGAGATCATCTGGACGGCCTCGTCCGGCACCAGCTTCATCGCCCGCTGGATATCGGCTGCGCTGGCAGGCCAGGTGAGGATCTTCCCGATCTCCGCGATGAGCGCCGGATCGACCCCGCTGGCCTTCATGATGTGCGGCTGTTGCCCGAGGTACTGGGTAAGCAGCTCCCTGGCGCGGTTGAGTGCGATGGAGCGATCGTTGTCCACCGAGCAGACGACCAGCTGCGGCCGGTCGATCTCCTCGACAGTCCGCCCGGACCGTGCCGCGCCGACCGCTAGGGCCGTCAGTGCCCGCCGGTTGTAGTCGGGGTTGACCATGTAGTTGAGCAGTACGCCGTCGGCGATCTCACCGGCCAGCTCCATCATCTGCATGCCGGTGGCGCCGACGTAGATCGGTACGTCTCGCGGCAAGCGGCCGCCGTGCACGATGTCGATCTGCACGTCGTCGAGGTGCACGAATTCGCCGTGGTAGGACACCCGCTGCAAGGCGAGCAGTTGCCTGGACGCCTCGACGACCTCGCGCATGGCAAGGAGCGGCCGGCGCCTGTCCACGCCGACCTTCGACGCGAGCGGCTCCCACCAGGCGCCGAGCCCCATCATGATCCGGCCCGGAGCCAGCTCGGAGAGCGTCGAGAACGTCGCAGCGAGCAGACCGACATTCCTTGTCCAGATCGGGATCACGCCGGAGCCGACCTTGATCCGGCTGGTCACCGCGGCGTAGGCCGCCATCGGCACCGTTGCCTCCCGGACCAGCCTGCTCTCTGCCTGCCATACCGCCTCGAACCCCTTCGACTCGGCGTATCGGGCATAGCGCATGCCCTCCCTGATGGGGTGCATGTCCTGGAGGTACAGGGCCATCCGGCCCTCGGATGTAAACCTCATCCAGCCTCGCCCTCCATAGGCGTGAAGTCATGCGACGGGATGTCCTGCACGCGTGCCCACAGCCGGCCCGCCTCGGTGGCCGCCTCGGCGGCGAGCCGCGCCGCGTCCACCCGCGTCGAGCGGCGGTCGGCGATGACCAGCTCGCCCGCCACGACCACGTCCCTGACATGCCTCGGCGACAGGCCGAAGATCCAGTGTCCCGCGACGTTGCCAGCCGACAAGGGGGTCGGCGCGGGGTAGTCGAGCACGGTGAGGTCGGCGGGCGCGCCGGCCGCGATGCGGCCGAGCAGCGGCTCGCCGAAGACCCGGCCTGCTGCGCGCGACCCGGCCGCGAGCCGGTCGAGCGGCCAGCACGGCTGCGTGCGGACGCTCGCCTCCCTGGCACGGAAGAAAGCCATCTGCGACTCGGTGATCATGTCGCCGCCGATGCCGTCGGTGCCGAGCGTGATCCGGCCAGCTGCACCTCGCGGCAGGCCCTGGTCGCCGCTGGCGGTCACTGGGCTGTGGCCGACGGCGTTGTTCATGTTGCTGCGGGCGTTGAGCGCGATCGTCGCGCCGGAGGCTAGCAGAATGTCTCGCTCACGGGAGTCGACATGCACGCAGTGCGCAAGCAGGGCGTCCTTGGTCACGATGCCCGCCACGCGCAGTCGTTCCACCACGCTGAGGCCGTGGCCGGCCAGCGCGTCCCGCTGGTCGGCGGCGTCCTCGGCCACATGGATGTGCACGCCAGCGCCGACCGCCGCGGCCGTACCGGCGCAGGCCTCCAGCGTTGCGTCGGACATCGTGAACGATGCGTGCGCGCCCATCAGGCCGCGGGCTAGTGGCTGGCTCGCCTTCAGGAATCTGGCGTTCTCGGCAAGGCCGGCCGCGGCCCGGTCCGCGCCATCCCGGTCGCTCACCTCGTAGCACAGCACCGAGCGCAGCCCGAGCTCGGCCAGGGCGGCGGCCACGACATCGAGTGAGCCGTCGATAAAACGCGGCGAGGCGTGATGGTCGAAGACCGTGGTCGTCCCGGCGAGCAGCGCGTCCAGGCCGCCGGCCAGGGCCGACATCCGGATGCTCGGCTCGTCAAGGGCCCGGTCCAGCCGCCACCAGACGCGCTGCAGGATCTGCAGGAAGTTCCCTGGCGGCGCCAGCTGATAGGGCATTCCCCTGACCAGCGCCGAGTACAGATGGGTGTGCGCGCAGACGTTGCCTGGCAGTACCAGGGTGCCGGCGCAGTCCCTGCGCGGCACGCCTGGCGGGGCGGGCCCGACGGCGGCGATGCGGTCGCCGCTGATCACCACGTCGGCGCTGGCCAGCTCGACCGGGTCGAGGCCGAGCACCACGGTGGCGCCGCAGAGCGCGAGGGTGCTCATCGGCGGCGCGCCAGCCTGGGCACGGCGGCCGCCGCCGCCCGGGAGTCCTTCATCGGCAGCCTGGTTCGGTAGCGGCCGTCGAAAGCGTGCAGCGCGCCCGCCACCGCGCCCGCGGTGGGGACGAGCCCGATCTCGCCGATCCCCTTCGCGCCGTAGGGGCCCTCGGGCTGATGCTCTTCGACGAAGATGCACTCGACCGGCGGCATCCCGGCAGGCGGGATGATGTTCAGTGATTTCAGCGTCGTGGTGACCGGGATCCCGCCGGAGACCACGAACTCCTCGGACAGGCTGTGCCCCAGGCCCATGTGCACGGCGCCTTCGACCTGCCCGGCGAGCAAGGTGGGGTTGATGACCTTGCCGACGTCATGAGCCGCGACCACCTTCGCGATCCGGCCATCCTCGGCCAGGATGACGACCTGCGTGCCCCAGCCATACGCGAAGTGAGTCACCGGGTTCCCGACTGCGGCGCCTGGTTTGGTGGTCCAGTCGATCAGCACCTCGCCGTAGAACTCCTGGCCGGCGAGATCAGCCAGGCAAGCCCCGTTCAGCCTGGCCTTCAGTTTGCTGGCCGCCTCGATGACTGCGCGTCCGCCCAGGACGGTGGCGCGCGAGGCTGTGGTCTGGCCGCAGCCGAGCTCGTGGCTGGTGTTGACGACGACCCGCACCTGCTCCGGCGCCACACCCAGCTCCTCACAGGTGATCTGCATGAGCACCGTGTGCACGCCCTGGCCCATCTCGGTCCAGGAGTGGAACAGAGTCACCGAGCCGTCGGCTTCGGGCCGCAGGATCACCTTGCCGTACTCGGCCAGGCCGTTGCCGACGCCGGTATTCTTGACGGCACAGCCGATGCCGGCGTACGGCGCGGACCGGTAGGCGTCCCTGACCGCGATCAGCGTTTTCTTGATTCCGACGCCCGGCCCGAGCCGCTGGCCCGTGCCGAAGACGTCGCCCTCCTCGACGGCGTTGCGCCAGCGGATCTCCCAGCCGTCGACGCCGGTTCGCTCAGCCAGGCGGTCAAGCATGCCCTCGATCGCGAAATTCGACTGGTTCGAGCCGAACCCGCGCATCGCGCCGCACGGCGGGTTGTTCGTGTAGACGGCCCTGGCCTCGATGTCCACGGCCGGGAACTTGTACACGCCGCAGGCGTGCCCAGCCGCGCGCTCGAGCACCTTGTCACCCACGCTGGCGTAGGCGCCGGTGTCGCCGACGATGCGCGCGCGCAGGCCAAGCAGCCGACCGTCGCCGTCGCAGCCCACCGTGTAGGTCAGGGTGAGCGGGTGCCGCTTGACGTGGAAACGCAGGCTCTCCGCCCGGCTCAGCGTCAGCTTGACCGGCCGGCCCGTGTGCTTGGCCAGCAGGGCGGCGTGCCCCTGCACGCCCAGGTCCTCCTTGGCCCCGAACGCGCCGCCGCTGGACACCAGGGTGGCAAGCACCTTGTCCTCGGGCAGACCGAGCAGGCTGGCGACCTGCCTACGGTCGCTCCAGATGCCCTGGCCCTGCGAGTAGAAGTGCACCCCGCCGCCGTCCGTCGGGTAGGCGAGGGATGACTCAGGCTCGAGGAAGGCGTGCTCGATGAACTGAGTCTGGAAGGTCTCGGTGCAGATGTGCTCAGCCCGCGCGAGCGCGGCATCGGCGTCCCCCCGCTTGATCTCGGAGACCGACAGCACGTTGCCCGGCGCGTGGGAGTGCAGCCGCGGCGCGCCCGGCGCCATCGCACCCGCCGGGCTGGTTACCGGGGCCAGGACGTCGTAGCTGACCTCGACCAGGGCTGCCGCCTCGCGCGCCGCGGCCCTTGTCAGCGCGGCCACTAGGGCCATGACGTCACCGACGTACCTGGTCGTCTCGCCGGTCGCCACGAGCTGCGGCCAGTCCCGGGTGATCTCGCCCTGCACACGGTCGCCAGGCACGTCGGCGGCGGTGAGCACGGCGAGCACGCCCGGGTGGGCGATGGCCCGGCTGGTGTCGATGGCATGCACCACGGCGCGGGGGTGGTCAGCGAAGCGGATGGCGCCGTGCAGCACGCCGGGCATGGTCATGTCGTTGATGTAGGGCTTGTCGCCGAGCGCGAGTTCGCGGCCCTGGTAGCGGGCGGTCGGCGAGCCTACCCGGCCGCTGTTGTCGATGTACGGCAGCGGCTCGCCGCGCCTGCTGCCCGCCGCTAGCATGATCGCGTCGATGATCTTGACGTATCCGGTGCAGCGGCACAGGTTGCCCGCCAGTGCCGATTCGACCTGCTCCCTCGTCGGTTCCGGCAGCTTGGCCAGCAGCACCTCCGCCTTCATGAGGATGCCGGGCGAGCAGAAGCCGCACTGGGAGGCGCCGGCCGCGACGAAGCAGTCGGCCCAGGTTTGCCTGTCGGCGATGGACAGCCCCTCCTGGGTCGTGATCGCCCGGCCGGCAAACCGCTCGGCTGGCTGGGCGCACGAGACGACGGCCTTGCCGTCGACGATCACGGTGCAGGCACCGCACGAGCCTTCGGGCGCGCAGCCGTCCTTGACCGAGGTGACGCCGCAGCTTTGCCTCAGCACGTCGAGCAGGTGCTGGCCCGGCTGGACGCCGGCCGACACCGCAGCGCCGTTAAGGGTGAAATCCATCGCAGACACTCCGATCGCCAGCCCGGCTGGGCGCCGGTCTCTGCCTCAGCCACGGCGCACCCCGGTGAATAGCACGGCGATGCGCTCGTCCGCGCCGACCACTCCAGCCTGCCGCAGGTCGAGCAGGCCGGCCAGGCCGGCCGACCCGGTCGGGTCGGCCGGGATGCCCGTCGCGGCGGCCAGCTCGTTCGCCTCGGCCAGCCTGTCTTCGGTCACGACCAGGGGCTGGCCGCCTGTCATCAGCATGGCGCCGACTACTGCCCGCCAGTCGTAGGTCTCATCATCGAGAATGCCGGTCGCGATGCTCCTGGGCTCGCTCTCCCATGGCCACATGTAGGCCGACCGGTGCTGTGCCGCTGCTGTCAGCACGCGCTCGACACCGGTGCGGCTGATTACGCCGGCGTCAGCGCCGACGCCCGCACCGTCAGCGCCGGGCAGCATGTCGCGGACCTGGGCATATGCGCGTTCGAGTGGGTGAGCGCCGGTGGTCTGGACGGTATGCAGCCGGGGCTCGCGAGCGATCGCGCCGAGCTCGACGGCCTCCCGCAGGCCCTGGGCGCACGCGCTGGCCAGGGCACCGCCGCCAACCTGGATGACGATGTGGTCAAGGCCCGTGCCCGCCAGGTCCGACGCGATCTCGTAAGCAATGGTTTCGCCGCCCTCGATAGCCAGGCCGTTCTCATTTCCCTGACAGGTGAAGGGCACCGCGCCGGCCGCCAGCTCCTGGCGGAGCCGCAGGTAGGCAGGATCGCCAGCCCCGCCGGGCTCGCGCGGGCAGGGCACGACCTCACTGCCAAGCCGGCGCAGCCGAGCCACGATGCCGGCGTCAGCGTCGGCCGGGACGAAGACGCGAAGCCGTCGCCCGCCGGCCCTGGCTATGACGGCTGCAGCGAGCGCAGCGTTGCCGCAACTCGCGATCGCCAGGTGAGGGCGGTCGTCAGCGGCGGTCAGCCCGAGCCGCTCGGCGACCTCGAGGTGGATAAGCAGGCCCATCAGGTGGCGGCCCTTGTGCGAGCCAGACACATTCGCTGTCTCGTCCTTGACCCAGACCCCGCCGGACTCCGAGCAGCCGAGCCGATCGCTGAGCATAGCGTTCCTGCGCAGCGGCGTGACCCGGAAGCCGTGCCCGTCCACGGCCGCCACCGAGCGCTCGATTGCGGCGATGAGCTGCAGGTACTCGTCGTCGCCCAGCCCTGCGTCGGTAGCGAGATGGTAGGAGTGCATGAGCGATCGGTAGCGGGCGAACGGGTCGGGCTCACTGCCGCCAGGAAAGCACAATGCGGCAGTGTCCAGGATGCGGACCAAGACGTGGTCGACGTCGTCGCCGTCCGCATTGGCGCACCGGAACGGGTATGCCTGGGCGGCCGCCGCGATCCAGCCGCAGCCGGCACAGCGAAGGCAGGACGGCGCGGCGTTCACAGGTCCTCGATCACGCCGGTGCGGGCGTTGAGCTCCTTGATCAGGCCATCCCAGCTGGCCAGCTTTCCCCGGAGGTCCACCCAGTAGGCCTGTGACCTGCGGGCCGTGAAATCGGTCAGGCCGACGCCCTGCTGCTCCACCCATGTGTAGTAGCCGAGGTTGAAGATACGCTCACGGTCCCGCAGGCTCGCCTCCAGCAGGTGATCGGTCTCGGCCGCCAGCATCCAGCGGCCGAACGCCGCCGAGGCCGCTGCCTCGTCGAAGCCAGCCGGGTAGTCCCTGGCCTCGACCCGCTCGCGCTCGCTGGCGTACATGCTCGCCCCGTCGGTGGCTACCGTCATGATCACGTCCTTCGATCCGAGCCGCAGGTACCTGGCGGTCTTGACGGCGGCCAGGATGTTGCAGATGCTCGACAGTCCGAACGACGACAGGGCGGCGAGGGCCGACGCTGGAACCATCCGCCTGGCCCGGAGGTAATCCAGCCCGGCCGGGGCGCTGAACAGCACGCCGAGCTGGTCGGTGGCCCGATCGGGCACCGCGGTCACGATGTCTGTATTCATCACGTTGTGAATCAGCGGGATGTGCTTGTCCCCGATGCCCTGGATGTTGTGGTCGCCGAACCCGTTGTAGAGCATGGTCGGGCACTCCAGCGCCTCGACAGCGACGATCGCGGCGCCATAGGCGTCCTTGAGATGGTCACCGGCGCCGAGCGTGCCCGCCGAACCCGAGGCGGAGACGAAGGCACGCAGCCGCAGCGCGGGTTCGGATGCGCGCAACGACTCGAAGACCCGGGCCAGCGCCGGGCCGGTGCAGGCGTAGTGAATGAGGTGGTTGCCGAATTCGGCGAACTGATTGAAGATCACGTTGGCCGGGTCCAGCGACAACTCGGCGCACTTGTCGTAGATCTCCTTGACGTTGCTCTCGGTGCCCGGCGTCCTGATGATGTCGCCGGAGTCTGTGACCCAGTCCTCGAGCCAGGCGAAGCGCTCTCGGCTCATTCCCTCGGGCAGGACGGCGACGCCCCGGCACTGCATCAGCCGGGAGATGGCGACCCCGCCACGGCAATAGTTACCCGTGGACGGCCAGATTGCCCGGTTGGCCGTGGGGTCGAACTGGCCCGTGATCACGCGCGGGGCGAGGCAGCCGTAAGCGGCCAGCACCTTGTGCGCCCTGATCATCGGGAACAGGTCGCCGATCGCGACCACAATGCGTGCGTCGACCCCGGTCAGCTCGCCAGGCAGCTCAGCGTATACGGGAACGGGCACCTGGCCGGTGCGGCCGGGGCCATTGTGCCAGTGCACCCGGAACAGGTTGAGCGGGTGCGCCTCGTCTGGCGGCACGTCGGCCAGCGCGCGCCGGATCCGGTGCGGAATGCGGCCGGGCTCGGCCAGCTCTGCGAAGGTCGGGAGTACGATCTCCGCCTCCCGGAACCGGCCTACGGCTCGGTCGAAGACCCCTTGATCGACGATGTGATCCTCAAGCCCGAGCGCTGGCATCCTAGCGGCCCCTCCTTGCCAGCGATGGCGGAGTATCTGCCTTGCCCTCTGCCGGGCAGAAAGGCATCATCATTCGAGGGTATGGCTGCGCCGGTTCGGTGTCAGGAGTCGAAGGTCCCCCCTGCGCCGGGAAGGACAGCCGGAGAGCTTAAGGTCGTCCTGTCCGAAGGCGGCATGATCCCGCCCGGGAGGACCTGGCCTTCATGCGGATCACGGCGACCGTCAACGGCGAGTGCATCGAGGCGGACGACGTCTGCGAAGGCGAGAACCTGCTGTTCGTGCTGCGTGAGCGGATGGGCCTGCCCGGCTCGAAGAACGCATGCGAGCAAGGCGAATGCGCTCGTGCACTGTCTACCTCGACGGCATGCCGGTCTGCGCATGCCCGTGCTGGCCGACGATTCCGCATCCAGTGGTCATGGTCGCCCTTGATGGCTATGAATCCCTGAAGGAGACCGCGTACTTGCTCAAGAGCCCCGAGAACGCCGGTCGACTGCTGGCGTCGAGCGACAGCCTCGAGCATGGAAGGACAGCGCGGGATCTCGCTGAAAGAAGCCAGTGCGGGACGGGAGCGCCTGGGATGATTACGTCTGGTGGCAGACCCAGCGGTGGGGCGTCACCGATGACCTCCAGAACACAGCGGCGCGGCCACTTGACCGACGGGACCGGCTCGCATCCCTGTCGGGAGTCCTCCATCCTGGGAATGCAGCGGTGGGCAACCGCTGACTGAGACGGCGCGGAGGGCAGAGGTCAATGCAAGCCGATCTCGTGATCCGGGGTGCTCGGGTTGCCGACGGCGACAACCCGGTGCGCCTCGCCGATGTAGCGGTCAGCCGAGGGCGGATCGCTGCAGTGGGTGAACGGCTGCCCATTGACGCGTGCGGCGAGCTGCTCGAGGCCGATGGACTCCTGCTGTGCCCGGGGTTTATCGACATGCATGCGCACTCGGCATTGCGGACCTTCGTTGATCCGCTTCTCACGCCGAAGCTTGCGCAGGGCTTCACGACAGAGTTGATCTGCCCGGACGGCCTGGGTCCGGCGCCGGTCAGAGCGTCCGGACGGGATGAGCGGCGACGGTACCTCGCAGCACTCGAAGGGACGGGGCCGCAGGAGTGGCCTTGGGAGTCGGTTTCGGACTATCTGGCTGCGGTTGAGGCGACCGCCCCCGCCACCAGCCTGGTCGCTAGCGTGCCGCATTCTGCGGTCCGCGATGTCGTGCTCGGGCCGACGCGCCGCGCGCCGGATGCTACGGAGCTGCGGCGCATGCAGGAAGAGGTCAGGGCCGGTTTCGCGGCTGGGGCTCGGGTGCTCTCCTTCGGGCTAATCTACGCTCCTGGGCTGTACGCCGACACCGCGGAGCTAGCGGCCCTGGCCGCAGTTGCTGCCGAGTACGGCGCTGCCCTGATGCCGCACGTGCGCAACGAGGCTGCGGGCATCCTCGATGCCATCGGTGAGTTCGTGCAGGTGGCCGAGAGCACCAGTGCGCCCTTGCATCTCTCGCACCTGAAACTCGTCGGTTCGGAGTGGCTGCTCGATGGCCTGCTCCACCTCATCGCCTCGGCTGCACAGCGGGTGGACCTTACTTTCGACCAGTACCCCTATGGCGCTGGGAACACGCTGCTAGCGGCGCTCCTCCCACCCTGGGTGCTAGACGGTGGTCCGGCCGCGATGCTGCGCCGACTGGGTGACGGCGGCGAGCGCTTGCGGATCCTGCGCGACATGGAGAGCGGACTGCCTGGCTGGGAAAACCTCTATAGGTCATGCGGGCCGACGGGCATCACGATAACCCAGGCCGGCGCATCGCGGGACGCCGAGGTCGGTAAGAGCATCGAGCAGATAGCCGGCGAACAGGGCGTCGATCCAGCGGTCGCGGTCCTGGACCTGCTCAGCGACACCGAACTAGATGTCGGAATGATCGATCACTACGCCAGCGAGCAGGTGGTCCGCGCCATTTTCACGCTGCCCGGTGGACTCGTCGGATCCGACGGGATCTTCAACTCCCGCCCGCATCCCCGGCTATTTGGGACTGCCGCGCGGGTGCTGGGCCGCTATGCCCTACGCTACGGGCTGATCACGGTGGAAGAAGCCGTCGCACGACTGGCTCCGCGGGCAGCTGACCGGTTGGGCCTGCATGACCGCGGGCGCATCAAGACCGGGATGCGTGCCGACATGGTTCTGCTTGACTCCGCCCGTTACATCGACACAGCCACCTATGAGCAGCCGTGCCAGACCCCAGACGGCGTCGACCGAGTATTGGTCGGCGGGCTGACTGTCTACCGCAATGACCGTGCCACCGGGCTGCGCCCCGGAACCGTCACGCGAACACCGCGAGCCGCAAACCGTGCGGCGGAAATGGAACCATAGCGACTATGAGCATTGTCCCGGCGAAGCCGTGGCTCTCAGTCTTCCACGCCGTCACCAGCGGAAATTACGGACCGTTCCTGACCCTCCCGCGCAGGCTCAGGCCCGCCGACCCAGCTTCACGATGCTCCTTGCCCACATTGGTCTAGACCTAACCGGGCGTATGTTTGCTCCGCGTTTGCACGTCAGCCGGGACCTAGTCGCGCGGGCGCGGCCGGAGGTGGCGCTGGTGGACATCGACCTGCCCGGCGCCGACGGGCTGACCGCCGCCGCGCAGTTACGCGAGCAGTGCCCCGAGTGCCGGGTGCTGATCTTGACCGTGCTGGGTAAGCCGGGGAACTTTGCGCCGGGCCCTGGCCGCGCACGTGGCCGGGTTCCTGCCCAAGGACACCCCAGCCGCCGAGCTGACCGGTGCGGGGCACCGGGCAGCGCCGGGTGATGCGGGTGCTGCTCGCCGAGGATGTCGCGGTGGTGCGCCACACCTGGCCGCCTTGCTAGGCCTGGAACCAGACATCGAGGTGACCGCCGCACTGGCATCCGGTGACCAGATCGTGCCCGCCGCCCTGCTGATCCTGACCGGCCTGGAAGCAGCCGGCAACCTGGACGCGGGCGCTGCGCGCCGGGGCGCGCGGGTTCCTGCTCAAGCACGGCCCAGCGGACGACCTCATAGCAGCGGTGCGCGCAGTGGCCCGCGGCGAGCGGCGGCACGGTACTCCTGTGGCTGGCCGAACGACCTGAACAGGCCCGGGTCGAGGAAGGTGACGATCCGCGCGATCCCTGTCGTGGTGACCGTGGGCACCGACACCGCGTCCGCACGGTATCCCCCGCCTGGTTCGCGCCGATAGACCGCGAACGCGGGCTGCCCGTTCGCCGTCACCGGCACAAGCCGGACCCGCCGGGGCTCGTCGAACAGGCCGGAGGCGGCGAAGAAACCCGCCACGGCCTGGCGGCCGGTGAACCAGGTCAGCAGCGGGGGCATCTCCAGCGCGACATCCTCCCGCAGCAGCTCGGCCAGCGCGCTGCCGTCGGCGCCCTCAATGGCCGCGGCGAACCGGTCCAGCACCGCCCGCCGGTCCGGCTCGGCGGGCTCGGCCAGCTCATCTTCGGCGGGCAGCGCCTGCGCGAGCTGGGCCCGGGCCCGCCGCAGGCCGCTGTTCACCGCCGTGGTCGTCGTGCCCAGCAGATCCGCCACCTGCGCGGCCGGCCACTCCAGCACGTCCCGCAAGATCAGCACCGCGCGCTGCCGGGCGGACAGGTACTGCAGCGCCGCGACGAAGGCCAGCCGGATACCCGCCCGCGACACGAGCGCCGCGGCCGGATCCTCGCGCTCACCGGCCAGCAGCGCGCCGGGAAACGGCTGCAGCCACGGCACCTCCGGCCCCGCCACCAGCGGCGCCTGCGGGTCCTGCGCCGGCCCGCCCAGCCCGGACGGCAGCGGCCGGCGGCCGCGCCGCTCGATCGCGGTCAGGCACACGTTGGTCGGTTCAGTACAGCCAGGTCCGCACCGACGCACGGCCCTCAAACCCGTCAAACGACCGCCACGCCCGCAGGTACGTCTCCTGCACCAGGTCCTCAGCCTCCTCGGCCGAGCCCAGCATCCGGTAGCAATGAGCCAGCAGCTCCCCCTGGAACCGGCCGGTTAGACCGGTGAAATCCTCGCTGACCGTCATCGGCCACCCCCCAACTCGCCCGCGCGAACGCCAGCGCCGCGCTGGCCTATATATACAGACCCGGCGCCCGGCGCAAAATCGCCGCCCACCCGCGCCCCGCGTCCGCGCACAGCTCACGCTGTCCTAGGCAGGAAGGCCAGCAGGCGGCCGCCGTCGCGGCTGTCCTGGCGCCCCTCAGGGCGGCGGAGCTCTCGCGCAACCTGCACAACTTCCATCGGCTCCGCCATCCGTCTAGTCCGTTCCTGGGGGAATTCGCGTCGACCTCCATGGCATTGGGTGGCACGGCCACCCCGGCCATAGGGGTCCAGCACGGGGGTCATGGCAGCGGGCGAAGGCCTGCGGCGCTGAGCAGGTAGGCGTCCTGGTCGTGGGTGTCACTGGTGACCAGGTCGGTGATCGCCTGGCCGGCCTGCTCAGGGGTGAGCGGCGGGCCGCCAGCAGCGGCGGCCGCGTCCTGCCGGGCGGCGTAGGCAGCAGCGAACACGGCGCCGAGCGCGGTGGCGGGGGTCAGCTGCGGGAGCACCGAGACGAACCTGATGCCCAGGCCGTCCCGCCGCGATTCTTCGGCGGCGTAGGCGGTGAGCCACCTGATGGCGGCCTTGGCGCCGGCGTAGCCGCCCGACAGCGGCGAGCCGCGCAGCGCCGCTCCGCTGGACAGCGTGATCACCACGCTGCCCGGGGCCAGCGGGGCGAGGAGCGCTTCGCGCGTCCAGTGGAACGCGTGCGCCACGTCGACGTCCCAGTTGCGGCTGAATGTCTGCCACGTGTGGTGCTGGAAGGGCCGGGGCAGCGGGGTGGCGCCCGCGTTGAGTACCAGCACGCGGGGGTGGTACTTGTCGATCAGCTCGCCGGCGACCATGGGGTCGGCGGCATCAGCGGCCACCGGCGTGAACGATTCGCCGAGTTCCGCGCGCAGTTCCTCCAGCGCGCCGCGGTCGCGGGCGACCCCGGCGACCTGCGCGCCTGCCTTGCCCAGGGCGGTGGCGACGCCACGGCCAAAGCCCCGGCTAGCGCCAGTGACCAGCGCCGTCACGCCTGCTAGCTCATTGTCCGGCATAACGATCCTCCCAAGGTTCTGCGGGTTCCGCTCCGCCCGCTTTGGGCGGCCTGCCGATATAGACCAGCCAGATCCCCGGCAATCGCCGCGCACCCGGCCCTGAATCGGGAACCTGGCCTAAGCACTGCAGGGCGCGGCCCAGGCCCGGCGCCCGGCCCGCCCTGCCGAAGCGCGGCGGCGACGTCCGCGCACGGGCCTCGCAACTGCGGGCCGCTGGTGTGCTGAGCTGGTCATGCCGCCCAGTCTTGGCCTGCGCGGGCCTGCCCTGGCTGCGGGTACGAACAAGACCAGCCCGCCGCCCAGCGCGAGCAGAACGGCGCGGTTCCACAGACCGCTCCTCCTGCCCGGACGGTGTCCGCCATATGTCCGTAATTATCGCTATCCAGCGGCCTACAGCGGCACACGCTGACACGCGGCGGGACAAGAAGGAAACGGCCGGCCGGGCCGCGTTTCCGCAGACAGCGGGCCGTTTTCGCAGATCGTAGCAAGTGTTGGGTTCGAACCAACGTAGGCTGAGCCGACGGTTTTACAGTGTTCCGCTCCTATCCACACCATATAGCCGCTGACCTGCGTAAACGCTGCCGTTCAGCATTCGCGGCACCGACCCTGTCCGCTATATGTCCGTGCCCGCGGGCATTCAGGCGGCCCATCCCACGGACAGCCACGGACACTGTCCGCAGAACCGCCTGACCTGCGCAAACCAGCAGGCAGAACCCTGCGCCCCCAAGCGCATCCAGCCAGGGCGAACGCGCGCCGGGGCAAAGCAGACGAACCACTCACCGGAAGCGGCTATCACCCCATACCCCAGATACCGGGGTCAAGGAATGTCATTCCGGCACAAGTAACCACGATGATCACGGCACTGGGGCTGGGTGCCCCGAGGCGCCGCTGCTAGCTGCACAGGTCCACCACCGAAGAGCTAAAACCCCCGGCACGGCCCCGGCACTATCCGCCGGCACCCGATACCTGCACACCGCAAGCAGACGGCGCACCGCGTTACCTGCCAAGCCAGCACGACAGCGACCTGCCGGACGAGCTGGTGACCCTGATCGACCTGCCATGTACCCCGGAGGTACCTGGCATCCACCTCCCGTGGACCTGCGCCGCCACCGGGCGAGCCCAGCGACCACGCCGACGCATCCGATTCTGCCGAATAGAGGGCGTTGCGCGCCTGTATATCTATGCGCTGATCTGTATGCCGCTAACGATGTCGTGGATTTGTTAATTCAGCCTTATGGTTCGTATTCGGGCCGCGCCGCACGCCGGATCGGATCGCGCGGTCGGTCAACCCATAACTTGTGAGACTGCCGCCCACATCCGCGGTTCTGGACGCCCGTTCTGCGCCACTCTGATGGACGTGTAGATGCGGGCTGGCGTCATTCAGCGTGAGCGTGCGCATGCCACGTGATTGCCTAGTACTCCTTCAGTCTTTCCGCACTGAAGTTTGTACTCGGGGTCGTCATAGACGGCGCTGATGCCATGGCGCCCGAAGAAAGGCCGAAGCAGGGCGCGGCGCCGCCCCGGCTATCGGTGTCCGCAAACCAAGTGATCGCCGCACGTTATGGAGAATAACCCAAAATAGGGGTTGCCGTTTTTCGGGAGATCCCGCACGCTCGTGGCATGTACGCGACGCATGCGCTGGCGCCGGGAACGGAGGCGCCGCTGCCGGGCAGCGAGGCCGCACTGGTCGGCCTGGGCGCGCTCGCCGTCGTGAGCATTCCGTTCCTATGGCCGCTCGTGGAGCACTTCCAGGCGATGGCGCACGAAGGAGCGCACGCCCTCGTGGGATCCATCATGGGCTTCGGGATAAAGAGCGTGAAGCTGAGCATTGAAACCCGCGGCGCAACAGACTATTACCGCGCGCCCGACACGGGACCGCGAAGAACGTTGACGAGGTTCGTCGGCTACCTGGGCCCGAGCGGGTTCGGGCTGTGCGCGGCGAAACTCATCGGAACCGGGCACGTTGTCACCGTGCTATGGATCGCGATCATGCTCCTGCTGCTGCTGCTGTTCGTGATCCGCAAATCCTTCGCCGTTGTCTCGGTTCCGGCCGTCATCGCGCTGCTGGCCTTCGTGACGCACCAAGCGCACGACGGACTCGAGGAGGTCATCGCCTACGGAATGACCTGGCTGTTGCTGCTGTCCGGCGTCCGCGTCGCCGTAGCCCATGGCGCCGGTGCCGGGGATGCCGGAAATCTCAGCAGGACCACTCACATTCCGCGCCAGATCTGGGCGCTGCTGTGGCTGGCGGGCACGCTCCTGGCCGTCGCCGTCGCCGGGAAGTGGCTGGTCTTGCGATCATGAACTACCCGAGGTCCCCGGTCACGCTCGCTGTACTAATTCAACGGCCGGACTGGTGAGGCGCGAAACTACGCCTGTCATCAAGAGAATAGCCATCCACCAGCCTTTAGATTCCACTCCCCGCGATCGGCTCCAAAACGAAGGCGAGGAGGGATCCATCACGTTCAGCACAGACAGCAAGATCCTGCCCCGCCCGGGGACAACCAGGAAGGCGGCTTCGTCAAAGAGCACAGCCGGACACCCGGCACGGATGCTCAGGAAATCAGGCTGTCAACACCACCTGCCCGCAGGAGCAGGCAGAGCCCAGCCGTGACCCTATCCGCGAGCGGCACACTATCACTATCGTCGGCGTGTATGAGCCGGTGCCGACGATGTGGCCCCCGTGGGCACGTTAGGTGCACGGACCACGGAGAATGGTGTCGTGGTCGACGGCGCGCGGCGGGCAGCGTTCCGGGGACGTGACCGGACTCGCAGCCATCTTGGAGCGCGCCGCCGTCACCCTGCCGCAGGCCGCCGTCGCCGCCCGGCTCCTGCGGCGCGCTGGCCGGCGGGGTACGGTCTGATTCCGTGGGTAAGGCGAGCCGGAAGAAGGGACAGCGCCGGCAGGGCGTCGGCAAGTCGCGCGCAGACTTCGAACTGCGGCGCAGTTTCGCACGGTTCGGGGCGAATCCCAGCCCAGCCCTGGCCGCGCACGTGTGGAGCGGCGGCAGCAAGCCTAAGCCCGCTGCGATCCCGAAATGGCCAGACGACTCCGCGGGCGACCGTTTCTTCAGCACCCAGGGCATCGCCGATGCTGCCGGGGCTCCTCCGATCGTGGGCGCGACCCTGCCCGTGCCCGAGGAGATGGCGGCCGCCTCAGAACTCTGGGTAGTCGCCACCAGCGCACTGGTCCGGGCCGTCGTGCTTGACGGGCTGACGGTTAGCCATCCGGCAGTCAGCGCGGTCATCGCGCTGCTTGAGCCCGTCGTCAAGCGGGAACTCGCGTATTACGCGGACGAGACGACCTGGGAGGAGTACCCGGAATCAGATGTCCCGCTGCGGCTGCTGGGCGACGAGGTGCTCATGGACGCGACTTGGGCGATCGTGGGAGACGACTCTCTTGCGTCTGTCCTGGCGCTGCTTGAGCGGTGCCTGGACACCGCCTTCGACACGCCCGGCCGGCCGGCGAGCCTGACCGGCAGGGCTGTCGCCGAGGCGCTGATCCGTGCCTTCCCCGACCACTTCGAGTGCCAGGCGCCCGGTGACGAAGCGTGCCTGGAGCGGCTGCAGGCGACGGGGCGCACTTCATCCAACCCCTTGTGTGACCTCGTGCGCGACAACGGCATCGCCCCGGAGGATGTGTTGCCCGTCGGCCTCTCCGTTCTCGCGGCGCTCGCGGATCTGGCCCGCACGAGCGCCTTCTCGGTACTGGACGCTTCCGCGTAACGCCCGCCTGCGGCCCTTGCGGGGACGAGCGGACCGGGACTTGGTCTTCCCCTTCCGGTGCCGGGCGGTCGCGACGGCCCGGCCTCCGGGGCGGGCGCGCCGGGCCGCCAGCGCCACGGCCGGGTCCGGATGCTGAGACAAGGGCCCGGCAAGAAGGGCGAAGGTGTCGGGAGCCGCGTCCGCGATCGCCGTGACCAGGGACCCGGCGCCGCCGGGCCAGTCATCCGCGGCCTGGTCAACGGCGGCCCGCAGCTCCGGCGGCAGCCCAGGATCGCTGTCGGGATCCTCGGCGGTCATCCGGTGGGCGAGGAATGCCGCTCGGCTGACCGCCTCAAGCTCGTCGGCGAGGAGCACGGCCCGGGCGGAGGCAGGCACGTCAGCGGCGTCTACTGAGAGTCCGCGCAGGCGCAGGGCCCGCTCGGCGACGGCGCCAATGACGCGGTCGGACACGGCAGCGCGCAGCGCCTCGACAGGTGCGTCGCCGAGGTCCAGCAGGCGCAGCAGGTGACGGCGCGCTGGGGCAATGTCATCGGACGGCTGGGCGCTCAGCGCAGGCAGGAGCGTTTCCCAGCCGCCCGTGCCACGGGCGGCCAGCCAGTCGCACAGCACCCGCCGCGCTGCCGCCGGCGGCCAGTTGCCAGCGGCGTCGGCTAGTTGCCGGGCATCCCAGGACAGCACCTCGTCCTGGGTTGGGAATGACGCCGCGGTCGCGTTGTCCGCTTCTGCGGTGCCCAGGATGAGCGCGTCGCGCAGCAACGCCGACCCCAGCGGGGTCAGGGCAACCGCATCGCCGGTGCGCGTGGTGATGCCGAGCGGGGCGAGCCGGTCGATCACGGCGGCCAGCCGGGAGGCCGCGGGCTGCAGCTCTTCACGGTCCTCCTCCGTGAGGCCGGGGAGACCGGTGAGCTCGGACAGCACCAGGATGGCGGGCAGTTGATAGAGCCCATCGACCGCGGCGGCAGTGTCCGGCACGGTCGTGACCGCCGGGGAAACTATCCATCCCTCATCCTCTGCCGCCTGCCGGGCCAGGGATTGCGGCACCCCGGCATGCTGATAGAGGAAATAGAGCGTGCCGAGGTGCTCGCCGGGGAACACCTCAGCGGTCTCCTCGTCCGCTGCCGCCTGGGCGAGCAGCGCGCCCAGCACGTTCAGGGCGAGGCCGGCCAGTTCGGCAGGCGTGCCTTCCCGCCAGATCTCGTCGGCGGACCCGGGCAGCAGCGAGCCTTCCGCGCCGCGCCGCAGGAAGCCGCTCGCTAGCGCCAGGTCCAGCAGCGACGCGTCCGCGTGATCCGGGTCAGCCGCTGCAGCGGCCAGCGTTGCGGCCAGCGGGGCCGCGCGCACGGCGGCGGCCCGTTCTCGGGCAGTGGCGGGCAGCGGCACAGGGGGCAACGGGAAGACGCCGGGCCCGAACGTCTCCAGGTGCGTAGCGGCAAGCACCTCGACCACACCCAGCAGTGGGGCCGGCCGGTCCAGGCCGGGCGCGAGCTGAGCGGCACGCCCGCGCAGCAGCGCATCCAGCCCGGCCGCCGTCCAGCGGTCCGCCAGGAGACCGGCCTGGGCGTCGTACCAGGCGCCTTCGGCCTCCTCGTCCTCCGGGACCCCGGCGACCAGCGGTGGACCATCTTGCCTGTGCAGTTCCTCGCTCAGTACGACGTACTCCAAGCGCTGACGCAGCAGCAGATGGGCCTGCCGCGACCGCTCGCCGATTAGCGCCCGGAAGAACGCCGCCGAGGCGAGCGGGGCCGCCCCGCCGCTGTCCGGCCCGGTGAAATCATCGAGAGCCTCCAGGCCGAGCGCCGCGCGCCGCTGCGGATAAGGACGGCATGCGAAGGCATCCACCCAGGCACCGACCGCCTGCGGATCGGCGGCATCGGCGCCCTCCGCGCGCAGCAGCTGACCGTACAGCCGGGCCCACGTGGCGCGGTGCGGGCTGGTCATCGCCGCCTCAAACTGCGGCTGCAGCGCTTCGACCGCGGCGACCAGGCGGTCCCGCCGCCTGGCGTTCAGCTTGCCCGCCTCGTGGGTGTAACCAATCAGCGCGACCAGCACGGCCGGGAAACCGGCCAGCTCGGCCGGGCCGACGCTCACATACAGCGGCAGGAGAGTGAGCATCAGCTCCTCCACCAGCTCCGGGGCTGGTTCGGGCAAGCCAGTACGACGGCGTGCCCCCGAAAGGGCCAGCAGGCCGAGAACGGCTTCAGCCGCCCGCGGGTCGAGTGGCCCGCCGCGCCGACCGGCCCAGTCGAGAAGCGGAGCGGCGTCGAGGTCCAAGGGACCAATGCTGCTCACCCCAGCAGCGTAATGACGGTCTCGGAGATCTCACGAATCGAGGGCACGCCATCCGCACCATGGCATGCGGGACTGACCGCAGCCAGCTCCCGTGCCACAGGAGGCCGGCGCAGCAGATGTCAGCCAGTCCGCTCATCGACCGTGGATAGTTTCTCGCCGCGGCGGTAACGGCGTCACAGGCGCCACCGCCCGTTCGGGATAACCGCTCCTCAGCCCAGGGAGCCGAGCGGCAACTCGATCGAGGTCACCGTGCCCTCACCGGGCGGGCTCTTGACGGCGAGCCGTCCGCCGAGCTCCGGCGCGCGGGATCTGCCGGCGCCTGCCCGCTGATCATCTTCGGCCGGTCCGCTCCATTTCGGTCCAGCTATCGGAGCGCTGCTACGGGAGCAGGCCGCTGAACCTCTGCTCCCATCGCTTGCGAACCTGGGGTGCTCCCCGCGGCGAAGGAGGCTACCGGCACCGCCGCGTCCACCACGCCGGGAGTTGTTGACGCGGGCGATCGCCGGAGACCGGCCAATCCACTGGGCTGAGTGTGTCATCCTCACCGGGTGGGCGGAAAGGGCAAGGACCGCAAGAAGAAGAGTACGCAGTCAGCGCGGCAGGCGGCACAGCGGCGGGCAGTCCAGCAGCGCACAGCCGAACGTCGCGTGCGGGATCTCCGCTTCCGGTTGCTCTCGGCCAGGGACGCCAGCGCTGCGGCCGGCCGGCTCATGGACACGTTCGCCGATCGCGACCGGGTGTCTTGTGCCTACGACGCGGAAGCGACGGTCAGCTCGGTGGCAGGCCGCATGGCGCAGGCCGGGTTCGCCGGTGACCGGCTCGGTGACGCGTGCCTGGACATCTGCGACGCGCTGGCCGCCAGCAGCGCTCCGCTTGCCGTCGGGATCCTGCGTGCGTTCGCGGTCGCAGGCCCGGATTCCGCCGTCCGGGACCATGCGAGGACCCTGGCTGACGCGGCCGGGCGTACCGCGCCGGCCTGGGCGGCCGAACTGGGCCAGGCGATCCCCGGCAAGTGCTGGGCGGCGACCGACCCGTTCCGGGAGTCCACCGTGCTCCTGTGCGAGTTCAGCTACCCGGCCAGGGGAAACCGGCATGCCGTAATAGCGCGGCTTGACCCGGTCTGGCATGACGCGGTGTCCTCACTGGCCGCCCCCTTCCTGGAAGAGGAGGGCAGCCTGGATGCCGGAAGCGCAGTGGGACTGGCACGCAGGCTGGGCGCTGATCTCCGTGAGGTTCCCTCGGCTGAGGCCGCCGGGCTGCTCCGGGCGGGGCTCGACGCGTTCGCGCAGCACGGCCCGGCGCCGTGGGCGGAGCGTGACTCCGAGGACTACCGCACCACGCTCGGGCTGGCGGTCCTGGCTGATCAGCGCGCACGGGAACTGGCTGCCGCGGCCGAAGGCGCAGGCCAGGCGGATGCATCCTCCGGGACCATCGCCGGCCGCTGGCCGCCCGGGGAACGCGAGCGCCTGGTCGCGGAGTTCTACCGCTCGCCAGAGGGCCGGGCACTCACCGGCGTGGTCGCCCGGTTCCTGCCGCGGGATCTCGTCGCATTCTGCGCGGACTACCTCGGCCGGGACCCGCTGCGGCCCGGGCCGCTTCTCTTCCGGCGGCTCCTCCGGGACGTACTGCCGATGCGAGTGGTCCTGCCGGCCAGGCTCGCGGGCGAGGTGGCACCCGTGATCCGGGCGTGGGCGGCCTGGACCGCCGACCGCGCCAGCCTGCCGAAGCGCCTGCGCCGTCGTCTCCTGTCGGAACTGGACGGCGAGCTGCGCGAGTTTCCCGCGGTGCTCGCCGCCGCGAGCCAGAAGCCGCATAACCGGTACTTCCAGGACCTGCCCGACCACGTCATCTCCGACGACACCCGATGCCAGCAGGCACTGCAACGGCGGCACCTCGCCGTCCCGCTTTACCACGACCGGGCGGAGGGCACCGGGACCCTCG
>Ga0209039_10000844_pt1 | contig 29434 bp, 26 predicted proteins | sample BogFormECP12_OM1_FD_188238 | JGI IMG/M metagenome (GOLD analysis project Ga0209039, IMG submission 188238) | Bog forest soil microbial communities from Calvert Island, British Columbia, Canada - ECP12_OM1 (SPAdes) (version 2) | ecosystem: Environmental > Aquatic > Freshwater > Wetlands > Bog ... | reverse complement strand
ACCTTGCTATATAGGAATCCTATAGTTGGAACATAGGGTTCCTATATTGCTGGATTCACATTGCTATGACCAAACGGATTCGATCGAAAATCGCGCGGGGGAGCGGGGAGTTGGCCATTCTGGCGCTGCTGGCGGAACAGCCGCTGTACGGGTTTGAGATCGCCAAACAGATCGGGGAACGAACCGGGGGCACGCTGCAATTCACGCTGGCGTCGCTCTATCCTCTGCTCTACGGGATGGAGAAACGGGGCTGGGTCGAGGGCCACTGGCAGGCCAACCGAGCCGGCCGCGACCGGCGATATTACCGTTTGACCGCGGGCGGGCGGCGACGACTGGCTCCGCTGCGGCAGGAATGGCGGGCGTTTTTCCAGGCACTCGACAGTCTGGCGGGGGTCAGCCATGCCTGATTGGAAGGAGTTAGTCAGAGAACGACTGGGCGCGCGGGGACTGCTCGGATCTGCTGAAGAAGAAGTCGTCGCCGAACTGGCCGCGCACCTGGAAGAGGCTTACGGGGACGCGCGCTTGCGCGGGATGAGTGAGCCGCTAGCGGTCCAACTTGCGCTGCAAGAAGTTGAGGACTGGCGTGTTCTGGCGGCAGATATTTGCCGGGCGAAAACGGAGGAGGATTTCATGAACCATCGCACAAAGAGTCTCTGGCTGCCTGCGCTGACAACTCTATTGGCAGCGAGCGTGTCACTGATGGTGACTCAGAATCTGGGAACGCAACCGCGCGTGGTTTGGGTTGGCAAGATGGGGATGACATTCTATTGGGCCTGGCTGGCCACGCTCCCACTTTTTGGCGCATTCGGAGCGAACCTTTCACGGCGCGCGCAAGGACCGACTCGGGTACGGCTTGCCGCAGGGCTATCTCCGGCGCTGGTCATGCTCATCGTCATGTGTTTGATTCTGCCCTGGGGTTTGGCGATAGACGGCTGCGACTTCCTCCGGCTCGTCGGCTTTGGACTTGGATTGGTCAACTGGGTGGTGATTCCGGGGATTGCGCTGCTGGCGGGAGCGCTGCCATTTCTGAGGGGAGCACAGGCGAGGGAAGGTATTTCAGCGGACTGAATGTGCGCGGCTATTCTATTTTGCCCCTCCGGGGCTGGCTCGTTTTCCGCTCAGCACCCACGGCTGGCGCCGTGGGCTGCATTCTTTCGCCGCTTCGCGGCTAGTGACGTTGAGGACACGGCTGAAGCCTGTCCGGCGCAAGACTTTCTTGATAGGGTTGCAGCCAGCGGCAGTTATTTTTCCGCGGGCGGGACGTATTCCTTGGGCTTGGCCGAGCCTTCGCCGAAGAAAAACATCTCCAACTGTTTGACGATGACTTCCTGGTCTTCGCGGCGGGCGGGGTTCAGACGGTACTCGTTGAGCAGCATTTTGCAATGCTCCATCCACATGCGCCACGCCTCCTGGGAGACGTTGTCGTAGACTTTCCTTCCCAGTTCGTTGTCGAACGGAGGCTCGTCCAACCCCGGCATTTCCTTCTTGAATTTCACACAGAAGACGGTGTGCGGCATAACGTCCCTCAATGATGGAGTAGGCGGAATTTAAGAACGCCTGAAGGATTATTTTACACTTCGAGGGTGGGAGCTGGGTTTGGGGCAAAAAGCCTGGACCGCAGAGGGCTCCGAGAAAATCGGCAGCAGAGTGGCCCCAGCGGTCAACCTCAGCGGCTAAAGCCGCAGGCTTTTGGCATCTTAATCGCAGGCCTGAAGGCCTGCGCCACCCAGAATCCGGGGGCTGAAGCCCAGCGGATTCTAAGCGCCCTACGCGCCGCTGAAGCGCCGCTCTTCCACGGCAGCTCAGGCTTCCCGGGAGTCAACAAAGTCCGTCACGCTCTAGCTATCTTGCCGATTCATTCTTACCCAGAGCGCGGCCGATTGATTCCTACTCAGAGCGCCGCCGGTTCATTCTTACCCAGAGCGCGGCGGCGAATCCCCAGGCGGCCAGCAACGGAATCAGGCTGGCGAGGCCGTGTAGACCTAACAACTGGCCAAGATTGAAGGCGCCATATTGCGGGCTCGATCCGGCTTCGGCGACGGTCAGCATAGAGACGCGGTTCAGCGCCATCTGCCCGGACCAGAATGCTGGCCATGTGGTATGGAGCAAGGGACAACGGTCCTCCATGGACAACTCGGAAGTCGTTGAGACCGCCATCAGCGCCACGAAAACGCTGCCCAGAGCGAATGCCATGAGAACGCGGCGCCACGCCGGGGTGGCGCGCTGCCAGGTTACCGCCAAGCCGATGCACAACAAGGGGAAGGTTGCGCCCGTGTAGCGAGGACCGAACGAGAGTCCAGACTTCCACCAATAGAACGATGCGTTGAACAGGAAGTAATAGGACGCAATCGCGGCCGCCACCAGCGCGGCGGCGGAGTAAGTCTTCCCTTTCCACAACCACCACAATCCGACGGGAGCGGCCAGCATTACGGGTGAAGCGAAGAAGAGCCCGCGCGAACATCCGAACAGCAGCTTGAGCAAGCGATCGGGATGAGGGTAAGTCAATCCCATATAGCCGCGCTGCTGCATGAAGGAAAAAGAGTTCGGATCGTAATAGGAATAGCTGGGACGGAATGATCCGAACGCGGCGTGGAGGTAGCCCAGCAAGGCGATGATGCAGATGACGGCTCCCACGCCGACGCCCGCCGTCACGCGCCACCGAGCGCTATTGCCACGCGGCCACGCCTGCGACAGAGCGAGAAATGCCAGCAGCGCGGAAGCCGGGGCAGCAGGATACTCCGTAACCGTTGCCCATCCCGCGGCCAACCCCGCGGCCAGCGCCCAAGAAACATCTCCGCGCGTAGTTTTGCTTTCACGCAGCTTGAGCGCAGAGGCAAAGGCAAAGACGAGACAGGCACCTACGAGGGCATGCGCCCAGAACAGGCTGGCGTAGGCCCAGAGCGGAGTGCCCAGAGCCATCACCAGCGTTCCGAACGCGGCTCCGGTGGCAGTGGCCCCGAAACGGATGCCCAAGAAGAACAGGCACACTCCGGCCAGCGCGGTGGGCAGCGCCACGGCACCGGCACTCACGAAATACGACAACGCAAGTTCGCCGCGTGGGGATTGCGGATCGATTCCCGCGATCCGCAATGCAGGCCTGGCGGCCATAGCAAAAGGCACAGCGAGAAAGACCAGCCCGGGGGCTTTATCGGAAAAATAATGTCCGTTGAAGTGTGCCTTATCCTGCGTGTTCTCGTGATAGGCGTCGATTTGCAATGTATGCCGCTCGACAATGGCGCGCAGGAGATCGAAGCGGGAATTCTGATTCCACCCGCCGCCTTCGTAGAAATAGATAAAGGAGAGAAAAGTCACGGAGCCGAGCAGGAGCGCGAGTTTCCAGCGCGCGGAAGATTGTTCCGGGAGGGAGTTCATCGAATTTTCGAGAGCGCTAATAACTCGATCTCAGGCTCCGGAGCCAGAGCCGATGCGGCCGCGGTTCCGTGCGAAAGGTAAGAAGGCAGCCACATGGGAGCGTGGTGGGCCCACCAGGATTTGAACCTGGAACCAACAGATTATGAGTCTGCTGCTCTAACCGTTGAGCTATGGGCCCACGAGACTCAATCTAGCACAGAGAGGGGTCAGGGGTCAGGGGTCAGGGGCCAGAGGTCAGAGGGAACTTAGAGAGCACGGAGGAAGGTCGGAATCGCACACGGCGGCGAGAACAAAGTCAAAAATCAAAGTCCCCACCCTAGCCGCAGAAAGCGCGGCTAGGATGGGGCACCCGCAGGGGTCAGGGGTCAGGAGTCAATCGAACCAGAGAGGGCACAGAGGAGCACACAGAAAGTCAAAATCCCCACCCTAGCCGTAAAAAGCACGGCTAGGATGGGGCACCCGCACGCAGCAGTGACCCCTGACCCCTGCTTTTCAGTCTTCTTTCCCGAACTGCTTGATGTCGTCGGCAGCTTCAGTGATGACGACGGGTTCTTTGCCCTGCACCAACTCGCGCACCTTTTCCACCACGTCGGGATTGGCCAGGGTGGTGATGTCCCCGGTATTCATGCGATTGGAAATGGAGGCGAGGATACGGCGCATGAGCTTGCCGGACCGCGTCTTCGGCATGTCGGGAACGATGTGGATGTGCTTGGGCCGGGCAATCTTGCCAATGATGGTTTCGATCGCCTTGTTGACCTTGTCCATGATCTCCTGGCTCGGCTGGATTCCCGGCTTCAGGGCGATATAGACTTCGGGCACGCGGCCCTTGATCTCGTCCACCACCGGAACGACTGCGGCTTCCGCTACCTCCTCAACCGTCAGGCACGCGGACTCGATTTCCTTGGTGCCCAGGCGGTGGCCAGCGACGTTGATGACGTCATCCACGCGGCCGAGAATCCGGAAATATCCGTCCACAGCCAGCATGGCGCCGTCCGCCGCGAAATACGGCCAATCCTGCCATCTCTTGCTCTGGGGGTTCTTGCAGTATTTGCGGTAGTACTGGTTGACGAAACGATCGCGATCTCCCCAGATCGTCTGCATGATGCCCGGCCAGGGATTGCGAATAACGATGTTGCCGGCCTTGCCCGATCCGGCGAGGACTACTTCGCCCATTTCGTCCAGGATCTCCGGGAAGATTCCGGGCATTCCGGGACCAGCGCTGCCGGGCTTCATCGGATCCAGTGCAGGTTTCGTGCTGCACAGGAAGCCTCCATTTTCGGTCTGCCACCAGGTATCCACGATCACCGCTTCGCGCTTGCCGACGGTCTCGTAATACCAGCGCCAGACTTCGGGCTCGATCGGCTCGCCCACCGTCGTCATGTGCTTGAAGTGGTAGTTGTACTTGGTGGGTTCATCGTGGCCAGCCTTGCGCAACATGCGAATGGCCGTGGGCGAAGTATGGAAGATGTTCACGCCCAGACGCTCGGCGATGCGCCACACTCGGCCGGCATCCGGATAAGTCGGGACGCCTTCGTAGATGACGCTGGTAGCGGCCAGGGCCAGCGGGCCATACACGATGTAGGAGTGGCCGGTGATCCAGCCGATGTCGGCCATGCACCAATAAACATCCTCGGGATGGATGTCCTGAATGTACTTGGAGGTGCCGGTCACATAGGCGAGATAGCCGCCGGTGCGGTGCTGGCATCCCTTGGGCTTGCCGGTGCTGCCGCTGGTGTACATGAGGAACAGCGGGGCTTCGGCGTCCATGGAGACAGGAGGCACGATTTCGCCGGAGTAGTTAGGCAGGATCTCGTCCACAAAGAAGTCGCGGCCTTTCACGAAAGGCGCAGAGGACGCATTCTGGCCGGGAGTCCGCCTCCAGACCAGCACCTTGTCCACTACGTGGCCTTCCCTCTTGGCAATTTCCAGCGCGATGTCAGCGCCGGCCTTGTGATCGAGCAGCTTGCCATTGCGATAGTAGCCATCCATCGTGACCAGGATATGGCTGCTCGAATCGGCGACGCGCGTGCCGCAAGCTTCGCCGCTGAAGCCGCCAAACACGACCGAGTGAATGATCCCAAGGCGGGCGCAGGCCAGCATGGTGATGGGCAACTCGGGAACCATGGGCATGTGGATGGTGACGCGATCGCCTGCCTTCAGGCCGCAAAAATCGCGCAGCAGCGCCGCGAACTCATTCACGCGCACGTAGAGTTCGCGATAAGTCACCGCTACGGGCGCGTCGGTTTCCGGCTCCGGAACGAAGATCAGCGCAGCTTTGTTTTTATGCTTGGCGAGATGGCGGTCCACGCAGTTGTACGAGGCGTTGATCTTGCCGCCGACGAACCACTTCCAGAACGGAGGCTCGCTGGTGTCGAGGGTGGTGTGCCAGTACTGGTCCCAGGTCAACATATCGGCATATTCCCGGAAGCATTCCGGAAACTTTTCCTCGCTGAATCGGTTGAGGACGTCGGGATCGGCCAGATTGGCCTGACCGATGAACTTCGATGGGGGATAGTAGTATTCCTCCTCCCTCCAGTGAACTGCGATCTGAGCCTCGCTGGTCTCGCTCACTACTTGTTGCTTTGGAAGAATTTCCCGCATAGCCATATCCTTTGCCCCTCCTATCTAAATTTGTGATGCACGTGCAGGCACTTTCCCACTCCCGCGTCATGCGCTGGCGGAGTCAATCAGAATCCCGCGCTCGCGGAACAAACCTGTTGTTGCCGGGCCTTCGCCGTTCCCCACCTCTTACTTTTGCGCGGCATCGAGCCGCGGCGCGAAAGTCACTACCGGCCTTGCGAATTCAGATCCCCGGGCCTGGAGGAATGGGCGCTCGTGGCCGCAAGCGCCCTCCAGTAGCCACTTTCAGGCCCATGCATGATGCAGCATCCGTTGCCAGACTGCAACACCTTCCGAAAAGCTAGGCCGCTGTGGCCACGTTCTTTGCCGCCAAACTGGCTGCCGGCACCGCCGGGCGCTTGGCTGCCAGCTCGCAGAGCAGGGCTACCAAGGCCAGAACGGCCGCGGTGTAGAACGCCATCTGGTAGTTGTGATATTTGTCGTACATCGACCCGCCAATCTTGGCGCCAAAGTAGCCGGCAACTCCCCAAGCTGTGAACAACATCCCGTAGTTGATGCCGGCGTTTTTCGTCCCCCAGAAGTCAGCGGTCGTGGACGCATTCACTGAGAGCTGCGTGCCATAGCACCAGTACACGACGAACACGGCGGCGTACAGCAGCGGCACGCTGCCACCAACATGGTAGAGAATGGGCATGGCGATCATCGAGACGGCAATCATCAGGCGCAACACGTTTAGACGACCGAGTGCATCCGACATCCAGCCCGACAAGATGCGGCCGGAAGCGTTGCCAATGGCCCCCACGACCAGGCCCATCGTGGCCAGCGCCGCGCCCGGAATCCCCACACTTTTCGCGAATGGAACCAACTGGCTGATCACCATCAAGCCGGCCAGGGACCCCAGCGCATACGCAACCCACATAAAGTAGAAGGTCGGTGTCCGCAGCACTTCGCCGGGGCTGAATTCGTACGTGGTCGCGGTTGCCTTGGCAGCTGGCGTTGGCGCCCAACCGGCGGGCTTGTAGCCCGCGGGCGGGTTCTTCAGGAGGAACGCGCCAATCACGGTCATAACCAGGAAGATCACTCCCAGTATCTGAAACGTGGTGTGCACGCCATAAGCGGGGATCAGCTTCAGGTTCGCTAGTGGGCCGAAGATCGCCGATCCACCGCCGTATCCGCCGACCGCCAGCCCAACAGCCAAGCCGCGCTTGTCGGGGAACCACTTCGCCATAACCGGTATCGGTGTGGCGTAGCCAAAGCCGTTGCCCAGCCCGCCTATCACGCCGAAGCAGACATACAGCCAGGTCAAGCTGTGCGTGTAGGAGCACAGGAAGAAACCGAGGCTGACTAGGATGCCGCCTATGAGGGAGATTCTGAACGGCCCGAACTTGTCTTGCAGCCGTCCGGCGAGGATAAACGAAAGGGCGAACACCACCACAGCGATGCCGAACACGGCTGAGGTCTGTGCCCGCTTCCAGCCGAATTCTTTTTCCAGCGGCGCCACAAAAATGCTCCAGGCATACAGCGTGCCCAGCGCCAGGTTCATGGACATCCCGCCGACCACACGCCACCAGCGATTAATACCGGGATTCAAGGAAGCATCAGTAGCCACAGTTTTTCTCCTTTAAAGAAAATGGAATGAGAACGGGAGCGGATACGCGAATGACTGGGGCTCCCGGACCACTCTGCGTGCTTACTTCGTCAAACTGACTCGAGCGTGCTTCGTAAATGCTTTCCAGCCGGGAAGGCAGGTCCCTCAGGGGCTAAAGCCCGCATTCTTCCTGGCTTCTAGCGGCACGGCTAAAGCCGTGCCCTTCCCCATCATGTGCCGTACTTCCGACCGCGTTACTGCGCTTTCTCTTTCTCCAGGACGGCGTTGACCGTTAATTCTGATCCCGGCGACACGGTCAGTTCCCGCTTCCACTCGGCAAAGCCCGGCGTGGAAACGACCACGACGTGCTTGCCGGTGCCCAGGTTGAGAACCGAAGGAGTGCTGCCGACGAATCGTCCGTCGAGGGTGATATCGGCCCCGGAGGGCGTCGAACTAAAACTGCATTTGACCTCTACTGCCGGCGCGCTGGCAGGCGCGGTTGCGGCAGTCGAAGCTGGCGCAGCGCTGGCTGTTGGGGCCGGACTGGATTGAGTCTGACCTTGCTGAGGCTGAGCTTGGGCCGCAGGCTCCGGCGTGGTCGGCTTGGCCTCGCCTGCGACGTAGGTGTACAACTGACCTCGCACCTTGCCCTTGTCATCCGCGTAGTAGACAACCAAGCCACGCTTTTCTCTTCTGGCGTCGAAACTTTCCCCCTTGGGTAAGGGAAGGCATCTCGACCATTTGGAGTCATTGGTGCAAGTGATGTGAAAAGGGGGACCGTCGCCTTCCTGCACCAGCAGAGTACTCGTGATTTGCGCGGTCTTGCTGTTAAGGCAATACGCGTCGTAGTTGACCTGGTCGCAGTTCCTGGGAACGTCGCTCGAGCCAAGGCTGACCGATCGAGTCTCCGAATCCAGAACCTTGATGCGAATCGTGTTGTTCTTCGACACGGCGTTGGCCAACATGGCCAGCAACAGGAAGCCCACGGGCAGGGCGATTCTAGCGCGCGCTTTCATGAGCCACCCCCGAACCCCGAAGATTCGCCTATTGTAGTCCCGGTTCTGTGGGATGGTTCGTGAAACTGAGTCTGCCGATTTGCGCTTTGCCATGTCCTCATGCTCGTTTGCGGATTGCCGGGTTGAAGATTGCCGAGTTGGAGGAGGGACTCGGCCCGGGGACTAACCCCCGAACCGAATTCGTCCTCTTTCCTCGGTGTCAAGCTGCCTCCATGCCAACCTGTGCGATCCATTCGGTCACCCTAGAACGTGAGGATCGGCCCGAACTCGGTGCGGTGATCCTTCCATTCGTTGCTCGGCTGGCCGGCGATCGTGTAATGGCTCAGTCCGGTGACCGGATAGTTGGCATCGAGACGGGTCGCGTAAATGGACTGCTCGAAGCCGAACGTGACATAAGGGTTGACTTTGTAGTACAGGGTGGCTGCCGCCAGCGTGCCCATCCGCAGCGGCAACGGGGCCAAAATACCGCCGGAAAGGAACTGTGGCCTCTTCTCCGGCATATCCGTGGATGCTACCTGGTCCTTGCCCATGTGCAGGTAGAGTTGCCAACCGGCGTTGTGACCCTTGGGATTGGCGTTAAACCACCGCGATAACGGCAGGCCAAGGTTGACGAAACCGCCAAACGTGTGGATGGGCTTCTCTGGCGCCACCACGACCTGTCCGGAAGCATTGGTCCCGAGGAGAGCACAACCGGCGGCTAAGTAGCAGCCACCGCGATACGCGCTCGCCACCAGCGTGAACCACCGCGTCGGCAGTTGCACCGCGAATTGGCCGCCCCAGATCTGGCTAGAAGTGGTAAAGCCGTTGGGGAATGCGGTGCAATAACTGGGGGTTGTCGTACACAGTGTGCCGTAGGACGCCGTCGGGACAATGGCTTCGCGCCGGCCCTGGACACCCGAGAAAATAATCTGCGCCGGGGGTCTGCAGCCTTCCCTTTTTGACTCTCCTTGCGCCGAAACACATGAAGTTGTGACCTTACTCACTGTCCGAGGGCTGGGATCAAGCCAGAATCCACCATCCTTGGGCTATACACCCATGGTGTGCGGTGCGCTGCGAGCAATCAGGAGACGAGGAGGAGTGCCATGCAGCTCTTGAATCCGATGGCGGAAAAGTGGATCAACGATGCCAAGCAAGACCCAGAAGGCTTTTGGGCTCGGGCGGCTGAGCAACTGCCATGGTTCCGTAAGTGGGACCGGGTGTTGGATTGGAATCGTCCGACTTTTCAGTGGTTCGTCGGAGGCAAGACCAATCTGGCATATAACGCGCTCGACTATCACGTCAAACGCGGCTGGGGAGGACACGCGGCCCTGCTTTACCTCAACGAGCGAGTCGGCCGTGATTGGCCGCCCGGACGAACTGCGCGGCGAAGTGATTTCGGCCTTTGTGGTGCTTCGGCAGGGATTTGTTCCCTCCGATCAAGTGAAGAAGGAACTACTGGACCGGGTAGGCCACGAGTTAGGCCCGGTGGCGGTGATCGGCGAATTGAACTTTGTGGATATGGTTCCCAAGACGCGCAGCGGCAAGATTATGCGGCGCGTGCTCAAGGCGGTGATTCAGGAACGGAATCCGGGAGACATCACGACCATCGAGGATGAAGGTTCAGTGGAAGAAGCGCGGCAAGCGTGGCACCAGATGAGGGAAGAACTCAAGAACGCGCTGCAGGAGCAACTCAAGAAGACGGGATAGGTTGCGCCGCGGAGCTTCGCTGCGCCGGACAGCCGAGGGCGGCTGTCTCCACATGCTTAAACGCCTGCGCCGCGATGCTGCTTGTCACCGCCGCCCTTCCCGCTGACGGACGCGGCCAGATCGGCGAGGGAAGGCACGGACTCCGCCTGGGTGAACTTGTGGTCGGGCGGAGTAGTGCCCTTTCTCATCGCGTCAACGAGCATTTCGAGCGCCAGGTCGGTATTCGGGGGAATGAAGATGGTGGCCCTCAGAGTGCCGGCACGCACCCACGCTTGACCGGTCCTGGGCATGCCATCGCAGCCGGTAAGAGGAATCTTCATCCACTTCTCGCGATCGCCGGCAGCGACTTCGCTGAACGCTTTTCGGGCGCCCATAGCCATGCTGTCGTCCTGCGCTCCGACCAGGCTAATGTTGCTTTCCTGAGAAGTGCTCAAGCGCAACCAGGAACTGACGGTGCGATACGAACTATCCTCGGTCCAGTTCGCCCGCATGGATTTCACCTGAATGTTGGAGGGCTTGGTCTGATTCATACCGCGGGTTCGATCCCTTGCGGCGGAACTGTTGGCTGGCCCCTCGATGTAGAGTACCGATCCACCATAGGGCAACAGGGCGGCAAATTGCTTGCCCTGGATCCTGCCAACTTCGACATGGTCAGAACTGACGGCGAATATTGGAACCTTGAACGTGCGGCGCAAATCGGTGATGTAATCGGCGTCGTGGTTCAGGACTGCCCAGCCGATCCCAGCCGCGACTGCCGCGCGCGCCACCTGAGGAAAAGCGGTTCCGCCCGCCGGCTCGAACAGTATGGCATCGGGGCGCACCACGGACGAGTCCTGAATGTAGTGCAGCAATTGCTGGCTTTGGGCCAACGCGTCATTGTTGGCGTGAATGATCGTCACGTCGACGCCGAGCCGGCGCGCAGCCTTTTCCGCAGCTGCGGCCTGCTCCTGCTGGTAATCGTTATCGTCGTTGGTCAGCGAAACCAGAAAGCTCAGTCGTTTCATGACGGACCTATGTTGGGATCATAGTCCCAATCTCGGCAATCGCTGATATGACCAGAGTAACCATGGGGATGCACGGCAGCTTTCGGAAGCACGCGTAAAGAGGAAAGAAATCAGATCTGGGCGCCGGCTGCAGCGCCCGTGGCCGTTTCTCCGAGAAAGGATTTCAGGTTTGCGTCCAAGGCCTCGCGGTCAGCGTCGGGCAGGTTCACGAAACGGAAAGGTTGCATCCAGCCCTGGGTGGCCCACATGGGAAACAGCATCTGCGCTTTGTTGCGAATCGTGGCCTGGCCCAGGTGGAAGATGAGCTCGACTTCCAGCTTCTCCTCCAACGGCTTCTCGACGTGGATGACACCGCCCGAGGTGGAAAGCTGATGGAACGCGGCTCGAACCGCGCGGCGATTGGGCAGCCGCACCAGCACCAGCACGGAGCCGCGCAGCTTCACGCGAAAGGGACGGCTCACGCCTTTGGTCTCGTCGGCCGGCACGGCCTTCGGCTTCGGGTCGGGTGCCGTCGAATCGGGCTGTTCATCCATACGCCATGAGTATGGCAGCGACGAGGACAAGCCGTGTAGTTACGAAAGCACAAGACCGGGGTTTGACTTTCGAGGAAAGACGGCTTGAGGAGACCAGTAGGCTGCTCAAAAACCTCAGGGGCTGAAGCCCTCACAAAAAAGAGGGGCTTTATCGCAGCGCTGAAAGGCCTGCCCTGAGCGCAGTCGAAGGACGCTGCGCCACCCAAAATCGGGTTTCTCGGCGACCTCCCCAGGGAGCGGCTTTCACTTGCGCCCGGGATGGGCCTCGCCGCTTTCCGGGACGAGATTGTACGGCCAGACTTTCTTGTTGACCTTCAGTTTAGGAGCGCTGCTGGAGGCGCTACTTGCCGATGGGCGAGCCGGTGTGGTCTGCGGTGCGAACTTCCAGTCCTCGGGAGGATCGGCGATGCCCCATACGTTCCCGTGGGTGTAGAGCGCGGCGCCGATTAGAAATTGCTTGCCATCGTTACCCAGCGGCAGAGAGTTCGCTACCCGCGCGGTCACGCTGCCACCGCCGGGAAGGCCACTGAGGATGATCGGCGTCTCGAGTTGCAGCGACTGCGCACAGCGAAACCCGCAGCCCTGCGCGCTGACCACCAGCACCATGCACTTGTCGGCAAAGGGGCGCATGCGGTCGAGGCTGGTCACGGTGACCGGAATCTCCACCCGGATGCGTGTGCTGCGGCGCGTCGTTTTGGGCGTCAGGACTTCCATATCAGATTGTGCCCGCACAGAGAACTTCGGCGACGGGCAGGCGTCGCACCCTTTATTGTGGCAGATTGGGGCGGGGCGGGATGGTGACAAAGGTAACCCGGATGAGAACCACGGCGTGCAGGCTGGTGAATTTACCGCCTGGCATTGCGGCGGGCCTGGGCGATTCCGGCTTTCAAGCCGCTGGCGACAACCCGGGCATATCCGGACTTATCCATGCCCGACATGGTGGCGGCGGCGATGCCTCCGGGAGTGGCCGCTTCGTGCAGGAGGCGGGCCAGACTCTGCCCGCTTTCTTTCCAGTAGAGAATGCCGGCACTGAGCGCGTGAGCGGCGGCGGTGAGAGCCGTGGCACGGTCAAGTCCGGCGCGTTGCCCAGCCTCAGCTAATGTTTGTAGCGCATGGTAGCCATGGCTCGACGAATAGGCAGTTGTAAAAACATCGAACTGGCGCTCCGGAATTTCGAGCACAGAACCAACATGCTCGAAGAGGCGTCGTACTCGGAAGCGTTCTGCTTTTCCCACGCCATGGTCAAAGCACAACGCGGTCAGCCCGCGTCCGATCCGGCAGACCGGACTGGGCATAGCACGCAGCCAGCGCGCGGGAGGGCCGATCTGCGCCCGCAGTTTTCCGAGCGGAACACCCGCGGCCAGACTGACCCAGAGTTTAGGCCGCGGGGAAGCGCCGCAGGCGGCAACCTGGTCGAGCAATCCCGACACGGAAGCCGGACGGACCGCGACAATCAGCATGTCCGCCTGCTCGATCGCCGACTTCAGTTCGGGCGCGATGTCCACCGAAAATTCGCGCCGCAGCAGCCGGGATTTTTTCGGATTGCGATCGTAGACGATAATCGGCCGCTCATATTCCGCCAGGCGCAGCCCGGCCACTAACGCGCTGGTGATGCGGCCTGCACCGAGAAAGACGGTGGATTTCATTTGGACTTTTCCCTCAGCGCCTAAAGGCGCGGCTGGCTGTCCGCGGCCTACGGTGCGGCTGGAAGCCGCACCCTTTCAAGTCTGGACGATTTGTCATGCGCATCCGCGAGAATGAACACTCCTCACCGGCTGGCCAGGCCGCCCGCCGTTTCGCCGCCGTCGAGTGTGAATACGTGCCCGGTCGCGTAGGCCGCGTCGTCCGACGCGAGATAGGCAAACAGTCCCGCAATCTCCTCCGGCGTCGCGTGCCGCCCGAGCGGGATTTTCCGGTTCACTTCCTCCAGCATCGCGTCGGAATATTCGGCGCGCTGCATCGGCGTGAGCACGTATCCCGGAGCCACCGCGCACACGCGCACCTTGGGCGCGAGTTCCAGCGCCATCGAGCGCGTCAGCGCAATCACGCCCGCCTTGGTGGCATTGTAATCCGCGTAATACGGATATCCCATTACGCCGTTGGTCGAAGCCGTCTGCAGAATCACGCCGCTGCCGCGCTCCCACATGTGCCGTGCCGCGGTCTGCGCGACGTAGAACATACCGGTCAGGTTTACGGCGATGACTTTTTCCCACTCTTCGGGAGTGATATCCAAAAACTTGTGCCGGATGCTGATGCCCGCGTTGTTAATCAGCACGTCCACGCCATCCATCAGCCGGATCGCCTCGGCAAACGCCGCCTCCACCTGCATCAAATCGGTGACGTCGGCAATGATCGCCTCGGAAACACCAGCCTCAGAAACGCCTGGCTCGCCGCCCAGACCGCGCAGATCGTGCTTGAGGTGCTCGCAGGCCGTGGCATCGCGATCCAGCACGCACACCCGCGATCCCTCTTCGAGAAACCGCGCCGCCGTGGCCGCGCCAATCCCGCTGGCGCCGCCGGTGATCAGAACACGCTTGCCCTTCAGCCCTCGCATAAAGTCTCCTTTGCTCGTGTGGGGACGGACGCATTCGTCCGTCCCCCGAAGCGAAGCGAGGCGCGTCCCAGTTCGCTCCCCGCTACCATGGCAAGCCGGGATGCGGCTCGCCTGACGGCTCGCTCGACGGACCCTTCGACTTCGCTCAGGGCAGGCTGCGTCCGTCGCCACATGTTTCGTCTCATCCGCCCGCCGTCCGCACCACGATCGTCTGCGGTACGGCCCGCAGCAGCCGCATCAACTCCTCGTCGCACGGACGGTTGATGTCATAAATCGCGTAGCCCAGCGTCCCGCGCGTGTCGAGCACCTGCCGCTCGATGTTGATCCCGCGATCCGCCAGAATGTCGTTGATCGCCCGCAGAATTCCGGGCACGTTGTGATGAATGTGCATCAGCCGGTGCGACCCCGGATCATACTCCAGATGACAATGCGGCAGATTCACGCTGAGCAGCGAATTGCCGGTGCGCACATAATCCACCAGCCGCGCCGAGACGAACTGGCCAATATTCTGCTGGGCTTCTTCGGTGCTGCCGCCGATGTGCGGCGTCAGGATCACGTTGGGCAGCCCCTGCAGCACGCTTTGAAAACCCGCGCCGCTCTCCGGTTCCTTCGGGAATACGTCGACCGCCGCGCCCGCGACTTTCCCACTCTTCAGGCACGCAGCCAGCGCCTCGTGATCCACCACAAACCCGCGGCTCAGATTGAGGAAGCACGCGCCGTCTTTCATGGCGCTGAATTCTTCCTGGCCAAACAGATTCTGATTCTGCGGCTTGCCGTCCACGTGCAGCGTGACCACGTCGGAAATCGCGAGCAGCTCGCGGAAGGCGACCGCGCGCGCATTGCCCCGCGCCAGCACATGCGACACGTCGTAGAACACGACCCGCATGCCCAGAGCCTCGGCCAGGTCCGAGAGCTGCGACCCGATCTTGCCATAGCCCACAATGCCCAGCGTGAGCCCGCGCACCTCATGCGCGCCGGCCGCCGACTTGTTCCACAGGCCTGAGTGCATCTGGGTTGACGAAAAAAAGACGCGCCGCAGCAGCACGATGATCTCCCCCATTGCCAGTTCCGCCACGGAGCGCGAGTTCGAGTGCGGATCGTTGAAGACGGCGATGCCGCCCTCGCTCGCCGCCGCGCGATCAATCTTGTCCACGCCGATGCAGAACGCACCCACCGCAACCAGCTTCGGCGCGGCTTCGAGCACGGCCGCCGTGATCCGCGTCTTCGAGCGCACGCCCAGAATGGAGACCGAAGCCCCGCGCACCGTCTCCTCTCTCAGCTTTTCGACAAGCTCCCGCTCCTGGAGCGCCGCCTGGTGCGACTCGACGTCGTATCCCGCGTCGCGAAACTGCTCGACCGCCACCGCGCTGATGTTCTCCAGCAACAGAACTTTCAAGGGCCCCTCCGAGCACCTGCAGAGTAACCAAGGATTATCTCAGAGGATCGAGGGGAAAGACTGGCGTGCGCGCTGGCAGCAGCTGAGCTTCGCTCGGCCTAGACGGGTCAAAGACCCGTCCCCACACGAGCAAAAGCAGATTCCTCGCTTCTCTCGGAATGACAAACAAAACTTAAATCGGTTTGCCGCGGAAGAAGTAGACCAGTTCGATCACCAGGATGATGACCACCATCAGTTCGAGCACGAAGGCGCGGCTCTGGTTGAATTGCTCCACCATGAAGCGGTAGAGATCTTCGGCGGTCTGCAGTTTTTCTTTGACCAGGTCTTTGTAGTCGGGCACTCCGACCTTGGCCGCGCACAGCTTGTACAGGCGCGCCGAAAACATGTCGCTGAGGAACTTGATGGCGTTGTCGGCGCGCTCGGTCAGTTCGTTTACGTCGAGCAGCACGGTGTGGAGTTTGGACGCGGCGCGCGCCGTCCGCCAGCGCGACCAAAGCCCGGTCCCGCCCACGTCGAGGAAGTCGTAGACGTCTTCCAGCTCTTTGGTGAGCAGCTCGTCGTAATGGCGGAACTCGAGCAGCTGCGAGTTGGCGTACTGCAGGAGCTGGATCGCGGTCTCGGCGCCCGCGGGCGTGTCGTAGATGAACGCCGCGTTCCAGCCGATCACGGCCAGATCGTTGGGATAGTAGGAAATGCGCGACTGCAGAATCTCCTGGCGCTCGCCTTCGGAAAGCATCGACATCTCGCCGCGGACGACCTGGGAAATCTGGTCTCCGTGCGAGGCCAGCAGATCGTTGGCCGAGGGCGCGCCCTGATTCTCGCGGGCGTCTATCTCGCGAATATGGAAGATGAAGTAATCCTCCTGGAGCCACTCGGACTTGTAGGGCTTGACCAGAGCCGGAGCGGCGCGCTCCAGCTTCTGGCGCGCGATGCGCGAGGCCACGGACTCGAAGTTCGGGTCGGAGGTCCAGCGGCAGGAAACTTGAATCAGGTCTTCCCAGGTGCCGGAAAAGGGCAGCTCGAAGACCAGGCTGACGACGCCGTAATCGTAGTACTTGATCTGTCCCTCAAGCCGCTCGCCGCTGTCGAGGACGACCGGCTCGAGCGCCTCCACGACCGGAGGCCGCTGGTAGCGGACGTATCCCGGAGCCTGATGCTTGAAGCTGGCGTCGGCCGTGCGCGCGCCGAAGATTTTGCGCAGCTCGTCGAGCCGAATCTCCTCGCAGACGTCGAACTGGATCAGAACCAGCACCGAGCCGCGCAAGGGCGCGGGCACCGACGTCCGAGGCTGTCTGGCGGGAGCCTCGACGACGGGATTGCTGAGCGCAGTGGTTGTGAGTTCGCGATCCATAGAAGGCCGATATCCCGGTCAGAGTTGGGCCCGGATAGGGGCGGGAAGAAGCGCCGAAAAGACCTAGATATATTGTCCCAGAAACGGGGGGATTGGGCTACAGGGGGAGCACACCCGGACTTCGTCCGGAGGGCGGACGGGGCGTCCGCCCCTCCATAAACTGTTGATAAGTCAGCGGTTGCGGGTGAGTTCCCAGAGCAGGAATCCGCCGACGGCGATCGCTCCCAGGCCCAATCCGGCCCGCTGCATGGAGGCCCGTACTTCCTCCTCGTGCTGGCGGAAAAGGGGGGACTCTGGGAAGGGAGCGTCAGCGATCTGGGAATCAGGGTTCAGGGCCATCTGCAGGACTTCGGCCAAATGCAGCGCGTGGCGGTGCGTCCCCTGTGCGATCTGCTCGCGGCAACTGAAGCCGTCGGCAATGATGAGCCAGTCGGGCGGGGCTTTGCGGACCGCGGGCAGGAGTTCGAGCTCGCCAATGGCGGCGGAGATTTCGTACTTGTCGTGGTGGAAGCCGAAAGAACCGGCCATGCCGCAGCATCCGGGAGCGGGCGATTGGAAGTCCACACCGAGGCGGCGCAGAAGCGATTCCTCGGCGGTCATCTTCATGATGGACTTGTGATGGCAGTGGCCATGGAGCAGGGCTTTGCGCGGGAATTGCGGCATGGGGGCGTCGGCGGAGTGGAGTTCGAGGAATTCGCTGAGCAGGAACGTCTGCCGCGACAAGGCGTGCGCGCGTTCGTCATGGGGAAAGAAGTTGAGCAGTTCGTCGCGGAAAACGGCGACGCAGCTGGGCTCGAGTCCGACGATGGGAATTCCGGCTTCGATTTCGGGTGCGAGTTCGTCGAGGATTTCGAGCAGCAAGGCCTGGGCGCGGTCGAGCATGCCGAAGTCGTAGAGGGGGCGTCCGCAGCAAAGATTGGCCTGCGGGACGATTACGCGAAAGCCTGCGGTTTCGAGGACTTCGACCGCGGCGCGGGCGGTTGCGGGGAGAAAGTAATTATTGAAGGTGTCGGGCCAGAGAAGAACCTCGGGGGCTAAAGCCCGGTCAGAAAAGGCAGGGCTTATCGCAGCGCTGGAAGCGCTGCGCCACCCAAAACCGGATTCCCCCGCAGCCTGTGAAGCGATGCCGCTCCCTGACGGTGCTCGCTTCGCATCGCTGGGCGGACGAATGCGTCCGCCCCTACGCGAGCGGAACCAGGTCTTAAATGGTTCGGGAGCGAAGGCGGGAATGCTGCGCTGCAGAGGAATGCCGGCGACGAACTTGGCGATCTCGCGCAGGAACGGCAACTGCGTGGTGAGATTCACCAGGCCGGGAGCGTTCGATGCCAGGGACGCCCAGAAATCGATGTTGCCGAAAGCATAGGCGCTCAGCGGGCGGGCGCGGCCTTCATAATAGTGCGAGAGAAACTCGGCTTTGTAAGTGGCGACATCAACGCTGACGGGACAGTCGCTCTTGCATCCCTTGCAGGCGAGGCAAAGATCGAGCGACTGCTTCACTTCTTCGCTGCGCCAGCCGTCGCGGATGATCGCATCTTCTCGAGTTGGGCCCTGGGTCATCTCCCAGAGCAGATGAGCGCGGCCGCGGGTGGAATGTTCTTCCTCATGCGTGGCGCGGTAGCTGGGACACATCACGCCGCCTTCCTCGCGGCGGCACTTGCCGACTCCGACGCAGCGCAGCGCGGCGTGCGAGAGACTGCCGTGGTCGGCGGGAAACTGGAAACGGGTTTCGGGCTCCCAGGGAGAATAGTTGGCGCCGAGGCGAAGATTTTCGTCGAGCTTGTAAGGCTCGATCAGCTTGCCTGGGTTCATCTTCCAGTCGGGATCCCAGGCAGACTTGAACTGGCGGAAGGCTTCGATGAGCTCGGGGCCGAACATTTTGGGAAGGAGTTCGGCGCGAGACTGTCCGTCGCCGTGTTCGCCGGAGAGGGATCCGCCGTAGCTGACGACGAGATCGGCGGCCTCTTCGACGAACTTGCGGAACTTCGCGATTCCCTCTTTCGATTGCAGGTCGAAGTTCAAGCGGGTATGGACGCAGGCGTGGCCGAAGTGACCGTAGAGTGAACCTCTGTAGCCGAACTCGGCCATCATCTTGCGCAGATCGCGGAGATAGCCGCCGAGTTTTTCGGGAGCGACGGCAGCGTCTTCCCATCCTTCCCAGTTCAGAGGCTCGCCGGGGACGTGCGAAGTGGCACCGAGGCTGGCTTCGCGAACTTCCCAAACGCGCCTGGCCTCGTGACTGGAGCAGAGGCGGACGTTTGGAGGATTTGCGCTATGGTTGAGCGCTGCGATCATGCTGCGAGCCTGGGATTCGGCTTCCGACGCGGTCCAGCCGCCGAATTCGACCAGCAGCCAGCCTCCGCCTTCGGGCAAAAGCGCGAGACCTTCGGAATTGATGCCTTTGGTGCGCGTGTAGCCAACAAGAATATCGTCAAAGCCCTCGAGTCCAATGGGCTTGTGAGTCATGATTTCGGGCACGTGGTCGGCGCATTGATAAATGTCAGGATAGGCGACTACGAGCAGGACACGTTCGGGAGGACTCTCGACCAAGCGGCAGGTGGCTTCGAGGACTGTGGCGCAGGTGCCTTCCGAGCCGACGAGAGAGCGCGCGATGTGAAAGCCGTTTTCGGGGAGAAGGTAATTCAGGTTGTAGCCGGAAACGCGGCGCGGGATGTTGGGAAATTTCTGGCGGATGAGACCGGCGTACTGATCTGAGATTTGCTTTAGCGAGTCGTAAATCTGGCTCGCGCGGCGGGAATCGCTGCGGCCCGATACTTCCGGGCCGCCTGGGCGGACGAATGCGTCCGCCCCTACACGATCTGCTGCTTGGATGACATTCTCGCCGACTCGCAGGCGAGCGCCGTCGTAGGTGACCACGTCGAGCTCATCAATGTTGTCGTCGGTTTTGCCGGCCATTACCGAGTGAACGCCGCAGGAGTTGTTTCCGATCATGCCGCCGATGGTGCAGCGGTCGTGGCTGGCGGGATCAGGCGCAAAGGTCAGGTGATGTTTCTCGGCGGCATTGCGCAGCTGATCGAGCACGACTCCGGGCTGCACGCGAGCAATGCGGCGCGCGGGATCGATTTCGAGAATCTTCGCCATGTACTTGGAGAAATCAAGCACCACGGCAACGTTGCAGCACTGTCCGGCGAGCGATGTTCCGCCGCCGCGGCAGAGCAGGGGCGCGCCGAATTCGCGGCAGAGCGAGATGGCAGCGAGAACATCGTCTGCGTCATGGGGGAGAACGACGCCGATGGGGACCTGGCGGTAGTTGGATCCGTCGGTCGAATAGAGGGCGCGGCTGCCGCGGTCGAAGCGAACCTCGCCGCGAACTTGTGAACGCAGGGCTGCGGCCAGTCCTGAGTCTATCGAGTCTGATCTGGGTCCGGGCGCGGCATCTGCGACTCTTTCTGACATGGGCCGACCTTCTTTAGTTGGAGGACGTGGCTTTCTTGGTCACATTGGCGATCTGGATCTTCGTAGTGTCGCCGCTGCCCTCGACATTGATAGTGACCGTGTTGTTCTGGTCGGTGGAAACAATCGAGCAGCGATTCGGATCCGAGCTTTTGACCTTGGCGGCGGGAAACTTTGTTTTGTAGAAGGCGCAGACTTTGTCCGCCGAATCGCTGCTTTCGAAGTTAGCAGCAACGGTACGAATGGATCCGAAAGTGATGTCGGCGGTCCCCTGTTTCTGTACCTGGGCTCCGGGATAAATATCAACGCCCAGGTCTTTCGCGGCCTGCTCGGGATCGTTGGCGTTGATGGTGCCGAAAGGAGTCTCAACTTTCACGCGATCGCCTTCCTGGGTCACATGAGAGCTCTTGGCGATGTGATGGAGGACGACGCCGCACGTGACCATGCCGAGGATTCCGATACCCACGATGACAGCGAAAACGATCAGGATAACTTTGAGCGCGCTGCTGCCGCCCTTGGGGGGTGGCGCGGGCGTGGATGATGCTGGTACAGGTGAGGCAGCAGATGGAGTGGCAGCGATGGCAGCGCCGCATTTGTTGCAGAATTGTGTTCCTTCCGTGAGAGTAGCGCCGCAGGAATTGCAGAATGCCATAGGTCACCTCGAAGTCATGAGCATGAGTACCTTGAACGCGCGAGTATACCGCAGATGGGCGGTGGAAACAGCTGCGGAGCGGCAGCGCCTAAAGGCGATTTTGGTTCGGCGGAGTTACGGCATCGCTGAAGCGATGCCCTGATACGAATCGCCAATCGCGACTACCGGGCTGCGCCCGACGAACTGCGACTGTCGAGTTTCGCTCGACTGGACAGCCGGGGGCGGCTGTCCCCACATGGGCACTCTTCTGTTAGCTCCAACCGCGCGTGGCGTAGTCGGCCATGGAGAGGGCTAGCAGAATCAGGAGGAAAAATATGGTGGCGATGACTACCAGCTTGACCAGCTTTTCGCTCGCGCCCCGGATGTGCATGAAGAAGAGGGCGACCAGAAGTGCCTTGCAGGAGGCGATAGTGAGGGCAACGGCGGCGTTGAAATGGCCGAGGTCGACGGTCGAGGCATAAACTGTCAGCGCAGTGCCGGCAAGCAGTGCAAGCCAGACGGTTACGTAGGTTTTCAGCGGCGATGATGAATGTTGAGACATGCAGGCCTCACGGATGCCGGTCAATCAAATAGAGCAGGGGAAACAGGTAGATCCAAACGATGTCTACGAAGTGCCAGTACAGGCCGCCCATTTCTACGGGCGTGTTGTATTCGGGAGTGAAGCGACCTTTCCACGCGGCTGTCAGAAGCCAGACAAAAATGCCGATCCCGATGATCATGTGCAGCGCGTGCAGCCCGGTCATCACGAAATAAAGCGCGAAAAAAATCTGGGCGTGAGTGGGGTTGGCGTACTGGCCGGGATGCCCGGGGATGTTCACCTCACTGAACTGGAAACTGGGTCCGGGGACATGGTGCTTCTCGAACTTTTCGTTGTACTCGACAGCCTTGATGCCAAGGAAGACGAATCCAAGAATGATGGTAAGAATCAGGTTGCCCAGCAGCATGGAACGCTTGGCGTGCTGGGCCGCGTAGACCGCCAGAACCACGGTCAGGCTGCTGCAGATCAGGACAGCCGTGTTGGTAGCCCCCAAGCTGAGAGCCAGGGTCTTGCTGGCGGCGCTAAATTCGGCGAAGTACTTGAGGCGGTAGATCAGATAGGCGCAGAACAGTCCACCGAAGAACATGACTTCGGTGGCGAGGAAAATCCACATGCCCAGGCTGGCGGAGTTACGCTGCTGCTCTTCGGTGGCGAAGTGGTGCAGCAGGGCGGGATTGTGACCTTCGCCATGAACAGCCACTGTTTGGCTGTGCGCTGCTTGGCTACCCGGCAACGGGAACCTCCTGTTTGTGAGGCGCGTCGTTGTGAGGAGCGTCCAGCTCCTCGTAGTTGTAGGCTTCCCAGGTTACGACCGGCTCTTCGTCAAAGTTGAAAGTCGGGGGCGGAGAGGCGGTCTTCCACTCCAGGCCGGCCGCATTCCATGGATTGTCAGGCGCAGGCTTGCCGTAGCGCATGGACCACAGGAAATAAATCATGGGAAGCAAGTAGCCCACGCCAAGGACGGTCGCCCCGGCGGTGGAAAGCACGTTCAGCACCTGGAACTCCGGCGGATATTGGTAGTAACGGCGCGGCATGCCGACGTAACCGAGGATGAACTGCGGGAAGAAGGTGAGGTTGAAGCCGATGAAAACGATCAAGGCCGCCAGCCGAGCCCAGCCCTCGGGATAGAGCTTGCCGGAAATTTTCGGCCACCAGAAGTGCATCCCGCCGAGATATCCCATGACCGCGCCGCCGACCATAATGTAGTGGAAATGCGCAACCACAAAGTAGGTGTCGGTGACGTGGACGTTGATGCCCAGCGCGGCCAGGAACAATCCGGTCAGGCCGCCCATGGTGAACAGGCCGAGAAAGCCGAACGCGTAGAGCATGGGGGCATCGTAGTGAATTGAACCTTTGTACAGAGTCGCGGTCCAGTTGAAGACTTTGACGGCAGAAGGCACGGCGACCGCGTAGCTTAGCAAGGAAAAAATGAGGGCAGCGTAAACGGAGATTCCCGCGACGAACATGTGATGCGCCCACACCAGGAAACCGAACACAGCGATGGCGATGGAGGAGAGGGCCACGAAGCTGTAGCCGAAAATGCGTTTGCGCGAAAAGCAGGCGATGATTTCGCTGACAATGCCCATCGAGGGCAGAATCATGATGTAAACGGCGGGATGAGAATAGAACCAGAACAGATGCTGGAACAGCAGCGGATCGCCGCCGAGTTTGGGATCGAAGATCCCGAGATGCAGAGTGCGTTCCACCGCGACCAGCACGATGGTGATAGCGACCACGGGCGTCCCCAGAATCTGGATGATGCTGGTGGCGTAGTGCGCCCAAATGAACAAGGGCAGGCGCGACCAGGTCATTCCGGGAGCACGCATGCGGTGGATGGTCACGATGAAGTTCAGTCCGGTGAGAATGGAGGAGAATCCGGCGACAAAAATCGCCAGGCCCGCCTCGACAATTTTGGTGTTGGTGAAGGCGGTGCTGAAAGGAGTGTAGAAGGTCCAGCCAGTATCTACGCCGCCGGTCAACATGCAGTGCAGCATCATGACGCCGCCGATGATGTAGAGGTACCAGCTCAGCAGGTTGATGCGCGGGAAGGCAAGGTCTTTGGCCCCGATCATCATGGGCACCAGGAAATTGCCGAGCACGGCCGGGATGGAGGGAATGAGGAAAAAAAAGATCATCACCATGCCATGCATGGTAAAGAGTTTGTTGTAGGTGTCGGCCTGAACCAGATCGCCGGCGGGAGTGAGCAGTTCGAGACGAATAAGCAATGCGAAGAAGCCGCCGATGAAGAAGAAGAACGTGATCGAGAGCAGGTAGAGAAGCGCAATGCGCTTGTGGTCGGTGGTCAACAGCCACGAGCCGACCCCGTATTCCTTGTTGAGGTAATTGACCCGCTCGGGTTGAGGGTTTTCGGTAGCCATACTTATTGCACCTGACTTCCTTTTGCTGGGGCCTTGCCTGGGCCCTTGGCCGGCACAACCACGGCCGGGCTGGCGTTGACTCCGGACACGCCGGCGTTCGAAAGCGATTTCACGTAGGCGACGAGCGCGTTCAATTGCTCCTCGCTCACCAGTCCCTGGAACGTGGGCATGACGGGTTTGAAGCCGTTCACGATTTTCGCTCCGGGATCGAGAATGGATTCGCGAACGTAGTTTTCGTCGGCGATGACGGTGCGGCCGTCCTCCAGCAGTACGGGCTTGCCGAAGACGCCGTGCAGGTTGGGGCCGCGGCCCTGGGTGTCAGTGCGATGGCAGGTCGCGCAGCCCAGTTCGGCAAAGATTTTTTCGCCGGTGGCGGAAAGCGGGCCGGTCGAGCCGCCGCTCATCCAGGCTTCGTACTGTGCCGGCTCCATCACAATGATGGAGCCGATCATGCCAGAGTGCTGCGTGCCGCAGTATTCGGCGCAGAACAGGTGATAGGTGCCGGGCTTGGTGGCGTGGAACCAGGCAACAGTGTAGCGGCCGGGAAGCACGTCCTGCTTCATGCGGAACGCCGGGACGAAGAAGCTGTGGATGACGTCCTGCGAAGTCATGATCAGCTTTACATCGCGGCCCACGGGAACATGCAACTCGTTGATCTCGCGCTGGCCTTCGGCGTGCTCCAGCTTCCACATCCATTGTTTGGCAACGACGTAGACTTCGGTCGCGTCGCGGGGCGGCGTGCGGCCCTTGAAGTAGACGACCGCGCCCCAGAGGAAGATCACCATGAAAACGATGAAGGGGATGACCGACCAGGTCAGCTCGAGCGGTGTCGAACCTTCAATCTGTTCGGCCGGGACTCCCTTACGGCGACGGAAGCGCGCCGCGAAGAAAATCACGGCGGTAAAGATGAGCAGCGTCATCAACCCGGACACAATGACCAGGAAGATATAGAGGGCATCGACGTTGCCCGCCATAGTAGAGGCCCGCTGCGGCCACAATGGAAAATTATCGAACATAGCTTAATCCGCTAACCCTTATGCGGAGGCAAGCCCAGCACACGAGTTGCATCCGGCTTAGCCCAAGGTCCCTCGACTGCGCAGGGCGGCTCGCGATGCTCGCCGTCCTGCTCCGCTCGGGATGACAATCAAAATACATCGCTGCCATGACCGTCTCTTACTTCGCTCCAATTCCTGCCTTTACTTCGCTCCGATCTCTGCGCGGCGGGGCGGCATGCTCCAGCCGAAACAGAATGAGGAGGAGGCCGCCGAGAAGCACGATGGTGATTCCAGCTCCCAGCTTCAAAATGTTGCTGACGACCGCGCCGTATTTTCCGGTCGCGGGGTCGTAGTGATAGCAGTAGAGCAGCACCTGATCGATGGGGTTGCCGATCTTGCCCTGCGAGGCCTCGACCAGTCCCATGCGCAGGTCTTTCGGCGGGAAATCCACGCCGTAAAAGTAGCGCGAAATGCGGCCCTGGGGCGTGAGCACCATGATGGCGGTGGCGTGCGCGTACTGGTTGAGCTTGGGATCGTACTGGTATTGAAAGCCCACGGCCTTGGTGAGCGCGTTGATCGATTCCGGAGGGCCGGTCAGGAAATGCCAGCCGGATGCGGCGCCGGGACGGCCGTAGCGCTCCAGATAATCTTTCTTCTTAGCCGCGGCAATCTCAGGGGTCTCCTGCGGATTGAAACTGACGGTGACCACGTCGAATTCCTTGCCCACGTCGAACTTGATCATCTTCATGGAGCCGGCGAGGCCGGCCAGCGCTTCTCCGCAGAGCATGGTGCAGTTGTAATAGACCAGATTCAGGATGATGGGCTTCTTGCCGAAGTACTCGCCCAGCTTGACGGCGCGGCCGGCATCGTCGACGAAGTTGAGATCCGGGGGGACCTGCCCGTCGAGATGCTGCTCAATGCCGACGTTTTCGAGACGCGGGGGACGGGTGCTCGCGGGCGGCGACATGATGCCTTTGGACATGGCCTGGCCGAAGGCTGTCGAGGCAAGGAGCGTGATGGACAGCAGAATTCCGCAGTGGCGCAGTCGGCCAAGCACCGTCGAGCTGCGCTCGACCGGACAGCCGAGGGCGGCTGTCCCCACATGGATCACGGAGATCGAATTGTGATTCCGATTGCTCACTTTATATTTCCCTTCGTTTTGCTGGTGACGGGCGCTTCCGCGGCTGCGGCCCCGGCTCGCACGGGCAGCCCACGCTGCGCGATCAAGTCCATCGCCCGATCAATCGGGATCCGCAGGACCCCGGCGTTCTCGTCAACCCAGCCGTAGGTGCTCAGGGTTTGCTCCTCGCGCAGACGATCTTTGTTGAGTTCGGTGCGCTCGTCAATCTCCAGTTGCGGGGACGGAAAGTTCTTTTGCAGGTATTGCTGATAATTTCCGTTGTATTCCGGAGGCAGGTGGCGCGTGTCCTTTGGAGCATTGGTCACCAGCGGACTGACCGGGGTCTGCTGCGCCTCGGTTCGCTTGTCGAGGTAGTGGAACAGACCAGTTACGACGAGGCTGGCCACGAAGCCCAACACGGCCAAGCCAAGCAGAAAATACAGCACGCCGGCGATGCCGACGTCGCGGCGCTCGAAGCTGCCGTGGCCGTTCGGGTTTGCCTGATTGGTGTCGTTGCTCATATTTCGCTGACTGCGCGTTTCCAGTTTCTGGTTCTAGTTTCTAGAAGCCATCTCTCACAAATGCGCCCTCGGGGGCTAAAGCCCCATTTCTGTGGGCTCGAGACGGCGCGGCTTGAAGCCGCGCCCTTTCAAAACGGATTTATGAGATGGCTTGTAGTTCTCACTTCTTACTTTCTACTCCTCATTTCACCCTTCTCGATGATGGGCCGGCTCCAAAACTTCTCCGGCCGACGGGTCATACGCCGGAAGCAAAGGCAGCGCTCCCAAGTTGCGGAAGAAAGAGGCCAGCCATAAGCCGCCGATTGCGATGGGCACAACTACGTCCGCTACCGTCAATTTGAAGGTCTTAGAAAAATTTGGTTCGATGATCCAGAATAAGTCTGCGAAACGCATCAGCATCAGCCAGACCGCGAGCCAGACCAGTTTCCGAATGTCGCGCTTAAAAGAGCGCGACAGCAGAATGGCGAACGGCACGGCGAAGTGGAAGAGCGCGAGAATCAGGCCGATCCAGCCCCATCCGCCGTTCAGGCGCTTCAGATAAAACGTGATTTCCGCGGGCAGGTTGCCAGCCCAGATGATGAGCCACTGCGAAAAGCTGAAGTAGGCCCAGACCATGATGAAGGTCAGCATCCACTTGCCATGGTCGTGAACGAAGTCGGGCTTCAGCATCTCCGACATGGGCTTGTAGTTGAAGAGAATGCGCTCGACCACGACCGCGAAGCACATGGCCGAGAGCACTTCGCCGATCAGAATGATGAGGCCGAAGATGGTGGATATCCAGCTGGGGTCGAGCGACATCACCCAGTCAATCGCGGCGAAGGAAATCGTGAAAGCGTAGAGAATGAGGCCAGGACCGGCCACGGCTTTGAAGCGCTGCGTGTTGTCAGGGGCGCCGGCGTGATCGGTTTGCTTGGACCAGTGCGAGAGGAGGAAGGAAAGCAGATTCCAGATGGCGAAATAGAACACAGCGCGCCAGAAGAATCCTCTCGGCGTGAGGTATGTCCCGGTGATGTCTACGAGGTGCTCGCGCAGGTGCTTGTCGGCGATGTTCTCCAGCGGCCGCGCCCAGATGTACAGGCGGTGCATTCCGAGAATTACGGGAACGAACAAGGCCGCGAGCAGCGGCAGCGTGCGCATGGCGGCGCCGAGAATCCGGCGAATGACCATGCCCCAACCGCCGCCGGTCAGGTGGCGGATCATGAGAATCGCCATCGAACCGAGCGACACACCCAGCCAGCACATGAAGCCGAGCAGGTAGGCCCGATAGAACTCGTCGGGACGCGAGAAAGCGAGAACGGCCGCGACGATGCCGAAAGCGACGCCGACAATCAACGACCGCAGCGCGATGGTTTTCACCACCGGCGGTGCCGTCAGATCGAGATGGTTCGCAGCCGGCGCAGTCATTCCGGTTCTTCCTTGGATTCCTGAGATTTTGGCGCAGGCACGGGCAACGTCGCTCCCGATCCCGGCTCGCGGAACTGCGGAGGTTTCGATGGGAATTCCTGCCCGTCGGGCACATCGGCTTTGGTCGCGTTCTGGCTCAACTGCAAGGCGCGAATGTAGGCGACGATGTCCCAGCGATCCTGCGGCGGAATCTGGGATGCATAGTCGGGCATGATGCCGAAACCGTTGGTGATCACGTCGAAGAAATACCCCACGGGAGCCTTCTGCAATCGGGCGATGTGATAGGACGGCGGCTTGCGCGCGAACCCGCGTGACGGAACCATGCCGTTGCCGTCTCCCAGGCGTGAATGGCAGGGAGCGCAGAAAATGTTGAAGCGCTCGCGGCCGCGCTCAAGAACTTCCTTCGTGACCGGGAACGGCATCACGTCGCCGGGATTGTTGCCGACCTTGCCGGTATAGAAATAGGTGTCTGCGCGCAAGTCACCGCGGGCTACCGTGCCTTCGACAGGCGGACGGGCGGAGCGCTGGTCGGCGAAGAAGTCGCTGCGCGAAAGGGGATTCTGGCGCGGCTGGACGTGCATGTCGAGGCGGCAGGCGGCGGTGAGAGTGATCGCGGCCAGCAGGGCCACGACGGAGAAAAATCCCTTGCGCAGGCGGCGCCAATTCCCACCCTTGCGCAAAGAACGCGCAAGAGTGGGGCACCCACACCCGGTCACGACGGACAGGCTGTCGAGCTTCGCTCGACCGGACAGCCGAGGGCGGCTGTCCCTACATGAGTATTTGCGGAGGTGCGGCATTTAGCTGGGCACCTCCGAGACCGAGCGGGGATCAAGGCTCTCCAGGAACTTTCGCGTGGTGGCGGGGTCGTACTTCTTGTCGGTGGAGAACACGATCAGGAAGAAGCGATCCTTCGATGCCAACGCGAAGCGCGGCACATTGAAGACCGGATGGTACGGCATGGGCAGGCCGTTCAGGGCCAGCATGCCAAGCACGGCCGAAACGCCGGCGAACAGAATCGTCATCTCGAAAGTGATCACGATGAAGGCGGGCCAGGAGTGATAGGGCTTGCCGCCGATGTTCAGCGGATAGTCGACCGCCGACATCCAGTACTGCATGAGGTAGCCGGTGAGGCCGCCGACGATGCCTCCGATCAGGACGACGATCGGAACATCGTTACGAGAACCGATTTCCTCCGCTAGGCCTTCGATGGGGAATGGACTGTATGCATCGATCTTCTTGTAGCCGGCCTGATGCGTCTTGCGCGCCGCTTCGACCAGAGCCGTGGCTGAATCGAATTCGGCCATGATGCCGTAGATGGGATCGCGCTTCATATTA
>Ga0209039_10000843_pt1 | contig 29439 bp, 26 predicted proteins | sample BogFormECP12_OM1_FD_188238 | JGI IMG/M metagenome (GOLD analysis project Ga0209039, IMG submission 188238) | Bog forest soil microbial communities from Calvert Island, British Columbia, Canada - ECP12_OM1 (SPAdes) (version 2) | ecosystem: Environmental > Aquatic > Freshwater > Wetlands > Bog ... | reverse complement strand
AACCAACCATCTTCAAAGACCTGGAGGAGGATATCAGGCTGCTCACGGATCCACACGAGATCAGGCCTGCGTATCTGAAAGCACTCGGCAGCCTCATAACAGAGTATAAAGATGCGTGCGCTGCAAACCTGATCGACTATTCCCTGTTCAACACGAATGTCGGTCTCGATCGGGCTCTTGTCCGTTACCTCACGTGGAGGGCACGGCTCAGGCTGGGGGCATGAAGGACGCATCCTCATGAGCCTTACGTTTCTCAACCCATTGATGCTCGCGGGCCTGGCAGCAGCCATCCTGCCCATCCTCATCCATCGGCTGACCCATCGCAAGGCCCTGCGCAAGGATTTCTCCGCTGTCCGTCTTCTTCTCCATTCACGGAACCTTATGGCAAGGCCCCAGCGCCTGAAGCACCTCATCTTGCTTGCGCTGAGGGTCATGGCGGTGGCAGCATTGGTCATTATAGCGGCAAGGCCGATGCTCGTTCGCCCCGGTCTTTTAGCCATGGGCGAAGGAGGAGCCAAGGTGCTCATTCTCGATAACTCCGCGAGCATGGGTTACAGGGACACGCAAGGGCAACGCTTTGAGCGCGCAAGACGGGCAGTACAAGAGATCGTCAGTCTCCTGAGCAAGCCCACCGCTGAGGTACTCATCATTCCGACAGCACCTATTCAGGGCAGGTTACCTGATGAGAGTGAGCTTCGATGGATGAAGCCGGCAGAGGCCGCGAGATATCTCACGTCTATACCGCTTTCTACCGGTAAAGGTGAACCGGGAGCAGCCCTGGCGCTGGCCCTCCGGAAGCTAAGCAGCGTGAAGGGAGCCAGAGAGATCATTTTTATAAGTGATATGGCGAAGGGTGATTGGCAAGGCTTCGATCTCGGGAAGCTGGGCATTCTCCCTGCTAACACACAGGCTACATTCCTGAGGATCGGCGGGAAGACACGGGACAGCAACATGGCTGTCAAAGCGATCCGATTAAAGGAAGGGGACCTCGTGGCAGGGACCTCGTGCCGTCTGGAAGCAGCGATAGCAAATCTATCTGATCAGCCCACCACCACGGTGGTCCAGGTGATGATGGGAAGTACCAAGGTGGCTCAAAACTCCCTTGAATTAAAGCCCAGAGAAGATGGGAAAATTTATTTCGATCTTCTCCTGGATCGACCGGGCTCGATAAACGGTCAGGTGAGGCTCTCCGGGGATAATCTTCCTTACGACGATCTCCTCGACTTTACCCTGAAGGTCCGGGAGAAGATCAGAGTACTCGTTGTGGATGGCGATCCGAGAGGCTCCATGCGGGCCAGTGAGAGCTACTACCTCAGCCACGCGCTGCAGCCCGGCTACATGGAGGGTTCCCCCTTTCAGACAAAGGTCGTTTCTGAGAAGGAATTCTCCGAGGTCAACCTCAAGTATTACGATGCGTTGTTCCTGCTCAACGTGGCCAAACCCCAACCGTCAAAGATAGCAGCTTTTCTCGATGCGGGCAATCCTGTCTTTATCTTTCTCGGCGATCGCATACTTCCCGACGAGTATAACAGCATACCTCTCTTTCCCTGGAGATTAAGGGAGATAAGAGAAGCAACGGCACAGAGGCCGGAAAGGATAACCACCGTTGATTACGGCCATGAAGCGCTTAAACAGTTCTCGGAAGCCGGCAGCGAAAGTCTCGAAGGCGCCGCGTTTCGTCGTTACTTCAAGGTCCATGGAGCCACGAAGACGTTACTCGCACTGGAGAACAAAGATCCATTGCTTCTGGAGTCCCCGTTTGGAAAGGGAAAGATACTCTTGTATACGTCGAGCGCTGATGCTGACTGGAATGACCTCCCTCTGAAGGCGGCTTACGTGCCGCTGCTCCAGGGGATTTTGAAGGAGGCCGTAGGATTGGCCAGGGGCACAGGTGCGGCAGACAAAGGACTTGGTGAACCCGCCATACCTCCTGAAGAATCAGACCTCACGAAACTTGACAACGATGACGTCAGGAAAGAGTTCTCCGGTATGGACGTGCAGATGAAGGAGTACAGCGAAGGCGTTTCCAGCCGGATGAGCGGCAGCAGAAAGGAGCTCTGGGCGTACCTTCTTGGGTTTCTTCTGCTCGTACTGGTTATCGAAACAGGGATGGCAAACAGGCTATGATTTCCAGGCGAACGTTTTTGCGCGTGGGACTGGCGCTTTCTGCCGGGCTTTTCCTTGAGCGTCGCGACCTCGCCGTAGCCGGCGCGTTTCCCCAGTTCTATATCACCCAGGTCAGATATCGTGGCGGCCAATGGGATCCTAACCCACAGTTCACTGATGCCATCGTCGAGGAGTTGGAGCTGAGGACGAGCGTCAGCGCCTCTAAAGAGCGACGCACCATAACTCTCACTGAGCCTGACCTTTTTTCCTGTCCGTTTCTCTATATGGCCGGAAAGTACGAATTCGACCCGTGGACGTCTCAGGAGAGGGAAGCCTTGAAGCGATATCTCACATTCGGCGGTTTCCTGCTGGCCGAGGATGCGATGGGCATCAGGGGCTTCGGGTTTGATGCGGCATTCCGGCGGGAGATGAAACAGGTCTTCCCCACTCACGAGATGCAGAAGCTGCCGCCTGACCACTCCGTCTTTCAGAGTTTTTATCTGGTCAACACCATCGGAGGGCGGCAAAAGATAAATGCCTATCTGGAAGGTGTGGTCATAGACAACTGGACACCGGTCATCTATTCTCAGAATGACCTGTCAGGGGCCTGGTCCAGAGACAGATTCGGTAAATGGCTCAATGAATGCGCGCCCGGCGGTGAGGCGCAGAGGCTCGCTGCTTTCAAGCTCGGCGTTAATATCATCGTCTACTCCCTTACCTCTGACTACAAGAAGGATCTGGTTCATCATCCCTTCATAAAAAGGCGGCAGAACCTTTGAGCACGACCCATCTGATGGCCCGTTTGAGCTTAGCACCGATTGTTCCTCTCTGGCTCCTCATCATCCTGCTCGCAGCCGGTCTGGCCATAGCCTTCATGCAGTACCGCGTCATTCGTAAGAGGCTCGGGCGCAGGAAGGCCCTCATCCTATCCCTGCTGCGTTTAGGCACCTTCTCGCTGATCATCCTGTTCGCCCTCAACATTTCGCTGACGAGCAAGAAGGAGCACAGGACACCACCAGCTATTGCCATCCTTCTGGATACATCACAGAGCATGGGTCTACCCGCGAAGGATGGTAACGAGAGCAGGCTCGATGAGGCGAGGCAGATCCTTCTCGGTGGACCGCTGGGCGGACCAAAGCCTCTACTCACGTCTTTGGCTGAAACGTATGACGTAAGGCTCTATGCCCTGAGCGAGTCACTAAGGGAACTGGAAGAAAAGGAACTGCCGGCTTTAAAGCCTGGCGGAAAGGGAGGCACTATCAACGATGCTCTTAAAAAACTTGCGGGGCAAGTCTCTTTAGCCATCGTCCTGAGTGATGGAACAACCAGACTGAATAGCTCGTCGCCTGGTCTGACAGATACATCGCTGCCGAAAGATCTTCCCGTCCTGACCATTCCTGTGGGAGACGCCGACACGTATAGAGATATAGTGATCAGTGCTGTGAAGGCGCCGCAGGTGGCCTTCAGGGGCAGGGAACTGACGATTGACGCTACCATAACGAGTAGAGGATACAAGAATGTCACGATCCCCGTACTTCTCAAAGACGGGAGTAAGCTTGTGACGGCGAAGAGTGTCCATTTCAACATGAGCAGTGAGAGCGTGGTCGTCTCATTTTCTTTCGTACCTGATGAGAACGGCACTCACATGATGTCGGTATCGAGCCCACCACAGGTTGGAGAAAGCATCACGAGCAATAACAGCATTAGCCTTCCCATGAGAGTAGTCAGGGATAAGACGAGGGTCCTCCTTGTATCCGGTAATCCGAGCCCCAACTATCGCTTCATGAGAATGGCGTTAAAGAATGATCCTTCAGTCGATCTGCTCTCCTTCGTCATCCTGAGGACACCCTCCAATGTCATCAACGTCCCCTTGCAGGAGCAGAGTCTGATACCCTTCCCTGTCGATACCCTTTTTTCCACCGAACTTAAAGCCTTCGACCTCGTGATTTTTGACAACCTCCCTTTCCATGTTTATCTCAATCAGAAGCACCTGGAAGCGATACGGGAGTTCGTGAGATCCGGGGGGGCGTTTGCTTTGATCGGCGGGCCCAACATGGCCGACGGAGGACGGATCGCCTCTGCCCCTTTGGGTGAGGTGCTTCCTGTCGGATTGTCACAGGAAGAGGATTATTCCCGTGGCTCACCATCCGGAGTACGCCTGACATCTGCGGGCGCAGTCCATCCTCTCACACGCCTCTTGCCCGATAAAATGCTTAACCTGAGGCTCTGGAATGAGATGCCTTCTTTGGACGGACTCAACCTCCTGAAAGTGAAAGGCTCAGGCACGGCGCTCCTGGAAAGCGCCGTCTCACCTGCCCACCCCGTTCTTACGGTCGGCAGTTACGGCAAGGGACGCGTTCTGACACTGGCTACAGACTTCTCCTGGAAGTGGGATGCAGGAATGGTCGCGAGGGGAGAGGACAACTGGGCGTACCTCCGGTTTATCGAAAGGACCGTGCGCTGGCTGACGAAAGACCCCGGTCTTGATCCGATTACGATGGTGCTCCCGGATAGATCAGAGGAGGGGCAGGATGCGGAGATCAAAGTGAGAATTGGAGAGGACGTTAATGGTCCCTATGGCCCGTCTGGCCTGCCTGGCTCGGCCCGTACCAGAGAGCCGATACTCTTCTCCGTTTTCAGCCCGCAAGGCGTGAAGCTGCCATCACAGGTAAAAGCAAGCGGCGCGCCGGGTGAGTACACCGGTTCGTTTCACCCTGAAAGGGCGGGAATGTACAGGGTGAGGGTGGAAACCAGGACCGGTTCGCTCGAAGAGTCCTTGATCATTGGGGGGCGGATGGAAGCATTCGACGCGGCGCCAGATCACGAGCTGCTCAGGTCGATTTCAGCGGCGACCGGTGGGAAAGTGCTCTCAGCAAGCGAAAACGTTTTGAAAGAGATCGCGCCCTTTGTAGCCAGCGCCAAGAAGGGTTTCGTAGAAGAACGGGAAGTGCCCCTTTGGAGCCTGCCTTATGCACTGGCCTTGGTGGTCGCCTTTCTGGCGATAGAGTGGTACTTACGGAGACGATGGGGACTGGCGTGATTAAAAGTGGTGACCGCAGACGGCGGACAGCGGACCGCCATCGACAGTCAGTCGTCGAGTCGACAGGAGGTTCTTATGAAAATTGAAAGAGTCCTGCCTCTCATAGTCTGTGTGCTTGTCAGCATGTGCCTACTCCCCGGGCTGGCGTCTGCCGGTTGCCGTAATCCCAATGTTGCACTAGGTGATGACGACGTTGGAACGTTCATCACGCCGGTTGCCGCCTTGGGGCCCATCCAGATAAAATGGTTCGGTCATTCCTTCTTCCAGATCACCACAAGCAGCGGGACCAAGATCATCACGGATCCGTTTGGCGCCATGGGTTTTCCCATGCCTGAGGTATGGCCTCATGTGGTGACCGTCGGGAGGGAGCACGGGAACCACAACAATGTCGGCCTCGCGAAAGGGAATCCCCTTGTGCTGCGGGGCTTAAAAGAAGGCGGCTCTGACTGGAATCAGATCAACACAACATTTCGTGACGTGCTCATCTACAACGTGCCTGTCCATCAGCGGGGAGTGCCTGAGTACTGGGGCTTAAGAGGCTCGGCATTCGTTTTTGAGATGGACGGTCTCTGTGTTCTTCACTCGGGAGATGTGAGTGAGCCCTTCAATGAGGATCAGCTCCAGCTTATCGGCCATATCGATATTTTGCTCCAGACCATAGGCGGCGTTTTCACTGCCGGTCCTGAAGCGGCCAAGCAGATAATCGAACAATTAGGGCCAAAAATAGTGATTCCCATGCACTATTGGCAGAGCATGGGAAACGTCCTGGAGAGATTCACTACCGGGCCTTACAAGGTGCGCATCCTCGAAACAAACACCTTCACTGTCAGCAAGGAGACCTTGCCCACCGAAACAGAAATCATCGTATTGAAGGTACTGCGAGACGGGGACATATAGAAAGGGGTCACAGGTCAGGCGGCCCCAATTGTTACGAGTTTCGGGTTACGGGTTCTTCAATCGTCAATTGTTAACTCGTAACTCGTAACTTGTAACGCGTAACGGGCTTTACTTGTTTGAAACGAGGCACCTCCCGCCCCGACAGTCCAGGATATGCACGTTCTCTATGCCTAGGTCACGCAAACGTTCAAGTCGTGTCGCTTTCAACACGCAGAGCACTTGTCTGTCAGATTTGAAGAGATTTGCAAATTCCTCATTGCTCAAGAACATCTGCTGACTGTCCTGATAGGTCGATCCCACCTCAAGTTCGCCCTTATACGATGCGATGTAGACCTTCTGCCGCGTGTAAAAGGGAAGCGTTTCATCGAATGACGCGAAATTGACCACAGTAGGCTTTCCGCCAGCCTTCCTCTGATTAATTATCTGCGCCAGCTCCTTTGTGGTATTGACCTTGTCTATGAGATGGGTATGCATCATCAGCAAGACGACCACAGCTAGCGAAAAGCAGGTGAGAATAAGAAAGAGCGGCCTGGAGCTGCGCATCATTTGCAGGAAAAGGAGACCGATAGGTAGAACGGAGAAACATACAATGGCTATTGAGAAACCTTTCAGATCTTTCAGGATGGTCAGCGTCTCAGGCTCTGCACGAAGATAAGAACTCCCTGCGCCCGTCGCCACAAGCAGTCCAGCCAACGCGAACAGCCCAAACAGAAACTGATAGGCCAGGATCTCAGGCCGACCGGGCGTGGGCCGGCCTGCCCGATCCTGGAAAAGGCTACCCAGCAGAATCGCCAGGGCCGGAAATGCAGGCAGAATATAGGGTGGAAGTTTCGATCCGGACAGGCTGAAAAAAAGAAACACGACCAGGAACCAGATCAGAAAAAGGTGAAATTCTCTCCTACGCCAAAATGCTGCCACAGCTCTCGGTATGAAGATGGACCAGGGGAAAAGACCCCCGAAGAGAACAGGCAAAAAGTAGTAGATTGGTCCGCTTCTGTGATGTTTTTGTGTGAGGAACCGTAGAAAATTCTGATCAACGAAAAAAAACCAGAGAAACTCTTTCTCCCGAAGGGCGATGGCGACAAACCATGGCAACACGAGGATGGCGTATAAGAGCAGACCCTTGCCGCTAAGAAGCGCTTTCAGGAAAGAGACTCTTCTTTCGAGAGTCAGGAATATCAGCAGGCTCACTCCTATAAGAAGGGGAGCAACCGGCCCTTTTGCGAGTGTGGCCATTCCCAGGCATGCATAAAATAGATAGATCGATCTCGCTTTCTTTTGCCGGTAGAATTCGTAAAAGAATATGAGCGAGAGGAAGAGCGTGCACGATAAAAGCATATCGATGGTGAGAATACGCGCCATAGTGAAGAAACCAAAGGAGGAGATGAGGACGACAGCAGACAGAGGGGCGGCCTCAGGCGTAAACCACCGCGTCACAGCCAGGTAAAGGATAAGAACGGTCAAGAGAGCCGCGAGCGCATTGGGAAGCCTGGCCGACCACTCGCTGACGCCGAATATCTTAAACGATAAAGCCGTTGCCCAGTAAAGCAGCGGGGGCTTTTCAAAGTAACGTACGTAATCGAGGTGAGGAACGACATAGTCGCCTGTCTCAACCATTTCCCGCGGGATCTCTGCATATCTTCCCTCGTCAGGCTCTTTAAGCGAATAGCTACCCAGGCTATGGAAAAAGAAGATGTATGACAGGACCAATATGACAAGTATATGGAGCGTTGTCTTCAAAAATTGCTTTTCCCTGCTGCTGGGGTCAACTGAAAACTGGAAACTGAATCGTCTACTAGAAGCCTCTTCACAAGGCCTTCGTCCTCGAGCACTTCGAGATGACCCATGATCTCTGAAATGGCTAAAAACAGTTGACTACTCGGAAGTCCGGGAAAGAGCTGATTCATTATCTGGAATGGCGTCTGGCTGCCTTTCGAAAGTATATCACGTATAAACTCCTTACGTTCTTCGATGAAGGCGAGCAGATCCGCGATCCTTTCTGAAGGGCTCTCAATCGCTTTCCCGTGTCCGGGAAACGCGAGGTCGAGGCCCAGTTCCCTCACCTTTCTGAGCGAAGCTGTGTACGTCTTCAGGCTCCTGTAGCCCTTTGGTGCAGCATGCGGTCCCTGACAGAGCGCGTTTGACGAGACCTCTCTCAGCAGAAAATCGCCCGTGAAAGCCATCCGGTCACGTTCATTGTAGATCAGCATGCACCAGGGCGTGTGCCCTGGAACAGCCACAAACCTGAAAAGGGCAGGACCGAGCAGGACCTCATCGCCTTCCGTCAGGTAGCGCGAAGGCTTCACGCTCTGTGCAAGCTCTCGCGCCAGTTCAAAAAATCCCGATGCAGCCTGCTCAACCCATGCTGCGGGGACGGCAGCACTCGTAAGGAACTCCGTAGAGAAGCGCTCCTCTTCGACGAGTTCGGCTTCGTAGTTCTCGAGCCACCCGGCGCCTTCCCGGCAAACCCAGACTTCGGCCTCGCTCTGCGCGGCAATCCCTGCTGCGGATCCAAAGTGATCGATGTGCGGGTGAGTCACGATGATTCTTCCTACATCCCGCAAAGCATAACCCAGATCCTTGAGCCCGGATCGCAGCTCGGCCAGGAATGAGGTTCCGTGCGGCGGCACGTCAATCAGCGTGGGCACGGGCTCTTCAACGAAGTAACAGTTTACACTGCCAATTGGAAAGGGCGTGTTTATCGGCAGCCGGTGAATAGCGTATTGCGCCAGCAAATACTGGTCCATCGCAGTAATCCCATACCATGATGAGGCAGGTAAAAACAAGAGCAGGTTGAGGTTAAAACAGGCAAAAGCAGGTTGAGGTTAAGGTTAAGAAAAAGCAGAGACCAGTCCGAAAGACGGTAATAAGTCTTTTCAGTCTCTGCTTAAGCCTTCATTATCTCTCCATCATCAAACGTCAATTCGCATTCAAGATGGAGACCGAGGCGCGCCGAGGCCTGGGCTACGGAGGCGTACCTGGCGGTACGTCGAGTAAGAACAGGCCGACGGGCAACGAAGGTATACGCTTGAAAGCGAATTGACGTTAGAAGGTGATTTTGAAGACGGTGCCTTGGTCGCGCGTGAGCTCGAGTCTTCCTTCGATCTGCTTGACAAGGGCCGATACAAGCTGCAGACCCAGGGTTTCCGCACTCACAACGTCTATCTCCCCCGGGAGACCTACGCCATTATCGCTTACGATCAGAACATTCTTCTCCCCTACTTTGTGGAGGTCAACGCTGATTTTTCCTTCGGAGCCATTCAAGAAAGCGTGCTTCAACGCATTCGAAATCAGCTCATTAATAATGAGACCGCAGGGTATAGCCATGTCAAGAGAAAGGAAGACTTCATCCACGTGTACGTCCAGGGTGATCCCGTTTCTGTTTGTCCTGTACGAATCGAGTAGGTTTCGTGCCAGATTCCGGACATAGGGTGAAAAATCAATCTGCGCAACGTTGGTTGACTGATAGAGCTGTTTGTGGATGAAGGCCATCGACTTCACGCGGTTACGACTTTCTTCGAGAATCCGGCGCGTCTCTTCGTCTTGAACTGTCTGCGATTGAAGGAAAAGCAAGCTGGAGACGACTTGGAGGTTATTCTTGACTCGGTGGTGAACTTCCTTGAGAAGTACCTCCTTCTCCCTGAGAGACGTCTTGATCTGTTCCTCAGCCTCCCTGCGCTCGGTGATATCACGCAGGTAATGGAGCGTCGCAGGTTTTCCGCGATACGTTATCCCGGCTACCGAGATCTCTATATATATGACCGTTCCATCCTTTCTGACACCCTTAAACTCGTACCGGGAGGGCGCCGGCTCGCCGCTTTGTCTTCGCCGGTCCATCTCCACCACCCTATCCCGCTCGTCCGGATGTATCATTGGATAGATGGGCTGCCCTATGACCTCGTCAAGCCGATCGTAACCAAACATTTCCAGGAATTTCTGATTGGCGTAAACGCGGAGGTCGCCCTGGACTATCGTAACGGCGTCGCTTGAGCATTCGATGGCGGTGCGATACCGTTCCTCGGATTCCATGAGCGCTGCTTCCGTCCTCTTGAACTCGGCAATGTCAATTGCAGTTACGACGCTTTTTTTCGTGCCGGGCATCATGTTAACACAGAGCAGAAGATCTCTCACTGCCCCGCTTCTATCGATGAACTGCGCCTTATAGGTTCTGGGCACACTGTCGGGATCCTTTCTGCGCGCAACATGATACATGAGGAGCTTTTCCCGCGATTCCGGCGCCATGAACTCGGCCGCGTACTTCACTCCTTCGATCTCTCTTTTTGAAAAGCCAGACAGTCTTTCAAACTCGCTGTTGACGAGGGATATTCTCCCATCATCCTCGACGATCGAGGTCGCGACACACATCGTCTCAACAACGGTCCGGTACGTATTTTCGTACTGCTGAACTGTCCCGTCCGACTGCTGACTCTCCAGCACTGGCAGGGGTCGCGTCAGCTCAGTAGTCGTAGCCCTATGTTCGGCAGTCTGTTTAAGCAATAGCGGCACCGCAAAGTAGGCGACAACAGCCACAACGCCAAGACTGACGAGAACCGAAAGAGGGGAGGTAAACCAGCCGAAAACGGAAGGGAAGACCAACCCTTCGAGTACCTCATGTACGCAAATTGCGAAAAGGCCCAGGACTGTGACAAGCACAGGAGCCAATGCCTGGAGAGGGGGTTCAACTCGATCTTTTTTCATGGGCGACGCCTGAAGAATATGCGCTCAGGGACGCGTTTATACTGCAAATAGTGTACCAGGTCAGTGAGCAGTGGGTAGCGACCAGCGAGCAGTGAGCAGAGCGGACCCCGAAGCCACAGACATACCACTTCATATCTGTCAGTGATGTGTCAGAGACGTGACGTAACTCATGTCAAGAGGAAGACAATTAAGAAGAGAGGTAAAGACAGGAGCGAAGGTAAAGGTAAAGACCAAGGGCGCTACCTGAGTTCTTGCACTTTCCTTAACCTTCTTCTGTCTTTACCTGTCCCGCTAGTGGCCTTTGAGAAGGAACAGGCTCAGGGCGGGCCAGTACGTTATGATCACCAGCGCCAGCAGCAGGATGAGAATGTAAGGCACGGAAGCACGGTAGAGTTCAAGAACAGGGCGCTCGAAACGCATGCTCGAGACAAACAGGTTGATGCCCACCGGGGGCAGCGAGGCCCCGATTTCAAGGTTGGTCAGAAGAATGATCCCCAGATGAGTGGGGTGAATGCCATACGCCTGGGCGACCGGAAGGATCATCGGGACCATTACGATCAAGGCCGGAAACATGCCCAGGATACAGCCGGCTGCCAGGAGGAAGATATTGAGCCAGAGCAGGAAGGCGTGGGGGCTCTCAACGTGACCTCTCATGAAATCGAGGAGTCTACTAGGAATCTCTTCGTTGATGAGGCTGTTGGTCAGGCCAAAAGAAACCCCAAGTATAATCAAAATGCCCCCCACAAGAATGCTGCCCTTGATCGTGATTGACTTCAAGTCTTTGAACTTGACGTCCCTGTAGACCAACATCTCGACAATCAGCACGTAAAGGACGGTCAGAACCGCGGCCTCACTGACGGCCACGTAACCACCGTAGATTCCCCCAAGGACAACGAACGGCAGCGGCATCTCCCAGATCGCCTCCCGCATCGCTCCTCCGAGCTCGCGAAACGTGAAACGGGGACGGGCCACGTCAGAACGGAGGCCTTTCCATCCGCTGTAGAGGGAAAGAAGCAGAACCAGTAATGCACCCGGAAGAATCCCTGCCATAAAGAGCTGATCGATACTCGTCTGAGCCACAATCCCGTAAAGGATGAGCGGGAAGCTGGGAGGGAAGAGAAGCCCAAGCGTACCAGACGTTGTCAGAAGCCCCAGGGAAAACCTCTCCGGGTACTTCTGTTGCCGCAGAGCGGGGAAGAGCAAACCCCCGAGCGCGATTATAGTCAGGCCTGTCGCACCCGTAAGCGCGGTGAAGACAGCCGAGGCCAAGAGCGCGATGATTGCCAACCCCCCGGGCAGCCAGCCCAGGAGCGCGTTCGAGAGACGCACCAGACGATGAGGTGCTTTGCTCTCCGCGAGCACATACCCGGCCATAGCAAAAAGCGGGAGGGCCGCCAGGTTCGGGGTGTGGGCGAGTTTATAGAGTTCAATGATCAAGGCTGAATAGTCGATTCCACTGCGGTAAAGAAAGAGAAGGCCGCTCGCTGCGATAACAATGAAAAGTGGCGCGCCCAACAGTACCAGGCAGAGAGCGGCTATGGTCGATACAAATCCCATATGTCAGACCCTTTTACCGGGAATAAAGTTTTTGAAACCTTGCAGCAGGAAGCGGATGCCCAGGACGAGCCACATGACCGGCATCACCGTCTGGGAAGCCCACAGCGGTATGCCGAGGGCCAGGTATTTTCCGGGCCTATAGTCATTCAGTATAAATTGTACCGCCGGATAGACGAGAAAAAGACATACCAGCGCTGAAAAGAGCTGGAGGCTCCCTTTTATCCGGGAACGAATGGCCAAAGACAGACGCTCAGGAATTATCTCGATGACAATATGCCTGTTTTCGCGCGTGGCGATCGAGGCCCCGAGAAGGGCAACCCACAAGACCAGGTGACTGAGCAGAGGATCAATCCAGACAAGCCCTATGGAGATAACGTTGCGGAAAAGAATCTGTGCAGCACCCAGCGCGACCATCCCGAACACGAGGAAGACCAAAAGAAGCTCTTCCAGTTGTTCGTACCACGCCCAGATTTTTTTCAGGACGGCCAAGAGCATCAGTTCTCTTTGCGCAGGGTTTTCACGATATTTCTCACCTCTTCCAGGGTCTTCTTGGAGAACTGATCTTCTCCGAGTGTGGCAATGCCCTTGAAGCAGAGCGCTTGAAGCTCTTTCAGGTCACGGGTTGACGGGCTGACCAGCTTGATGCCTTTCCCCTGGAGCACCTGGATCGCCTTCTCATTCTCCTTGCGGAGCTGGTCTTTCAACGGCGTAAGCTGCCGGCTGAAGGCTGCTTCAACAATCGGCCTTTGAGCCGGGGGTATTTTTTCAAAATCCGATTTTCTCAGGACCACGGCGCCCACCGAGTATGCCAGGGGCACATCGGTGATGTACGAGACCTTCGTAAACCATTGCACGGCGATGGCCGCAAGAGGGGAGCTGTAAACCGTGTCAACCATCCCCGTCTGCAGGGCCATAAGCACATCCGTAACCGGCAGAGGAATGGCGTTGACACCCAGTTCCTTAAAGACCGCCTTCCCGATGGGTGTGTCTTCCCATATCCAGACCTTGCCTTTTTTCAGGTCTGCAGCATTCCTGATGGGTTCCTTGGAGAGCAGGTAAATGAAGCCCTGCTCTGCCCAGCCCATCGATTTAAAACCATTATCGAGCAACCCTTTCTGGTAGAAACCGTCCATGCGGCCCAAGACTGCGTCCACTTCCTGGTAGTTCTGGAAAAGGAAAGGGATGCCGAGGATCCTGATATCCTTGAAGATCATGCCAAGACCCCCTCCGGTGAGCAGTGCTCCCTGGATCTCGCCCACCTTGGTCTTTCGGAGCATATCCTCTTCGTCGCCGAGGATACCTCCGGGGAAGAGGCGCAACGAGACCTGCTTGTTCGTCTTTTGATCCAGTTCCTTGTTGATCTCGCGAAAAGCTTTTACCCAAGCGCTCCCTTCAGGAGCCACGGTCCCTATTTTGAGGACAACGCTCTGGGCTCGTGCAGGCACCGGCAGGTAAAGACCGACCACTATCAAACAAGTAATGATCCACCACACAGTCCTCTGGTAATTCATTGAGCCGCGAACCTCCTTTGCCAGTTTCTTATTTCAAAAAAATTCGTCAACCTGATCCAGCAATCTCTTTGCTTTCTGCTGGGCCAGTGTGTTGGCCAGGGTCAAATCCGGTTCGATACCGGCCGGAGTTTCAAGCACGTGCTTGAGGGTGGAGACAAAGAGGTCCCGATTAAGCGTCTGCTTTGCATAGTATTGGGCATAATAGACATCGGTCATCAGGAATTTACCCTGCCCGTACGCCATGGCCTTCTTGAAATGCTCGTTCGCCTTTTGCAGGCTCCCCCCGAACTGCTCCGGACGGGCCGATAAAAGAATGGCTTCGAACAGATGGGCCGACCCGTAATAGTATGACGGTTCAAGCCGGAGCACCCTGTCGATGAGCGCTTCAACCCACGGCAGGTCGGCCATAGCCTCGGCACTTTCCGCACTGGCGATCCAGCTTCCCCAGACACTGCCCACCCAGAAGAGAGTGGGAACATCCGTTTTCCGGGCCTGTTCAAGACTTGCCTGAAAAACGTCTAGAGGCTTACCCATGGCTTCCTTGAATAATGGATTCAAGCTCAGGCTCTTCACGGCGTACTGTTTGCCCCGTTCGTAGAGGTATACGGCACGGCTCTGCTCATTCTCTTCGAGGACCGAGGCATAGGAAGCATAGGCCTTTGCCCCGGCGAGGAGAAGTTCGGGATTCTCCGGGTAACTCAGTATCATCCCGTCGATGAGCATCAAGTAGGCAGGGGTGCCGCTTCGCACGAGCGCTACGTCGGATTGCCTGCCGGCGGAGATCGCAACGTCCTGGAAAAGAGACGAAGCCTTTTCCGTAACCATCTTCTGGGGAGAAAAACATCCCGAAAGCATAAGCGCGGATAGGAGAAGAAGTGGGCACAGCCCGTGGAGAAGCCTCTCGTACATGTCTATACGGTAACACCGCTCCGAAGGTCAGTCAAGGCACGCCGACATTGTCGCCATAGAGCGTTATAACTCGCAACTCGTAACCCGCAACTCGCAACGCTTTTCCTACGCCCTACATCCTACTCCCTGCAGCCCGTTCTTCTACTGCTTCATAGTAGACTGCCAGCGTCTCTTCTACATTGCGTGACGGCGGGTATTGTTCCATCCATTGGCGTGCAACTAGGCGAGCCCGATTCCTTCGCGGCTCATCAAAATAATATGCGATGGCATCGGCGATCTCTTCCGCGTTGGCAGGGTCTTGAACGATCTTTCCCCCTTCGTCTGAAAGGATCGCGTCAGAAGCGCCGTTGAAGCGCGTTGTCACCACCGGCAGCCCAGTCGCGAGCGCTTCAAGCACGGTGAGGGAGCAGGAGTCATAGAAGGTGGGATGAACATAGATATCACTCGCCGCATAATATGGTTCCATGCTCTTCACGGAACCCAGGAAAAGAACCACGTCAGCTGCGCCCAATCTGGCCGCCTTGTGCCGGTAGAGCCATATCTGGCCCCGTCCGACCACTACCAGTCGCACCGGCACATCGGGTAACCTCTTCTTGAGTATGGCAACCGCGCGCAATAGCGGCTCCAGCCCTTTGAGACGGTAATTGTTCCCGGCAAAGAGAAGTACGATTGTATGCTGATCAATACCCAGCTCTTTGCGCTTCGCGTCGCGATACCGCTCCCGGATTGACGGATGGAAACGATTGAGATCTACCGCATTAAAAACAACAGCGATCCTTTCTTCAGGGAACTTGAAGTAAGAAATAATGTCTCTCTTCACCATGTTCGATATCGCGATCACTCTCCTGACGCGACCTCCTGTGTAAAGGCGCTTTTGCATCCAGATCTCCAAATAATGGCGTACCGAGAGGTAGCGCCTCAAGGCTCGATACCAGTAATACCACCGGCTACTGATCGATGCGAATTCCTGCTTGAGATATGCCTTCTCCACTCCACCGTGGGGATTGAGCACGTTACTGACCAGGCTCTGTCCCAATCCGTGAACGACGTCGAACCCGTATCCTCTTACCATGCGCGCGGAAAAAAGCATGTACGAGATCATCCTGAGACTTCTCGGAAAGTTCAGTACCGGAACGAGGTGAACCTGGTAAGGTCTCTCCTGGCTATCTTCGATCTTCGACGCAAATAGATGCACATCATGGCCGCGCTGCGCCAGTTCTTCGGCGAGGAACCCGAAGTAGCGCTCGCCGCCCCGCGAGGGCAGGAATTTGTCGAGCAGGATGGCAATGTGCAATTTTCGCGCAACCCTCTCTTCAGTCACCGTCTTTTTCCGAGGTCCATTAATCTTTTGTAAAAGTCTATGAGCCGCGCTGCCTGCTTGTTGTAGTCCCACTCTGTCAGTGCATAATCCCGGGCTTTAGTTCCAAACTGCGCTCTCATCTTTTCATCGCTTAACAATCGCTCCATACGATCCGCCAGTTCATGCTCATCCAAGTCAACGGCATAGCCTGTCTGTCCATCAATAACCATCTCCGGCAGCATCCCGTGGGTAGAAACAATCGCCGGTTTACCCATGCCTAACACCTCCCGCAACGCCCGCGCAGTGCCGTCAGAGCCGGCACGCATCATAACAAAGATATCAAAAGCAGCGATCACGGAAAAGTAATCTTCAATCCGATAGCCTGCAAGGATCACATCCTGCTCCAGCCCCAGTTCAACGAGTGGCTTCTTTATACTCTCCTGGATCTGCGAACTCCTTCCGACAATGATAAGCTTGACGTGCTCCATCCGGTCCCTTACATTGCGGAAGGCCTTCAAAATGAGGTCATACCCTCTGTCCTTTTTGAGCCGGCCGATGACGCCGATCACGCGATCCGAATCGTTCAGACCAAGCCTTTCCTTGATATCTTGCACGGGTCCCCTGTACGGCTTCAAACCAGGCGGGATTTTGCAACTCCTCTCCAGAGGGAGTTTGAAATATCCTGTGTCCTGCCGGCGCAGCTTCTCACTGTAAGTTACGAGACCATCGGTACGCGCCATGAGGCATGCCATGGGCAGGCTGTGCGGCAAGCCGTCCCGTTTATGGTCAGTCCTCACGAGCAAAGGTCTTTTTTTTGAGAAGAGAAGAGACGCTGCAGCAGTTGCATGATCGTGCGATAGATGAGTGTGCACGATGTCAACGCCTCGTTCGTCCACGAAACGCCTGATCTTTTTCAGGTCGAATATCCAGTCCCGGGGCGAAAAATAGCGGTTCAGCCTGAGGCCGTCGAAACCCGGAACGTTTCTTTTGATGACCTCTTTCTCAACTGTTCTTTCAGGAAATTCGATAGGTGTCTTTCGATATGCAAGGGTTACGGTCAGACCCTGTCCGTTGAGCGTCTCGCAGAGTGAAACGACCGGTTCGGCAGGACCCGTCCACTTCCAGTCACTGAAAAGATGGAGCACCCTCATCTTTGATAATGCCAATTAGCGTTCATCGATATAGTTTCGTTGCCTCCTCGTCCGGGTACCCGCGTGCGGGTGTCTCGACGTACTTCTCAGTACGCCTGCGTCGGCTCCTCGTCAACGCCTCACTCTATCTTCGAATGCAAATTGGTATAGAAGGCCTTGATGGCCTCGCAGACGTAAAGCACTTCATCCTCCCTCAAGCCCGGGTACATGGGCAAGGAGAGGATCTCTGCCGATGCCTGTTCTGCATGGGGAAAGTCGCCGTGCTTGTGTCCGAGGTGGCTGTATACCTCCTGGAGGTGTATAGGCGTGGGATAATGGATGAGCGTTGAGATACCCCTGGTCTTGAGGTATTCCTGCAGCTTATCGCGCTCTTTGCTCCTCACGACAAAGAGATGGTACACGTGGTAGGCCCAGGGTTTCTCCTGGGGAAGGATAAGCGGCGTACCTTGCAATTCCCGCTGGTAGAGTATCGCCAGCTTTCTGCGCTCCTCGTTCCATGTATCAAGCTTCGTCAGTTTGAAACTGAGAATGGCTGCCTGCAGTTCATCAAGCCTCGAGTTGAAACCCTCGATCACGTGTACGTGTTTATCGGCCTGGCCATAGTTACGGAGACGGTGCGCATTCCGATATGCCTCTTCATCCGATGTGGCGATGGCACCGCCATCACCCTGGCAGCCGAGATTTTTCGTAGGATAAAAACTGAAGGCAGCAGCTTTGCCGAAGGTGCCTACTTTTTTGCCCTTGTACAGGGCCCCGTGTGCCTGGCACGCATCTTCAACGACAGAGACCCCGTATCTCGTGCACAGATCCATAATCTCATCCATCGGAGCCGCATGGCCGTAAAGATGCACGGGTATGCAGACCCGCACGCCTCGCTCCCTTTTCAAAGCTTCTTCCAGCCGCTCAGGGTCCATGTTGTACGTCTCGGTCTCGACGTCACAGAAGACGGGCACCACTCTATGCATGGAAAGAGCCATCGTCGTAGCGATATAGGTGTTGGGCGTAGTGATGATCTTATCACCTGCCTTGAGGCCGCAGCCGAGGCCGCCGATCCTGAGAGCATCCGTGCCCGAGCCAACCCCCAACGAATAACGCACGCCGAGGTAGTTTGCGAACGATGCTTCAAATACTTTAACGTGTCTACCGAGAATGAATTCCCCGCCCATGTGCACCTGCTCAAAGATGCGAACCATTTCCTCCCGGAGGATCTGGTATTCCCGCTCCAGGTCAAATATCTTAACGATCATTGCCAGTATTCCTTTCGATGGCTGCGATAGAAGTCGGCCGTCCTTTTGATCCCCTCTTCCAGAGGCACCTTCGGCTCCCAGCCCACAAGGGATCGTATCTTTGAGATGTTTGTGTAATAATCCCCCGGCTCGACTTCCTTCCGCTCCTGCGTGAACTCAGTAAATTTAGGCCTGCCCTTCCCCACCACATTCACGATCGTCTGGGCGAGGGATTGAAACGAGACGGGAATCCCTGTCCCCACGTTGAAGACTTCACCATAAGCTCTATCCGTCGCTGCCACCATCAGGAGGCAGCGCACCAGGTCATCCACGTACAGAAAATCGCGAAGGATGCGTCCGTCCCCGAACACCGGGATCTCGGCATCGTCAAGCGCTTTACGAACGAACCAGTTAAAGACCCCATACTCATCGTGCATCATCTGGTGACGCGGCCCGTACGTATTTGTGATGCGCAGACAGATACCCTTTATGCCGTGGATATCGTCGTAGACGAGCACCATCTTTTCAGCGCTGAGATTGGTTACCGCGTAAATCCCTTTGGGATTCGTCGGATGATCTTCGTCGACAGGCAGCTTAACACTTGAGCCGTACTCGCCTCTCGTGCCTGCGAATATCACTTTCGCACCTCTATTGTTGAGGCGCAACGCCTCCAGCAGCACGAGGGTCCCCTTGCAGTTGATATCCAGGTCCTGCAAGGGATTGCGCATGCTGTCCACATGGTTAACCTGACCCGCGAGATGAAAAACGTAATCGACTCCGCGCACAAGGTAGTTCATGGAGAACTGATCGCGCACGTCTGAAAACTGGACCTGCACCTGACTTTCTATCTCGCGGATGTTGAACAAGTTGCCCCCCTGCCGGGGCAGCATGTTATCCACAATAGTTACGTGAGCGCCTGATTTGACAAGCTCTATGCAAAGGTTGCTCCCTATGAAGCCCAAACCGCCGGTAACCAGTATCCTTTTATCCCGAAGCGTTTCCATCCCTTTTTCTTTCCATCTCCCACAGTTTAGCATGCTTCATGAAGACATAGTACATGGTTGAGGCCACGATAATCAGCCCGGGAACACCATCCAGGAACCCGGCCTTGATGATGTAGTCCCTGAAAAAACGATATACGGGTCGTAAGATCATGTTGAATAAGTGAAACGAATGACCCGTCTCCTTAAGATCTTCCGCAAAAGCTCCGGAGTAACGGTCCACGGTCTTGATCTGGTGCGAGATATCAGCATAAGGCGCGTGCATGTAATAGTTTTTCAGTTTGCCCACCTTTCCGTCAACTGCGACCTTTGCGTGGATCCCGCCTTCCCATCTCCCTCTATCTTTTTTGTATAGCCTGATCTCGTGGTCAGGATACCATCCACCATGGCGTATCAGTCTCCCCAGGTAAAAATTCTTCCGTTCCACAAGGAAACCGTCATACTCAGCTTGGCTCCGCACAACGCCCTCGATCTCCTGTCTGACTTCGGGGGTAAGCCATTCATCAGCGTCGATGAAGAGTAACCACGATGATGTGCAATGGTCCTGGGCATACTGATACTTATCTCTCTGGCTGGTTGTCATCAACTGATAGTAACCGGTCGTATACTTTTTTGCGATCTGCGGCGTATCGTCCGTGCTATCCGAGTCAACCACAACAATCTCTTCCGCCCATCCGTGAACACTCATGAGCGCTTGTTCGATAGTTGTCGCGTTGTTCAGGGTGATCACGTAAACGGACAGCGGAAGGAGGCTCATTGCCCTCCCGGTCCTGCGAGGCGGGCTATGATATCCCGCGTAGAGTGGTCTTTCGGATCACCAACAATGGCGACCCGGCCGCCATATTCTTTTACAATATCCCTCTCAGGCACTGTGTCCTCCGTATAGTCCGTCCCCTTAGCGTGAAAATCCGGTTTCAAGAGTCGCAGCAGATTTTCAACGGTCGGCTCGGAGAAGGTTGTCACGTAATCCACGTAGCGCAGGGCCGATACAATCTCCACTCGCTCATCAAGCGGGGTGAACACCACTTTTCTCTTACCCAGTCCAACGACAGATGCATCGTCGTTGAGGGCAACCACAAGCACATCGCCGAGAGACTTGGCACCGGTTAAATATCTGATATGGCCGACATGCAGCAGATCAAAGCAGCCATTGCCAAAGACTATCTTCCTTCCCTTTGATCTCTCCCCGTCAATGATGCGCTTCAGCTCAAGGTGGTCCCGAATGTATTCGCCCATTCCCTTAGATTACCTTTCTCAGCTCATCGAGGGTCACTACTGCTGTTCCTCTTTTCATGACCACAATCCCGGCTGCGTGGTTTGCGATCTTTGACGCAGTCAGGAAATCAGCACCGGCGGCCAACGAAAGCGTGACCGTGGCAGCAACGGTATCTCCGGCTCCGGTGACGTCCGCTATTTCATCAGTACCCGATATGGGAATATGGTGGATCTCTCCGTTCCTCAGGAAGAGACTCATGCCCTTATTCCCCCGCGTTATGAGAAGGGCCTCCAGTTCCATAAAACTCATGATCTTTCTGCCTGCCTCTTCAACACTGTGGCGGTAGGAGTCAAGATTTGCGAGGGCGTACGCCTCGGACTCATTGGGCGTGATGAGCGTGAAGCCCGCGAACTGCCGCAAGTTGAACCTCGAATCACCCACGACCGCTTTCTCCTTCGCCACCATTCTGCCGCACTCAACAATCTCCCGGTCGATCAGCCCGTACTCGTAATCAGAGAAGACAAATCCGTCCATTTCAGGGCCGATGGCCATAAGCCGTTCCTTTAACACTGATTTAAGATGGCTGGGAGTCTCCATCCCGTCTTCTCTGTCGATCCTGATGACCTGCTGCTTGGTAGTGTGCGTGTCACCCGCGAGTATGCGGGTCTTTGTCACTGTTCTTCCCTCGTGCTGCAACAGGCCGTGCATATCGATATTCTGATACTTTGAAAAATAGGCAATCAGTCTCTGGCCCACTTGATCTTTCCCGACACAGCCCAGTGGAAAGACTTGGGCGCCGAGCGCCAGAAGGTTGTTGATGGTGTTTCCCGCGCTTCCCGGGTAAAGCTTCTCCTCCTCGTACTTTAGAACAACGACCGGGGCTTCCCGCGAGAGCTTGTAAGGCATTCCATAGATGTAGATGTCCGCAATGATGTCGCCTATCACGCAAATCTTCTTGCCCTGGAACTTGTCGATAAGCAGCGTTCCGTCGTCAGCCAAGAATCTCCTCCACCTTTGCAAACACGTCTTCTGCTCTTATACCTGTCATGCACTCGTGGTCCTTTTCACATTTCTTGCTATTACAAGGCCTGCAGGCCACATCTTTCACTATGGGGTACGTGGAGCGACTGGGATAATCGGTATACTTCGTGTCCATAGGGCCAAGGATCACGATGGTAGGCCTCCCGAGCGCATCTGCCACGTGGCGCGGACCCGTATCGTTGCTCACGACGAGAGAAGCCCTAGAGAGGCAGACCTTCAGGTCTGCGATATCCATCACTTCGATCCGCACCTTTTCCTTGTTGGAAACACCATCGTGTACGCGCTGCGCAAGCTCCATTTCCTGCTTCCCCGGCAATATATATATCATCCGGGAATATTTGGAAACAATCATGTCAGCGAGTTCAGAGAAATGCGGCGCAGGCCATCGCTTGGAGGGGCCGTATTGCGCACCCACGATGAACGCGACATAATCTCCGCCCACGTCGGTATACTTGGAATCAAACCTCTGCTCTTCATCTTCGGTGACTTGTAGAGACAGTGCTTCAGTCGCCCTTTCGGCCCCGAGCGCATCGAGAATGCGCAGATACTGCTCGGCGGTCGCGACGAGCTCAGTTGGCTGCTCCAGCGCCTGCGTCAGCATGAGCCCCCGCTTGTTGAGGCTATATCCTATCCTTTTCTTTACCGCGCCGAGAAAAAAGAGGAGAGCAGAACGGAATGAGTGTGGCAGTACAATGCCCAGGTCGAATTTTAATGTGCGCAACATGCTCACCTTATCAAGGAGCGAGATAAGGTCCTTCGAGTCATTCGGTATGAATCGGTCAAAAAGCCCCAACCCATTGTAAAGATGCATGGCTTTAGACTGGCCTATGGCCCATAGCTCTCCGTCCAGACGCTTCCTCAGCGAAGCGAGAAATGGGGCGGCCATCACCATGTCACCCAGCCAGTTAGGCAGATAGACTATCGTCTTCCCAGTCACTCCGTACACCCATGAACCGGTTGAACTTCACGGTATAGTGTAACCTGCCCTGCTCTGCCGCTTGCTTATCCGTCTCAGCGATCTCAGCCGCAAAGCTCTTTTTTTCTTCTTCCCAGTTTGTCCGCTCCGTTGCCTCAATGCGCTCAACCAGCTCTCTGTACCGGTGATCTCCGTCCGGATCAGCATAACCGTTCACAAAAGTACAGAAGTGACGCTGCAGCTTATCGACAAGGAGATTGACCTCTACGCCCAGGTCCATACACGTTTCGTCGGTAAAGTTATCGAGTCGCCTCATCTTTTCAAAATCGATGGAGCCTTGTGCTTTTGCTATGTCGTAAGCCTCAGTTCCCACGTACGGGAAAAAGAGCGACCATCGAAATCTCCCCGGTTTGATCCTCGACAAAAGCTTGACCGTGGCCATAATATCATCTTTGGTCTCGCACGGCAAACCGATCATGACAAAGGCCGACGTATGAAGCCCGTATTTGTGAGCAGCAGCAAATGCGTTCTCGATCTCACGATTCGTCATGAACCGGTGGAGTACGTTTCTGCGCAGGTTGTCGCTTCCGCTCTCGAGGCCGAACTTGACGATCCTGCAGCCCGCTTCTTTCAAGTACCCCGCGACCACTTCGTCAAAGAAGCGCACGTGGGCATTACAGACAAAACCTATGTCCGTAAGCCTCCTGTATCTTTCCGAAAATTCCCGCAACCATGCTTTGTCCAGCGTGAATATATCGTCATCGAAAATAAACATCTTGATGCGCTGGTAATGGGAGAGAAGATAGTCTATTTCGTTCATTACCTCATCCACGCTCTGTCTTCGAATATACCCCTTCGGCAGATGACCCGAGTTCTTATACAGCTTTATGATTTTGTGGTTGAGGCAATACGTGCACCTGAAGGGACAGCCACGGCCCGACAAAAGGCCCACCCAGCCGTCCTTTGCGTCGATCATTGTCTGAAAGTCGAAGATATCATAGTCCTTGAGGGGTAGCTTTTTTAAATCGGTATAGGGCCTGAGGGGCTCGAGCACGATCCTCTGGCCCTCTCTGTAACCCATGTTCAAGACTCCCCTGGGGCTTCCTTTCGTGAGGTATTCAAGAAAGGCTTCTTCCCCTTCTCCCACGCAGACGCAGTCGACTGCGCTCTCCTGCAACACGTCGAAAGGGGCCATGGTCGGATGAATGCCTCCAAAAACTATCGGCCTCTCGACATAGGTCTTTATGTCGCGCGCTATTTCGACCGCATACTTATACTGATTGGTAACCACCGAAAACCCGATCGCGTCGGGATTGATGCGCATCACGTCTTTCTTGATCCTTGCAAGATCAAGAGGATAGTCTACCTGCTCGTTGATGTTGAGCACGTGGGTCTCTATCCCATGTTGCTTGAGCACGGCGGAAATGTGGGCTATGCCGTAGTTGAAGCCTATCTGGGCATTCAAGTTGGGATATATGAAAAGCACACGCATCGGCTATGCCAATTCGCCTTCATTGATATAGTTTCCGGGTACCCACTTGTGGGTGTTCCTCATCGCTCTCCTCGACGTACTTCTAGTACGCCCGGGTACCCGCGTGCGGGTGGGGCTCTTCGTCGCCGCCCGGGATACCCGCTTGCGGGTCGTAGCTTCAATGCAAATTGGCATCATCTCGATGCGGTTCCACTCGATGTGGTCTCTGGACCCCGGACCCGTGACCCGTGACCCTATTTTGTATGCTCTCCCACATGCGCTCCACCTCTTCGAACACCTCGTCGGGCGTGATCGACGTGAGACACATTCTTTCCTTACAATTCTTGTCCCTGCACGGGCTGCAGGGGAGGTCCCGGCGCACCATCTTATGCATAGGGCCGAAGGGCGCATTCACTACCGGATCAGTCGGACCGAAGATTGCCAGCACCGGCACACCGGAAAAGGCGGCAAGGTGCATCACACCCGTATCACCACCTACATACATATCAGCCCTTTTAAGCAGCGCACACAATTGGGCCACGCCCAAATTGGCCGGAAGCACTACCCCGGTTCCTGCCATGTCACGAAGCCGTTTGGCTTCTTCCTCTTCGCCCGGACCCCACAAAATCAGCACAGTGGCCTGTATTGATTTTTTCATGCGCTTCAGAAGCTCTCCGTAGTTGGCGAGCTCCCATCGTTTAAAGAGGCTTCCCTTGCTGCAGAAAGGAAATAGCGCGATGATGGGAGGCTCTATACCATGCTCCGCCAGTAGATCGTTTACGTAGGTTTGAGCGTCTGGCGGGGCAACAAGCTCTACCTCAGGGATCGTTCCGTTTACGCCGAGGTGCCGGGCAAGTAACATGTTGCGTTCTACCTTGTGGAGATGCGTATCAACACCGTCAACCCTTTCGTCATAGACGAGCCAGCTGCCTTCTTTCGCGAACGTCCTGCCAAAGCCTATCCTTTTTCCGGCCCGCGCTGCGTAATCGAGGAGCGCGCTCTTCAAGATTCCGTGAAAATCAATGAGTGCATCATATCTCCTTGCGCGTAAATTCCCGAGAAACGCGCCCATATCCTTGAGAGCCTTCAGGTATGAGCCCTCCTTCAGGCTTCCCACAATGAGATCGCGAGGAAACCGCATGACCTGATCGACAAAGTCCTGGTGCGATAGAAGCTCTGCAACGGATCCTTCCACGAGCCAGGAGACTTTTGTGCCAGGCAACCCCTCCTTGAGCGCTTTTATAGCAGGGACGCTCATCAATACGTCGCCAAGGGAAGTTAATCGTACGACGAGAATTTCATGCGGATGAGACATTTTTGAAGATTTCCAGGACGTCAGAAGGAATGCGCACCGACTTCCTCCCGCCGTCAACACAGATATGCTTCGTGTGGCCTTCGACGATGATCACGCCATCCTTGAAAATCTCGTAATGGAAGGTGAGACCTCTCGACTTTACGTCGGATATGCTGGTCCGGACGCTGAGGAGATCGTCGTACGTAACAGCGTTATAGTACTTGATGTCGATACCTGTCACGACCAAGTGATAACCCATCTCCTCAAACTGTCGATACGTGAAGCCTTTTTCACGCATGAACTCGCTTCTTCCGATTTCAAAGTACTGCGGGTAGGTACCGTAATAGACAATACCCATCCTGTCCGTATCCGCGTACCTGACCCGAACAGGCACGTCCACATAACCGCCGGTCAAATCGTTGCAATCTTTTCCCTGGCCTGCGGCCCCCGGACCCTGGCCCCTGCTTTTCTGGTCCATATTACAGCGCCCTCAGGAATTCGGGCCTCAGAAGCGCCGGGTCTTTGCGGCTCAGGACATGTCTGATCGTCTTAAGAGCCTTCTCCTTCTCCTCGGGCAACCATACTTTAATGGGCAGATAATTCGAGGCATGGTTTGAGGCAAAGAATCCATGCGTGACATTGGTGTGCTCAATCATGATTGCCAGCTCTTCAAGGAGCATGTACGGATCGGGAACGTGAAAAGTACCGTTCTCGATGTCTCTGGCAAGCGGGGTGCCCGGTACCACAATGATGCTCAAAGCCCCCATATACTCCGGGTCGATCCTGGAAAGGAACTTTCCCGTCTCTTCAGCGTGAATCCTGCTGCGCTCGACTCCTCCAAGGCCGAGCAATACGGTAACCGAGAGCACTATGCCCGCCTCCTTAACCCTGTGGCAGGCCTCTTCCATCTTTTCGAGGGTGGTGCCTTTGCACACTCTGTCGAGCGTGACCTGGTCACCTGACTCGACACCAAGATAGAGAATACCGAGCCCCATATCCTTGAGCACTTTCAGCTCATCCACGGATTTCTTCAGGACAGATTTGACGTTTCCGTAAACACCGATCCTCTCCAGTTTAGGAAAGGAGTCTTTTACGAGTTCAACTATCGGTACAAGTCTTTTTTGAGGAATGATCAAGGCATCTCCGTCAGCCAGAAACACCTTGTTTATGTGTCTGGCGTAGGCCTTGGCCTCGTCCACATCCTCTTTGATCTCCTCGAAACTCTTTACCCGGAATTTTTTATCCTTGAAAGAACCGCAGAAGGTACATTTGTTGTGTGAGCAACCCACGGCTACCTGCAGTATGAGGCTGTGCGCCTCGCTCGGGGGTCTGTATATCGCGCCTTCGTATTTCATTTTTCAATCCTGTAGACCTTTTCCCCTTCCCTGATAAAACCGAATTTTTGTCTGGCCAACTCTTCCAGATACTTGTCATCCTTCTGGAGCCGATCAACCTGGGCCTTCAACTGCACGTTTTCGCTTTCGAGCTTCCCGATGGACCGGTTGATGGCACTGACCTGCCTCTTCAACTTTATATAATCCAGAAGTCCGTGCTCGGAAAACAGAACGATGAACAGGAAGGCCAGTATGGTGACAAGGACCGCATATTTCCTTGTCAGTGCTTCGAGCATGGCTTTATTCTATCGGCAGAACGCCGAAAAGTCAACAAGCAAGCCATCGCGGACGCTCGGAAAGCAAATCGCAAAACCGAAAACCAAAGGGCATCCCCCTCCTCCCTCAAGCGGCAATGGCCAGGTGTAGTTCATAAGCATGCATTCCTTTCATCAGGAATTGATGTTCTATAATTCATTGCCGCTACTGGCGATGCAGGCTGTGCCCGATACACCAGGAAGCCCTCGACCGCGAAGAGGATGAGGGCAATCCACACCATGCCAAAACCGACGAACCGGGATGCGGTGAAAGGCTCTCCGTACAGCATGACGCCGCACAGGAACTGGAGGGTCGGAGAAATGTACTGGAGAACACCGGCCATGGAAAGCGGGATACGCCTAACGGCAACGGCAAACATGAAGAGCGGGACAGAGGTCACTATACCTGCGCCGACGAGCAGAAGGCCGGAGACTAGGCTTCCGTGGAGTAATGCGCCTGTGCCGCCTATCTCCACGTGAATCAGATAGACGATTACGGGCACGAACAGCAGACCCGTTTCGAGAGTTAGCCCATGGAGTGACCCGAGCGGAGCAATTTTCTTGATGAGACCGTAGATGGCCCACGTTGAGGCAAGGGCGAGGGCGATCCAAGGCGGCTTTCCGTAAGAGTACGTCAGGTAAAGGATACCGAGGCCTGCGAGCCCGACAGCAGCCCATTGCCACGGACGGAGACGTTCACGAAAAAAAATGACGCCTAAGAGGACGCTCAGCAGGGGATTGATGAAGTATCCGAGGCTCGCCTCGACGATGAAGCCGTTGTTGACAGCCCACACGTAAATGTACCAGTTGATGCTTATTAGCGCCGCCGCGGCCATGTAGGCGGGCAACGCGGCCCACTTGAGGACAGCCGCACGGAAGCAACGCCATTGGCCCGAGGCCAGGACCACTGCGAAAAGCAAAAGGAACGACCAGAGAATCCGGTGGCAAAGAAGCTGTTGTACGGGGACGTGGAGAAGCAACCTCCAGTAGATGGGGAACAGGCCCCAAATGGCGTAGGCCCCTGCTGCATAGAAATATCCTTCACTCCTGCAGCTGCTTTGCGTCTTCACTCGCGCTGCGCCCTCTGCGTTCAATCTCAAAATCGCGAAAGAGATCAGTGACAACGGTTATGTTAACAACGTCTGAAGGAGAACACAACTAGCCCGCTTCCCGTCGAAGGGGCACACATGGGGCAAGACCTCGATTTTCTTTGGTCCTTCATGCAACAAATAACCACCGGCCATTGGTGGGTGCCACACGCTGCACCCGGTGAGTGGTCATTTTTCTTGACAGCTTGCCCTCCCTTTCTTACACTTTCAGGTAAAGGAAGGGGGCCCACAGCGGACAGGATGTGCGCGCCTGTCCTATCGTTGATTGGCATTTCTCCTGCGCCCTTAACCTGACCTCTCTGGAGAGGAGGGATTGCATGAGTACAATCGGTCTGATGGTGAACGGCCGCACCTATTCGGTCGACGTGGATCCCGAAACCCCCTTGCTGTACATCCTCCGGAACGACCTCAAGCTGAATGGGCCCAAGTTTGGGTGCGGCGTGGGTCAATGCGGGGCATGCACGGTCATTGCGGATGGAGAGGCGGTTCGCTCATGTGTAACACCCGTTGGCTCCTTCAAAGGGTCCAGAATCATCACGCTGGAAGGATTGGGTACACCGGAAAAGCCGCACCCGATCCAACAGGCCTGGATTGAGGAACAGGCTGTTCAGTGCGGTTTTTGCATGAACGGCCACATCATGAATGCTAAGGTGCTTCTTGACCGCAACCCGAATCCAAGTGAAGCCGAGATACGGCAGGGACTGGAAAGCGTGCTCTGCCGTTGTGGGACGTACTACCGGGTCATCCGGGCCGTGAAGCGTGCGGGAGAGCTAATGCGGGCTGCGGGAGCGGCCAAATGATGGAGGTGATAGAAACATGACCATCATAACCGACAGCACTTCTGCTTCGGAAGGGCGGATAGAGGATCGCCTCTATGAGGAGGCCGCTCACAAAGGGATCTCCCGAAGAGCGTTTCTGAAGGGCACAGGTGTCTTGATCGTTGGTCTCGGCATGGGTGGCTTTACCCGAATGCTCGACCCGACCACGGCTGCGGCAGACTTCTCCTCCATAGTGGATCCCAGTAAACTTGGCTCCTGGCTGGCCATCGGCCAGGACAATAGCGTGACCCTGTTCTTCGGCAAGGTCGACGTCGGGCAGGGGCTCTTTACCGCCTTCAGGCAGTTGGTGGCGGATGAGCTGGACATACCCATGGAGCGCGTCAAGGTCGTCGTGGGTGATACGGCCGTCACCGTCGACCAGGTGGGCGCCAGCGGCTCCACAGGGCTCGCTCTGGGAAGTCCGCCGGTTCGCGTCGCCTGCGCCGAGGCGCGACTGGTTTTGCTGGAGTTGGCCTCCGCCCGCCTTGGTGTGCCGGTCGAGCAACTGACCGTACATGAAGGCTTCATCA
>Ga0209039_10000842_pt1 | contig 29443 bp, 59 predicted proteins | sample BogFormECP12_OM1_FD_188238 | JGI IMG/M metagenome (GOLD analysis project Ga0209039, IMG submission 188238) | Bog forest soil microbial communities from Calvert Island, British Columbia, Canada - ECP12_OM1 (SPAdes) (version 2) | ecosystem: Environmental > Aquatic > Freshwater > Wetlands > Bog ... | reverse complement strand
ACCATCACGTCGTCGGCTACAGTCAACGGCACGATCCGCACTGAGTTCGATTTCGGCGATAAAAACGGTCAGGGGGCGGTGCTTCGCGGCGCGGCACAGTATCTCGGCATCATCATCTCCGCAGTGGGTACGACGCCGCTGATGAGCGTGTGGGTGGAATGGGTGGAGGACAACAGCTAAACTGACTTTCGTTTTATTTTGAGAGGGAACTTTCTATGTCACTAACAATCAACACGAGCGGTGCCGTCAACGTCGGCTTGACCGGGACCTTCAGCTTCGTCGACCCGACGGGCTACCAGTCCCCGCTGTCCAAGATAATCCCGGCGATCACCAACCAGATGTCGGCGTGCAGCTTCGGGCAGGCCACCGTGGGCATAGCGGGGTTCCAGGCGGTCCTCCCGGCCAACCCCACCCAGCTCCTCTACTGCAAAAACATCAGCACGTCGGGCGTCGTCACGTTCACGTGGACGCCTGTGGGCGGGGCCTCGGTCGTGGTCATGAACCTGGAGCCGGGCGGGATCATTTTCTTCTTCGACCCGGGCGCGGGCATCAGCGCGTTGTCGGTGTCGTCCACCGTGAACAACACCCTCGTCGACTACGTGCTGGCTGGCTAGTTCCCCCGCTGCTTCCGCAGCTCGCCTGGGAACTTGAACTTCGGCCTGGGCACGAGCCCGAACCTCAGGGCTATCACGACCCTGAACTCCTCAAGCGTTAGGCACCCCTTCAGGTTGTTGCAGTCCCGGCACGCGTCCACGATGTTGCTGCGGGCGTTGCTGCCGTTCCTGCTCCTCGGGGTGACGTGGTCTCTCGTCTTTTTCTGGCGGGTGAGTTGCTTGTCGCAGTAGAAGCACCGGAAGATTCCGATTCTCTTCATGGGCCTACGACGGCTCCTGTAGAAACTGGTCAATGTGTGTGAGCACGGCGCAGATGGCGCTCAGTGCCTCTCCTATGTGGGCTGGGCTTCCTTCGATCTCGAAGTCGGTGGGGTTGAGCAGCTCTGGGTCTTTTTCGACGATCCTCACGCGCACGCAGTCTTTGGTGACGCGCTGCACGAAGATGTCGCACTCCGAGGTGACAATGTGGGTGGTGCGCTGGCTCATGTCCGGCTCCCCGTACCTCTACAAGGGGGGCGGGAAGCCGGGACATTTTCAGAGGCGGAAGGTGACGAAGTCGTTGTAGCCCTCGCGCGGGTTAAGCTCGTGCAATGACGGCCACTTGACGCCGTTGGCCGCGACGTGCTGCTTCACCTGGGCGTCCTCGTGCTGCACGTGCGCGGTGTCCCGCGAGCACGCGACGCCGAGCGACGGGTGGGTCTCCGAGCATGGGATGAATCCCTGTTCTGCCATAGTGGTCTCCTTCCTGGAAGATTCTGCTGCCTATATAATACTGTGAGTATTGGGTTTACCGCAGGGAATTCGCGAAGACGGCGCAGCGTACTCGCTCCCCGGTGGTCATGGCGGCCCACGACTCTTCCCAGGTGACGTTCACGACGACCTTCTCCAGGTCGCGGAAGAGCGACCATCCGAGGCCCCTGTGGAAGTTGACGGAGAAGCCCCGCGTCTGGTCACGGTCGTAGAAGCCCAGCTCGATGTAGTCCGCGTTGATCTCGTTGGTGTCCATCAGACCTCGGTGTTGCAGTCCTTGCAGCGCGTCTCGATCTCCTTGCCCATGACGCTGCGCTGGAAGGTCGCCGTGTGCGGGCAGTTGCGGCGGGCGAAGCTCTCGCGCTTCTTCCACAGCACCTCAAGGTCCAGCTGCGCGTCCTCCGCGACGGTCGCCTGGGCGGCGATCTTCTCGTCGAGGTCCGCGAGCTTCTTCTTGAAGTCGGCCCGCTCCATCAGATTTTGACCTTGGACGGGAGCTTCGCGACGAACTCCCTGAACCTCTGCGCGACATGGGCGTCCGTCAGGTCCACGTCGATGTCGCGGTCCACGGGCACCTCGACCTTGGCCTTGCTGAGGACCGCGCCGCAGTTGTCCTCCAGCTCGATCAGCATGACTATCGTCTTCGGCTTCCGCTCCTTCATCGTCCTCACCTCACGAAAATTGACTGGCCGTCCGCGTAGCAGCGCCAGCGTTCCCCCACCAACACGAACCTGATCGGATAGACCCACCCGATCATCATGCGCCTGTAGTCCATCACTCGGGCATCGGCTGCCGCAGGGCGCTCGTGATCACTGGCTCCCTGTGTTCGAACACCGGGTCCTGGTCACCCTCGGGCTTGGGCGCTCTGTCCAGGCTCGGGTCGGGCGTGAACCCGGAGTCGGGCGGCACGACCGTGACGGTCGGCGCGGGCACCGGGATGTAGAACGTCTGCTCGATGGTGATCTCCGGGGCCTTGGCCTCGGCGGCGGGGCACGGGGGCGCTTGCGGCTGCTCCCTGTGCGCGTAGAAGTAGCCCACGGAGCACGCGATCACCGTGAGGCATATCGCGGCGAACGAGAACTCGTTGAGCGCGGCGCTGATCCTGATTCCGTCTCTCATGTGTCTCCCCTATTCTATCACGCGGCCGCCGCGTACCCGCCGTGCGTGAACGGCTCCATCGTCTCGGCGAGGTCCCTGAGCTGCCCGCTGGTGACCACGATGCGGTGCTTCATCAGGCAGGCAAGCAGCTTCTCCTCAAGGAACTTGACCATCGCCTCGTTCAGGGCGTGCGGCGGGGGGCCGAACGAGTTCAGGAAGGTCTGCCTCCGCACGGGGTCGCACACATGCGCCTTGAGGCGGACGCCTTCCTCGCCGCAGCCGAAGCACTTGTCGAAAAGGTGCGGGCGGTACTTCCTGTCGAGCCGTTCCCTGGTCGCGTCGTCCATCACATGTCCTTCGTGAGCAGGCCGCAGTCGTTGCAGGCCGCCTGCCCGGGGCGGTGGGGGCACTCCTTCTTCCGGCGCTCCTCGAACTCTACGCGCGAGACCTCCTCCGCGTCTATGTAGTAGCGCGTGCAGGCGTCGGGCCCCTTGTCCTTGTCAAATTTCTTCATCATCTGCCCGTGTCGAAGAGCACCCTCTTGACGCCCATCACGGAAATCTTGTTGATCGTGTGGATGTTGCCGTCCTCGTGGGGGACGTAGTCCTGGTCGAACTCCTCGGCGAGCTCGCCGTACAGCTCCGTGATGGTCTTGGACCCGAGGTCGCCCCGGTAGCCGTAGTCGCCGACGGGCCAGTTGTGGTCGTGGGTGAACTCCATGCCGGAGCCGCCCTGGGACTTGCCCTTGTAGGGCTTGAACTTCCTGATGGCGGCGATCAGCGGGGTGAACCTCTTGAGGTCCTTCTCGGTGATCGGCGAGACGCTGACGATGTAGTCCGCGTCGTTGTGGTCGCCCTCCACCACCAGCATCATGATCGGCTTCTTCGCCACGCTACTCCCTCCTCTGGTTCTTCGGGGCGTTCGGGCGCGGGTCCGTCCGCACGTCAACGTCGTGGGACGCGGCGGCGAGCGTGTCGATGTGGATGTGGCTGTTGAACGGCGCGGCGAACGCGCCGTTGAAGTCCAGGTACTTGAAGGTCTCCCTGATCTCGTGCTCCTCGGCCTTCAGCACGCAGAGGAACGCGGTCTGGATGATCTCGGTCTTGACCATCTCGGGCCTGAGGGGCCACCAGCGGGACTGCTGGAGCTCGGTCCTGCCCGTCTCCGCGTCCGCGCCCTGCCACTCCGCCCGCAGGCGCAGGTCTATGTCCTGGACGCCCAGGTGCCCGATGACGTCGCGCTGCTGCACGACGAACCTCCAGTCCTTGTAGCGGACCTCTTCGTCCAGCATCTTCTGAATCTGGGTGCCGTTCCAGAGGGTCTGCTCAGTTGGAGGGGCTTGGGTTGAGGATTCCATCGAGTCCTTTCATCATGTCCTGGTTTGAGATTATCAGATTGACGGGCGGCGGGAAAGGGTATTCTCCCGTCACCACGATGTGGAAGCAGGGCTGCTTGAGCTCCTCCTCCACGATCACCATCCCGAGGTCGGACAGGTACTTGAGCTTCCGCTGGATGAAGCGAATCTGCTCCTGCGTCAGGCCGCGCCTCTGGAGGTCCACCGCGACTCCCGCGAGGTGCGCGGAGGCGGTCTCCCCGTGGACCGGGGCCGCGTTGTGGTTCCAGCGGCGGAGCAAGGTCTGCGTCCGCTCCGTGCGGACGGCCGAGTTCACCTGGAGCGGCTCGCCGAACCTCGCGTAGTACTGCTGGCCGAGCTCCTGTAGGAACGCGTCCACGAACGGACGGCAGAAGCGGCGCTTGGCCTCTAGCTTAGGGCTGACGCGCACGTACCCGTCGTCCGTGATCGGCACCAGCACGTCCTCGCTGATCATGGACTTCAGCGCCTTGTCGTCGTGGATGCGCGGCAGGCCCATCGCGTCGATCGCGGCGTTCTGGGCTAGCAGGCTCTCGTGCGACGGCACGAACACGCGGTAGCTGAACCACGACGGCTTCCTGGGCTTCCTGTGGTGCCTGTACGAGGCGTTCGCCAGCGTCGCGGCGTGCGAGGGGCACGCAGCGAGGGCCAGCGCCAGGGCTAGGCAGAGGCGTCTGATCATTTGAGCCTGTTCTTGATGCAGTATTCCGCGACCTCTTCCGGCGTCAGCCTGCTGTCGCAGGTGCCGTTGTTGAGGCCCGTGCGCGAGTTGGCGGGGCGGCCGGACACCTCGTCAATTCTCAGGACGACCCTCTTGCGGCTGGGGGTGATGATCCCGACGGTGTACGTCCCGACCAGGTACTTGAACTTCAGGGTGCCTATCTCGATGTTGTTCATTCGCCGCCTCTGTCCCTTTAGATGCCGCTCCGCGTGGCGAAGGGGTCTTTTTCATTCTATCACACCCCAAATGTGCCTGTTTTCAGCCACTTGCGGATAGCCGATTCCGCCTGCGCGGCCGTATACTGTGCGAGGAGGGAACATGGCACAGGGACGCATGACGGAACCTCGGGCGATACTGGCCTTCATGACCGCTGGCAAGGCCACGGTCACCCTCGTCAGCCTCAAGACCTCCGAGCGGTTCACCTACAAGGTGAGGCTCGCCCCCAAGGCCAAGCCGACGGACGCGGACTGCTGGTTCGTCAGCCTCCTGAACGGCCCCGACAACTACCTGAACTACACCTACATCGGAATCATCCGCCAAGGCGACGACGGCAAGCTGTTCTTCAAATGGACCGCCAAATCGAAGGTGGGCGAGTGCGCCCTGTCCGTGCGCGGCTTCAAGTGGGCCATCGTCTATTTCGCGGACGGCCGCATGCCCAAGAACCTGGAAGTGTGGCACGAAGGCAAGTGCGGGCGCTGCGGACGCAAACTGACCGTGCCCTCGTCCATCGAGAGCGGCTTCGGCCCCGAGTGCATCGGCTACCAGGTCGGCCTGTCGCAGGCTGGCATCCCGCCCGTGGCGGGGTTCGAGGAGGAGCAGGACAACGCGCAGGAGCAAGGACTGCACTTCGACCCGCAGACCTACCTCGGCGGCACGGCCATCCCGCTGAGCAGGGGCGGAGTTGTCATGTACGGCAAACCCGCGACGGGGCGCTCCATGGGCCTGGCGCTTAAATCCATCGGAGGCCGCGGAGTCGCAGCCGCCCTGTACGCCCCCGCAGTGCCGCAGAAAGAGCACAGCGTAGAGGCGGCGATCGAGCGGCGCATCAGGGAGTTCAAGCGCGACGAGCCCGAGAACTACTGGCAGGACGGCGAGATCACGGACGACGCGGCGGCGCACGCGGTCGCCTACAAACGATTCTCTGAGGCGGTTCTACGAGGAGGCAAACTGTGAAGATCATGATCGGACGCATCCAGGCAAGCGCGAGGGAGTACCCCCTGTTCACCCTGCTCGTCGTCTTCGTGTATCTCGGGGGCGCGATGCTGACACCCGTCCTGTTCGCGGGGAACACGCTCGGCTCCGTGCTGCGCTGGACGGGCGTCGGGCTGCTGGCGGTGTTTGCTCTGGACATCCTCTCCTACATCTGGATCGTGGCGGACGACGGCCGAGTCCGCTGGTTCACGGAGATGGTCAACGACTACGAGGGCAAGAGCGACGTGACCCTGCGGATAGAGGAAGGCGACGAGGACTGCGGGGAATGCGAGATCGAGGAAGAAGACGAGGACAGGAGCCTTTAGGAGGACCCCCATGCTCAAGCTACTGATCAAGAACGAGGACGGGCAGGACATCGCGGAGTACGCGGTGATGCTCGCGGTGATCCTCGCGATAGCGGTAGGCACCATCCACCTGATCGGCAGCAACGTCAACAACGTGTTCAGCCAGATAGGGAGCAAGATACAATGACGCGGAACGGAGTCGAGTTCGCGAGCGCCAAGCCCGACGCGGGGCGCAACGACCTGAACCTGGGCCAGCACGTCTCTGAGAAGACGCGCAAGGCGCTGGAGGCCCTGCCCTGCTTCGGGGGCGCGGAGACGCACGAGCTGATCGTGGAGGCCGAGCGGAGGCTGCGGAACAAGCGCCACGTCGGCGACCGCTTCACGGCGATGCTGGTGATCGCCGGGACTAGATACCTTGACCACCCCGCCTTGCAGGTCCCGTACCTGCGGCAGACCGAACTTTAGGAGGAAGCATGCACAGCCTGTTGGTTCCGGCTTCTCTGGTGATTCTCAACGTCGCGGTGTTCGCACTGGTGGGGTGCCCGCGCATCGCGTCCATCGTCCGCACCCGCAACACGGTGCAGAACCTCCGCAACGCGGGGCTGCTCTAATGCCCGCCCTGGCGCTACTCGGCGTCGTCGTGGCGGGGTATCTCGCGACGGGGGCGGTCAACGTCCTGCTCACGCGCCTGTTAGGGAGCCAGTGGTCATACGTGATCCTGCTGGCCTTCTTCGGCTCCTTGCTGCTGTGGCTCGGCGTCCACGGCGCGGGTGCGCTCCTGGACTCCGTCGGCGCTGCCCTGCTGACCGCCGCGCTGCTGCTCGCCCTGATGGTCGCCTCGCCGCTGAACTATTGAATCGTTTTTGGCGTCTACGGCATCATAGATGTTGAACCAGGCCCCGCGAGGGGCGAAGTCACCCTGTCCGCTACGGAGCGATCCGTGAAACGCACACTCCTGCTGTCCCTCACCCTTTGCCTGCTCCTGCCCCTCACGGTGCTCGCGCAGACATCTCCAAGCCAGTCCTACATCCCGTCGCCCTACGGGGCCGTCGGAATCTCCCTCATGCCCAACGGGTACTCCCCGGTCGCCGTGCGCGGCCAGGTGGGTCTCATGGAGAACGCCCCCCATTTCGTGTTCGACGGGTACGCCGCGATCGACAACGGCAAGAAGTCCAACGACGGCACACTGGACAACATCAAAGGGCACGACGACTACATCCACGGGTTCCTCGGCTATCGGCAGGGGGACTGGTACTTCGGCGGCGGCATGGCGTGGAGCCAGCTCGTGACGTCGAACTACACCAAGGGGACGAACTTCTTCTCGGCCGTCCGGCAGGGGGACATCCGCTACCAGTTCGGCGGCGGCAAGGACTGGTACTACAACGACCAGTGGAAGTTCAGCTACCGCGTCCAGGTCCTCTACCTGCTTCCGCCACAGCACGAGTCCGTGGCGTATCCCGCCGCGCCCGGCCAGCCCTCCTACGTCTGCCAGGGCTGCGGCAACGGCGTGCAGGGGCCGGAGCTGACGCTCCAGATGCCCTCCCCGGCCGACTCGCGGCACCACTGGTTCGTGCGCTACACGCTGGGCGTGTACGAGTTCCACACGACCATCACGGAGCCGTCCAACCTTCCGCTGACTGCGGAGCAGGACTCAAGCCGACATGCGATGGGGACGTTTGACGCGCTGGTGGGCTATCGGTTCTAGTTCGAGCCGTTGAGCGTGAAATTCACCTGGATGGTCGTGTCGACCTCCACGGGCTCGCCGTTCAGCAGGTAGGGTTTGTACCGCCACTGCTTCACCGCCAGGACGGCAGCGGGGACGAGCATCGGGTGGCCGCTGACGACCCTCAGGCCCTCGATGGTGCCCTCCTTGCTGATCATCGCCTCCAGCAGCACCGCGCCCTGCACGCGGGCCTGGCGGGCGAGCGGCGGATACTGCGGCTCGATTCTGCGGACGAGCATGCCCTGGGACACGCCCGAGGACACGCGGACGACCTGAGGCTTGACGAGCGTCGGGGCGGGCGTCGGGATGGCGCTGAGGATGGAGCCGAGCACGCCGTTCGGGACGCCTCCGGGGATTCCGCCGGGGACGCCGCCCTGGACGCCCTGCACCGCCATGGACGGCGGGGGCGCGTCCTCCACGATCTGCTGAATCTTCTTCGGGATGCGCGTGGGCGTGCGGAGCTGCCCGTTCACGATGTCGGTCTGAACCACGTGCTGCACGCGGGTGACCGCCGCAGCCGGGGGCGGGGGCGGCGGAGGGGGAGGCGGGGCCACCAGGAACGTGGTGAGCTGGGCGTTAGGGAGGACCTCGGTGTACCACAGGGGGATGAGCAGGGCTACGCCGAGCAGCGCCGCCTCGATGAGGAACGCGACGCCCGTGTACCGACCGCGCCTGTCCTTCAGCCTGCCGCCGGACTCCAAAAGGCTGTCTTCGAACATGGGGTTCCTTTCCCCTACCTTAGGCCCCTGTATTAGGTTCCTCGTCCTTCCAAAGCTCGGCCAGCTCGGCCGTTATCTCGCTGCGGGCCCTGACCTTCTGCACCTCGCGCTCCGCTGGCCCCCAGTCGGTCCTGTGGAACTCCCTGGCCTCCGGCGGGAGCACCGTGCATAGGGTGCTGCGCTGCTTGTCGTACACGACATTGAGCGACTTGTCCTGGTAGCTCACCCGCCAGAGCGACCTGTTGTTCGACTGCTTGCTGACGAACTCGGCCTTGTTCGTCTGAATCATCTGCACGATCTCGCGCCTCGCGTCCTTGTTCAGGGCGAGGTCGTACCGCTCCGCCGCCCTACGCTTGGCGTGCGCGTTCAGTATCTTTGGCGTCTTCTTCTGCATCGCGCTCTCGCTGGAACCCTTTGAGAAGTGTAACACCGAACATGTCGCCGTTTGCGTAAAGATGCGCGATGGCCGCGTCCAGCGGGTCCGTCTTCGGCGCGGGGCGCAGGTCTATCGGCGTGTCGTAGAGGTCGATCGGCTCGTGCTGCCCGCAGCCGCAGCCCGTAGGGTGGAACGAGTCCCTGATCCACTCGCCCGATACAGGGAACGTCTCTGGGGCGTTGACCACGGGCGGGTTGAAGGTCGGCCCGTAGACGCCCAGTTTCACGTCGCCAGCGACAGCCGCGTCGTAGTCGCGCCAGCCCTGCTGTATAGCCTCCCTGGACAGCCCTTGAGGCTCCAGCGGCTCCCAGACGCAGCCCTCGTACCTTTCGTGGCCGCCGTGGCACACCATGGGCACGCCGTTCATGACCGTGTGGTTCGAGCGGTCGCTCATCGCTTGGCCGCCAGCTTCCCGGCCTTGAAGGCCTTCGCGGCCACGTAGAGGTTGTTGCGGCACGTCCCGCAACGGTCGCTCCACTCCAGCGGCCAGTCCGTCTCCGTCGGCTCGTCCAGCCCGCTGCCGAACATCCGGTTCACGCCACGGTGCCCCTCGCAGTACGCGAGCTTCTTCAGGAGCCTCTCCTCCCTGACCTTCTCCTCCGTCTGCGACACTTTCGCCTTCTTGGCCCTCATGCTGCTCCTTCCTGCACCAGTGGCACACTCGCTCACTGGTCCTCCCCCGTGTCGGGCACGGCGGGCTTGGCCCTGTACACCTTGCGGACGGTGCCGGACTTGAACGTCTTCTTCTTGAATTTCTGGATCGTGGCGGGGCGGCCCTGCTTGGCGTTGCGGCGCTCGTTGCGGCGGCTGAGCGCGACCCACTTGGCGCGGCCGATCTTGCCGTTGCGGCCCTCGTCGGAGCAGCCCATGGCGAAGCCGGGGCGCTCGTCCTGGCGCTTGTTGTTGGCGGTGGGTTCCTTGCGGTGGTTGACCTGGTTGCTCATCGACCTGTCAGCCGATTATAGCAGGCTACTCTGCGTCGCGCAGCAGGTGGAGCGGCACGCCCTGCTCGTGGGCGTCCTCCGCGTCCAGGATGTCGCCCATGGCGTCCAGCCCCTTGCGGAGCGCGGCGTCCACGCTGGCGTCCACGGGGGCTCCCTCGATGTCGCCGTCCATGGTGATCCCGGCCTCGGCTAGCTCCTCGTCGGTGAGGGGCTGCGCGATGTTGAGGTTCCCGGTGTAGCCCGTATCGGACGGCCTTGCCGGGCCTCCCTGGGCGACCGCCATGTGCGAGTTCTTGCGCTCCAGCGGGTCCCTCGGCTCGCGCCGCTTGGGCATGCTGACGCCCATGGCCTGCACGCTGCCGCCCGCCTCCGCCGTGGCCACGAGGCCCCCGGTGTCGCCCTCGGCGACCTGGCGGCCAGACGAGACGAACGCGGTCTTGCCCGCCGTCTCGGCCTCCTTCTCCAGGGACTCGATCAGCATCTCCCCGGCGAATTCGGCGAAGGCCTTGTTCTTGTCGTGCTTCTCGCACGCCTGGAACTCGGCCTCGCTGAGGGGCTTGGTGTAGCGGACATCCTCGTACTCGCGGGTTGCCTTGCAGCCGCACGCCTTCTCGATGGAGAGGCGGTGCACGCTGCTCTTGGTGACCTTCATTTAGGCCTTCTTCTTGGCTGCCTTCTTGGCCGCTGGCTTGGCCGAGGCCTTGCCGTTGGCGTTCGGGTCCGCCGCCTTGACCGGGAGCGCGACGGCGGGGGCCGTGGTCTCCACTGGCTGCGGGATGGACAGGTTCACGTTGTAGTTGATGAACGGCCTGTAGCCCTTCTGGGTCTTCGGGGTGCCGTCCTCGTTGAGCTCGGGCTTGCCGTCCTCCCCTGTCACCGGGACGGTGACCTCGGTGCCTAGCGCGGCGACGCCGGGCTGGAGCTGGCGAATCTGGAGCGCCTCGGGGGCGACCTCGACGAACTCGTTGTTGTCAAGCAGGAATAGAATCTTCATGGTTGGTTCCCTCTCTGATCTAAATACTGCGTCTTACAGGCCCTTCGTGATAAATTGCCGCGACAGGAAGCCCGCGACGTAGCCGATGATGAACCAGCGCCGCTTCGACTTCGCGGCCTTGGCCTTCACGTCCGCCACGAGGGCGACGCACTGAGCCTGGTGGTCCGTGTCCAGCTTGACCGCCCCAGTGAGGCTGGCGTTCAGGTCGAAGATGTTCTTGTTCTGCTGGCCGATGAGCAGGTCGTCGTTCGCCTTGAGCGTGGTCTCGTTGGCGAGCTCCTGGGTCAGGACCGGAACCTTCTCCAACTGCTGGACCGTTTGGAGCGCGTTCGACGGGGTGACCGTCACGTTGTTGCCGGACGTGACCGCGCCCGCGAAGTTCGTGCCTGGGACGAGCTGCGCCCAGCGGTTGACGAGGTCGGGGACGGGTAGCGCGGCGTCCGTCTTCTGCTGCTTCGTCAGCGCGGTCGCCAGCGCCGTGTTCGCCGCCACGAGCTGCGCGTTCTGCGCCGTGACCTTGTCGGTGAGGGCCTGGAGCGACGCCTTGTCGTCCGCCACCTGCTGCGCCAGCTGCGCGTTGGCCTTGGCCTGCGCGTCGGCGGTGATCTTGGCCTGGGCCAGGACCGCGTTGTCGTGGTCAAGCCTGATCTGCGCGTACTTTCCGTAGCCGAACCACAGCCCGACGGCCAGGACGACAACGATGATCAGCCGCTCGTGGTCCAGCAGGAAGGTGCGGATTAGGCCGGGCGTGCTGCCCGTGACTGGTGCCGTGGATGCCATAAATGCCCTCTTATTAGGGTTCAGTAGGGGTTATTTCTTCTTTTCCTTGAAGCGGACGCACCAGCACGGGCCGGAGCCGCCCCTCTCCTTGACCCACGGGTGGACGGCGTGGGTGGACACGTCCCCGCACCTCATCCACGCGCCCTTCGGGGAGAGCTTGTGCGCCTTGCGCTCGTGGAAGCACTCGCCGCACTTGTCCGTCGGGAGCTTCTTGCGCTTCTTCGGCTCCTTTTTGGCCGCCGCCAACTTCTTGACCTCGGCGGCGGGCACCGCCTTCGCCCTGGACTTCTGCCTGGCCTCGCGACTCCTGCCGTCCTTGCAGACCTCCTGGGTCAGCACGGGGATGCCCAGGCTCGGGTCGATCTTCGCGATCTGGGCGGCGCTGAACTTATACTCCTTGCCGTACTTCTTGATGATCTCCCGGTAGTTCGTCAGGGTCGGGTCGATCTTCGCGAAGTAGTCCTGGCGCAGCCTGTCCTTGATGATGCAGTAGACGATGAACAGGTTCTTGGGCGCTTTGATCTCCCTGCGCCTGAGGGACGCCACGACGGCCTTGGCGATCTCCATCGGGTTGTGCTGCCCCTCGATGAGCACGAGCTTCTTGACGAGCGCGGTGACGGTGCGCTGGCGCGAGTGCTTCTTCGGCTCGTCCGTGGGCACCTCGGCCACCTGCTCCACGGGCGGGGCGGACTCGTCCAGGTGCAGGTCCTCCTCCACCATGGCCGCAGCGGCGGCGGGGAAGTCGCGGAACAGGTCGGCGACCAGCTGGCAGTAGTAGTAGACCCTCTGCTCCTTCGGGACGTGGGAGAGGTTCAGGAGGTTGCGGACGGGGGTCTCAAGCAGGATGGACTTGGTGCGCAGGGTCACGCGCACGACCGCGCGGCCGTCGCCTATGATCTCGACCGTCCCGCAGAAGTCGCGGGTCTCGCCGTTCAGGATGCGGACGAAGCCGCCCACCTCGATGCCTATGGCGCGGCGCTGGTGCTCGTCCGCCGCCTGCTTGATGAGGGACTGGACGTAGGCGTCCTCCACGGGGATGGCCTTGGAGGGGCGGTTGGTGTCGCCCTCTGTGACCAGACTGACGACGCCCGTGATGGACTTGAGCCTGAGGAGCGCGGGGAACGAGGTTGACCGGACGAACACGTAGGGCCCGGTGGACATGTCGAACACGTCGAGGTCCCGCCTCACGACGGGGATGAAAATCTCTATGGGGTCAGCGCGGAAGATGCCGTTGAGGGCCTTCCCGACGCGGCGCATGGTGGACTCTATGGTCTTCTCGGACCGGAGCTCTACCATGAACCACTGCATGCCCTGGACCTTCGACACGTCGCCGTACTCAAGGATCATGTCCTCAAATACTGAGTTCAGTTGATTTTGTACTGAATTCAGGTATGATCGTTACTGTGAACATGAACTCCACCGCCGACCTGAGGCGCTACGCCGAAAGCGCCAAGGCGAAGCTCTGGCAGCGCAAGGTGGAGCTGGAGCAGGAGTTGAGCGAGACGAACGCCCAGCTGATCGCCCTCGGGCGGCTGCTGAAGGAGCCGAGCGCGGCGAAGCTGGCCGCCCTGGAGAAGGCGCGGGCGGGGATCGGGAAGAAACCGGAAGAATCCGGAAGCTGAGCCGCTGAAGAAATCTCAACAAATGTGCAAAGAAAAGGCCGTCTCGTCCGTTATATAACGGAGGGTCACATGGACGAGGACGAGCAAAGGCTGAGGCGGTTCATAGCGGAGACGAAACTGCGGGCGCTGCGGGCGGTGGAGAGCATGCCGCCGACGCCCTGGTACAGGCGGATGTGGGACGGCGGGGGCGGCGTGGACCTGTGGGACTTCCTGGCGGTCCTGCTGATCCTGAGGCTGCTGCTGGGCTAGACCGCCTCGTCGTCCATCATGGCGGCCAGGGGCGACCGCTTGACGGGTGCGGGCGTAGGCGCGGAGGGCGACGGCTGCCTGATGGGGCGGGGCGAGTGCACGCTCTGCTGCGTCTTGAGCAGCTCGTAGACGATGACCGTGATCACGTCCGCCGGGGCGGCCTGCACGGCTGCCCACTTGACCAGCACGTCCGCGACCCTGCCGACATCTGGCAGCCCGAGGTAAATCTTGTTGAGCTCCTCGTCTTTCGTGTAGATGGCCCTGCTGTACAGCGAGAGCATGCGCTCCGCCGCCCTGCCGGGCATCTCCTTCCGCACGAGCTCGTCCGCCAGCGCGATCGCGCCCGGCTGGTCCCTGCGGGCTATCGTGAGCATCAGCCGCTCGCACAGGTCCTCCAGGGACATGTCCACGGCCAGCTTCACCACGTCCGGCGTCACCGTCACGCCCAGGGCGGCGCAGGTGTCGAGGTACTGCACGGCGTCCCTGACGATCCCCTTTGCCTGCCTGGCGATGAGCCTGAGGGCGTCCAGCTCGTAGGCGATCGCGTTGGCCGTGGCCACGCTCGCTAGGTGCCCCACGAGGGTCTCGTCCGGCACGCGCTCGAACGGGATGCGGATGCAGCGGGAGGCGATGTTCTTCCTGATGGAGCCGACCTCGTTGGTGACGAAGACGAACACGGAGTCCGTGCTGCCGGACTCAAGGGTCTTGAGGTACGCGCCCCACGCCTCGGGGCTGAGGAAGTGCGCCTCGTCCACCACGGTGACCCTGCGCCTGCCTATGACGGGGAGGGACAGGGTGGTCTCGACCATCTCCCTGGCCGCGTCCACGCCCGGCCTGACCGCGCCGTCCACCTCTATGAAGTCGGGGTGCTTGTCTATGCCGTCCGTGGCCACGAGCTCGCAACTAGGACACGCGCCGCACCCTAACGGGTCCTGGCCCGTGCACATTAGCGCCCTTGCGAGCAAGTACGCGGTGGTCGTCTTGCCCACTCCCACGACCCCGTAGAGGATCAGGCCCCGCGACAGGAACTTGGTGTTGCGGAGCACGGCCTGGAGCACCTTGATCGGGCGCTGCTGGCCTACCACGTCGTTCCAATGGGCTGGTCTTTGGGCTATCAGGTTCATGCTTGAACTTCCCCGTCACATAGTCTAGGATACTGACCACGCCGCCTACCAGCTGAATCCAGCGCCCGGTCGCGGCGCTGAGGAACCAAGCCATGAACAGAGTGAGGTAGCGCCACATCACGACCCCCAGATGTACTTGGTGAGCACGATGGAGAGTGCCGAGCCGCACATGCCGCCCATGGTGAACGCGGCCACGGCCACGCCGTCGCGGGTCTTCTCGTTCTCGATCATGAGCTTGCCGATGATCGTGTTCTGGAGGACGATCAGGCCGTCCGTGCACACCGTCCAGACGATGTACCCCTTGGCCAGGGCGCGGAAGTTCGTGGCGATGATGAAGAACGAGACGAGCTCGGACAGGAAGCAGAAGGTGAAGCGCCCGGGCCCGCTCTGCGGCACCTTGACCCTTGCGATCTGCGCGTCTAGGAACTGCGGAATCTTCAGGCCCTTGAAGAACTCCCCCACGCTAGGAAAGACGCGCTGGAGGACGATCATCAGACGATGCCCCGGCTCGGCGGCGCGAAGCCCTGCTGCTGCGCCTGCGCCTGTAGCACCTTGCTGAACTTGTAGAAGGCGTCCGCCGTCAGGTCGGACATGCCCTCCTTCTGGTAGTCCCCGAGCTTCCTCGGGTCAACGAACACGACCTCGGTCAGGCTCGCGCCCGGCGTTGGGTCGCCGCTGATGTACTCGCCGAAGCAGAACACGGCGACGCGGTGGTCGCCAGGCTCCACGACCTCGGACAGGAAGAGGACCTGCTTGGGCTGGATCACGATGCCCGTCTCCTCAAGGGTGACGCGCTCGGAGGTCTTGATGACCTGCTCGTTGTCGGCGATGTAGCCGCTCGGGATGACCCACTTGCCCGCGTCCACGCCGGACTTGGCCTTGCCTATCAGGACGTTGACCGCGTCCTTCATGATGATCGTCGCTACCTCTAGCTGCGGCATTATCTCTTCTCCTCTACGCAGGTGTGCGGCATCAGGACCAGGCCGCCCGCGTACCCAAGCTTGGTGAACATGTACTGGCACCCGGAGTCCTTGTCGGTGATCGTCCAGATGTCCGGGTTGTCCCCCGTGACCCCGTGCTTCGCCACGTCGAACCTGTCCGCCTGCGTGTACTGCACGGTCGGGGCCGCCGAGAAGCCGTCCCCGCAGTTGAGCAGCGCGAGCATGCCGAAGCCCGAGAGCAGCAGCATCACCCAGTAGAACTTCCTCTCGTGGCTCATGCCTCAGTCACCTCTTGGACCTCCGACGTTGTGATCCTGGTCGGGTGCTCGTCCGTGTGGAACTCCATGTACATCCCGCGCCCGACGAAGTTCATCTTCAGCATGCTGCCGCCGAAGTTGGAGCCTGGTATCGTGCACTTGGTCGGCGTCGGGCAATACTTCTCGTTGCCCTGGATATACAGCCCGTCCTCGCGCCTCTCGATCGTGTACAGCGTGTTCCTGGTCTGGACCAGCAGCTTCTTCCCGACGGCCAGCCTGTCCACATAAGCGCCGCCCGCCAGCTCGCTCTCCGCGATCGCGGCGTTGATCTCGTCGCTGAGGTTAGGATGCGGCTGGAACATCGAATGCCTCCGCGTCCTCCGGCGTCCAGCTGGCCCGGTTGAGCTCGGAGGCCACGCGCTCCAGCAGGTTGGCTTTCTCAGCGATGATCTTCATGATGATGTCGGTGGCGAAGTACTTGTTCTCGCCCTCCTGGCGGTCGGCCTCGACCTCCGCCCAGCGGTACATGTCCAGGCGGTGCTCGTCCAGCTGCTCCTGGAGCGCCCTGCACCTCTGCTCAAGGTACTTGATGACGTGCTCGCGCATCAGACCTCCGCCTCCACCTGCTCCTGCTCGTAGGCGTTCATGCCGAACTTCTCCTTGTCTAGCTGGAGGGTCTCCGTGACGTTGTCGATGAAGAGGCGCACCGCCTCCTTCATGGCTATGTGCCACTCGAACCAGTAGTCCCTGACGCTCAGGTCCCCACGGTCCTTGGCGTGCTTCTTCATGGCCCTCTTGAACTGCGGCAGGTCGAACCCGCGCAGGGCGGCCGCGCCCGCGTCGGAGATGTTCGCCTTGTCGTTGATGTCGAGCGCGAACAGGTCCGTGCGGCGCTGCTTCTCCTCGTCCTTCTTGGTGATGTAGGAGTCGAGCTCCTGGAAGACCACGGACGCGGAGGCGACCTGCGCCCCGTCGACCAGGTTCATCAGGGTGAACGCCGTGCTCACGCTGGCCTCGCTGGACGGCTCGGAGGCGGCGAACAGGCGCACCTTGGCGGGCGTCGTCAGCCCGGCCCACTTGCCCGTGTCCAGCTCGGACATGGCGAAGTAGCCGGAGACGATGCTCTCCATCATCTTGTCCTCGAGCTTCTCGATCTCGTCGCCCCTGAAGCGGCGCAGGTCGTCGGCCCTGGACTGCATCTGGCCGTGGAACTTGTTCTTCCCGTTGACCTCGTTGAGGAACTTGGTCGGCCAGTCGTAGCCGCCGAACTGCCAGGAGAGGTTGTAGACCACGCCGCCGATCTGCTCGATCAGGTGGCGCAGGGAGCCGATCTCCTCCTCGTTGGTCGTGAGCGCGTAGACGCGCTCCGCGTTGAAGTCCACCAGGACGGGGAACTGCTTGCGGGACGCCACGGCGGATGCCTCCACGCGCTCGTCCACGAGCTTCTTCTCGTCCTTGGTCATGAACTTGAACGGCTTGGAGGCCAGCTCGTAGGCGAGGCTCTCCTGCTTGGACTTGGGGTCGGTCACATCCTCGCTCTCGTTGAGGCAGAACCAGAGGCCGTAGACGCCCTCGCCCAGCCTGAACTCCGCGCTGGTCACCTCCAGCTCCACGTCCTGCTCGTCCAGGCGCGGGTTGGCGAACGGGTTGATGCCGTAGGTCGGCACGCCGTCCCTGACGGCCTGCGCGATGGCGCTGGCCTGGCTCACCGGAGCGAAGTCGTCCAGCGCGGCGGACACGGCGGACTCGGTGTCCTTCTTGATCCCTATCACTGCCCAGGAGCCTCTTCCGAACATTAGTTCTCCTCGTCCAGCACTTGCTTGGTGAGCGTCATGCCCGTGGTCGCTATCTCCTCGCCCTTCTTGGCGAGCTGCTCCAGGAGCCTGTCTCGCAGCGAGTACGCCTCGTAGACCACCGCCTCGCCGACTCCGACCAGGGCGATGTGGGTCTTGACGGCGTTGCCCGCCTCAGAGACCTCGTTCAGCTCGATGAACCAGCCGGAGACCTTCATGATGTAGTCGTCCATGAGCTGGTCGATGGTGGTGGTCGCCGCGAGCTCCTCTACGAGCTCCGTGTCGCCCTCCGGCGTCGCGTCCATGTCGAGGTTCACGGTGCCGTTGATGGTCTCTGTGCTCTTGTCGTCAGCGTTCATGCCTATCCTGCCTTTTTGATGAGTTCCTGCGGGGTCGCCGCCTTGTCGGCCGACGTCACCTTGGCTGTGTGCGCGACCTGCGGGCGCGTGTCGCCCTCAAGGTGCCACACGGCCTCCTCGGGCTGCTCGTCCTCGGGGCGTATGAGCGCCTCGACCTTGGCCGCGCAGTCGCGGTAGTACGTGATGCCTGCCTGCTGGTTGGGGGTGAGCTTGCCCGCGATGTCGCCGCGTGCGGCGATGGCGTTGGCCTGCGTGTGGTACTGCGTCGCTGTCTGTCTGAGAGTGCTCATTGGGCTATTGTACTAGGTCCAGGTGCAGGAGCGCAGCCAGGTCGGTCGGCGTCAGAGGGACGAAGTACTGGCCCTCGGACGTGACCACGGCCGTGACCTTCGTCATCTGCGATGTCATGAGCTCGCCGTATTCGTTGCCGCCCGTCTCGATCTCGGTCTCGTATATCGCGGTGATGGCTTTGGGGGCCAGCCACACCGGGCTTTTCTTGCCGCTGTTCTTCTTGAGCGTGGGCACCTTGTACAGGCTGGCTGTGGCGTGGTACGCGATGTCGTTCTCGCCTAGCACTATCTTGTCGCTCATCCGAATACCCTCTTGAGCAGATCGTCTACGGCCTGCTTCTGCCTGCGTCGGTTCCACTCCTCCGGGTCCCGCTCGCGCAACTCGCGGTCGCGCCGCGCCGCCGTGTCCTTCGGGAAGTAGTGCTCCCAGACCTCTTCGATGCTGTAGAACTTCCTCATTTCTTGCCGTACTTCTGGAGGGTCCTGATGAGGTTGTCCTCGAACTCGACCTGCCCCGCCTGTGTCTTCTGCCTCACGTCCGCAGCGATGGCGTTGATCTCGGCCGCCACGAACATGAGCGTCAGGCACAGCGCCACGGACCAGTGCGAGTGCAGCCAGACCTCCATGAGGAGGCCGCCCGTCAGCAGGGCGCGGACAATGGAGACCCACTTGCTCATGCTACCTCTTGGTGACGGCCACCAGCAGGCCAGCCTGGGCGGTGAAGAAGACGCTGTTGGTCGCGTCCGCCCAGCCCTGTAGCTGGCTGTACTTGAAGGCCGAGGTCACGCCCGCGCCGACCGAGTACGATGCGATGTCGCCGGAGCGCCCGTTGAGCGGCTGCGACGTGAAAGTGATGGTCAGCGCCCCGGCGGTCGGGTTGGTGACCAGCAGGACATCCCCGCCGATGCTTCCCTGCTGCACGGTGAGCCCGACCTGGTCGGCGGTGAAATAGTTGCCGTTGACGGCGTCTACCGCCGTGAACGTGAGGTCGAGCGAGGCGGGCGCGACGGGGATGGTGGGGTACGGGCCCTGTACTGCTTGCGTTGGAACCGGGGTTGCTGGCATGGTGTTTGTCCTTTAGGCTAGTTTTTCCTTCAGAAATTCGCGGACGGCTTGGTCGACCCTGTCCCTGAGCTCCGTGCCGTGGAGCAGGAGGAACGCCCTGGTCTCCTCGGTGCCGAAGTCCCCGCCCTTGGCCTTGGTGACGAGCCTGCCGAGCAGGCGGAGCCTCTGGGTGGGGTAGTCGACTCGGACGCCGTCGTACGGGAGCTCCTTCGGGGAGCCGCCCTTGGGGAAGCCCGCCGCGTCGCGCACGGCCGTCCAAAGTTCCGCCGCGTCGTACGGTGTCTTCCTCATGCCCTCAGCACCGAACTCGTCCCCGAACTCGGTGCGGCTCAGCGGGCGGTCGGGCGTCCAATGGCAGGCGTAATACAGGTCGCGCACGGCGTCCCTGAGGTCCTTGAACCGCTTGACGACCTCTTCGTAGTCCTCGTTGGGGACGACCAGCTTCGGCTTCGTGTCTTCCGTCTCTTTCGCCTTCATACCCCTCCTAATACTGCTACCTTGCGGACTTCTCCAAGTAGGCGTTCGACACCATCTTGAGCATAACACGCCCCAGCTTGTAGTGCCTCCGCTCCTTGAGCGGCTTGATCACGATGCCCTCCCGCATGTGCCCGGCCCCCTTGAGGAGGGACGGGCCGTCCGCGAGGGCCTGTAGCTTCTCGAAGTCGAACGGCATGACCCCGAGGTCGGGGACGCGGTTCTCCGGCGGCAGCGCCTTGACGAACTCCTCGGCGTCCATGTACTCCTGCTCCCTGAGGATGTCGAAGGCCCTGAAGAAGAGCTGGCCCTGCTTGGCCCCGTACTTGAGCGGCTGCACCCAGCCGAACACCTCGCCGTACAGGACGTGCTCCGGGTTGGTGATCATCCACTCCTGAATCCAGGGGTTCTGGTCGATCGCCCTCCACCAGTTGGAGCCGCCCTCCTTGAGCTTCCACTCCGTGCGCGAGCCCGCGTGGAACGTGTAGTCCTCCTTCATCCAGACCTGCCCGCCGGGCGTCGTCTCCTTGTAGCGCGGCCCCATCGTCGAGACGTAGCGGCCGTTCTGCCCGTCCAGCTTCTCGGACACGTAGACCAGCTCCCCCGCGTCGAAGGCGGAGGCGTACTTGTAGACGGACTCCACGTCGTACTTCGGGGCGTAGATCATCGGCGGCGCGGGTGCCACGTCGTCCCCGGCGTGCTTGCGCCTTCCCTCCAGCTCCTCCATCGTGGGCGGCTCGTAGTGCGTGATGCCGAGGGTCTCGGCCACGTCGTCGCCGATCTCGGCCTGCCTCCAGCAGAGCGTCCGCGTCGTCTCCAGCGTAAGGGAATCCGTGGACACGTGGTACTTGCCCTGGAGCGTGGGGACCGGGCGCAGGTTGCTCATGCCGCCCGTCCGCGCCTCGTCGACGCACACCTGGCAGTCCGCAGGGATCGGCACGAGCATGCCCATGGAGAGCACGCCGCGCAGCCGCCTGACGGTGATGCGGAGGTACTTCGTGTTGGCGTCGATGCGCTTCTCCAGGTCGGCGATCTTGTCCTGGTAGTCGATGTACGCGAGGTCGCTGGAGAACTCCCTCTGGAACGCGGCCTCGTACTCCTCGCGCATCTTGCGGGTCGTGGAGGTGTCCTTCAGGAAGCGGTACTCCTTCGTGTCGGGCATGACGGAGTCGGGCTGCACATAGGCCGCCCTGTCCACGCCCTGCCAGTCCGCCGTGTTCACGACGACCTGGAAGTTGTAGACCTTCACGATCGACAGCTTGTCCGCGTCCGGGTGCTTCTCCAGCGCCACCGGGACGATCTCTACCTTGTGCGTGTCAACGCCCATATCAGTCCTTCCTCTGCTTGTCCTCGATCGCCTTCTTCAGCTCCGGGCTCCCGGCCTCCAGCACTGGCTGCGCTGGCCTCGGCACCGCAGGCGTCGGGTCCTCGTCCCTGTGCAGCGCCCACGCGATCGCGTCGAAGTCGATCATGTAGAAGTCGTCCGGCCTCGGGCGCTCGTCGTCCACGTTCATGAGGCGCTTCCAACGCTTGTCCATGTCCGTGAGGGCGCAACGCTTCGGCTTCTCGCCGTTGATCCTGATCCCCGGCTGGAAGTTGCCGTCGCCGTCCGCGAAGAACGCGGTCCACCGCGACTGCCCCGCGCTGCCCATGTAGTTCCACAGGGCGAACAGGTCCTCAAGCGCGAGCGCCTGCGCGTCCGTGAGGCTCGTGAACTCCACCGTCATCGTCCTATACTCCGCCATCGTCGTCGCCCTCCTCGATCTCGTCCTGTATGTACCGCTGCGCCGCCGCGATCATCCGCTTGAGGTTCTGCCGCACCCGCATCTGGTATTCGAGCACGAACCTGTCGTAGACCTCCGGCTGCTGGAACCTGTGGCGGTACAGCTTCGTCCACTTGTCCATGTAGGCCTCGACCGCGAAGTCGGCCTCGTGCATCACGATCTCGATCGCGATCGGGTCCGTGGGGTTGAACTTCTGGTCGAAGAGCGGCTTCTCCTCGTCCTCGCGGCAGAGCTTGGTCAGCTCAAGTATCAATTCGACGTCGCTCACCTGGGATAATACGCAGTCTGGGAGGGAAAACCGCTACTTCTTCTCGGGGACGGAGGCGGCCTTGGCCTTCTCGACGTCCGAGACGATCGTCTCGTCTATGACCTTGCTCTGCTTGTCGAACGCGCCGAGCACCCACAGGAAGACGGTCACGTCCCTGTACTCGCGCAGCAGGACCTCTGGGTTGCGGAGCTGGTCGGCGAACTGCTGGGCGAGGTCGTCCTTGCCGAAGAGGGGCACGAAGCCGGACTCCCTGGAGCACTGCTCCGGGTTGCGGGAGCCGCAGTTGCCGCATCCCACCACCTTGTGGCCCACCATGGAAGCCCCCTTGCAGTTGATGGGGCAGGGGCGCAGGTTCCGCTGGAGGAAGCGGCGGCGGTGCCTGTGGATGGTCTCCCTGGCGGCGGCGATGATCTCCTCAAGGGACTTGAGGCTGACCTTACTGAGGAGCGGGTCCACGGGCCTCCTTCCGCAGGCGCGGGATGGCGTTGTCGTACTCCCTGCCGCAGGCGGAGCATGGGTTCGGCGTGACCTCGTACTGCACCTCGCCGTCCGCCACGAACGAGCGCGGCGTGATGTCCTGGCCGCAGTGCGGGCACTCGACCAGCAGGCTGTACACGATGTCCGCCCCGGCGGTGATCGCGGGCTGGTGCGACACGGCGAAGATGGTGAAGCCCTGCTTGCTGCTCTTGCACAGGGTCTTGAGCAGGCTGGCGATGCGGCGCTGGTACTCCGGGGACACGTTGGAGAACTGCTCGTCCAGGGCGATGAACGGCGCGAGCTTGAAACGCTTGATGAGGATGACGCGGAGCAGGAAGGCGGCCACGTTCTGCACGCCGCCGCCGAAGGAGTCCATGGGGTTGCCCACGGTCTTGCCCTTGCGGATGAGGATGCGGTAGCTGTTGCCGCGCTTGGTCTCGTTCTTCTCGATGACCAGGCCGTACCTGTCGTTGCCGAACACGCGGCGCAGCCCGTCGGAGACGATGTCCTCGATCTTGCCTATGCCGTTGGCGGAGACTATCTGGACGCAGCGGTCCAGCGTGCCGACCGCCTTGACCAGCTCGGCCTTCTCCTCCTCGATCTGCTTGATCCTGGCTGTGAGGCGTGCGACCGTGGCGGCCTCGTAGGCGAGGCGCTGGTCGATCGCGGATACCGTCGCGTGTACCCTGCTAAGCCTTGATGTGAGGTTCTGGTCCATGGTCGTGTCCGCACTTCGGGTAGCCGCAGCACGGGCAGACCCCCTTGACCAAGGCGAGCACGCGCTGGGCTATTTTCTCAATGTCCGCGTCGCTCAGGATCACGCGACCGTTGGCGTCTACCTGAACCGTATCGCTCATACGGAGATCAGCCCCGAGTGCTCGATGACTTCCTCGATGAGGGAGGGGAGCGTGGTGGTGAAGGTGCGGGTGATGACCCTGTCGTGCTCCTTGCCCTTCACGGAGAGCACCTTCTCCTTGACCTTGAAGACGAGGCTGGAGTTCGCCGTCTTGACGATCTCCACGTCGTCGTAGGACTGGACGACCTGGCCGCCGTCATAGAGCAGGACGTTGATCTTCTTCGCCATTACTGCTCCTTGTAGCTCACGACCTCGTAGCTGCCGCCGATCGCCTGCGAGATGTTCAGGGCGACCAGGGTCCCGCCGTCGGCGTGGAGCTTGTCGAGGAACTGCGCGAGGTTGTTCTTGTTCACGTTCTCGCAGGCGTGCTTCCGCGTCTTCGCTGGGCGGCTGCGCGTGCCCTTGGGTGCCTGCGGGGCCGGGGTGGTGACTGGTGCTGGGGTGTCTGCCATTGTGATACCTCTTGGCCTAATACCGCGAGCAAGGAAAAACGCCCGCTTTCGCGGGCGTTTCGGTGGCGGGTTTCGGGCGGAGGTTAGAAGTCGCGTCCGGGTCCCCCGGTGCCCGAGGAGCCGCGCCGCGAGTCAGAGGTGTTCCCAGCCCCGGCGGCGGCCTTCTTGGCCTTGTACTCCTTGGCCATCTGCATGTCCGCCGTGACGTCCTTGAACAGCCTGTCGGAGATCGCCTGGTACGCGCCCTGGAGGGAGTGGATGATGTGGTACCACGCCTTGCGGACGATGTCGTTCAGCGCGAAGCCGACCATGCTGAAGGGCCAGTAGGTGGCCCAGCGCGTGAGCTTCCCGGCGTACTCGGTGAACTGCGGGGCCTTCACGGTGATGTTCTGCGAGCGTGCCTCGTAGCTGTCGGCGAGGCTGTCGGCCAGCTTGGAGGCCAGCTCGGGCGTGAGCTCCTTGGCGTCGTTCGCCGCGAGGAACTTGGCCTTGTACTCGTTGTACTTGAGCGTGAACTTGCGGACGAAGAGCGTCCACTTGAAGAAGGACCAGCCGATGCCGATCGCGAAGTAGGCGGCGATGAGCTCTGCGGTGTAGAGGGGGTGCAGCTTGATGGCGGTGAGGATGGGCAGCTTGTAGAGGAAGTTGAGCGCAGCCAGGGAGCCGAGGAACGTGACGGTCGCCCAGAAGCCCTTCTCGTTCTCCACGAGGGCGGTGATGATGCCGAACACTACGAGGGCCAGCAGCCAGAAGGCCAGGCCTCCGAAGGCGAACAACTCGACGAAGAAAGTAAGCATTGGTCGGGGCCTCCTAGCCCCAAACTGTAAGACCGCCCGACGGGCGACTATTTTACAGTTTGCACAAAATAAATATCACGCCGACCACGACGAGGGCGACGGCGGCCACTACCAGGTGGCATTTGCTCCACTGACGCCAGCCCTCCTTGTCTCCGGGGTCGGGCGTCTGGCAGAAGTAGTCCACGGCTACTTGGATGCCGCCGGGGCGTCCGCCGACAGGATTTCTTCGAGCGTCTCGCGCAGGTCGGCGTCCACGGAGGCGTTGAAGCCCGTGAACTGCTTGAACAGCTCGCCGTGCACGAAGACGGAGAAGTTCGGGATGCCCCGCACGCCGTAGTGCATGGCGTTCACGGAGCCCGTGTCGACGTCGTTCTTCACGACCTTGACCCTGCCCTCGAAGTCCTTCGCTATCTGCTCGATGGAGGGCGCGGCGGCGCGGCAGGGGCCGCACCAGTTGGCGTAGAAGTCCACCAGGACGGGGACGTCTGACTTTAGTACCTCTTGCTCGAATGTCTGGTCCGTTACTTCGGTCATCAGAAGCTCCTGAAGTTCACCTCGAACGCGCCGCGCCGCAGCCTCATGAGCGAGGTCGGGCCCGTGCCGCTCGACATGTTCTCCAGTATAGCATAGTCGTCCGTCGCCTGCGACAGGGCGTCCACGACGGCCTTGGCCGTCCGCGCCTGGAGGCCGAACCTGCCCCAGTCGCCCGTCTCGCCGAGGGACGTGCGGTTGTCGCCGAAGCTGCCCTTGGCGATGACTCCTAGCTTGGGGTCCACGTCCACCCTGTCCGTGTCGTCCAGCAGGCTGACGGCCGAGGACAGCCCGGTGAGCAGGCGCTCCGCCGGGAGCTGCGTGACCTCGATGCCCTGGGCGTTGTACGTGTCGAAGAGCTGCTTGCCGAGGATGTGGCCCTTCGTGTAGGTGACCATCTCGCCGAACACCGCGCCCCAGTACCCGTTCTCCGTGAGGACGAGCTCGTCCACGTCCTGCCCGCAGACCATGCGGAGGAACGGCTCGCGCGGGCTGAGGTTCTTGGGGAGGAACGTGAGCCGCTCGCCGGACCACATGACGATGGCGCTCCTGTCCGTGACGAGCATGAGCTTGCCAGAGGAGACGACGGGGGGAGAGGCCAGCTTGAAGGGCTTGACGTCCAGCCCCGCGAATGTCTGCGGGCTGACGGTGACCGTCCTCGGCCCGATGTCGTGGTGCTTGATCCCAGCCTGCCCCTCGGAGACCGTGTGCACATGCGCGGTCGTGTCGTACCCGACGCTGACTCCGTGCAGGCGCAGGATGCCGCGCTCGTTGAGGCTGAGCTCGATGCTCTCCTCGTGGACGCTCTTGAGAACGTCTGTGAAGTGGCTGAGGGACACGTACGTGGTGGGGAAGAGGCCGTAGTCCTTGGACTGGACGATGCCGTCGTTGTTGGAGCGGTAGAAGAGGGGCTTCTGGCCCTCCACCAGCTGGACTCCGACGTAGGGTGCGCCCTTGGTGTCGAACGCGGCAAGGGCCTTCAGTGGCTTGACGAGGTCGCTTTTGACTATGAGCATAGGGGGCACGGCGTAGCTAGGCGCTACAGACATGCCCCTTAATACCGAGGATTAGCCTTCGACGGTGTAGTTGAACGTCTGGGTGCCGGACGTGTGCACGTTGATCACGAAGCCCGTCCAGGCCCCACCGATGCCAGTGTTGGTGACCCAGTACGCGGCCACGGCCGTGGGGTCCCCGCCGACAGGGGTCACGGTGACGGTCGGAGGCGGCGTTCCGGCGTAGGTCGCGGTGAAGGGGACGGCGACGGTCGTCGAAGCGGTGATGGTGGCGGTGCCGGACTGCCTCTGCCAGAGCCACGCGGTCCCGTTGTACTTCCAGGTCAGGAGCGAGTTCTGGTCGAAGACCGCCCAGCCTGCGGACGGGGCGTAGAACTCCCAAGCTCCGGTGGTGACGACGCCGTCCTGCGGGTCTATCGCCCAGTAGGCGACGTTGTTCACTTGGCCTAACCAAGCTCCGGTCGGCGCTGCCGCCACGACGTAGGTGTCGCCGTTCGCGGGTGACACCGGGGGCGTGCTGAGGGCCATGCTCTTAATGTTGGGCATGACCAACGCCTGGATGCCACGGAAAATGTGGCGCTCACCGTCGCCGTAAGTGTCTCCGTTGGCGGCACTTACCATCAAAGTTGTGATCTTGTTGCCGAGTACGATGCTCATAGGGGCCTCTCAATTTAGGGCTTGAAAGTAGAAATACTGCTAAGTCGTTATCTCCTGGATGTTTGAGTACCCCGACGCCCCGTCCAGGGAGTTCGCCTGCACCTGGAACAGGTAGGTCGGCCCAGCCGGAAGCTGGACGACCACGGACGTGACCGCGCCGCTGACCACCGTCGCCACGGGGCGGAACAGCTGGACGAAGCTGACATTCACGCTGTCCCCGGCCTGGGCCGCGTTGAACTGGTACAGCCCCGTCGGGGACACCGTGTACTGGCCTGGGCCGGGGGTGTAGGGCACGAACTCCAGCTCGTTGGTGCTCGACGCCTCGCCGAAGCCCCCGCCGAACAGGTAGCCGAAGCCCGTGGGGACCACAGTGTTGTCCACGACCCCGGTGTCCGCCGCGAAGAAGTACAGGGAGACGGGCACCTGGAACGTGTACGGCGCGGTCGCGGGCACGGAGGCGCTGAGCACGGTGTCGGTGCCCACCTGGACCGTGTAACCGCTGACGAGGTCGGTGCGCTGCTGCTGCCAGGAGAGCGAGATGTTGGCGTTCGCGCCGCTCAGGGAGAAAGACGGCGTGCCGAGCAGCGGCGGGATCGGGCGTCCTGGGTAGGTCGTGTCCGGGTCGAACAGAATCTCGCCCGTCTGCACGAACTGGTTCTTCAGCTTGGACTTGTCCCATGTGCCGATGACCGCCTTGTTCACCAGGCTGATGAGCGACTCGTACGTCGCGCCGCTGTTCTGGCTCACCGCGACTCCGGTCTCGGGGGCCGGACCGTAGGTGTAGCTCGGAGGGAGCTGGGGCGCGTGGGCCGTGTTCCAGTACGCTGTGAACGCCGTCGCGGAGGCGGCGACCACGGTCACGTAGAGCCCGTTCAGGAAGCCGCGCACGTTCACCGGGCTGGTGGGGGCCGCCGTGGCCCCGGACAGCACCACCACGTCGCCCGGCCTGAAGGTGTTCGCGCAGGCGACCAGCAGGGTGTTGTCCCCCACAGGGAGGCCGTTGTACATGCCCGCCGCGACGGCGACATTCGTCACCTCCGCCGTGTTGTTGGCCACGGTGCCGAGCAGGACGTCGCCCGTGGAGAGGCTCTCCATGCCCACCCAGCGCACGAACTGCGCCTTGTCCGCGCCGTACAGGAAGTGGTCCGCCGTGGTGAGCTCGAGGAAGCCGCTCGGGACGAGCGTGTCGGTCGCGACCTGAAGCAGAAGCGCACCCGGCTCGCCGGAGACCACGAGGACCCTCTGGTCGAGGAAGCTCTGCGTCGTGAGGATGTGGGTGTCGTTGTCCAGCTCGGCGTCCACGAAGGACAGGGTGGTGATGCCCGAGAGCACGATCGTCGCGTCCGGCGCGTCCGTGTAGATGTTCGGGGCGCTGCTGTAGCGGTAGATGTTCCCCCCGGCGTCGAGCACCAGGGTGTAGTCCTGCTCCGTGTGCACCGCGTCCTGGATCAGCGTGCCGCCCGGCGTGAAGAGGACGCGGAGCAGGACGGCGGTGGGGTTGGTGGACGGGTAGATGCCGTACACCATGACGCTGTACGGGGAGATGACGACGTAGCGGTCGCTGCCGTCCAGGACCGAGACGCGCTTGACCTCCTGGAGGTCCGTGTACATGACCGAGATGTCCAGCGGGGACCAGGCCTGCGCCGTGTTGCGCATGGAGATCGGGGCGGCGCTGCCGCCGAAGTTGTAGCCAAAATTGATGCCGAAGCCCCCCTGCCCCCAGATGGAGCGGGACAGCTGGAGCGTGTCCCTCCCCTGGAGGAAGGCGTACGCAGGGACGACGATGGAGAACGAGGCGGACGCGGGGAGGTTGACGCCGTCGTTGACCGTCACCTCGAAGGTGAGCGTCTCGCCCAGGATGCTCGCCCCGGCCGTGTCGATCGTGATGCCGGGCCCGGTGACGCCGCCGGGCGTTGCCACTGGGGTGCCAGAGGTCTGCTGCCACAGGTAGGCCACAGAGTCGTCCGGGTCCGTGACGCCCGTGTAGACCACCGGGTACTGGCCGACGGGGGTCGGCAGTAGCGGGGTGATGACGACCGTGGAGTTCCTGGCGGCGGACACGTCCGGCATGCCGAAGGCGACGCCGAAGTTCACGCCGAAGCCGCCGCCCCACGCGGGCGAGGGAAACGCGACCGTCGGGGCGACATTCGTGGGCACCGTGACGACCGTCTGCGCGAACTGGAACTCCGGCATGATGAACCCTGTCACGGGCACGGGGCCAGCGGGGAAGCCGCTCGGCGGGGCAACGATGGCGGAGAACGTGGTCGCCGTCGGGGCGGGGGTGCCGAGCACGGTGAGCACCTGGTCGTTCAGGAACTCAAGGGCGTTGCTGTAGGCGTCCCCGAACTGGAACCCGAAACCGAGGCCGAAGCCGTAGACGGCGGCCAGGCCGTACGGCATGACCAGCTCGCCGGGGGCGAACGGCAGGAGCGGGAGCATGTCGGGCAGGTTGTTGACGGTGAACGACACGACGTTCCCGGCCAGCTGGATGGACGTAGCGTTCGCGGGCGGGTGCGGGGACACGGTGTCGGTGACAGCCACGCCAGCGTCAAACGTGAAGCCCGGGCCGCCCACGGCGTCCGACACGGACAGCTCCGCAGTGGTGCCGGACACCGACGGGGTGATGGTCACGTTCGGGCCGGGGTAGTTCTCGGTCCATGTGAAGGCGAGCGGGTCCAGGCTCGGGGAGACGGAGCCGCTGGCGTTCAGGTACAGCGGGCCGGGGATCAGGACCGCCGCGAAGCCCATGTCCGCGCCGCCGAAGCCCATGCCGAACATCATGCCGAA
>Ga0209039_10000840_pt1 | contig 29453 bp, 26 predicted proteins | sample BogFormECP12_OM1_FD_188238 | JGI IMG/M metagenome (GOLD analysis project Ga0209039, IMG submission 188238) | Bog forest soil microbial communities from Calvert Island, British Columbia, Canada - ECP12_OM1 (SPAdes) (version 2) | ecosystem: Environmental > Aquatic > Freshwater > Wetlands > Bog ... | reverse complement strand
AGCGAGCACGTCAAGTTCCGCCAGCACGGCGGCGGCCTGGCGAATGCGTGGGGCCTCGTTGCCCACTTGGCGGCGAATGCCCGTGAAGAGGTCTCGCTCCAAGGTGTGGCTGCGCTCTTCCGCATCCAGGATTTTCGCTTCCAAGTCTTTGAGCTCCGGCGTGGTGAAGCGTTCGGCGTTCACCAGCGTCTGCTTGCGCTCATAATCCGGCGGCGCCAAGTGCAGGTTGGCCTTGGAGATTTCAATGTAGTAACCGAAGACGTTGTTGAAGCGCACCTTGAGTGAGGCGATGCCGGTGCGCTCACGCTCGCGCAGTTCGATTTGGGCGAGCAGGCGTTTGGAATTCTGGCCGAGGTCGCGCAGCTCATCGATCTCTGCGTTGTAGCCCGCGCGGATCAATCCGCCTTCGTTCAGAACCACCGGCGGCTCGGGGTGAATCGACTTCTCGAGCAACTCGTGAATGTCCACCAGTTCATCAAGCTGGGAGTGGAGGGCGCCGAGGCGGCGGGCTTGGAAACGGGCCAGGTAAGTCCGCAGAATCGGCAGCGGGCGCACCGATTGCTTCAGCGCCAGCAACTCCCGGGCGTTGGCCGTTTCCAGCGTAACCTTGCTGAGCAGGCGTTCGAGGTCCTGGATGGCGCCCAGCACGCGCCGCAACTCTTCGCGCGCAATGGTGTCTTTGGCGAGCTCCTCGACGGCATCCAGCCGCGCGTTGATCTCCGCGCGGTCGAGCGACGGCCGCAACATCCAGGCCTTGAGCTTGCGCGCCCCCAGCGAGGTGGCGCAATGGTCGAGCACGCCGAGCAGTGTCGCGGCGCGGGATTCGCCGAACGCCGGGTCCACCAATTCCAGGTTGCGCAACGTGGAGGGATCGAGCACCAGCGAGTCCTGCTGTTGATAGAACCGGATGCCATCGAGATGCGCGAGAGAACCGCGTTGCGTCTCGCGCACATAGTGGAGAATGGCGCCCGCCGCAGCCACGGCAAAGGGGTGGCCGTCCAGGCCATAACCCGCCAAGGTTGCCACGCGGAAATGGTCGCGCAGCAAGCGCGCGCCGTACTCATCACCAAACACCCACTCGTCGAGCGGCGTTTGCGTGACGATGGCGCCGCCCCCTGCCCGGCCCTCGAGCGGGCTGGCCGTGCCCGCAGCCAGTAACAGTTCGCTCGGCCGCATGCGGTCAAGCTCATCGCGCAATCGCGTGAGGGATTCGGCTCCGCAAAATTCCGTGGCGCGGAAATCACCGGTGGACAGGTCCACCAAGGCCAAGCCCGCCGCTCCATTGCGCCACACCACCGACGCCAGGTAATTGTTCTCCCTCGGCTCGAGCACTTGCGAATCAATGGCCGTGCCCGGCGTCACTACGCGGGTTACCTCGCGCTTGACCAGCTTCTTGGCCATGCGAGGGTCTTCCATCTGGTCGCAAATCGCCACGCGAAAGCCCCGCCGGATGAGTTTGGCAATGTAACCCTCGGCGGCGTGGTAGGGCACCCCGCACATGGGGATGGCCGTGCCTTTCTCCTTGTTGCGGGAGGTGAGGGTAATCTGGAGTTCCTTCGCCGCCACTACGGCGTCTTCAAAAAACAGCTCGTAGAAATCGCCCAGGCGAAAAAGCAGCAGAGCGTTCGGGTGGCGCTGCTTGATGGCGCTGTACTGGCGCATGAGGGGTGTGGAGAATTCTTCCATGGGTGCGGCGGACTCGCCCGGCCATTATAGCTCGCCCGGCGCCGGAACTCGCAAGGGTGTTTCTACGATCTGGAGGGATCGCTTGAGGTCTGCTTGTCGAATAAAAACAATGTCTGAGGTGAAGGGATATAGCGCACGTCGGCAAGGTTCCGATATTTCTGGTCAAAGTCCAAGCCGTAGCCGACCACAAACACATCGGGGATTTCAAAGCCCACGTAATCTGCTTCAACGGGAATGATGCGGCGCGAGTGCTTATCAAGCAGCGCGGCGAGCTTCAGGCTGGCCGGGTCGTGCGCCCCCAGTACTTCCTGCAAGTAATTATAGGTGCGCCCCGTGTCGAGGATGTCTTCCACCACCAGCACATCACGGCCCTCGATGCTGACGTCGAGGTCCTTGGTGATCTTCACTTCACCGGAGGACACGGTGCCAGCGCCGTAGCTTTGGATGCTCAGAAAATCCACCGTGCAGTGAATGGAAATCCGCCGGACGAGATCCGCCATGAAAACCCAGGCGCCCTTCAATACGCCCACCAGGTGCGGAGTCCGGTCCTGGTAATCACGGGAAATGGCGGCGGCGAGCTCCGCGATGCGTGCCTGAATCCTGGCCTCATCCAGAAGAATGGGCAGGTCGGACGCGAGGGGAGGAAGGCTCATACGTGTTCACCGTTGACGCTTCGAAGAGCTATCTGCTAGATTGAAGAATTGCATTTTGACCTAAAGGAGTTTCCGTGGCAAGCCACAAATCTGCGCTGAAGAGCATTAAGCAAATTAATAAACGCACCGAACAGAATCAGGTGCACACTTCGCGGCTACGTAACCAAATCCGAAAGTTCCGGGCGGCATTGAAAGCAAAGGACAAGGCCGCCGCGCTGGCGCTGCTGAGGCCCACCGTGACGCTGATCGACCACTCTGTCCATAAAGGTATCCTGCATCCCAACACCGCCGCGCGTTACAAGTCGCGGCTGACGCTCGCCTTTAACGCGCTGGCATGAATCAGGGACTAGGGATCAGGGGTTAGGGATTAGGGGCTCGGAGTCACGCCGCTTCCTGGCGAGACTTCAATGCCCCGATTAATCCATAGTCGTGAACGCAACGGATCTCTTCCCAACCTCCAGATCCTTATAATTGTGGATCACAGCTTCATCCTCTATCCCCCGACCGCCAATCCCCAACCCCTATAGGCGAGAATAACGGTTAGCGGTGCCCGAAAGCCCGCGGAGCGGGCGTGGTCATTTGGCCCACGGCGAGCCAGCCGTGGGAAGAAATGCAGCAGAACGGGTGCTGAGCCCCGTAGGGGGCGACATCTGGTTATGGTTTGAACGATGCCCGCGACAGCGCACCTCAGTAGGTTATTGCCGGACGATGCCCGGATGCCGCCCCTGCCGGGGCTGAGGAATCTCAAATGCCGTCAGCATCCCACGGCTGGCTCGCCGTGGGCTAAATGACCTCGCCCGCTACGCGGGCTGGCGGCCGACGGTGCTTACATTAGTGCTTATGCCCCTAACCCCTAGTTTTCGGTCGACGGCAAAGGCACTTCGCCGCCCAGGGCTGCTTCGCCCGCGGATTCCTTGCCCACCACGATTTGCCACACCAGGAATTCCAACAGAATTCTGGAATCCTTCCACGAGGATTTGATTCCCAGGTCCGCGCGGCGCACGGCGCGCATGGCCTGTAACATCTCCTCGCGGGGGTAATTTTTTTGCGTGAGCGGAGCAATCTCCGATGTCGCATAAGGGTTCACGCCCCGCGACCAACCGCCGCGGTTTCCGTAGCTCGACACACCCCGCAGGGTTTGGCGGAACAGGTCGCCGATGCACCAAAGGATGAGGGTCTCCGCCACCTTACTCGCCAGCAACTCCCGCAGCGTAGCCAGCGCCACGGCGCACTTGCGCTCGCCGATGGCGCGCAGCAGCTTTCCGATTTCGCGCTCTTCGCGAAAAGCGACCATCACCTCTAAATCCACAGATTCCACGCGCTTCATGCCCGGGCGCGCGGTCAGCAGTTTCTCCAGCTCCGTGCGCATCCAGAGCAGGTTGACCGCCGAGGGGCCGGCCGACGAGCGTGAATCCTGACTGATTTCAAACTTTCCGGCGATTTCCTCCGCCAGGCCGCCGGCGATTTCCACGCCCGCGTGTTGGAGGAATTGCTTCGCCCAATCCGCGGCCTCGCGGCGGTCCGGCGAGCGCATCTCCACGAGCTGTGCCTTTTTTTCAAGCAACTGGATGAAGCGCCGGCGCCGGTCCGGTTCCGAGGCCAGAAATATGACGGTGGAGAAGGGAGAGGGACGCTCCAGGTACGCGCGGAGCGCTTCCACATCCTCGTCGGCGGCTTGCTTGAAATCTTCCGGGTCGGAAATGAGCAGGAAATTGTGGCCCCCCAGCATGGGCATCTGCTCGGCGCCTTCGAGCGCGCGCGGAAGTTGCCCGGAGGCAAATTCCAGTTCCGCCAGGCACCATTGCCGCGAATCAGCCGGAAGGGAGTTCACCACCGCCTTGCGGCATTCCTCCTGGAGGAAGCGGTCGGGGCCGCGCAGGAAATACGCCGCTCCCACTTGTCCTTTTCGCAACGCGCTGATGAATTCGGTGGACCGCATCGAGAAGAGTTTACCGGTAATCAAGTGGAATTCGATAGCGAAAACGCAGCGAAGGCTCCCTGCAGAGCCGGGAGCGAGCTGTCAACCGTCAGCACTTAGCTGCCTCATTCCAGGTGGATCACGGCGATTTCGGGATGGTTCCCGGTGCGCATCGTGGGGCCCCAGAGGCCGGTGCCGCTCGTCGTGTAGAGCGTGTAATCTCCTTCCGTGTGCAAGCCGTGGTAATACTTTCCAAACATCATCCGGGTGATGAACTGGAGCGGAAAGATTTGGCCTTGATGAACGTGTCCGGAAAGTTGCAGGTTGATGCCTGCCGCCTTCGCCTCCGCGACTTGAGTGGGGCTATGGTAGAGAAGAATCGAGGGCAGGGCAGGATCGAAACCGGGCAGCTTGGCCATCTTCTCCGCAAAATTCAACGCGTGCCCGCGCTCCGGATAGCTGATTCCGATCACTTGCAGGCCGCCGATCACGACGCATTCGTCGGCTAGAATCCTTACCGGAGTCGCGCGTAGCGCCGCGTATGAGCGTTGCACTCCCAGGTAGGTTTCGTGATTTCCCGTGACGAAATAAATCCCCTGCGGCGCAACCAGGCGGTTGAGCGGAGCGACCAATGCCTCGAGATTCCCGTCGGCCCCGTCGAACAGGTCACCGGTGATCAACACCATCGCGGGCTTCTGCGCGTTGATCTTGGCCACGGCGCGCGCGAGAAAGTCCGCGTGCAGGACTTGCCCCAGATGCACGTCGGAAAGCTGCACCAGCGTCTTGCCTTGCCAGCTTGGCGGAAGGTTCTTGATGTGGACATGGAAATTCACAACGCGCGGGTGGTAGGCGTTCCAAATACCATAGGCGGAGTACACGACCGTCAGTCCCACTGCGGCCAGTCCGAACCACATGGGGTTGGGGCTTCGAGCGAAAAGCCTGGTGAGGCCCCAGGCCATCCACGCGAGGCCGAACGCCGTAAGCAGCGTCAACCCCACGCCGAGCCAAAGGGATGAGCAGAAATAGAGCACGCGGGTAAGGAGATTATCACTCCAATGAGCCAGGAAGGACGAGGCGATGAAGCTCAGCGGAAGCACGAAAAGAACCACCGCCAGCGCCGTCCTGTGCTCGAACGCGATGATGCCAAAGAAATGCAAGATGGACGCGTAGACAAGATAATGGCCGAGGAAAAGAATCGACAGGGCGATGACAATGAAGAGGGAAATAAGAATAAAGCCTCTCAGCATAAGAGGTAACTACGCACGGCGCGCGCGTGGCGCCGGTTCAGTGCGGTTCGTGGGAATCCACCCCTTTGGGCGCTTGACGGGTGGGTTCAGGTGCGGGCATATGGCACTGGCCGTCGAAGAACCCTCCGGGGTCGACCAGCAGACAAGGAGTGTAGATGTCGCCCAGCACGATGCCGCGTTCTTTGATTTCCAGGCGTTCCTTGGCATGAACCGTTCCCTTCACTTTGCCGGTGATACTCACCACCCGGGCTTGGATATCTCCTTCGACTTCTCCCTGGTCGTGGACCACCACGGCGCCGTCGGAAACGATCTCGCCCTTGAAGTGGGCGTTCAGGCGGATGAGCCCGCCCGAGACCTTCATCTTTCCTTCCACCTCCACTCCGGGCTCGAGCCAGCCGACCCAATCGTCCGGCAAGTCGGAGAGTTCGCGACGATGCGCTGTGGGTTTGCCCATGCCGAATGCCATCTCACCCTCCTCAAGGCAGTCAATAGTCAATAGTCAATAGTGAATCGTCTACAGTCAATACTTGTTAGTGGTTAGCGGTTGGGTACTCAGACTTCGTCTCTAGCCGCCCAGCACTATTCAAGATTCAATATTCACTCCTCACTCCTCACTATTCACTGTTCTTCTTCATTGCCTTTTGACAATCCATTCGTAGATGCGATTCAGGTCTTCTGCGGAAAAATAGCTGATTTCGATTTTCCCGCGCTTTTCATCGCCCTGCACTTTAACGCGCGTGCCCAGGGTGCGTTCCATTTCCAGCACCGCCGCGCGCACGTTGGCGTCGAGTTTGGGGGCCTCTTCCGCATCTGGCTTTTTGGCGGGCTTCGAGCCTCGCAAGGCGACGAGGTTTTCCACCTGCCGCACTGACAAGCCCTGCTTCACGATCAGCTTCGCCAGTTGCAGTTGCGCCGCGGCGGAATCCAGCCCCAGCAGCGCCCGCGCGTGGCCCGCGGAAATTGCCCCCTCCGCGATCATCTGCTGCACTTCCGGGGGCAGGCGCAACAAGCGCAAGGTGTTGGTTACGGTGGAGCGGTCGAGTCCCAGGTGCTCGGCGATTTCCTCGTGACTCAACCCGTGTTTCTGTAGCAGCGCCGCATATCCCTGCGCCGCCTCCAGGGGATTCAGGTCCTCGCGCAGCAGATTTTCGGTCAGCGCCAATTCCAGCGCGTCGCGGTCGCCGATATCGCGCACCACGGCGGGAATCACCGTGAGCCCCGCTTGGCGCGCCGCCCGCCAACGCCGCTCGCCCGCGATCAGTTGATAGCGTCCGTCGGCGCGCCGCAACAGCACCGGCTGCACCAAGCCGCTGGCACGAATGGAATCCGCCAACTCCTTCAGCTTGTCCGCCGAAAAGGTGCGGCGCGGCTGGAAGGGGTTGGCGTCAATCTGGTCAACGGCGATTTCCGCCAGTCCGGCCGTGGTGGTCTCGACGGTGCGTAGCAGCGCGTTAAGGCCCCGCCCCAACGCCTTTCTGGTCATGATGGATGACCTCCTTGGCTAAGTCCAGGTAGCTCGTGGCGCCCTTGCAGTCCGGGTCATAGAGAATAATCGGTTTGCCGAAACTCGGCGCCTCTGCCAGCCGCACGTTGCGCGGGATGACGGTGGAAAAAACCTGCTCGCCGAAGAAATCGCGCAAGTCGTCACGCACCTGGTGCGAAAGATTGGTGCGCTCGTCGTACATGGTCAGCAGGATTCCTTCCACGGCGAGCCGCGGGTTGTGCGAGCGGCGAATGCGAATCAGCGTGTCGATGAGTTCAGAGACGCCTTCCAGGGCGAAGTATTCGCACTGCACCGGGATAATCACCGTGTCCGCCGCCACCAGCGCGTTGAGCGTCAGCAGATCGAGCGCCGGCGGGCAGTCGAGTAAAATGAAATTGAACTGGTCGCGAAGGTCGCCCATCTTTTTGCGCAGCACCTGTTCGCGCTCCGGCTGGTCCACCAGTTCCACAGCAGCGCCCACCAGGTTCTTCTCCGAGGGGATCAGGTGCAAGCCTTCCACCGCACAGGTCAAAATCAGGTCCTTAAGAGGTACATCGTACATCAAGGCGTGGTAAATCGACCGGCGCGCGGGGTCGCGGGGGAATCCCAGGCCGCCCGTGGTGTTCGCCTGGGGATCGCAGTCGATGACCAGCGTCCACATGTCCTGCTTCGCCAGCGCGGCCCCTAAATTGATGGCCGTGGTGGTCTTGCCGACTCCGCCTTTCTGATTGGCGATCGCGATGACTTTTCCCAAATCTTTCCCCGACGTTCTGGATTTGCGGTGAATCTAACAGAGCCCGCTATTATACGCAAGTTGCGAGGGGCGAAGATATCGGGTCATCGGTCCATTTGGCGATTTAGCGATCGGTGATTCGTTATTGACAATCGTATCGCTCGCAAACGTACGTGGCGCGGACATGAACCCCATGTCCGCCCCACGCTAGTTAGAAAAACATAATCGTGTTGACACATCATTTCACATCCCAGTGATACCTCTGTAACAAACCTCTCTGATACTTGCATCGAAGGCGCAGAGTCAGGCGCTTTCAGCCTCAAGCGTTCTTGATCGCGGAGGCTCACCAAGGAGCCAGTCTCAGCCGGCGTGGTGAGTGCTGCTGCCAGCCCTGGAGGTCGCTTACTCAACGATGCGCAATTTTCCCCCGGCGAAGGCCCGCGCCACTTCCAACAAAAAGAGTATTGCGACTTTTTCTCACCGGTTCCCCAATTTTCGAGGCAGTCCATCCCATGTGCGAGGAGGACTATGAGGCATCCGCGGACGGTTTTCCGTAACCTGCCCACTGATCATGACGTTATCCACAAATTCGATTTTGGTATTTCACTTCACGGCCACACCATTCATTCCCGAGAAAACCTGGGGTTCATTGCGCGCTTTGTCGAGGGGACCCCAATTCTGGTGGCCTTAACCCGCGACCTCCTGCGCCGGTATCGGGAGCGACACGGCAAGAAGCTCGATTTCTCACGCGCCTATTGGACCGTATCGATATCCCCACACCAAGCCTACGCGATCGAAAGGGACCAAATCGAGAACTCGCTCGATCTCGCGAGCATGGTCTCGCTGACCGATCACGATGACATCGAAGCTGGTATGGCTCTGCATTCCCGCGATCCCCGGCACATTCCCGTCTCCATGGAGTGGACCATTCCATTCCCCCCTGCCTACTTGCACGTCGGTGTTCACAATCTCCCCTCGACCGACGCCCGCATGATCATGAGTGCTCTGGCAAGTTACACTGCCGCGCCGGAGGCATCCAAGCTGGCGGGCTTGTTCGAACTCCTCGGCCAGTATCCCGACGTGCTTCTGGTGCTGAATCATCCGCTTTGGGAGATGGAGCCGATCGGAGAGCGAGGGGTGCGAGACATGGTTCGTACCTTCCTGGCGCGCTACGGCCAATGGATCCACGCCCTGGAAGTGAACGGAATGCGTCCATGGCCCGAGAACCGCCTAGTTCTCGAGATGGCCCGGAACCTCAACTACCCGGTGGTCTCGGGCGGCGACCGCCACGGGTGCGAACCCAGTGCCCTGCTGAACCTGACCAACGCCACGACCTTCGCCGAGTTCGTGAGCGAGGTGCGCGAGGGCGCGGCCTGCGAGATCGTCGCCATGCCGCAGTATCGTGAGCCTTACACTCTGCGCGTCCTGCAGATCGTTTGGGACGTCCTGCGCAGCGACCGGGACCTGGCCGGCGAGGAAAGACGCTGGACGGAGCGCGTTTTCTTTGAGCTGGCAGACGGCGTGGCGAGGCCTCTCTCCCAGTGTTGGAAGGGCGAGCCCACGCAACTGCGACTGATGACGGGACTCGCCCTGGCGCTGGAAGCTCCGCCTCTGCGTGCCGCCCTTAGACTGGCGTTTGCGGGAGAGCAAAAGGAGGCTCTGTGAATAATCCTCCGCGCGTCGCGCTCTTCACCGACTGCTTCCACGAAGTGAACGGGGCAGCCCATTCCTGCCGCCAACTGGTACAGTACGCGGCCAGCCACAATCTACCCTTCCTCTCAGTGCACAGTGGTCCTCGAACGGAGCTCATCCAACAGGGTTCCGTTATCAAGCTGGAATTGAAGCGTGGTCGCACCACCTTTCCCGTCGACGCTGATTTCGGGTGTGATTTACTGCTTTGGCGATACGCGAAAGTGGTGAAGAACGCCCTTCAGGAATTCCGGCCCGACGTTATTCATGTCATTAGCCCGGGCGACTTCAGCGGACTCGGCGCTTATTGGGGCCACCGGCTGGGCGTTCCTTTGATCGGCTCATACCACACCCAACTCCACCAGTACGCGGCGACGCGCATGCGCCGGTCCATCGCGTTTCTGCCTTCGATTCTCCGCGAGCCGTTCGTAAGCCTCGTGTATAAGGCCAGCCTGCGAGGGATGACCCTCTTTTACAAGATTCCGCGCATGCTGCTCGCGCCGACGCCGGAAATTTGCCGCTGGCTGGGACAATCCACGGGCAGACCCTGCCGCCTCATGGGGCGCGGCGTGGATACGGCAAAATTCAACCCGGGGTGGCGAGACGCTAACGATGGAGTGTTCCGGCTGGGGTACATCGGCCGTCTCACCGCCGAAAAGAACGTTCGCTTTCTCGCCCGGATCGAGCAGGCGCTTCTCGCCATGGGCAAAACCAACTATCGCTTCGTGATCGTAGGAGAGGGAAGCGAGCGGGCGTGGCTGGCGGAACGCATGCCACGGGCCGAACTTCCCGGAGTTCTGCGCGGCAATGCCTTGTCGCGCGCCTACGCCAACCTTGACCTGTTTCTGTTTCCTTCCCATACCGACGCCTTTGGCAATGTGGTCCAGGAGGCCATGGCCTCCGGCGTGCCCGCAGTGGTAACGTCAGACGGCGGCCCCAAGTTCGTGATCGATGACGGCATCACGGGTTTCGCGGTGGCGACGGACGAGGAGTTTATCGCCCGGGTCATCAACCTGACGGAAGATGCGCAACTCCGGCAGCGCATGGCAGCGGCGGCGCGCGCGGCCACCGCCCGCCGATCGTGGGATGACGTTATGTCAAACGTCTATGGCTACTACCGAGAGCTTTGTGAATCCGCGGCGGCGGAAGTGACGGGCCGAGTTCGGGCTGGGGATTTGGACAGCTTCCCCCCACAGAAAGGCGAAGCCCTGGAATATGCCACCTCGACGACCAAGCAGGAGTTGTAACAGGGATGCCATTAGCAAGGCACTGGGAAGGCGCTGAGAAGGGAAATCGCGACGGAAAGGACGTTCTCATGACCTCGAACCGAGCGGCAACAAGGCTCGGGACAATCCCGCCGACCGTGGCGGAGGCGCTTCTCTCCGTCGTGCGCGACCCTTTCGGCCGTCTCATTCGCGACTGGAACTGGAAATCCGCCCTGACGAGTACCGTGTTACGCGCGCCCATCTTCTTCTTCGTCAATCTGGCGGCTGGACGCAAGGCTGCCGTCGGGGCCTTGCTCACCGAGCTTGTTCTGCGGTCCCTCACTTCCGGGATCTATGGCTCGTTGACCGAGGCGCTTCGCGACGCCGAGCCGGCGTGGCTGGCAGGGCTTGCCGCATCGATATTGATGCCCGTGGCGAATCATAGCCTGGAGTTGCTGGTCCATTGGCTGCGCGGCACTCCCAAGTTGGCGAACAGCATTCTGGCTTCCGTCTGTTTTACGGTGTTCTCGACTCTCTTCAACCTCTACGCCATGCGGCGCGGCGCCCTCATTGTGGGTGAGAACCAACAGTCGCTCGCCCAGGACTTTCGGCGCATGCCCCGCTTAATCGGCGGATTCCTTGCGGTCGGTCCGCTCGCCATTCTCCGTTGGCTGAAGCGCCGCGGAACCCGAGCGATCCCACTCCGCTCCGAACCGGAATGGGAGAACGAAGGCGGCTGAGAGCTTGTGGCGGAGTGATACGGGATAGCTTTTTGTGCCTTCCAATGCCGATCAGGACGCTGCACTTCACCAACTACTACCATTCCCGTTCCGGCGGGATTCGCACGCTCTACCACGCCCTGCTTCAGGCTGCGGAACGGCAGCGCCGTCCCATGCGTTTGGTGGTGCCCGCCCAGACTAACAGGGTTGAACACCTGGGAGAGTTTACCCGCATCTACCACGTCGCGGCTCCCCGCAGCCCTCTGTTCGATTCCCAATACCGGCTAATTCTCCCGCATCGTTTCCTGCTGCCGTTTCCGACCTCGATCCGCAGGGTCATCGAGAGCGAGCAGCCCGACGTGATCGAAATCTGTGACAAGTACGCGCTCTCGTGGCTGGCGGGGGCAGTTCGCAAGGGCTGGATGCGGCGGGTGGGGCGTCCGCTGCTGGTGGGGCTGAGCTGCGAGAGAATGGATGATAATCTTGCCAGTTACCTCGGCCCGCAGTGGCGGGGAGCGGCGTCGCTCTTCATGAAGCGAGTATACCGGCCCCTGTTCGACCGGCATATTGCCGTCTCGTCTTATGTGGCGGAAGAGTTGCTGGACGAGACAGGGGTGGCGGCGGAACACGTCACCGTGCTTCCGATGGGCGTGGACACCGGTTCCTTCGGACCGCAGCATCGAAGCCTCGAGGCGCGCCGCCGTCTGCTCGACAGCGTAGGCGGCAGTGACCGGACCCGTCTTCTGGTATACGCGGGCCGGCTCTCCCGGGAAAAGAACATCCGGTTGCTCGTGGATATGATGTTCGCCCTTGGGAGCGCGAACGGAACACACCCGGCGCAAGACTACCGTTTGCTCGTTGCCGGCCGAGGTCCTTTGGAGCCGTGGCTTCAGGAACAGGCACAGCACCTCAGCGGCCGAATCGTCTTAGTGGGGCACGTTTCGGACCGCAGGGCATTGGCCGAACTGCTTGCCAATACGGACGCCTTCATTCATCCCAATCCGCGCGAGCCTTTCGGCATCACGCCCCTGGAGGCGATGTGCTCGGAACTACCGCTCGTGGCCCCCTCGCAAGGAGGCGTGATGGCATACTGTGGCGCCCGGAACGCCTGGCTCGCCGAACCGAATGGACCGTCTTTCGCCGCTTCCGTTCGCGCTGCATTCGACGATCAAGCAACACGCGCGGCTCGTGTGACCGAAGCGCGCCGCACCGCTCTCGCACACGACTGGAGCGAGATAGCGGACCGATTCTTCGACACCTACGACAGTTTCTACCGCAGCCACCGAGCGGGACACTCGCGCGCATGAGGCGCGTGATTCAAAGCGAGCGTGGCGCGTACTTGGTTTTGCTGCAGTGACGGGCGGTGTCACACCCGTTACGCGGGCTGGTGAGAAAAGCCGCGGACCTCCAAAACAGGTCTGCTACGCTTGCGGAGGTTCTTGCTGGGCGCCGGCGGGCAGGGTGACTCGAAACGTTGTGCCGCGGTTGACTTCGCTCGTGAAGTCGATTGTGCCACTGTGGAGTTGCACTACGCGAAACGCCATGGCGAGCCCGACGCCGGTGCCTCCGGGCTTGGTGGTGTAAAAGAGGGAGAAGATTCTCTGCTGCGCGTCGGGGGGAATGCCCACGCCGGAATCGCGAATTTCCAATTCGACGGCGTTAGAAATTGCACGGGGGGTAATCTTAAGCTCGCCGCCTTGGGGCATTGCCTGGCATCCATTCAAAACCAAGTTCAGCAGAGCTTGTTTGATGAGGTCGCGATCGACGTGCAGCGGCGCCGTAACGCCATTGCCCGCGAAGATCAGGAAAACGTTATTCTTCCGCGCCTGCGGCTCCGCCAGGGCGAACACCTCGCGCACCAAGGGAGCGATTTCCGCATCGACGGGATGAATCTCCACGGGCCGGGTGAAATCCAAGAAGGTTTTGACTACGCGATCGAGGCGGCGAATTTCCTCCGCCAGGATCTCCACCTGTGGCTGTACCTTATCACCGTCTTCGCCTAACCGCGCCTTCAATACTTCCAGTTGCAGCACCATGGCGTTCAGCGGGTTCTTGACTTCGTGCGCGACGCCCGACATCAGCCGCCCGATGGCGGCGAGTTTGGTGGTGGTGTCGATCTGGTCCTGAATTTCCGCGCGCGAGCCCGTGTCGCGCAGGGTGACGAGGCACCCCACGCGCTGGTCGCCTACGCCTACGAATTGTGCGTTCACGGCGATGCGGGTACTCGGCTTGCCGGGCAGCTCGAGGGTTTTCCAAAGCAGTGACTGGCGGGTTAGGAAGGCCTCGCGCAGCAGTTGGTGCAAGGGCCTCGGCTGTGAGAAAACTTCCATTGCCGGGCGCTGTGCCGTGGTTTGAATGCCGGTGCCGAGAAAACGCACTGCGGCCGGCGTCGCCAGAACCAGGCGGTCCTGCTGGTCGAAGAGCAGCAGGCCATCGCTGAGATTACTGAAGATGTGGTCGAGATTTTCCTGGAGGCGGACGAAGGCGGCCTTTTCCCCGCGCATCTGCTCACCCAGAAGGTGGAGTTTCGAAGAGAGAATGCCCCACTCGTCGCGCCGCTTAAGCTCCACCGGCCTGGAGAACTCGCCGCGCGCCAGGAGGTCGACGCTCTGCGAGATCTTTTCCAGCGGCCGCAGCGCGAGGAAGGAGACAACCCCGGCCGAAAGCGTGGCGAAAATGATGGCCGTGAACGAAAGCAGGAGGGCCCCGCGAAGATTCGGCGAGATCTCATCGCGGAGCAACACCGTGGAGACGCCCACCCGCACATCCAGCGGCTCGGCGCCCAGGGCCATCGGCAGGTTGACTTCATAGACGCGCGAGGGGGGGCCGTAAACGGCGCGGAGTTGCCGCAGCATCCCCGCCCGCATGAGTTCCGAATAACGTGGCGCCGGTGTGAGATGCTGGCCGAACTCCTCAGGGTTGCTGTGAACCAGAACCTCCAGGTTCGTGTCCGTGATGGCAACGTAGTCGACGGCGCGTAAATACCCTACGGCCGATTCCATGAGCGACGCCAGGCCCGGGTCAGAAGAGAGGCACGTTCGCACGAAGCCGCGCAACGCCTGGAGGTCTTGAGGGCTTTCGCCCTGCGGCATCCGGCATCCGGCCAGCGCCGCGCCCGCTTGGTGAGAGACCTCGTTGGCCACGTATTCTCCCTTGGTTTGAACTTCCAGAAGGGCTTGACGGGTAAGGTTCGAGATGTAAACCGTGGAGGTGACCACCACCACCAGGAGGACCAATCCGGTGATCAGCGCGGTGAGCTTAGCTTTGAGGCTCAGCCTCATATTCTTTCAACTTGTTGTGCAGGGTTTTCAAACTGATCCCCAAGAGTTCCGCGGCGCGCGTCTTGTTGTTCGCGGTGAACGCCAGGGTCTCATGAATCAAGCGGCGCTCAGCTTCCGCCACGGTCATCCCCGGCCGCAAGCGCAGGCCGTCGTTCGCGCCCAGCGCCACCGTCCGGCCGAAGTCGAGGCCCAGGTTTTCTTTGCCCAGGGTTTCACCGGAGCAAGTCACCACGGCCCGTTCCAGGACATTGCGGAGCTCGCGCACATTTCCCGGCCACGTGTACCGCTGCAAGGTTTCGAGCGCCTCAGGGGAAATGCTCTTCACAGAGCGGCCGTGCTTGCGGTTCAGGTTTTCCAGGAGCGCCGCCGCCAGATCCGGAAGATCGTCCAAATGCTCGCGCAAGGGGGGCATGGCGACGTTCACAACATTGAGGCGGAAATACAAATCGCTGCGGAGTTGCCCCTGGGCGACGGCCTCCTCCGGGACCTTGTTGGTGGCCGCCAGCACGCGTACGTCGACGGAGATTTCCGACCTGCTGCCCAGGCGGCGGACTTTTGAGTCTTCCAGGACGCGCAGAAGTTTAGCCTGCGTCCCGGGCGGCATCTCCCCGATTTCGTCGAGAAGCAAGGTGCCGCCATCGGCCAACTCAAAGCAGCCGATACGCCGCTCCACCGCTCCCGTGAACGCGCCCTTCTCGTGCCCGAAGATTTCACTTTCCATCAACGACTCGGGGATCGCCGCGCAGTTCACGGCCACAAAGGATTTGGCCTGGCGGGGACTGAGTTCGTGGAGGGTGCGCGCCGCCAACTCCTTTCCCGTGCCGCTTTCGCCGGTAATCAAGACGGACGCGCTGGAGCGCGCCACCATTCCAATCAGCCGCATGACTTCCTGCATTTTGGCGGAACGGCCTACCAGGCTTCCCAGCACGCCCAGATCGCGCAGGCGGCGATGGGCAACTTCCAACTGTCGCTCGCCTTCCTGGCGCTCCAGGCAATTGCGCAATTCCACCTGGAGCCGTTTGGGATCGACGGGCTTTTCCAGGAAGTTGTAAGCCCCCAGCTTGGTGGCCTCGACGGCTTCTTCAATGGTGCCTTGGCCCGTCAGCATAATGAAGCGCAGGCCGGGCCGCGAGTCGTGGAGTTGGCGCAGCAGTTCCATGCCCGTCACCTGCGGCATGCGAAGATCGGAAATGACGACGGCGGGACCAAAAGCCTCAATCTTTTCCAGAGCTACGCCGCCGTCACCGGCCGTGTCGGTTTCGTAGCCCCAGGCGCTCAGCAGGTCCGCCAAACCCTGCCGCGCGTGGGGGTCGTCTTCCACCACCAGAATTTTTCCCAGCTTGGCCACGCCCGCACCCTCCCGTCTCAGGATATATTACACCGCTTCGCCATTCGCCGGCTGGGGCTGAAGAGGCTGCGGGTAAACGCTTCCAGGCTGTCATGCTGAGGCACACTGAGAAATCCGGGGATAAATCCCTCAGGGATCAAGAATTTTCTTGACAGGAGAGCAACCCATCCGCTATAAAAAGGTATATTTATACAGCGACTGTATAAATATTCTTTAAGGAGATGTGGGGTAGACGGAACCATTGAACACGGCGGTTGAGACAAAAGCTTCGTTGGGGGCCGGGGCTGATTCGCCCAAGCATCCCGTGGTTCACGCCGCGGTGATCGGCGCCACAGGCTATGCGGGGTGCGAGCTCTTGACCATCCTTGCCCGCCATCCCGCCGCTTCCGTAACCTGCCTGATGTCGTCCGGGAGGGACGGCAAGAAGGCCTTCGCGATTGAACACTCCCATCCCAAGCTGCGCGGACGTTTCTCCGTCCTCTGCGAACCCCTGGACGTCGAACAGGTCGAGAGCTCGGGATCGGACGTGGTTTTTCTTGCCACTCCGCACGAAACCTCGCACCAAGTCGTGCCGCGCCTCCTCGAGAGCGGCTTGCGCGTGGTAGACCTCAGCGGAGCCTTTCGGCTGAAGGACCCTGCGGTCTTCTCGCGGTGGTACGGTTTTGATCACACCGCCACCGAGGCATTGGCCGAGGCGGTTTACGGAATTCCGGAATTTGATGCGCCGGCGATTGCCAAAGCGCGGCTGGTTTCCAACCCCGGTTGCTACCCGACCTCCGTGATCCTGGCCGTCGCTCCGCTCCTCAAAGCGGGCTGGGTGGACGTTCACGCCGGGATTATTGCCGATTCGAAGTCCGGCGTCACGGGAGCCGGCCGCAAGCCGAGTGAGAAGTTGCATTTTCCCGAGGTCAATGAAAACCTGCGCGCCTACGGCCTTTTCCATCACCGCCACCTGCCGGAGATGCTCCAGGAGTTGGCGCTTTCCGCAAAGGATTTCATTTTTACGCCCCATCTTTTGCCCATCACGCGGGGTATCCTGACCACGATTTATTTGCGCCTCTCACACCCGCGCGAGTTGAGCGAGGTCGAAATGCTTTTCAAGGATTTCTACGCGGCCGCGCCGATGGTGCGGATTTATCCGGCGGGAATGCTGCCGGAGATTCAGGGCGTGGCGAACACGCAATTTGCCGATATTGGCTTTGCGCTTGACGAACCCAGCCGGCGACTCATCCTGGTCTCCACTCTCGACAACCTGGGAAAGGGAGCGGCGGGGCAGGCGGTTCAGAACATGAACGTGATGTTTGGATTTGCGCAAGAAACAGGCTTGCTTTGAAAAATCAAATTTGAGATTTGAGGTTTGAGATTTGGAAGTTCCGCTTTGAGATTTCAAATTTGAGATTTGAGATTTAAGCATGAAGTTGGTCATCAAAATCGGTGGGCACGGTGCGGAAGACCCGAAAGGCCGCAAGGACTTGGCGCGCCAAATCGCGGCGATTCACCGGGCCGGCCATTCCGTGGTGGTGGTGCATGGCGGCGGCAAGGTGCTGACGCACACCCTCGAACGCCTGGGTATGGCGACGGAGTTTCACCAGGGCTTGCGTGTAACCGATGCCGCCACCCGCGACGTGGCCATGATGGTGCTGGCGGGCTTGGTAAACAAGCAGTGGGTTGCGGAGTTGGAATCCCAGCGGCAGCCCGCGCTGGGACTTTGCGGCGGTGACGGCGGCCTGGTGCGTGCGCGCAAACTGATCGTGGGCACAGGTGGCAGCAGGAGGGACTTGGGCTTTGTCGGCCGGCCGCACAAGGTCAAGACCACGGTGCTGGATTTCGCCCTGCACGGCGGCATGATCCCCGTGGTGGCCAGCCTGGGTGTGAACGGGCGTGGCGAGTTTCTGAATATCAACGCCGACGACTTGGCGGCGGCTCTGGCCGTGGCTCTCGGGGCTGACCGCCTGCTTTACCTTACCGAATCCGGTGGGGTCTGGGACGCCGAAAAACGCCTGCTGCCGTTGGTACGGGTCGGGGACATCCCCCGCATGATTAAAGAAGGAGTGGTTCGGGACGGGATGATTCCGAAGCTGCTCTCTTGCGCGCGGACCCTGCGCCAAAACGTAGGCGAGGTGGACATCCTCTCCACCACCGCTCCCAACGCGTTGCTGCGAGCGATTAAACAAGGGAAAACCGCCGGAACTCGGATTGTGAAGGGCTGATGAACCGCGACCAGATTGCTGAACTCGAAAAGCATGTGTTGATTCCCACGTACGATCGGCTGCCGATCCTCGCCGTGCGCGGTGAGGGGTGTTACATCTACGACGAGACGGGGAAGAAGTATCTGGATTTCCTCGGCGGGCTGGCGGTGAATTCGCTGGGTTATAACCACCCGGAAATTATGGCGACGCTGCGTGACGGTGCGGAAACCCTGCTGCACGTTTCCAACCTTCTTTACCACCCGTACCAGGCGCCGCTGGCGGAGAAGTTAACGCGCCTCTCCGGCATGGATCGCGCCTTCTTCGCCAACTCCGGCACGGAAGCCATTGAGGGGGCAATGAAACTGGTGCGTGCTTACGCGCGCCAGCACGCGGCGCCGGGCCCCTTCGAGCACTATGAGATTCTGGCGATGGAAAACTCCTTTCACGGACGCACGTTGGGCGCGCTTTCGGCCACCTGGCCGAAGAAGTATCGCGAGCCTTTTGAGCCCCTGCTGCCGGGCGTCCGGTTCGTCCGCCTGAATGACACGGCCCACTTGCGCGCCAGCTTCACTCCTCAGGTCGCGGCAGTGCTGGTGGAAGTAATTCAGGGCGAAGGCGGAGTGGTTGAAATGCGCGATGATTTCCTGAAGGCCGCCGCCGAACTTTGCCATGCCCATGGGGCGTTGTTGATTTGCGATGAGATCCAGTGCGGGTTGGGCCGCACGGGGCGATTTTTTGCCTTCAGCAAATTCGGTTTGCAGCCCGACGTCGTGGTGGTGGCCAAACCTCTGGCCGCGGGCCTTCCGCTGGCCGCCATCCTGGCCCGCGAGGAAGTTGCGCAGGCTTTTTCCCCCGGCATGCATGGCACCACTTTCGGGGGTGGGCCGCTGCAATGCCGCGTAGCACTCAAGGTTCTCGAGATTCTCGAGCGCCCCGGCTTTCTTGCCCACGTGAGCGAGGTGGGAGCTTACTTCCGCCAGGAGCTGGCAAAGCTGCACGCGGACCTTCCGGTGATTCAGGAAGTTCGCGGCGATGGGCTGATGATGGCCGTGGAATTGATAACTTCCGGAAAGTCCGTAGTGCGGCAGGCGTTGGCAGCCGGCCTGCTGATCAATTGCACGCAGGAGAAAGTGCTGCGCTTCCTGCCGCCTTTGATTATCGAAAAGCAGCACGTTGACGAGGCGATCGGGATCTTAGGGCCGGTCCTGGCAGCGCTTGAGCCGGCAGCCGCGATGAAAGGGGTAAACGCATAATGGCAGTAATGATGAGAACCATTAAGAAACCGGAAACTTTAAGTGTTAGGAATCTCCTGGCTGACGCGGATTTGACCCACGATGACCTGAAGCTCCTCTTCGATCTCTCGGAGCAGGTCAAGGCGACACCCGGGGAGTATGCGCACGCGTTACGCGGCAAGCAACTGGCCATGATCTTCGAAAAGCCCTCGCTGCGGACGCGCACCACCTTTGAAGTCGGCATAACCAGTCTGGGAGGTTATGCCGTCTACCTGGAACATACCAAGCCCCGGCTCGGCGAGCGCGAAGCCATTAAGGACATCGCCCGCAACCTCGAGCGCTGGGTGCATGGCATCGTGGCCCGGACCTTCGCACACGAATCCGTTCTGGAGTTGGCCGCCAACGCCACCATTCCCGTGATCAATGCGTTGACCGACCTCTATCACCCCTGTCAGGCGCTGGCGGATTACTTTACCCTGCACGAGAAGTTTGGCGACCTGAAAGGACTGAAGCTGGCCTTCGTCGGCGACGGCAACAACGTGTGCCACTCGCTGATGATAATGGGAGCAAAGCTGGGAGCGTCGGTTCGCGTCGCGACGCCGCCTGGTTACGAGCCCAAACCCGAGGTGCTGGAAGCGGCGCGCGCCTTCGCGGCCGAGACCGGCTCGACCGTCGAGGCTTTCCATGATCCGATTCAAGCGGTGGCGGGAGCCCACGCGGTCTATACGGATGTCTGGACCAGTATGGGCCAGGAATTCGCCGCGCACTTGCGGAACCAGGTTTTTGCTCCTTACCGGGTGACCAAGAACCTGATGGCGGTTGCTGACCCCGGCGCGCTGTTTATGCACTGCCTTCCGGCTCACCGCGGCCAGGAGGTTACGGATGAGGTTATCGATTCACCTCAATCCATCGTGTACGATCAAGCGGAGAACCGGTTGCACGCGCAAAAGGCGCTCCTGCTTCTGCTGATGCAGGATGCACACGCGTAGGGACCGGGCGTTAGAGGCGAAACTCGAAAATCGAAATTCGAAACTCGCGATCTGCAACTCGAATTTCGAGTTTCGCCTCAATTACCCAGTGCTCATTTCCATCTCGAGGTTACGTAGTTGACGATCCGTAAAGCCAAACTAACTGATGTGCCTGATATTCACCGGCTGGTTAACCACTATGCCGGCGAGCGCCTCCTGCTGCCGCGCACTCTGACCGACGTTTACCAAAACGTGTGGGAGTTCACGGTGGCCGAAGACGAGGGCAAACTGGTGGGCTGCGGGGCGCTGAAGCTCTACAGCCAGGAACTCGCGGAAATCCGCTCCCTGTGCGTAGATGAAACGCTGAAGTCCCAAGGCATCGGAGGGGAGGTGGTGCAAGAGCTACTTAACGAGGCCGAAGCCATTGGCCTGAAGACCGTTTTCGCCCTCACCGTCGCGCCCACATTTTTTGAGAAGCTAGGATTTCACCAAAGCTCCCGGGAGAGATTTCCCACCAAAGTCTGGCACGATTGCCTGCGTTGCGAGCTGTACACTTGTTGCAACGAGAAGGCGGTGACCATGGAACTCGTTGACCGGCCCACCAAGCTGGGGGAGCCCGCCGCCGAGGCTGCGGAAGTCTTGAGCTAAATCACACTTGCATTAATGCGTTCGGAAATCAGAATGAGCGTGAGGGCGCGTTTTGCCCCCCCTTACAGTCCCGGCAGAAATGCAATACAATCGCCAACAATTGAGGTGCCCGGGTAAGCTTGGCCGGCGCCGGCGCTTAAGTCTCGCACAAGTTCAGGAGGTAAGAATGAAGGAATTAGGAGTTGGCATTATCGGAACGGGTTGGGTTTCCGGCGAGTACATTCGCGCCTTTGAAGGGAACCCGCACACCGAGGTGGTGGGACTGGTCAGTCGCGACCGGGCGCGCGCCAAGGCCAAGGCGGAAGCGTTCCATGCTCCACGTTGCCGCGCCTATGACCGGGTGGATGAAATGCTCGCGGATTCTTCCGTGCACATTGTGGTCATTTGTACCCCCCACCATCTGCACGTGGCCCAGGGCATCGCGGCGGCGCAGGCCGGGAAGCACTTGGTGCTGGAGAAGCCGGTGGCCTTGGACCTCGAAGGTCTGCGCGAACTCCAAGCCGCCGTGCGCGCTGCCAAGGTCAAAACCGTGGTCAGCTTTGTGTTGCGTTGGAATCCCCTCTTCGAAATGATCAAGGTCTTCCTGGCGGATGGCCTCCTGGGAAATCTCTTTCTTGCCGAGGTTGATTATTTCCACGGAATCGGCCCTTGGTACGCGCAGTACGAATGGAATACCAAGAAGGATATGGCCGGCAGCGACCTTCTCACGGCCGGATGCCACGCCGTGGATGGCCTGCGCTGGTTCGTCGGCGCCCGCCCGATCGAAGTGATTGCCTATAGCAATGTGAGCCGGCAAAATCCGCTGCACTATGAATATGATCCGAACAGTTTGACGTTGGTGAAATTTGAGGACGGGATGATGGGGAAAGTGGCGTCGTCCATCGAGTGCGTTCAGCCTTACATTTTCAACGTCGCCCTTTTCGGGGATCAGGGGACGATTCGCAACAACCAAATTTTCTCTAAACATTGGGCGGGCCAAAAGGGATGGGCCACGTTTCCCACCATCATGCCGGATAGCGGTGACGTTTCGCACCATCCGTTCAGCGAGGAGGTCCGGCACTTCGTCGATTGCATTCTGAACAATCGCGAGTCGCACGCCAACCTGGAGGATGCCGCGCTGACTCATGAAATATGCTTTGCTTCTCAGATTTCCGCACGCGAAAAGCGGCCCGTGGGATTGCCGCTGTAAGTATGAGAGGAGCCAGGAGTCAGGAGCGAGGAGTCGGAATCCGGCGCCGGAGAGCCAGGTTCCAAGCTCCGACACTCATGGGTGGACAGTTCTATTCTGACTTCTGACTCCTGGCTCCTGACTCCTGTACTTTCCCTTCCACGGCTGAGCGCGTCGAGCCCAGCGTCATGAGCAGCGATTCGCGAGGAATGCTGGTCACAAACGGTTTAATCAGCCAGCCCAACCCGGTCGGGATGTCACGCGTCAACGAAATGGATTCCAGTTCAACATAAACGCCCTGGTCCTTCTCTTCGAATCGCCAGTAGGAGTTCATCCGCCACAGGAATCCACCGTCGTGTCCTATGGGTTTTTCATGCTCACCGGGCTGGTCAGCGTCAGCAACTTCGGCAATACGAGTGGCGACGGAACGGCCTCGGCAATGGGTGGCGTCCATGGGGAAGTACTGCACATCATGGTTGGTGTTGAGGGTAACCGTGATAACCTTCTTTTTCACTAGCCGATAAAAGATTTGATAATCGTTTCCTTCGTGTTGGATCAATCGCGAGCGAACGACCTCAGGTTTGTAAACGTCCTGGTGATGGTTATAGTCTTGCACCAGATCCAGGACTTGACCCAAGGTCGCTCCGGAGATGAAAACGGCGCCGATCCAGTGATGGATTAACCCATCCGGGGCTTCGATAGCCGAGCCGGAGGCGTCCTGCGTTTGGAGGCGATCCATGTAAATGCCGCCCTTATGGATGCCGGCCAGAGTTTCCGAGCGTTTGGGTTCCGGTAAGCCTTCCATGTAGAGAAAAGCTTCGGGCCGCGTCACTTCCTTGTCGATGCGTGCTTCGGTCGCCTGGATGTAGCGATTGAATGCCTCCAGCGTCCTGGGCTCCAGGTCCGCGCTCATGACATCAGGAGTTTGGAGCGAGGACGCACCCAGGAGAAGGACGAAGGCAAGCGTTGTGACGGAAGGGAGTCTGGGCATAAGCAGCTAATGACCGTCCTCTTGCTCAATCCTTGATCGCCTGGTAAGCCAGGGTTATGGCCTTGGAGTCAAGATTCAGTCCTCCGGTGGGATGGAGTTGTCCCATAAAGATGGCGATGAAATCCTCTTTGGGGTCGATCACGAAAGTGGTGTAGTAAAACCCGCCCCAATAAAATGAGCCCACCGAACCAAGTTCCGTCAGTTGCTGGGGTTCGCTGTTGGTTCCAAATCCCAGGCCGTAATGGTTGCCGTCGGGTTTGCCATAGACGTGATTCTGGCTCATCAGCTCGACGGACTTGCGGCTGAGGATGCGCACCCCGTTCAGTTCGCCGCCATTCAGCATCATCTGGCAGAAGCGGTAGTAATCCTCGGCCGTGGAGCAAAGCCCACCGCCCCCGGAAAAATAGGTGTGCGGGCCGCGGTAAGGGTAGTCCGCCGTATACTGGAACCCGCCTTCCTCCATCACTTGATTGTCAAGAATCGGGTGCAGTCCCTTGTCGTCGTACGCGTAGGCGGTAGCGAGCCGGGGGACTTTCTCGTCCGGCGGGAAGAAGAAGGTGTCCTTCATCCCCAGCGGTTGGAAGAGGCGTTCCTGGAGGAACTTATCGAAGGGCATCCCCGAGACCACTTCCACCAGCCGCCCCAGGACATCATCCGCCAAGCTGTATTCCCAGTCGTCTCCCGGCTGGAACAGCAGAGGGATGGTGGCCAGCCTCTTTACCCCCTCGCCGAGTGTTCCCTCCTGCTGCTTGAGGCCGCTGCCCACGTTTGCGTCGCGGTAGGCCTTGCCGACCCGGGCATTCCACGGGTAAGTGAGCCCGGAAGTGTGCGTCAGGAGCTGTTCGATCGTTATCGGCCGTTTGGCATCCACCAGCGCTCCCGGGGGAGATGTCTTGTCCTGTGGCCAGGGCGGGTCGAGAACTTTCATGTGCTTGAATTCCGGCAGATAGTCGGAGACGGGATCGCTCAGCATGAAGCGTCCCTCTTCGTAAAGGATCATCACCGCCACGCTGGTGAGGGGCTTCGACATCGAGCAGATGCGGAAGATGCTGTCCGTTTGCATGGGCCTGCGGGCATCACGGTCCGCCATTCCCACCGCTCGGAGGTAAGCGATCTTGCCATGCCGCGCTACCAGGCTGACACCACCGGCAATGTGCCCATCATTAATGCTTTTCTGGATCGCGCTGGCGATCCGCTCCAGACGTTCGGACGACAGGCCCACCTCTTCGGGTTTTGCCATGGGGCTCGCTGCCAGGGAGTGTGCCGCGCCCGGTGGGTTCGCCTTGGGGTGCGTAGGCGTCTGCGACTGGACGAGACCTGCCAGGAATATCAGCCAAACAAAGACCACGAACCCTTGGACCCATCGATTCCTCATGACGACTCCTTCCTCGTTTGCCGATCAAATTCGAACAGTTTTAAATATCATCAACGTCAGCATCCAGGGATGTCAGCGAAAGTGTACACCGCGGAAGGGAATTTTGAAACATTCCGATCAGATCGCAAAAACGCACAGTCTTTCGCCGCTGCTCTGAGCCGCCTCCCGGAACGGGAAGCTCTGATATACTGTTCTCGGAAAACCACCATGATGATCATCGACTCGCACCTCGATTTATCCTGGAACGCCCTCAACTGGAAGCGCGACCTGACCCTGAGCATCGCGCAAATCCGCCGCTCGGAAGAGGGCATGAACGACCGCAAACGCGGACATAACACCGTTTCGTTTCCGGAATTGCAGAAAGCCGGCGTGGCCGTATGTCTGGCAACGGTGCTGGCGCGTTGCAGCGATCTTAAAGATCCTTTGCTGGACTACCCCAGCCGGGAGATTGCTTCAGCGATGGTCGCGGGCCAAGTGGAGTACTACCGCATTATGGAGTCGCAGGGGCACATGCGCATGTTGCGTGACTGGCCGGCGCTGGAATCACACGCGGCGGAGTGGAAGCGCGCGGGCGGCAGCGGAACGCCGCTCGGATACATCCTTGCCATGGAAGGCGCCGACCCTATCCTCGAACCCAACCAGGTCGAACTCTGGTGGGAGCGCGGATTGCGCGTTGTTGAGCCGGTCCACTATGGGGTGAGCTACTACGCTCACGGGACGGGTGTGCCGGGGGGCCTGACTTCCAAAGGGCGGGAGTTACTGGCGGCGATGGAAGCGGTGGGAATGATCCTGGACGTCACCCACTTGGCTGATGAGAGCTTCTGGCAAGCCCTGGAGGTATTCCGCGGCACGGTGTTGGCGAGCCATCACAATTGCCGGGCGCTCGTACCCGGAGACCGCCAGCTTACCGACGAGCAGATTCGCGCCCTGGTGGAGCGCGACGCCGTGATCGGCGCGGTCTTTGATTCCTGGATGCTCTACCCCAACTATGTGGCCGGCGAGACCGACAACTCGTTGGTGAGCGTGGAGCGCGTCATCGACCACATCGATCATGTGTGCCAATTGGCAGGCAATACGCGGCATTCCGCAATAGGCAGTGACTTGGATGGCGGGTTCGGTACCGAACAATCGCCGCGTGAGCTCGATACCATCGCGGATTTGCAGATGGTCCCGGATTTACTCAGGAAACGCGGGTATAAGGAAACCGACATCGAAGGCATCATGCATGGCAACTGGCTGAGATTTTTCCAGAAATCCTGGAACAAATCCTCCCATTTCGGCGCCGATCGCCAAAGTTCGCATTCATGAACTCGCCCAAAACCCATACCTTAAAGACCTCAAGCATGGTGGCGCTACTCGTAGTTCTCAATTCCGCGGGGAATTTTTTTTTCGGCCTCGGCATGAAGCGCATTAGCGCCCTTCACGGCTGGTCGATGGCAGCGTTGCATTCCGCTTTTGTCGCCGTTTTTTCGAGCGTCTGGATATGGCTCGGCATTGTCAGCATGTTGCTTTATATGGTGGCGCTCATGCTGGTATTGACCTGGGCGGACTTCACCTATGTCTTGCCCGCTACGGCTTCCATGTATGCGGTGGTACCGCTGCTTGGGCATTTCGTGCTGGGTGAAAGTGTGACGGGGTTGCGTTGGATGGGGGTGGCGTTGATCTGCATAGGAGTGATGTTCGTGGGGCGTACGCCCCCGAGCACCACCAAGAAGGGTTAAACATGCGCACCGCCATTACTCTCGTGGTCTTGATCTTTGCCGGTACCGGCGGTGATCTTGCCGTGGCCCACGCCATGAAGCGTCTGGGTGAGGTGAACAGTTTCAAACCGGCGGTGATTTTGCGTTTTCTGGGACGAGCCTTCCGCGAGCGCTGGATGTGGATTGGCCTGGCGCTGATGACCCTGGCGTTTTGTTCCCTGCTCGCATTACTTTCCTGGGAGGCGATGAGCTTGGTGGTTCCCGCCATGGCCCTTAGCTACGTCACCGGCGCGTTCGGGGGAAAATATTTCCTGGGTGAACAGTTGACGCCCCTGCGCTGGGTGGGAATCAGCTTGGTCACGGTGGGCGTCGCGCTGGTGTGTCTTGGGTAGAAGGAGCACGGATTGTTGTTGACCTGGTTGCGGTGGGCGATTCTCGGCGCGGCGATATTGTCCTCGTTATCCTACCTCATCATCATCTTCGCAGCCCGCAGCTTCTTCCGGCGCCGAAACGCGGCCCCACGCGACTTCACCCCGCCGGTGAGCGTCCTCAAACCCGTTTATGGGCTGGAACCCGAGGCCTACGAAAACTTCGCCAGCTTCTGCCGCCAGGATTATTCGGAATACGAAGTTCTGTTCGGAGTCACCAACCCACAGGACGCTGCCACCCACGTGATCCGCAAGCTCATCGCCGATTTCCCCGCGCTGCCGATTCGCTTGGTGGTGACGCCGGAAAAAATCGGTTCGAATGACAAGGTCAACAAGCTCTGTGGATTGGCACGCGCAGCCCGGCACAACTTCCTGGTTCTCTCGGACGCCGATATTCGCGTGGGTCCGGCCTATTTGCGGTTGGTCGTGGCGCCTTTCCGCGATGCGCAGGTCGGCGCCGTCACCAGTATGTTCACGGGGATTCCCCTGCGTTCTCTTTGGCCGGAGTTGGAGGCCATCTGCCTCAGCACTGATTTCATGCCCGCCGTCCTCATGGCGTGGAAACTGGCGGGAGTGCGCTTCGCGCTGGGCGCGACGATGGCGGTGCGGCGCGAGTGCCTGGCAGAAATCGGCGGGTTTGAGGCGCTTGCCGACGAAGCTGCGGACGATTACGAACTCGGCTGCCGCATCGCCGCGCGAGGGCATCGAGTGGAACTGGTCGATGGTACGGTCAAAACCTGGTGCTGCCTCCAGAGCCTGCATGAATTCTACGTTCAACGCTTGCGCTGGGCCATCATGACTCGCCAAGCCCGGCCCCTGGGCTATGTCGGATTTATTTTCACTCAGGGCTTGCCCTGGACCGTTCTGGCCGTGATTCTCGCCCACACGCGCCTTCTGGTTTGGAGTTTTGTGGCGGCCTACTTGATTCTACGCATGGCCTCCGTGTGGACGGTGGGAATCTGGGGACTGCACGACGAGTTGCTAAAGCGCCGGTGGTGGTTGGTCCCCCTCTGGGATGCTTTCGCCTTCGTCCTTTGGTTGAACAGCCTGTTTTGGAGCCGGGTTCGCTGGCGCGGCGTGGAATACCGGGTCTCAGGTGGACGGTTGATACCTGTGGCTTCTCACGCGGATAAGCAAGAGTAGCGCATCAGACCTCCGCCTTTGAGGTCTGCGGTTCTTACCGAGACTCTCGCTCCCGAACCCGAGCCGGCGTTGGCTTTGAGATTTATGGATTTCGCAAGGTAAGAACCGCGGACCCCCAAATCGGGGTTCCACGCTACACTCGATCCCTCCATTCGCCCGCAGTCCTTCGCGGTTAAGCCCCGGTTTGGCGGGGATCGCTTACAAAAGCTTGCCATCGCCCCCGCTCATGGCTAGATTGACACTGGATGGGCGATCCTCAAACTGCATCTTCCGGGCTCCAGCTCATGCGGGGACTCCTGCGTCAGTACCCATTCGTCCTGAAGAATTTCAAACACTATTTCCAGAACCTTTATCGTCGCGAAATCCTTCGTACCGATGTCGTCGCTCCCTATGCCGCAGTCTTCTATACGACGCACAAGTGCAACCTGGAGTGCACGTATTGCACGCAGAAGGAGCCGGACGTCTTCAGCCAGGAGTTGCCGACTGACATGACGATTGCGCTGCTTCGCACCATCCGCCGCGAGACGGATTCCATTCTTTTCACCGGCGGTGAACCGCTGCTGCGCGCCGACGTGGAAGACCTGGTGCAAGCCGCCAAGCGCGCGGTAAAGTTCCGTTCCGTGTTGCTGGTGACGAACGGCACTCTGCTTCACAAGCGTCAGCGGCTGTTTGAATCTCTTGATGGCCTCATCGTCAGCCTGGATGCCTTGACGGCGGACCCTGCGAACCCCAAGTCCAAGCCGGGAGTGTTGGCCAGGGTCCTGGAGAATCTCGATCTTGCCAAGCGGCGTATGCCTCGCCCCGGCGACATCACCATCAGCACGGTGATCGGGGAATGGAACATTCCGGAGATCGAACGCATTCTGGATTTCTGCGGTGAGCAGGGATTTACCTTCGCCACCCAGACGGCGCTTCAGGAAAAACTGCCCAACCTGCGACTGAAGCGGAACCCCCGCTATCAGGCCTTGGTGGAGAAGATTGTCGAGCGCCGCCGCAATCGCCAGCAGCCCATTAACGGCACTCCCAAACTCCTGCGGACGGTGCTGGAGTTCGGGGACTTCAAGTGTTTTCCCACCATGTTTCCGCGCGTCTACCCCAACGGAGATGTTTTCTATCCCTGCGAACCCCTCAAGAAAATCGCTGGCAATTTGTTGAGGGAGGGCTCGTTTAAAAAGGTCTTCGCGCGCGGCCGTAAGCTTTACGGAGACATTCCCGATTGCCGGGCGATCTGCCATCTCTTTGGGAATGTCGTTTCGTCCTATTACGTGAAGGATTTCTGGGGGTTGGCAGGCGATTCGATACGGTAAGCGCGCCCCTGAGGTGCCAGATGGTAGCCACGATCAGCGCTTTTCTGACCGTGGGCTCTTCTCATGCCCAATGCCTCAGTAGGAGTCTTACGAGATCAATCTGAATCGGGCAGCCAGCGACTTGATCGAACATGATCGAACCGTGGATAACAATGGTCGCTAAGGTCGAAAGAAAGAACCCACGGTCAGAAAAGCGCTGACCGTGGCTACAAGCTGCCCACGGTTAGCCACTACGGGCAGCCGCATCTAGCGGTAGTTTACTGCGAACACGCCAAAAAGAGCGGGATGTGGTTGATTTCTCATTGAGTTGCCATGAGACGGCTGTATTACCCACGTGGGGTA